>Ga0247727_10000445_pt1 | contig 100563 bp, 92 predicted proteins | sample WisWelCaveWW1625_FD_202498 | JGI IMG/M metagenome (GOLD analysis project Ga0247727, IMG submission 202498) | Biofilm microbial communities from Wishing Well Cave, Virginia, United States - WW16-25 | ecosystem: Environmental > Aquatic > Deep subsurface > Groundwater > Cave microbial mat...
GGGCTTTAAAAGCAGGTGTAAAATTTCTCCGGTTTCGTGGCATGTTGGTGCTCCCTCTTGTTTGGACTAAGATAAGCTAATCAGTTATACCTTAGCAAGAGTGTCCAACTTTAGGGGTGCACTTCAGACAGTGAAAAGAGATTCGTGATCTATTTCATAGTATTTGTATAAACGTCGTCCTGCCCTTTTGCCTCCGGCGGTATATGGAGGATCAACAAAATACACTGTGTCTGTTTTCTTTGAATAGCGGTTAAGAACATCTATTCCATCTCCGCATATAAACTCAATTCTTGTTGCCACCAAATTCAAATTATGAAATCGCTTCGCAAGAGTTTGAGGGTACCATCGGGACAAAATACCTTTGCCATTCTCGCCATATTTCACGAAGCTAGCGCCCTCGGCCAATATGCCTCCGTGCAGAGTTCTGTTCTTCAGTATTGTTTGGAAAGCGATCTGTTTTGGATCCTTAGAGCTTTTGTCAATTTCCCGAATGACATTATCTTTTGTCAACTCAAATTCAAGGATTCTCTGTGCAAGCCAATTTGCATGTCCATCAACGACAGTTTGCCAAACTGCTGCAACCTCTTCGTCTTTTTCAACTAGAACAACTTTTTCAACGAGGTTCTCAAACAGAGCTGTGAGGCTGATAATTCCTCCACCTCCAAATGGCTCAACCAAAAATTTTGGTTTAACAGCCATCTGTGCAATCCATTTTCTAAAAGTAGGCACAAACCAAGTTTTGCCGCCAGGATAGCGAAAAGGGCTGCGCTGTGGTACGGAGGCAACATTAACAGCCTTGGGGTATGATCTTGTTTGAATATCCCATTCCGGGAATAAAACCTCTTGTCTCACGATAATATCCTCAAAATGGCTTTTCTATTGTTTCGTTTGAAAAGAAGTTGTGGGGCAAGTCGTTTGCGCGAGGAAGACAAGTAATCAGGGCGAGGGTAATTTGGTTCGTTTGCCCAATTCATAGATTGGTTTGCTTGAGGATCATTCATGTAATGTTCAAAAGGAGTCCGAACATTTCCCGATATATAAACAGCCTGCACTTCCAAAGCACCGAAATCATAAATCTTTCCCTGTTCATCATACGCGACTAACACGACATCAATATTTCCCGCGGATTTGCCATGGAAATCATTAAGACGAACTTCAGTAAGCGAAGTCCACGTTGTTCCAGGGGAAAAGAAAAACTCTGAGGCATGATCTGTAATGACCCAGTCTTGACGGAATCTAATTGGGCAAGTGATAACTACATCATCTTCTTGAAAGATGCTGCATACGCCCAACGGGTTTTTGGCTTTGTCCTTTGTGCAATTTGGAACAATGTTATTAAATGGACAAAGTCGAAGGGAGCGATATCGGTTTGCCTCCGATGATTGATCCGTGATTGAATATCCAAATACTTCAGCAAGTGGCTGTTTTCGTTTCGGCATATTTGTCTATTATCTTACAGTATCAAACACCCGTAAAATTGATTGAATATGTTAAGCAAGCGAAAATATAAAGTAATTTTTGTATCATGCAACTGTGATTCTTCGTGAAGGTTCGGCATGTATTTAAAACCCAACGGGCAACCTTTCGCAGCCACAGAAAGGTTGCCCGTTTACATCTTCCTTACTCCTCCGGCTACAGACGCAAATTCAAAGAAAAGGCCGGTACGTTGCCGAGAATGCCGAAGTCGCGATAGGCATAATCAAAAGAAAAGTTGGTCCATTTCAAGCCGCCACCAAGCGCGAAGGTTTCTTCCTCGAAATTGAATTTGTAGCCGCCGCGTACAAAGAATCTTTTCATGAAAGAATATTCCGCGCCGACTTGAATGCGCTCTTCCGCGTCCGTGGGGTGATTGAAATCCGAAGCGAGCAACAAAGCGCCGGATTCATTGCGGAAAACGTCGAATGAAATTCCCACGCGAAAATTTAGCGGCAAAGGCCAGGAGCTTACGCCCAAATCGGCCGCTTGCCCGATGTTTCCCCCGATAAAAGGATCGGCATCGACGTCGCGCAGCGTGAGGTCGCGGCCGCTCAATTTCATTTTGCCGCCGAAGTTGGTCATGGCCATGCCGATTTTCAACCCGCGCCAGCCGGTTTCATACAAACTGCCGATGTCAACCGCCACCGTTTTCGCGGAAGAATTAAACAAACTTTCTTGAATGTATTTTCCGGTGAGGCCGACGGAAAAGCGATCGGTGAGCGCGCGGCTGAACGTCAGGCCCAGCGCATAGCTGCTCGCGCTCCACGACACGCCGGATTCGCCGTCTGGATCGCGCAGCGTGGTCACGCGCTCGTCGCCCATGTTCAACACTGCGGCGCTAAAGCCCAAATTGCCCGCTGCCGTGGGCACCACCATGCCCGCATAATTGAAATTGAGATCCAATAAATAATTCACGTGTGACAGATGCACTTCAAAATCTTGCAATCGCCCGATGCCGCCGGGATTCCAAAACAGCGCCGACGCGTCGTTGGCCACGGCCGCGTAAGATTCGCCCATGGCCGTGGCGCGCGCGCCCACCGGTACTTTTAAAAAATGTGCGGCGCGCGTGCCGTTGTTGTTGAAGCCCTCGGTGCCCGTGGCAAATTGCGCCTGCAACGCCGCCGGCAGCAAAGTCGCCATGAGGATCAAGCCAAAAAGATTTTTTTTCATATGATCGATCTCCCAACCGTATTATCGTTCCACAGCGCGTGGAGAAAACCAACTTTCTATCGATTTTGTCATTCCGTAGGAATCTTTTTAAAATTCGAGCCTGTACTTCGTGCTCAAAAAGATTCTTACAGAATGACATGAGGAGGTTTGGATTTCGGGCTTCGGATCTTGCTCTTTGCCCTTTACTTCTTGCTTTTTGCCTCTCCTTCACCTCATGATCGCCAATTTTCCCATCTTCTTTCCCACTGCGGGTGCGTCCACATGATACAGATACACGCCGTAGGCCACTTCGCTGCCAAATTCAGTTTTCAAATCCCAGCGCGCAAAGCTGGTGCCGGCTGAATTGCGATTGTAGGCAATGGTTTTGACCAATTCGCCGGTGATGGTGAAAATTTTGATGGTGCACGTTTCCGGCAGGCGGGTGAATTGAATCTCATGCCGGTCGCGGCTGACGTCGAAACCCGAAGTCACTACAAAGGGATTGGGTACGACGCGGATGGCATTCAAATCATTCGCGCTCTCGGCGTAAGCACGCGCCACGGTGCTGAATTGATAGCGGTCTGCGGCAGTGAGCGGCTTGTTGGTGACGAGCTTGAACTCCGTGCCCGCCGCGAATGTGCCGTCAAAAGCAAAGCGATAAGAATAAGAGCCGGCTTCCCATTCGCCGCTGCCGGTGTAAGGCGTATCGCCAATGGCAATGCGTTCGGCAACATCATAAGCGCCGTCGGCATCGCCTTCGCCTTCGCGTGCGTCTAAAATTTCAACTGTCAATGTATCGCCCGAGGTGAGATCGATGACGATAAACGGCGCCGTCACCGGCGTGCCGTTGTCCCAATCGGCATAAGTATATTGAAAGCCGGCCGAGTCCGCAGGGTTTTGAAAAAACTTGAACAGATAATCATGATCATTCGCGCCGGCGCGCGGTTCGAGCGAATCGAGATTCAGCGTTAAAGTGTTTGCGCCCGGCGGCGCGGTTTGCAGTGAGGCCTCGGTGTTGATATTAAATTCAATATCGGTAACGATCACACGCAAACCGTCAAATACTTTGGCGTTGTCTGCCGCAGCCTCATAAAACGGTTCGTTTGCGAGCACCAACGGCTGGCCGGTGGCAGTGAGGTCTTTGACCGAATATGTTTTATCCGCCCCGGCCTCGTTGAATGAAATTTCATAGCTATGGCCGGTGATTTTCGTGGCGTCGAGCACTTGCAGTTCGAAGCCCGCAATATCGGCATTGCCAGCCACATGGGCCATGCTCGTGTCCGTTCGTGCTTCCACCAAACCTGCGCCCGGTGCTTGCGGAGTTACGGCAACGGTTTGGTCGTTGCGCGCATCCGCGACATTCAGCGGCAGATTTTCCTTCACCGGAATGCCGAGCACCAAATCCGAACGATCGAAAGCTGCGACCGTGTACCAATATTCATAACCGTTGAACAAGCGCTTCGGCAAATTCGGCGCGTTTTGATCGATAAAACTATGCCTCAATCCAATGTTCCGGCCCGCCTCGTTGCGGCGCTGATCAATGGAAAACACGTCGCCTGTTTGCGGCGGCGAAACGCCGTTGCTGATGCTCACAAACATGCCGTTGAGATAAATGTGGCTGCCGCTGCGATACAAGCCGTGCGTCGCATCGGGATTATCGGCCTGCAAGGTCCAATCTTGATCGAACACCGCAAACCCAATGGCATCCGCATAATCGCTCAAATAGTTCAGGAAAATTCCCTGCGAGGCGTTCAGAATTTGAAAAGTGGAGTCGGTGTCGAAAATGATTTGAAAATTGTCGTTGGAAAAAAACCCGGAATTGTCCACGCCGCCGGCTTCGCCAGGTTGCGAACCGTTGGCAACGCCTTCGCTCACGATCGCCGCATCTGAAACCGGACCGGAATGCGAGACCACGATACCGGCAAGCTGTCCCGGAATGTTGACGACATCATACTCTGCCAGCGGCAGAAAGCCGTTGGGATAACGCTCGCGATTGTCCGTCGCCGGCCCCCAAGTCGTGCCGCGATCTTCGCTGCGATAGATGCGATAACCTTCGAAATCCGGCCGGCCGGTCAACTGATCCGTCGAGTTTTCGCTGGGAGCGGCGCTCCAATACAGCGTGACCTTTTCATTGCCTGCCACCGCCGTGACCGCCGGCGGCTCGGGCGCGGTCGGAATGCGGAAATCATTATCAAAGACCGTTTGCACGGCTTGCGCATTGCTCAACATCGATTCGAAATCCGGCGCGGCAATGTAAGCGACGCCGATTTCCACGCTGTCACCTACGGCCAAATCGAATTCGCCGCTGCTCATGATAAAAGCCACGTCACGTTTGAAGCGCGGCTTCATATACAAGCCCGGCCTCATGTAGCCATATTGTGCATGATCGCGGCTGGCGAAAGCGCCGGCCGCGGGATTGGGGCCATTTTCCGATAAATAAAATTCGCCGGGATTCGGCATGTCGCCATATTCAAACGTTGTCCACGCCGTGAGGCCGAGCTCCTTGCCATCGGGCCCTTTGGGGCTGCGCAAATATTTCACGCCGACGTGCCCGGGATTCAAATCCGGCTTGCTCGCGTAAAAATTATCACTGTCGCGCGCATAAGCCAGATTCAAATCGCGAATAAAATTGGAATCATCGTCTTCAAATTCCGCGCCCACCAGCGCGGGCACGTCCGCATCCATCAAAACGCCAAAACGGCAATTGCGCAGCGCCTGGCTTTGCGGCAAATTGTTGCGCACTTTATAAAAGGCAAAAATAAAATCCTGCGTCAGCACATCGTTGATTTCGATCAAACGGCATTCGACTTCGATATGCAAAGGCGGCCGGTTGCTGACCACGGGATCATTGTTGTCGCGCATGACCCAGTAAGATTCCTGGCGGCCAACTCTTCTCAGCTCGTCGGGCGTTGTGGTGCCGCCGCCCAAGGTGGGCCACAAACCATTCCAGGCCGGGGCATAGCTTCCTGGAATATCGCTGCGCGCGACAATCGGGCCGCCGAGCAAATCGAAAACATAATCGGGGTTGTCATAGCCCGGTTCGGGATTGAATTGATTGTCGGAAATATCATTGAAAGATTCGCTCACGATGGTATCGCCGCCAGCCGTCACCGCACCGAACAAAATGCCGATTTGCCATACGAGATAATTCAGCGAGCCCGCCGGCCATTCGACGCTACGCGTGAAATTACGGTCGCCGATGAAGCCGTTGTTGTCATAATACATCGCCATGCGGCCGTTGTCCATAATGCCCAGCTTGCGATCGCTGAAATCCGCGGGCGCGGCCGGTTTCTGCTTTTGCCGCGCACGAATCTTTTCCGCCTTGCCGCCTCCGTCTGCTGCCATCAAAGAGCACGAGAAGGCAAGGGCGAGAGTGAGCATGATTTGTTTTGTTTTCATTCCTCAATAACCTCCGTGCAAGGTTGCATTCGTCTTTTTCTTCTGTCATTCAGGAGGAATCTTTTTGAGCATTGAGTAAATCTCTCATGCTCAAAAAGATTCCTCCTGAATGACACCTCGAGGTGCTGCTATGAAAAAGCAGACCACTCTTTAAAACTCCAACTCCGCGCCAATGCGAATATTGCGCTGCGGATAAAGATTGTACGGATCGAGTTTGCCAAATTCGGTGTAACCGGGATCGCGCGTGTCCAGCGGCAGGCCGGTGTCGGTATAAACGTCCGCCACGTTGACGCGATTGGTGAGATTGACGACTTCGGTAAACACGCCGAATTTCAAGCCGCCGAAGTCGAAATTTTTATCCACACGCAAATCCAACTGCCAGGTCGAAGGTATGCGGCCAATGTTTTCATCCGCAATGCGCTGGCCGCGCGTGTCGGTGGGCGTATAGGGCAAGCCGCTTTCAAAACGCCCGGTCAAATTGACGCCAAAGTTTTGCAAGAATTTGCTGCCCGCCAATTTCGGCCCTTCGTTTTTGCCGAAACGATAATCGAAATTGAAATTGAATTTGTGCGGCCGATCCCAATCCAAAATAATGAGCCTTTTCACCGGCACGCGCGGGGGACGCGCCAGCAAGTCGTCGCGTGTATCCAGCGGATTGGAGCTATTGCCTTCTGCGCGTTGAATGGTGTAGCTCAGAAACGCGGTAAAATTTTTGATGCGGCGCGTGCGCATGTTCATTTCCACGCCGCGCGCATTGGCGAAATCCTGATTGATGTAATATGTGACCGCGGCCGGCCGGGCGTCGGGATAAGGATCGGTGGCCAGCAAATTTTGATAGTCTTTGTAAAAACCCGTCAGCGTCATGCCGAAATTTTCAGACAATTCTTGATCCCAGCCGACTTCAAAGGCAACGGTTTTTTTCGGATCAAGATCGGCATTGCCCAGCGTCGGGCGGAAGATGTCGATCTGCCGGCGGCGATTGAACACGATCTTGTCATATTCCGGCACTTGATAAAAATGGCCGTAAGAAAAATGCAAATTGGCGCGGTTGGAAATGGGATGCGCCATGCCCACGCGCGGGCTGATCGTGGTTTTGCTTTCGGCAATTTTGCGCCGGCCCTTGGGCAGATTGCGGTCAACCGCCACGCTATCGCGGGGATCGAAGCGGTCGACACGCACGCCCAGGTTGATGACCAAATCCTTGAATTCCATTTTGTCTTGAATGTAAGCCGCGGCCTCCAGCGGGCGGAACGTGTATAAATCTTCGCGCAAGTTGGCAATGTCGCCCGTGGGCAAAATTTGGTGCCGCCAAATGCGGTGCTTGTTGATATCGAGGCCGGCTTTGAGATTGTGGTTGACGTTGAGCTGATAGGTGAGGTCGAACTTGGCTTGATGCGCGCGGTCTTCTTGATCGATGAAACGCGGCTGAAATCCGCTGACGACAAAATCTTCTTCGTCATTATATTGAATGGGATTGGTTTCGTAAGCCGCGAGGTCGCTGCTCACGCGATTGAAATATTCGCGCGAAAAACGCTGCAGCCGAATTTCATAAAACGCTTTGGCACTCAACGTGTGCGTCCAACCGATAACGCCCTGCAGCGTGCGGCTGCTGATGCGATCGTTGCCGGCAAAATTATTGGCGGGAATGTTCGGCGGAAAAATCGTGCTGTCGCCGGTGCTGGTGATAATCTCGCCGTGCTGGTCGTGCGCGAACGCGTGCTGGTAAATTTGTAAATCTTCGCGATTGGCATTGCCGGACAAGCTCAATCGAATGGTCTTGCTGAGATTGTAGGTCAGCTTCGCCGTGCCGCGCCGGGCAAATTCATTTTGCAACACGCCAATGTTGCCGTCGCTTTCATAATATTCGCCCGAAGTAAAATATTTCACCTTGTTGCCGAATGCCGGCAGCGGTCCTCCCAAACTGAACTGGCTTTGATTCGTGCCCCAGTTGGCGGCAGTGAGACGGCCGTGATCGCGAATTTGCCCGTAGCGTTCGAGAAAATTATACGCGCTCGAACGTTTGCCGAAGAACGTGTCGGTGAAGCCGCGCAAACGCAGCGTAGTTTTGGAACCGCCGTCTTGCGTGATCAAATTGAGCACGCCGCTCAACGCATTGCCATATTCCGCGTTGAAGTTGCCGCTGATCACTTGCAGCTCTTCGATCGCGCCGTTGGAAATTTCGGTGCCCAGGCCGCCGGAAAAAGCATCGCGCACATACATGCCGTCGACCATCACCGCCAGCTCGTTGCCGCGGCCGCCGCGCACGTAAAACTTGCCCTCACCGGTTTCCGAAGTCTCTTCGAAAATCGCATCGCGAATCTGCGTGGTGGTGATGCCGGAGTTGAGCGTCAAGACATCTTTAAAATCATCCGCCACCATGTTCTCCACCATCTGCGCGTCGGCCACTTGCATGGTGGTGACGCCGTCTTTCTGAATCAACGGCCGGTCCGCGACGATTTCGATGGTTTCACCCAATTCGATGGTGGTGGATGAAAGATCGAAATCCACCGTGGTGGTGAGATCGACGTTGACCTTCACGTTGGAAACTTTGACGGTTTGATAACCGATCATCGTCGCCACCACGTTGTAAGTTCCGGAATTCACCAGCAGAACGAAATAGCGGCCATTCAAATCCGTGGCCGCGCCCAGCGTCGTGCCTTCGATTACGACGTTTGCTCCCGGCAACGGCTGGCCAGTGGACTTGTCTTTGACTTCGCCGGCAATCTTGCCCGTGGTGCCGGCCGGCACCACGGCAGGAAACATCGCCAGCAGAATCGCTACGGCCATCACTTTGAGGTGTGCAAACAGGCTTTGCATAATTTCCTCCCTGCGAAGTTATCGGAGATTTGTTTGTTGCTGAATAATTCCAATTAACCTGTCATTCAGCGAGGAATCTTGTGATGGATTAGCATGAGCGGCAGTCCATCACAAGATTCCATTCTGAATGACAGTTCAGTTATTTTTCGGACGAACTCCGTGCGCCGGAGTAGTCGTCTATAAATAAATGCGATCGGGATCGAGCTTTTCGCGAATCAAACGCAATTCTTCATCTGTGGGCGGCGCGGTAACGTGCAAATCGCTGGCAAACTTGAGTTCCCAGCCGACGTTTTCACGAATGGTCTTCGGCTCGACGCCGGGGTGAATGTCGGTCAAAACCATTTCATGGGTGACGGCATCGAAACGAAACACGCCATAATCGGTCACCACCACTTGCGGTCCTGCAGTGGTGAGGCCGAGTTCAGCGCGTTCATTGCCGCCGTTGAGAAATCCCGGGCTGGTGAGAAAATCGACGCGCGCCGGGAAGTTGCGCAAACGGAGAGGAGTAATGATGAGAATTTTTTGTGCGAGTGCGGCGATTTCCGAAGCGCCGCCGCTGCCGGGCAGGCGCACTTTGGGTTTGTGATAATCGCCGATGACGGTAGAGTTGATGTTGCCGTAACGATCGATCTGCGCGCCGCCGAGAAAACCGACAGTGATGCGTCCGCCTTGCAAATAATTTAGAAAAACCTCTGCGAGCGAACACACGGAAAGTGCGCCTGCAACCAATGCAGGATCGCCGATGGAAACCGGCAAGCGCTCCGGCATCGCGCCGACCGCACCGGATTCATAAATCAAAACTAATTGAGGAGCATGGGTGAGGCGGGCGAGGTTGCACGCCATGTTGGGCAAGCCGATGCCGACGAACACCACGTCGTCGTTGCCCAGCTCGCGTGCGGCGCGTGCGACCATTAATTCATTGGCAGAGTATTCGGCCATCAGCAACTTTTTGTTGAGTGAAACGAAAGAACTCCGCGGCAATCGGGATTGGTAAGAATTTCGAAGCGGCAAAATAATGCGAATTTTGGAGGCAAATGCAAGGAGAAATTTGCCAGAAGTCGCGCAGCTTGACTCTTGAAGGGAATTCGGCTATATTGCGACAAAAATGAAATCCACGGTGTGGTGCGGGAGGTGATGATGGCACATTTGCCGCCGAATGAAATTCTGTCACGTGCGCGGGAGTTTCAGGAATGCGCTGATTTCGCCGGACAAAATAAGTTTTTCAACGCTTGCGCGATCTGTTCTTATGCCGCGTTGTTTTGGGCAGCAAGGGCGGCACTGGCGTATGAAGGTTATGACCAATCAAAATGGCAACATCACGAGTTGCAAACCAAATTCATTCAGGAACTCATTGAAAAGCGCAGCCGATATTCACAGAAGCTTGGCAAGTGGCTGGTCAATGCTTACGCATTGCGTAACGCTGCGCAGTATCATGCGATTCCGCCCGAAATCAAAAAAGTGCGGCGGATGATTTATCATGCCAAAGAATTTATTCAAAATATCGCCGAGGTGATCAAAATATGAAAACTACGAAGAGAATCTCGAGGAAGCAACTCCAAAAACATATTGACGGCTTGATCGCGCTCGCCAAAACTGTTACGCCAGATGTTACCAGTGAAATTTTAATTCCCGGATATGACGGGCAACATGCCTGGCTCTCGCTGTATGTGCCGGATGAATTCGACGATCAAATCGATGAACTCGTGAGCGAGCGAGTTTATGATATTTTTGTCAATTCTGACTACGACATCGGCGCTTTGGTTTATGATAAGTCACAACTGCGCAACACTGTGATATCAACGAATGATTAGCGATGCTTTGCCCCTAGATTGGAGCATCCATGATCAATCACATGTGGATCAACGGCGAGTTGGTTGAAAGCGCCGGCCAGCAGCGTTTCGAAGTTGTCAATCCTGCCACCGAAGTGATCACTACCGTATCAGCGGATCGGGGATGTCAATCAAAATAGCACGTTTTGAATGGGACGAATATAATACTGGGCACCTTGCTCAGGCGCATCCGGAATTCGATCCAGAATTCCTCGAAGAAGTAGTCAGCCAAGCGAAATCTTATTTCAACATCGGCAATGATCGTTTCGGACGCCGCATCTTCGGTGCGCAAAAAGGGAATATCATCGTTCTGTTCAACATCAAACGCGGAAGAATTGCACGTATCTTTTCTGTTCGGGAGATTTAATTTATGAATGTAAAAACCTATTCCAAAGCGAAAGCGAAAAACAGCACGACCAAGCCATGGAACAAAGCCAGTTTTCAATGGCCTGAATTTACTTCCCATGAAGCCCTGCAAGATTGGCTAGATTCTCTTCCACGTGAAAAGGCCGAAGTTGATCCTCGCTTGAAAAATCAGATCGCAGTGAAACTCAATCTCCATCAGCTTATGGTAGAGGGCTTCGACTATTTAGCCAAGAAACAAAGAATCAAAAATGGCAAGGCGCTGATGTATCTCGTTCTGAGCCAATACTTGAGTAACAATTTGCCGGAAGATTTCTGACAACAAGAATTCTCGGAGAGTGGCATGCTCAACCAAATGTGGATCAACGGCGAGTCCGTTGAAAGCGTCGGCCAACAGCGTTTCGAAGTCATCAATCCCGCCACCGAAGAAGTGATCACCACCGTGCCGCGCGGGAATGCGGAAGATGTTGAGCGCGCCGTGGCCGCGGCCAATGCGGCATTCAAGCATTGGCGCAAAATGGGAAGCCTCGAACGCAAAGAAATGATGCACGAGATCGCGCACAAGCTTCGCGCGCATGGCGAGGAACTGGCAGAACTGATCACACGGGAGGGCGGCAAGCCGATCATTGAAAATCGCGACGAAGTGGAATGGGTGGCTTCGTGTTTTGAGTATTACGCCGAACTGGGCCGCGATCAAATCGGCCGCGTGGTAGCGCCAGTGTTCGAGCATCAAATGAGCTTAGTGATCAAAGAACCGTTCGGCGTGGTGGGCGCAATTGTGCCGTGGAATTATCCGATTTTGTTGATGTCGTGGAAAGTGGCGCCCGCGCTCGCCGCCGGCAATACCGTCGTGCTCAAGCCTTCGGAACTGACGCCGTTGAGCAATTTATTTTTCGCGAAGATTTTTGATCATTTGCCCAAAGGCGTGGTGAATATTGTCAGCGGCTATGGCAAAGAATGCGGCGAGCCGATGGTGATTTCGAAGGGAACGCATTTAATTGCATTCACGGGCAGCGTTGATACCGGCCGGCATATCGCGATACTCGCGGCACAGCAATTGAAGAAAGTGCATCTCGAATTGGGCGGCAATGATCCTTTTATTGTGTGCGATGATATTGATGTCGATACTGCCGTGCGGGCTGCAGCTTGGACCGCATTTTTGAACAATGGCCAGGTTTGCACTTCTGCAGAACGTTTTTACGTGCTAGAACCCATTGCGAAAAAATTCATCGAGGGCATGGCCGAGTTCAGCAAGACTTTGCGTTTGGGAAATCCCATGGGGCCGGATGTTGATTTGGGCCCGCTGGTGAGTGAAGCACAACGCAAGAAAGTTGAAGACCGCCTGGCGCGCAGTGTGCAGCAAGGCGCAAAAGTTGTAAGTGGCGGCAAGCGGCCGGCGCAGTTTACGAAAGGCTATTTCTTCGAGCCGACAGTGCTCACGAATGTTGATGAGAATATGGAATTGATGCGCAGCGAAACCTTCGGTCCGATCGCGCCGATTCAAGTGGTGAAGAATATCGAAGAAGCCATCGAGCGCGCGAACAATTCTGAATACGGCCTGGGCGCTTCCATTCTCACCAACGATTTGGAAAGAGCCATGCTCGCGGCGGAAAACATCAAAGCCGGAACGTTTTGGATCAACGACCCGCTCACCGACAACGATGCCGCGCCCTTCGGCGGCATGCGCCTCTCCGGCCACGGCCGCGAGCTGGGCATCGAAGGATTGGACGGCTTCCGCGAGGCCAAGCATATTTTGATCGATTATAAATTGGAGAAGAAAAGTTATTGGTTTCCGTATGAGTGGAAAAGGAGCAAATCGGAGTGATATAATCGAATCGGTGTTATTTCATAAAGGCCTATTGCCCCACTTGTTGAATTGCCCCAAAATTGTTATCATTGTAGAAAGCACGTTAGCTCGTTTCATTGCGGCACTACAAATAGAGATCACGCCGTCGGAGGATGAATATGGCTCGTTCAGGTCTTCTTATTAGCCTAGTCCAGGCCGGGGCGCGTGGGGATCAAATGCTTTTAAAAAGACGGTCGAAGCATTGGTTGCTGAGGAGCGGGCCAAACAGCATCATGTCCTCGCTGAACGTTTGGCGGAGTATTTGAAAGTAAATGGCTCTCCCTCTTCTTTATCCCCAACCAACGGTGATAGTCGGATTCAGGATTTGTTGTTTGAAATAACCCCGCATCGTAAGCTTTCAGATTTGATTTTGCCGAAGACTGTGCAAACGGTGTGTCAAGAGTTGATTGAAGAACATCATCGCATTGAGCTTTTGCGCTCTTATAATCTTGAGCCTCGCCATCGCATATTATTGGCGGGGCCTCCTGGAAACGGCAAAACTTCTCTTGCTGAAGCCATAGCAGAAGCTCTAATGTCGCCGTTGCTGGTGGTTCGATATGAGGGGGTTGTCGGCAGCTACCTTGGAGAAACCGCAGTGCGCTTGAAGCGGCTGTTTGATCATGTACGATTGCGTCGTTGTGTTTTGTTCCTTGATGAATTTGATGTTTTAGGAAAAGAACGCGGTGATGTTCATGAGACCGGTGAAATCAAACGCGTGGTCAGTTCCCTCTTGCTGCAAATGGATGCGCTTCCCAGTCACGTCGTTGTCATCACGGCCAGCAATCATCCCGAGCTTTTAGATCGAGCGGTTTGGCGACGTTTCCAATTACGTTTACTATTACCTTTACCCGAAAGGGAACAAATCACCGAATGGCTGCGGCGTTTGGAAGCGCAAATTGGCGAACCTCTGGGGCACGATCCAGAAAACTTGTCGGCAAAACTCAAAGGCTTGAGCTTCGCTGAGGTCGAAGAATTTGGTGTGGATATTTTGAGACGACGAGTGCTCGGCCTCCCAAATGGGAATTTAAAAATGATTGTCGCTGATCGGCTTGAGCAGTGGGAGGCTCGTTTCAGCATAAAGAAGGCGGCGCAAGAATAATCTTCAGGAAAAATCTTTCAGGAAGAAAACATGAATGACAAACCGTTACTCATTTTACCTCGTCCCTCTCGCGCAAACTGGCAAAGAAAAGGTCACCAAGTCGGTAAGCCCCATTTCCCCTCGCCCGAACGCCAACGTACCCGTATAACTCCGCAATTCGAGAGATTGGAGAGCGCTCTCGAAGCCCGACGTTTAATACTTCAGCAAGCTCCTGAAGGTGCTGCGCCTGAACAAGTTCTTGTTTTGGAAATTGTGGGAACCATCCAGGATTTCCTGGTTGCGGTTCGAGGCATTCCTGGCATGGAATGGTTGGGCGAGTGGGAGGAAGAAGACATTCCTCCCGACGAGGATTTTTTTCTGGATGAAAAGCACAAAGATAAAGCTCTTGGCGGCCGGCTCTTTTTGGTTATGACGGATCATCGCGCCACCCAGGAACTGCTTTCATTGTGGCAACGGTATCAAAAGAATCCCGAGATCAAATTCGGCTACGGTCGCAATAAATGGCGCGAGCTTTTTCAACAACTGCGCACGATTCGATTTTGGGAGGTGCAAGATCGTTTGTTGGAGACGGGAGTGCTGGAAGACTGGAAAGAACGAATTCGAGCAGGTGAAGAAAACATCCGATTTGAAGCAGAATTATGGTTCCGGAATAATACCCAACAGCAGCAAAAAAGCCATCAGACTTTTGAAACGCTATTACAACAGGCTGGTGGTCGATTGATTTCTCAAACGGTGATTCCTGAAATCGCCTATCAGGGCCTTCTTGCCGAGTTGCCAATAAAAGCGATTCAATCCATTCTGGAGAATCCGGATACGAGCCTCGTGCAATGCGATCAAGTCATGTTTTTTCGCGCTACGGGACAATCTACCGCTGTAGCTCCTGAGGACGAGCCTCTGATAGATAGTGAGCCGATAGAGGATATGATAAAGCCACAGGGAGCGCCTGTTGTGGCATTGTTGGATGGACTGCCAGTCGAAAATCATCTTTGGCTAAATGGGCGGTTGCTCATAGATGACCCGGACAACTGGAGCGCGGAATATCTCGCGCAAAATCGCCATCACGGTACGGCCATGGCGTCTTTGATTCTGCACGGTGAACTTGATGATCATGAACAGTCTCTAGCAAGGCCTTTGTATGTTCGCCCCATTCTCAAACCGGATATGAGAGATTGGCGTTCTCCCAAAGCTGAAACCATGCCTGAAAATGTTTTGCCTGTTGATTTGATTCACCGTGCTGTGCGTCGCCTCTTCGATGGCGAAGGAAGCCTCTCACCGGTTTCACCGGACGTGTGCGTAATCAATTTTTCCATAGGCGATCCGGCGCGACAATTCGATCGCTTTATGAGTCCCATGGCACGATTGCTGGATTGGCTGGCTTGGTGTTATCAAGTCTTGTTCGTGGTGAGCGCGGGCAATCACTCTCATGACCTCGTTTTGGATGTTCCACGCGCCTCACTGGCACAAATAACCCCAAACGAGCTCGAGAACGAAACAATCAAAGCAATAGCCCGAGACGCTCGCCATCGAAGGCTTCTCGCACCTGCGGAATCCGTCAATGCCTTGACGGTTGGCGCTTTGCATGCGGATCATTCAAAGCCCGAAGAGCATGACCGTCGCATCAATCCTTTTCACTCAAATGATCTTCCCAGTCCTACAAAAAAATGGTGCGGACGGCGCAGCCGTGCCGTCAATTTCATGATTGATGGATTTCAAAAGTATTGCTCGTCCTGAACGACGTGGAAGCTGCGCCGCCGCAGAACAATGCGTTAGAACCGCTCAAGTGAAAGAATCTGAAAAATGCCTTGATGATAATAACGAATTTCGGTATCATTCGCTCATGATCAAGTCATTTAAGGACAAAGAAAGCGAAACTATATTCCAGCGTTCTTTTTCACGTAAATTACCACACGACATACAAAAAGTGGCAATGCGAAAGCTGTGGATGTTGGACGCGGCAACTGATTTGGCCTCTCTTCGAATACCTCCCTCCAACCATTTAGAAGCCTTGCACGGCGATCGGCAAGGGCAACACAGTATACGCATCAACAAGCAGTGGCGAGTTTGCTTTAAATGGCTTGACAACAATGCATACGACGTGGAAATCGTTGATTATCACTGAAGGAGTCATACATCATGCGTGAGAAAAAAATCCCCCCAATACATCCCGGAGAAATCTTGCTCGAAGAGTTTCTCAAGCCGATGAACATTAGCCAATATAGAATATCGAAAGATATTAGTGTTCCGGCTCGGCGAATAAATGAAATTGTACAAGGCAAGCGTGGAATAACAGCAAATACGGCGCTGCGTTTGGGTCACTATTTTGGCATGTCGCCGCAGTTTTGGATTAATCTGCAAACGCACTATGATCTCGAAGTTGAGTCAGACAAGTTGGCAAGTAAATTGAAGCGAGAAGTGCGAGTCTATGAAGCCTCTGTTCAATAAGTAAAGATAATCGAAACACAAATTGGATTCTGGTTCTAACTTTGGCTTGCTCGGGGCGCTGCCGCGCCGGAACGTTTTTTAAATTGTGCAAGTCTCAACCTTTTGTGGCTTCGGCGAGGGATGTCGCAGAGCGGCAGCGCCCGAGAAGCCAGCTAGGCGTGCGAACCACCGACCCCAAGGAGGTCGACCATGGCAAAGTACATCTTCTGTGGCGAAAAAGCCGGGTATGCTGCTCGCCCGGAAGTATTCAAATGACATTCCGTACCGCTGATACAACAGAGCCTGTAGCGGCAGCAGCCGCAGACTTCAAACCGCTTATGAAAGCCGCCGTCTATACGAGATATGGTCCCCCGGACGTTCTCGAAATCAAGGACGTCGCAAAGCCGGTTCCCAAGGACAATGAAGTCCTTGTTCGCATCCATGCGACGACGGTTTCCGCGGCGGACTGAGGATGAGAAAAGCCGATCCATTCCTCGCAAGATTCATGAACGGCCTTTGGGGCCCAAAGAAGATCCACATACTCGGGATGGAGTTCGCCGGAAAAGTCGAGTCAGTGGGCAAGACCGTGACCCGGTTCGGGGAGGGCGACCAGGTATCTGGATCGACCGGGTTCAAGTTCGGCGCGCATGCCGAGTACGCATGCCTGCCTGAGGATGCCCTACTGGCGATAAAGCCGCTCAACATGACGTTTGAGGAAGCCGCGGCAGTCTTGTTTGGCGGGGTGTCGGCGTTGCATTTCCTGAGGAAAGCAAAGATCCAAGCCGGACAGAAGGTGCTCATCTACGGAGCGTCTGGAGTGTCGGGATTTTCGCGGTTCAGCTGGCCAAGTACTTCGTGGCGCACGTCACGGGGGTGTGCAGCACCGCCAATCTGGACCTGGTGAAGTCTCTCGGCGCTGACGAGGTGGTCGACTACACTAGGGAGGATTTCTCGAGAGCCGGCCGGGTCTATGACATCGTCTTCGACATGGTCGGCAAGAGCGGTTTCTCGCGCAGCCTGAAATCCCTTAAGCGAGGCGGTTTCTATGTTCGGGTCGGGGGTTCTGGACGACTGTCGTCCATTCTTGGAGATATTCTTCGAGGGATGTGGATTTCAATCACGGGCCGCGCGAAAGTCATTGGCGGAATGGCCGGCGGGGCCGCTGGGGATCTGTCTTTTCTCAAGGGGCTTATCGAGGCCGGAAAGCTAAGGACGGTGATCGATAGACGCTATTCACTGGACGAGATCGCCGAGGCTCACTGGCATGCGGAGGCGGGACACAAGAAAGGCCATGTTGTCATACTCCTCGAACAGACGAGCCGGTAGGTTAGCCCCGGTTGTCGAGCGGCATTTTTCGGTAGAAAGTAAAATATCGTGAAGCGCCGGAAGATGGGCATCGCGGTAAAAACATAACGAACGTGCCAGTCCGAACGTTTTTTCACCCCTATTTTTAAAGGCCAAAAGCATCTCGGCAAAAACTAAACTATCGTGGTGGATTTGAAAGAAGGCAGCTCGGTGAAGCATAAAAGTTCGGTGAAATACAAAGCGCGAAAGAGCAAAAAGCAAAGTCGTGGAAGAGACAAAAACTGTATTGAAATTCGGGCATAAAGATCGTGGTAAATGGCAAGCTATTTTTTCTAACGCCGTGTTGCTCCTGACCCGGCCAGCGCAGCATAAATTTTAAAGACCGTGCTGGAAATGGCCGCGCCACTGAGCCCGGTGTTATCGGCCTATCTAAGTTGGCAACAGGAATCGCGGTAGAAATAAAGTTTGGCGTGCGCGTCGAAAAATAGCATCGCGGTGCAAACATAAATATCGTGTGCGTGCTGAAAGATGAGATCGCGATGAAAACATAATTATCAAGTTAGCTGCCATTTTTTGATTACTGAAAATAATCACTCGGTTGAGAACAAAATCGAACTAATCACTAAGAAAGGAGCCCTGCCATGAAACGAATAACATTCATCAAGAACACATCGCTCTTTGCAATCGGTATAAGTACGTTCGGGAAAATTCAATGGCACAATAACAAATTCGAAGGTGATACTCCAACTACAACAGACATTCTTGGCCCGTTTTATCGCCCCCGGTGCTCCCTTCAGAAGTGACATTAACCCTCCAGATTTCTCGGGTACACCTCTTCATCTGTCAGGAACGATTTACAGAGACGATGGCAAGACGCCTTTTCATGATTGCTTCATCGAAATATGGCAATGCAATAGTCAAGGCGAATACGACAATATTTCGGATGATTATGTTTATCGCGGCGCAACACGGACAGGGGCCGACGGCACCTATCATTTCGTAACGACCCAACCTGTGCCCTACATGACTGATCCGGATAAAAAAAATTACAGACCGGCCCATATTCACATGCGCATTGCTGGTGCTGCCGGTGATCAGGACTTGATTACTCAAATTTATTTCAAAGGCGATCCACACTTGAAGGAGGATCCCAGCTCTTCTTCCCCATTAGCGGTGAACAGAATCTTAGAGGTATCGAAGAATTCAAAGAAGGAAGACGTCTTGCTTTTTGACATTGTCATGAGAAAAGGATTTCCGCTTGATGACGTCGGATTCGAGAAGATATCGGGCCTTTATGATATGGGCGATTCCCAAATGGGGGTGTACAGGGAAGGGAATCTGTTGTTCATCGAATGGAACGGGCAAATTATAGAAGGTATGTACTACAAAGGTAATAACTTTTTTGAAGCCGGCGGGGGCATGTATAAAATCCAGTTTGAATTACTCCCCGGCGGAGGTGCAAAAGCCAAACTTTCGATTCTCGATGATGCGGCAGGTGAGGGCAAAAAGATTTTGAAATACCGTGTACCTCGATAATACGTGGAGAAGGAATATAATCGACAATATATACACTTCAGTTGTAACAGCACGATATCGCACATAATCGTGTCGCTGAAAACGAAATCGAAAACGATTCGCGATAGGCAATAGGACTAGGCGATAACACAACGTTGTGAATTAATACAGACAGAATTCGTGGTGAAAGGCGACGCAGCCCGATAACGAGGATTATTATGTCGAAGCAACCTTGAATATTTTTTCTCCCACGCTCGTTGTTCTGGATAGAAATGTGCGCGTGAGATCGAGAAATTTTGGATTTATTAATTGCGCAGGAGGAACTATTCTAGAACGAGAAGGGGCCGAGATGATTTGTGATGCTGGTGGCGGGCTTACCATAGGCAACGGCGTAACAATATCTCTATTAGGTCCAAATTCATGTATTGCCTCATTAGCAAGTGGCACTTTGACCATGAATAAGAATTTGACCATCAATAATGGTCTTATTCGGATAAATCAAAATAGCCAGGCGAACATTAACAATTCCATGACTTTTTCTGGGAATAGTTACTTAAAAGTTGACCCGGGTGCAACACTGAAAATGGGTACTGGTACCAATCTCACATTTAACAGCAACGCAAGTCTCGAAGTTATCGGAACTCCAACCAATAACGCACGTTTCACTTCTGCTGATGGCACACCGAATCGCAAAGATTGGGGAACTATTTTTCTTTATGGCAATAACAATCGTGTTGAATATTGTGTTATTGAAGGCAGCGACTGGGGCTTGAAATTTTACGGCCCTTCTTCCGGCAACGTCGTGCGCAACTGCACCTTCCGCCAAAACGACCAAGCCGTTCGCATGGAGTACACCGACGCCGATGTGACCAATTGCTTGATTGAAAACAACCGCCACGCCTTCGTCCTGATCAACAACACCTCGCAGTATGGCAACATTTATCTCGACGGCAACACCGTGCGCAACAACGATCGCGACGGCATTTATGCGGTTACTTCAGTCGCAGACGTTTTCCGTTCGACCCTGGACAACAACGGCACGGCCAACACTTCCACCTATAACGGCATTTATGCCATAACTTCAAGCGACGTTGCGCTGGGATTGCGCAATTGGAATCAAAATCTCGTCTGTTCCGGCGGCTTCAATACGATTAAAAACAGCCATGGCACCGGCGTGTACGTCAACATCAGTTCATTGGTGCTGTTGGGCGACAAAACCGGAAGCAGCCTTCCGAGTTATCGCGCCGGCAATAACGCGGTGCACAATAACGGCACCTATAGCGGCACGTTTTCAGGCAAAGAAGTTTATAACCTCACCGGCACCACGGTGCAGGCAAACAAGATTTATTGGAACGGCACACCGACGTCCGCCAAGTTCAGTGGTCCGATCGATTATGCCGAATGGCTGACTTCGCCGCCCAGCGGCAGTTGCAATCCGCCCACCCTTGTGTATTCTCCGAATAACGGTGAAGCAAAAATAGAGGCTCCGGCGCAAGACATCTTCACCATGGGTGACGAGGACACGAACCTCAAGCGCGCCCTCATCGACAGCCTTCGTGCAGTTATTGCACACCGTCCCGCGAGCGTGGAGGCCGGTGAGGCATTGCAAATCATTTTCAGCTATATTCGCACCGACTGGGAAAACAAATTGGGCGAGCGCCAGGGGATTTATGCCTATCTCAGCAGCCTGGAGCGGGCATATCGCCAATTGGCTTTGGGAAAACGCGCCAAACAACTCATGATCATAGAACGGTTGGGGCAAAACGATTTCGCTGCAGCCATGACTTTGGCGCAAAACGCGCTTTCTGATTTTTCCGGCGAGTTGCGCCAGGAGACCATGAGCCTGCTGATCATGCTTTTGATGCGCACGGGAAACGTGGCGCAAGCGCAACAGCTTTTTGAGATTTATAAGGTTGATTATCCGGCTGCAAGCAGCATGCAGGAGCTCTTGCAAGGAATGTTCAATCATATCGCACACGATCTCGCAAATGCCGTTCCCCTATCCGGCGGATTATCGCGCCCGTCGCTGGATCATCGCAGGGCGCAAACAGAAATTCCAGCCGAATTTAGCTTGGCACAAAACTTCCCCAATCCATTCAATCCGGCGACGGCGATCCGTTTTGCCCTTCCCCGACAAGGAAAGGTAGTTTTGCAGATTTTCAATACACGTGGCGAGCAAGTGCGCACTTTGTTGAGTGAAATCAAGCCGGCGGGAGAACATACCGTGCTTTGGAATGGCAAAAACAATCGTGGCGACGTGGCGGCCTCGGGAATTTACTTTTATCAATTCACTTATTTGCCTTTAGAGTCGCCAGAGAATACTATCATCCGGCGTGGCAAAATGAGTTTGGTGCAATAACTTGACAAGTGTGTTTTGCAGCAAGAATAGAAAATCTCTGCGTTCTCATTGCGGCTTTGCGCCTTTGCGTGCGCTTTTTGCGAGGCCTTATGTGCGCAACCGCTCACCTTATATCAAGCCATTCAAAGAGCGCTGCAGCATAATGAAACTATTCTGTACGGCGTGCAGCAAAACTATCTGACCGCCCAATCCCAACTGCATGCCGCCGAATCTTCCTACCGGCCACAACTGGAGTTAGCGCTCAACACCTACCGCAGTCGGACCCGAATATTTTCCAGCGATTCTTATCTCTCTTCTATGAATAAAAAGATCCCTGCTGCTGCGTTTCTCCGATATTTTAATTGACAAAGAAGCGGCCTTTGTATATATTGCCGCTCGTTCAATTCGAGTCGATTATGAAAGAAGTCAAAATCAAAGACGTGCAAAAACGCAGTCGCAAGGCCGCGTTGAAAGTTGAAGGCCTCCCGTTCACGAGCTTCAATTACCAGGTTTTTGCCGCGGGAATCCTCGTCATCATTTTGGGCTATTTCGCGCTGGCCCAGCCGCCGGCGAATAGCTTCATGTCATTAACCCTCGCGCCGATTTTGCTGGTGCTCGGTTATTGCGTGATTATTCCGGTCGCGATTTTATATCAGAAAAAGAAAGCCGAAGCGCCGGGCGAGATTTCAAAAAACGGCCGGTGATGGCTGCGCGCGCTTTGCTCATTGCACGTCTTCCGCCCATCATGCGGGCGATTAGCTCAGTTGGTCAGAGCGCCTGCCTTACAAGCAGGAAGTCGGTGGTTCGAGCCCACTATCGCCCACCGAGGAAGAACAAAAGGCAAAAAGAAAAGAGCAAAAAGAAAGTTTTTTGCAGTTTGCTTTTTGTTTTTTGCTTCTCAAACGGGGCCGTGGTGTAGTTGGTTAACACGCTGGCCTGTCAAGCCGGAGACCGCGGGTTCAAGTCCCGTCGGCCCCGCCACCAAGGGTTGCCTGCGATATGCAGCAACCCTTTTTTGTTGCAGAGATACGAACCGCAAAAAATTTTGGAGGCAAATTGTGCCAATCAAAGGAGCAGGCATGAAAGTTAGAACGAGCGCTTGCGCGCTGCTATTTTTGTTGGGAAGTTATTCAAGAGAGATAAGAAGCGTGGAGGCTTCCTCCACGGTTGCGGTTGAAATCGAAGTGCGGGCGGATTCCAGCAACGTGTTGCATGCGCAAGTGCGTGTGGCGGAAGGCATGAATGCCCGGGATTTGATGGAAAAATTATTCCAGATGGAATACGTTGATTCCGGTAAAAAATTCGTCGCCGGCATCGCCGGTTTCAAAGCGCCGCCGCGCGAAAAAAAATTTTGGAGGCTGGAAGTTGACGGCACGGCTGCGCAAGTCGGGATTGCAGAGATCGTGATCAAGCGCGCCATGCGCTTGCGGTGGGTGATCATGGCGTATTGATGGCCGGCTCAATTCTCGTAAAACACCATAGCCTTGCGCAATTGCTCCCGGGAAATTTTACGGTCGTGATAGTGCTGCATCTGTTGCTGCGCAACTGCGCACACCAGCTGGCGCGGTTTTTTTTCCGGCGCGCCGGGCAAATCCGTGATCACGACCAGCCGTTCGTTCGAACGCAGAGAGCCTAGCGTATGGCCGTAATCCGCAATGGTCTCCATTACTTTTTCTTTGAATTTTTCATATTCTCCCTGCCAATTTTTCTCGCGCTCGCGGCTGGCGCGTTCGACCGCACGCAAATAATCTTCGAGCGCTTGCGCTGAAGCACCTTCTTGGCCCTCGCCCGTCGCAACCTGGGAAGAGGGCGGGTTCCAGCGCCAGGCCTGGCGCGGAAAAGAGGAGTGGAAATCCGCACGCGTGAAGAACACGGCGCCATAATCGTCAATATAAATGCCGTTCGCCGTACCCCTCGGCGCGCCCAGCGCGACGTCGAAGATGCCGGCCAGCACGTTGAATTCGTTTTTGCTTTTCTGATTTTCCGCCATTTTTTCGGGCGGAGGAGGCGTGGAGCTCACGCGGCTTTTAAAATTTTCTTCGTTGAGCTTGCCGGCTTGCAGAGCATCCAAATCGGATTTACGCACCCATGCCAACTGTTCCTGATGCGAAGCCTGCATAACGTTGCTGCCGCTCCCGGAGATATTGAAAAAAACCGACAACTCCGGGCCGCCGCCGCGATAGACTGCGATGCGATCTTCCCCGCGCAACTGGCCGATGGCGTCGGCATAGCGCGAGAAGAAATCCATAAGTTCTCCCGCAAAATCTTCCCGGGAAATTTTCGCGGGCAGGGAAGAGGACAAACCTCGCCCGAATGCCGTCGCACGCGCAGGATTGCGCGGCCTTTCGTTTTCATCGCTCTGCGTGTGAAATTCGTAATAACTAAAAGCGGACAATGTTTGCGGCACCTGGAAAAGCACGCCGAACTCCGGCAAATAAACGCCGCGCGCCGAAGGGCTTGCCAGACGAAGCGCCGGCGCGCTGCTTTCATTCAACAGACGATCGAGCACCATTTCCATAATTTCCAGATCGCGCTGCATGCGCGGCGTGTCCAGCGCGCGCTGCGTTTGCGCTGCTGCGCCGGCAATGAAAAGCGCATTTCCGCACCACAACAAAGTGAAGAAAAGCGATTTTATTCTCATGTTACTTCACCATTCTATCTGATTCAGTTCTGCGCTAGATTCGGGATAACCTCGGCACCGCAACGCATTACTTCTGCGGCGAATCGGAAACGCGCATCAATTGATCCAATATTTGGTTTGTTTGCCGCAGCCGGGAATCGGTGTTTTGCTGAACTTCTTCCAAGCCGCGACCGACAACGATCAAATCGCTTTGGCGTTGCCGCTGCCATTCATTGGTGAGGCTGAACAACGCACGGTCGAAATCGCTGCGCTGCTTTTCATAACCCGCTTGCACCATCTGCGCCACCAGCTCGCGATTTTGCTGTTGGATTTCGGCGAGCAGTTGTTGCTTGATTTCTTCTGCCAATTCGACCCTGGCGCGCGGCGCCAGGCTGGTGCGATAAGCCAACCTGCCGGCATCATACTGCACTTCGAGATTCAGCGCGGCGCTCAAAACCAATGCGGTGATCGCCGCCGTCGCCAGCCCGAAACCCAGCCGCGTCCCAAGTGAAGCGCGTTCCGGAAACAAAATTTGCTTCACTGCTTCCTGCCAGCCTGGCCGTTTTTCAACGAAAACCAACGCCTGCGGCGGCTCGGCATCGGGCCAGGCGCGCAACGCCAGACTGGTGCGCTGCAAGCTTTCATATTCGTTGCGGCAATCCGGGCACGATTCCAGATGCAGGCGCAAACGCTGCTCGGCCTCGGGAGCGATTTCTTCATACAAGAAATCCAGCAGCAATAATTGAATGTCTTCACATTTCATAGGACAACACCTCTTGGTCTATTTCCCAGCGCGCCAAAACTTTTTTCAAGGCATTCAAGCCGTAATACAAGCGCGATTTCACGGTGTTCACCGGCGCGCCCAAAATTTCCGCGATTTCGGTGAATTTTAAATTTTGATATTCTTTCATGACCACCACCACGCGCTGCTCTTCGGGGATTTCTTGCAGCGCTTTTTCCAGCAGCTCGCGCAATTGGCTGCGGCTGACGATGCGGTCGGGATGCTGGTCGTCTTCGGGCAACAACGTAAAAGCCGCATTCGTCGCCAGCTCGGCATTGCCGGTTTCTTGCATGTTTTCCAGAGACAAAATTTGCCGCCGGCGCCGCTGTTTGATCACGTCGCGGCACAAATTCGCGGCGATTTGGTAGATCCAAGTCGAAAAGCGCTCGCGATCTTTGAGCTGGTGCAGATTGCGATAGACGCGAATGAACACCTGTTGCGTCACGTCGTGTGCTTCGTCACGATTGCCCAAATCACGCCAGACAAAATTGAAAATGATTTTTTGCCAACGCCACACCAACGTGTTGAAGGCGTCGACCTTTCCGTTTAGAAATTTTTCGATCAAATCGCGATCATTCATAAACACCGCCTGTCGTGCTGCTGTGTGCACAGTCCGAACAATTAGACTTTTGGAAAGGTAAGAAAGTTTTGGCAGATTTCGAAGCCGCAAATAGCGCTTGGCGCACACCGGCTGGTTGGTTATATTTATAATTGCCGCACGAGCCGAATGAGAAAAGCGTAAGAATTTAGCCGTTTGAAGCTGAATCTCCTGGCACTGTCATTCTGAAAGAATCAGACTGTGTGAAAACGTCATTGCGAGCGCAGCGAAGCAATCCCGGTGTGTGCCCGTATTGGAGTTAGAGATTGCTTCGCTGCGCTCGCAATGACAATTCGAGCGTTTTCACACAATCTGAATCTTTTTCAGCACTGGGAATACTCTGCATTTGGACATTTTACTAAATGCTTAAAAAGATTCTTCCAGAATGACAGGACGGCTTCAGGCGGCTCCGTTATGACAATTTTTTTGTCCAAGCTGGAGAAAAGCCGTGAACATTATCTTCGTCGAGACGTTTTATGGCGGGTCGCACAAAAGTTTCATGGATGGTTTGATCAAATACAGCCGCCACGATTTCACCCCCATCATCCTGCCTTCGCGTTTTTGGAAATGGCGCATGCGCAGCGCGGCGATGTACATTGCAGAAAATTACGGCCATGCGTTGCGCTCCTGCGATTTGATCGTCGCCACGGATTTGATCAATCTCGCCGAATTGCAAGCGTTAGCCGGCTTTACGTGTCCGGCGATTATGTTTTTCCACGAGAATCAATTGGCCTATCCCACACCCGAGGGCGAAAAGCCGGAAGTCGATCTCAGCCTGGTCAACATCGTCTCTGCGCTCGCCGCCAATGTTTGTTTGTTCAACTCGCATTATCAACTGCGCGGATTCAATCACGAGCTGCGGCAATTCATTAACGACATTCCGGAGTTCGTGCCCGAACATGCGCACGAGCACATCATGGCCAAAACCCGCGTGACCTACATGGGGATGGATCTCTCCGGCTTTCCCGACCGCCGCATCATCAAAAACCGCGTGCCGGTTATTTTATGGAATCATCGCTGGGAATTTGACAAGCAGCCCCACGTTTTTTTTGAAGAACTGTACCAGCTGGTGGAAGAAGGCTTCGATTTCCGCTTGATCCTTCTGGGTGAAAATTTTCAGATGCATCCCAAAGAATTCATCGAAGCGCGCGGCCGGCTGGGCGAGCGCATCCTGCAATACGGCTTCGTCGAAAGCATTGAAGATTATGCCAAATTCGTGTTGCAAGCCGACGTCATCGTTTCCACCGCGCTTCAGGAAAATTTCGGCTATGCCGTGGCCGAGGCAATTTATTGTTACACGTTGCCGCTGCTGCCCAATCGCCTGAGCTACCCCGAAATTCTGCCGGAAAAATTCCACCGGCAATTTTTATATCAAAACCACGAAGATTTGCATCAAAAACTAAAACGTCTGCTTACCGATTATCGCCAAATGGACGAGGTGCGCGCCGAACTGGTGGAAGTCTTTGCCAAATTCGATTGGAAGAATCGCGTGGGGGAGTTTGATGAGTTATTCGAGAAGGTGGGAGCGAAAAAAACTTTAGCAGAATGATTTAAGGGCAGAATCATTCTAGCGTAAAATTATTTTGCGTTTGCTTTCTTTCCGCCATTTTTCCCGTTGCTGCGCTCAAGCACATAGGGCATGAATAAATGAAACACACTCCCCTTTTGGTATTCGCTTTCCACTTCAACCTTTCCCCCGTGCGCTTCCACCATTAATTTCACGTAACTCAATCCCAGGCCGAAGCCTTTCACGTTGTGCACATTTCCCGTCGGTACGCGATAGTATTTGTCGAACACTAATTTCTTTTCTTCCGGACGCAGGCCAACGCCATTGTCCGCAATTTTGAGATGCACGCCGCGATCGTCGTTTTCGGTGCTGACCACGATGCGCGGCGCACCCGGCGTGTACTTGTTGGCATTGTCGAGCAAATTGTGAATGATGTTCGCGAAATGCACGGCATCCGCTTCAATCCTCGTTTGCGTGGCCTGAAATTGCCGGACGATCTCGCCTTTGCGTTTTTCCACTTGCACCGCAAAGTTGTGCATCACGCCGGAAAGAACTTGATGAACGTCGATCGTGCCCGGGTTGAGCTCATAATCGCCCTGCTCCAGCACCGCCATTTGCAAAATCTTTTCAACCTGGCTGTGCATGCGCTGCGATTCGTCGAGAATGATGCCGCTGTAGCGCTGAATCTTATCGCGGTCGCTCAACACCTGCGGATTTCTGAACGCTTCGCCGGCCAGGGCAATGGTTGCGATCGGCGTTTTAAATTCATGCGTCATGTTGTTGATGAATTGCGTGAGCAATTGCGCAAATTGTTTCTGCTTGAACAAAGTGCGCAGCGTGTACACGAAGCAAAAAACGATGAGCGCCAACAACATGAAAACCGAAGCCAGCAGTCCGCCGTTTTTTTTCAACAAAAAAATCTTTTGCCCGGGAAAATGCAGCAACAGCTCGTGGCGCGGGTACAAAGGATCGCCCGGAAACAAGCGCGCACGAAAGGGCGTGGCGCGCAACGCCGTGTGATCGAACGCCGCGGCGGCAAACTTCAACGAATCGCGCGGACCGGAATGATCCAAAATGCCGTAAGCGGGAGCGAGATGCAATCCATGCTCCTGCAAGCTCGTGCGCACGATGGAATCCATAACTGCCGGTTGGATTCTCGCTTCAATCGGCTCGCGCTCGATCATGGCCAGCTCGTCGAATACCTGGGTGATGATTTTTTCCCGGCGCTCGTTCGAGAACCAGCGCGCATGTTCTTCGCCTCGAGAAGCGCCCATAACCACCACGTCGTAGGTTGAGCTATCGGAACCGAGGTTGAAATTATAGATGAAATCTCTGCCCGGCGCTTGCGTGCTATCGAGCTTGAGATAGTGTGTGCCCGCCGGTTTCATCTCATCGATGATGGCAGGCATGGGCCGGCCCAGGCTATCCAACAGGCGCAAACGCACGCGCTTGGGAGCAGTAAGAGTGAAGGAAAAGTCTCGCGTTTTGGGGTCGAACTGCACGGGCGCTGTTGGGGGAAACTGTCCTAGCTCTCTTCCGGCGGCAACGATCAGGCTGTCGTCTTCCACGCGCGCTCGTACCCCTAACACGCGGTTACCGGGCCCGGGCCGCGCCATCGCGCTGAACGCCAAAGTCCTCGTTTCACGATCTTCCAGCTTATCGACGATGCTGCGCAAAACCGCATTCACGTTTTGCGCGTGCGCTTGTTCAGCCAGCTCAAAAGCTTTTTTGAGCAGAATAATTTGCAGCCAAACCATGCCGGCCAGCGCCGTAGTAATCAACGCGATGATGGCCGCCATCATTTTCCTTTTGCGTTCCATGCTTGAAATATAAGCAAGCCTGCCTGTCAAAATCCACCCCTTAACACTTTTTAACACTTGATAACATTATTTGGCTGAAGAGTGATGAATCCTTTCGTTATCTTCAACCGTCTTGAGAAATGCAAGCACGCGACAGATCATTTTCTCGTTCAGGCATTTCTCGTTCCAACGGTCTCCGTTGGAACGCCTGAGGGACGCTCCGCGTCCCGTGTGCAAAACCAAAAACTTATCATCGTGGAGAACTCTATGCACCTCGTCAACAAAACACTCGTGTTCACACTCCTGGCCTTTGCCCTTCCAGCCTTCTCACAAGAAATGAAAATGGTCGAAGCCGGCGAAGTTTTCAATCTGCCGGAAATTAGCGCAGCGATTGCGCAGGAGGGAGATCAAATCATAATTTTAGCTGCGCTGCCCAAAGACCGGCGCGTCAAGGCTTATGAAAACGTCGATCTGCAAGAAGGCGACGTCATTCTTTTTCTCAACGGCAAGCGCCTCAAAGCCGTGAAAGAATTAGAACAAATTTATGCAGCGCTGGCTATCGGCGACACTGTGCAAATTGGGCTGCGCCGCAAAGAAGATCGTTTGATCGCTTCTTTTGCGAAAGCCGATCCTAAAAATTTGCCCGCGCCGCAAATGCACATGCAACGCGTGATGGTGGGCGGAGATGGAAAAGTGACGACGGAAAGCACCGCCGGCGGCAAAAGGGTGATGAAAGCTCTTGATCCCAACGCTTCGGAAATCACGCCGGTGATGGCGATCGGCATTATTATCGGCAGTGTGGGCGGCAAAGTCAAAGTGCTCGACAAACTGCCGATGCCGATGAAAGGCTTGGAAAGCGTCGATCTGCAAGAAGGGGATTTTTTGCAAATGCTCAATGGCCAGAAAATCATAAGTGCGCCGCACCTCAATGAACTTTTAGAAAAGCTCGCGGTGGGTGCGAAGGTGGATTTGCAATATGCGCGCAAAAATGAGACCCTAACGGCATCTTTCAATAAACCGCAAGCGCAAGGTCGGGTGATGATCAAAACCGACAATAATTGAGCTCGCAAAAATGAAAATTGCACGAAGAATTTTTGTTGGGATGGCGCTGCTGCTTTTGTCTTGGGAAAATACTAACGCTTCTTGGCCGCAAAAGGCCGCGCATGAATGGCAGCGCAAGCTAAACGAGTACATGACCAGCTTGGCGCAATTCGGTTTTTCCGGCGCCTTGCTGGTCGCGAAGAACGATGAGATCATCTTGAATCAAGGCTACGGCTGGGCCGACAAGGAGAACGCAATTCCCAACATGGCGGAAACAGTTTTCAGCACCGGCTCGATCACCAAGCAATTCACCGCCGCGGCCATTCTCAAGCTGAAAATGCAAGGCCAGCTCAACACCGGCGATGCGATTGACAAGTTTATAGCGAAGGTCCCGGCGGATAAGAAAGCGATCACGTTGCATCAGTTGCTCACGCACACCTCGGGATTGGGCGCTGACGATGGCGGCGGCAACGCGCCGGATCGCGAGCAATTCGTGCAAGAAGTTCTCGGCCGGCCATTGCAACATGCTTCCGGCGAAAGTTTTGAATACTCCAATTCCGGTTATGGCCTCCTGGCTGCGATTATTGAAAAAGTCTCCGGTCAATCTTATGAGCAATATTTGCGCGAAAACCTTTTCAAGCCGGCGGACATGAATTTCACCGGATATCGCATGCCGAAATGGGAGCCGAAAAAAGTTGCGAAATGGTATGCCGGCGAAATCGACAACGGCTCTCCGCTCGACCGGCCTTTTCCAAATTGGACTACGCTCGGCAGCGGCGAAATTTTGTCCACGACCTCGGACATGTTCAAATGGCATCAAGCGTTGTTAGGCGAAACGATTCTTTCCGCTGCGGCCAAGAACAAGCTGTTCACACCGGTTTTTCGCAATTATGCTTATGGCTGGGACGTGATGCCAACGCCGTACGGCAGTATGATCGCGCACGATGGCGGCAACACGCTGGGCGTGGGCGCGGATTTTCGGCGCTTTCCCGACTCTGGGGTAGTGATTATGGCCTTCTGCAATGATGGCGGCGAAACCATGTTGTTAGGCGAAACCAGAAGAAATATCACCAGGCTCGTCTTCGGCAAAGAAGTGGAAATGCCGCCCGCCGCCGCGGCGATTGAAACTGCAGCATTGACGAAATATCAAGGAACTTATGCCTTGCCCTCCGGCGCAATAATCGTCGTTGCCCAAAAAGATCGTGAGCTGGTTCTAACCGGTGAAGGCCAGGAAGCCGTGAGCTTGCTCGCAACCGGCGATTCAAGCCATGCGCAAATTTTGAACGAAAAGAATGTGCTCATCATGAATCTCATCCAAGCCGGCGCCGAGGGAAATCATCACCCGATTTTCGAGGCTTTCAAAGACGCGCCTTTTGCAGCGGTGCAAAAGCGGCAAAGCCAAATCTGGCAGGAATGGGGCGCGAATTTTGGCAACTACAAAGGCTGCCAAGTTTTCGGCACAGTGCCAGAGGGCGAAGAAGATCATATAACGCGTGCCCGCCTTGATTTTGAGCGTGGCGCCGTGTTTCTGCAATTTTATTGGGGGCCGTTTCGTCTGGCGGGCTTTCGCTCCAGTGCCGCGCTTCCTGGCAAAAAGTTTTTTTATCAAGCTGCAAACGCCTTCGTCTTTTTTGATGTGTCCACGGCGAGCGCGACGCGTTTGCGTTTCAGTTTGAATGAGAAGGGCGCGGTCGCCGGTTTAGCGCTGGCCGGCAAGAGCCGCGAGGTCGTCGCCGGTAAAATGCCATGAGAAGCATGGATTAAATAATTTGCCCAATGTCATTCCTGCGAATACAGGGATGACACGTTCCGAGTAACATGTCATTCCTTTAGGAATCTTGTGAGGCACGAGCACTATACTCGATACTTCACAAGTTCCCTTCTGGATGACAGGGCAGTTACTTTCCGGACGAATTCCGTGAGCCGGAGTCAATGCTGAATAGTTACTAATTTTTTGAATACGGGCGCCATGCTGATATCGAATCTGAATAATTTTGTGAAAACGGTGATTGCCAAAAAAATAGCAGCATCCATTTTTTCTTTGATCATTTTTTTGGTTTTCGCACAATACGCCTCGGCTCAAGTCAATTACAACCAGCGCGACGATCAATATCGCCTGCTCGGCCTCAAGCGCGCGAAAGAAGCCTATGAAGTCGCACGCGCGGAATACGAGCGGCAAAAAAGCTTGTTCGAAAAAGGCTTGATTGCACAAGTTGAATTGAACAATGCCCGCAATCGCTACGCCGATTCCGAAGTCAATTATCAGCAATCATTGCTGGCGGTATTGTTTGAAAAGCAATACGTCTCGGTGGCGCGCGCAGTGAAGTTTCAAAGCAAAGAGGGCCGCAGACGCGTGCGCGTGCAATTGGCCAACACTTCCGGCGGCTCGGCAGAATTTCGCAAGCTGGTGAATCTCGATGACGAGCTGTTTCGCTCGCTGCAGCCGGATATAATCAACGACGTTTATGTTTCATTGCTGAACGATCAGAATACCATCATCAGCAATCCATATGAACGCAAAATCGAAGAGCTGCAATTCGGCAAGCCGGTGGAGCTGCAATTCGAGTTGTTGCAGGATTTGGATGCGGTGACGGTGAGCATCACCTATGGCAACGGCGCGCAGCGCACGCCCAAAATTTTTTTACAAAAAGACAGCAGCGTCAACAAAGTCATTTTGCAATCCGAGCAATTCTCGCAAGAAGCGGAATTGGGCGGTTCGGCCACGTTCACTTTGAGCCTGGAATTATTCAGCGGCGTGAATAACACCTTCAAGCTCGAAGTGGTGAATTTGCCGCAACAGATCACCCGTTATTTCACGGATCCCGGCAGCCAGGCGCGCTTGAGCCAATTTAAATTTACGGAAAGCTCGAATACCCGGCGCGCGGCGCTGCAGGTATTTTTGCCCGATCGCCCGAGCGACCAAGTCGTGATGGACAAGCCCATTCCATTTTATGTGCTGGTGGTGCCGCAGGAACAAGCGCAAAGTTTTGGCGCGGCCAACGGCAAAGTTTGGGCGCCGGAAGAAATAGAAAAATTAAATGCCGGATTTATTCGTTTGGAATTAGTGCCCGCGGGCAAGGGCAAGCTACTTGTGCGCGCGCCTCAGCTTTTTTTCACCAACAAAGCCGGGCAATCCGTTTCATTCAATCTCGAAGTGATTAACGAAGGCACGCGCCGGCTCGACAATGTTTTGGTGCAAGTGGATCCGCCCATGAATTGGGAAAAAAACATTGAGCCCTCGGTGATTTCAGCCTTGAGTATCGCCGAAGAAAAACGCATGGCCATCAGCGTGAAACCGCCGGACGACGTTTCCGCCGGGCGCTATGAAGTCCGCGTGCGCACGACCGCTCTTTCCGACAATCAACCCGTGATCGCCGAGGACAAAACTTTTACGATTGAGATTCAATCCGAGACCAATCTTTGGGGTATTACATTGATCACCTTGCTGGTGCTTGGACTGGTGTTGGGAATTGTGGTGTTCGGGGTGAGGTTATCGCGGAGGTAAGATGTGGTCGTTGGTCGAGGATAGAAGATCGATGATTGAAGATCGTGGATAATGATTCATCTTCTATCCTCGATCTTCAATCTTCGATCCTCCATCTACGATTTTCAAAATGTCGGGAGAAGTAACCCTCTGGTGCTGATATCGAAATTATGCTGCAACGCTTCGTTTGCCGCCGGATTGTCTCTTTTTTGCTTTTTTTGTTTCACCTTCAAACATAACAAAGTTTTTAGATAAGGGAAAAGCACGCGCTACTTCTTGCGGAACGTCAAGTACAACAAAATAAGCAGCAGGATACAAATAATCTTCACCAGTCTCATCAACAATTCTTAGATAATTACTTTGAGCAGCGGATTCATCATGAAGAACTTGATAAAGAGTTCTCACTTTCAAATCGTCAACATAACCGCCGTCATTAATGCAAATCGCGAAACGTAATTGTGAAGCTCGTCGTTTCATGGGTTCAATCCAAGTAGTGTTTTATTTTCATTCTTTTCTTGCCAATTCCGTGTGCTTCATACCAATGTATTTCGGCAAGTCTTGTAGTGCCATCGAATAATCGAATGGTTGCAATTCCTTTGAGTTTTTTCCAACGACCTCGACCAAAGCGTTTTTGCAGTGAAGGCAACTCCCGAATGTCATTGCCGACTGCGATGATTTCTATATTGGTAATTTTGCCGATTACTTGAAAGTCAGGCATTAACATGAATCCGGTTGGCCGGCCAGATATTTTGAGGAAATGTGACTTAATTTAACATGAAATTAGAATAATGCAACCTTTGTTTTTTTGCTATTATTGTCGCTTGGTGCGAATCGTACGTCGAAGATAAGTCGCTAGCCACCATCTATGATTCACGACCATCGATTTTAAAAAAGGAGATCTAACATAATGTCATCACCAAACCGCCCCATGCTTGAAGCCATCGAGCTCACCAAACGCTACGAAGACGGCGTGCTCGGATTGGATCACGTTTCCTTCGCGGTTCATCCCGGGCAAATTTACGCCATGCTCGGCGCAAACGGCGCGGGCAAAACCACGGCGATCAATCTCTTTCTCAACTTCATCGAGCCCACCGAAGGCGAGGCGCGTATTGACGGCGTTGTGACGCATCGCGAGCCGCTTGCAGCGAAAAAGAATGTGGCGTATGTTTCCGAGAACGTCATGCTGTATCTACAATTCACCGCGCTGCAGAATTTGGATTACTTTGCGCGGCTGGGCGGCAAGAGGCATTATGCCAAAGAAGATTATCGCAAAGTTTTGCTGCGCGTGGGCTTGCAGGAAGAAGCGCATCACAAGCGCTTGAAAGGCTATTCCAAAGGCATGCGCCAGAAGTGCGGTATTGCCATCGCGATTCTCAAAGACGCGCCCGCGATTTTATTGGACGAGCCGACTTCCGGTCTCGATCCGCAAGCCGCGTTCGAGTTTGTGCGTTTGCTGGAAGAATTGCGCAACGAGGGCAAAGCGATTCTCATGTCCACGCACGACATTTTTCGCGCCAAAGAATTGGCCGATACCGTCGGCATCATGAATCAAGGCCGGCTGGTGATGCAACGCACCGCCGCCGAATTGGCCGGGGAGAATCTTGAGAAGTTGTACATGCATTTCATTGCAGGGATGAAAAGCGAGGATTGAAGATAGTAGATCGTAGATCGTGAATAGACATGCTCGTCTCTTTCACAATCAACCATCCACGATCTACGGTCTCAATAGTTCTGCAACGCAAATGGATATAGACAACCATGCTCAAACTCATCATCGCAAAAGAACTGCGCGAAATCATCGGTTCGTCGAAATTTGCCGTGACCTTCGGAGTGGCGGCGACGCTCATTCTGCTGGCGTTTTACGTGGGCGCAAAAAATTATCAAGTGAGCCGCGCGCAATACGAGGCCGCGAAAAAAGAGAACCTGCGCCAAATGGAAGGCCAGACCGATTGGATGATGGTGCGCAATCATCGCATCTTTTTGCCGCCGCAGCCGCTGGCGATTTTAGTCACCGGCATTTCCAATGACATTGGCCGCACCATCGAAGTTGCGGGCCGCGGCGAGCTGGCGCCGCAGGATAGCCGTTTCAACGAGGACCCAATCTTTGCCGTATTCCGCTTTTTGGATTTGGATTTCGTTTTTCAAATCGTGCTATCTTTGTTTGCGATTTTGTTTGCGTACGATGCCATCAACGGCGAAAAAGAACGCGGCACGCTGCGCCTGTCTTTTGCCAATCACGTGCCGCGCAGCACCTTCATGCTCGGCAAAATTTTCGGATCGTTTCTCGCGCTGGCCGTGCCGCTGCTCATTCCCATCTTGCTGGGCAGCATGCTGTTGCCGGTTTTAGGCGCACCCATGAGCGGTGATGATTGGATCAAGCTGGCTTTGATCATTTTCGCGGGTCTGCTTTACTTCGGTATTTTTCTCACACTGTCGGTTTCGGTTTCAGCGCTCACGCATCGCTCCGCGCATTCTTTTTTATTGTTGTTAGTGGCCTGGGTGTTCGCCGTGCTGATTGTACCGCGCGCCTCGGTTTTGATTGCAGGACGCGCAGTGGCTGTCCCCTCCATCGATCACATCGCGGCGCAGAAAAATCGTTTGCGCGCGCAGCTTTGGACCGAAGATCACCAACGCATGAGCGTATTCAAGCCTGCGCCGAGCGAGAATCCGCAGGACATGATGAAAGAGTTCAATGAATTTATGCAAAAGAACGCCGAGGAGCGCGAGCAGCAAATGCGCCAGCTCAGCTCGCGTTTGAATGAAGAACGGCGCAATCGCCAGCTCGTGCAAGAATGCTTTGCCTTTAGCTTGGCGCGCTTGTCGCCGAGCGCCGTTTTCTCTTTGGCGGCCACCACTTTGTCAGGCACGGGCATTCATTTGAAAGAGCATTTTATAAATGAAGCGAATGCTTATCAACAATCGTATGCCAGCTTCATGAAAGAGAAGACCGGCATGAATCTCGGCGGCGGATTCATCATGATGCGCGTGACGAACGGCGAAGAGCAGGAAAAGAAACCCATCGATCCGCACGAATTGCCGGAGTTTGTGTATCACGATCAACCGCGCGCAAAAGTGATTGGAGACGTGTTGTTGGATCTCGGCTTGCTCACGGCGTTCAGTCTGCTTTTTTTTGCCGGCGCATTTGTAGCGTTTCAGAGATACGATTTGAGATGAATGATGGCGTGCGACTCCTCGCTTTGTCATTCTGGAAGAATCTTTTTCAGCACCAAGAGGACACTTTGAAATTAAGGTTTTGCCAAGCCCTTCAAAAGATTCCTCCTGAATGACAATATTGGGGTGAATCTACTCATTCATTCCAAAACCGCTATAAGATCGTATCCAGTGCGGGGGAAGATTCCTCCTGAATGACAGTGAAATAGAACGCGAATCAAGCAAGAGAACAAATTTTTCAACACATAATATCATTACAGATTGGATGAAATCATGTTGCGCCTTGTCCTCGAAAAAGAGCTCAAAGCCGTTTTGCTCAGCCCAAAATTCGCCGTGACTTTTGCGGCGTGCTCGGTGCTGATTCTCGCGAGTGTATTCACCGGCATTCAAGAATACCGCACGGCGACGCGGCAATATGAAACCGCGACTCAGCTTGCCGAACAGCAATTGCGCGAGGCTTCGAACTGGTTGGGGTTGAACCACAGCGCCTATCGCCGGCCCGATCCCATGCAAATCTTCGTTGCGGGCGTGAACAACGACGTGGGCCGGCTTTCCATAATCAGCAACTTTGAAAACATCCGATTGAGAAATAGCATCTATTCCGACGATCCCATCTTCGCCGTGTTTCGTTTCATTGATTTGACATTCATCTTCACGGTCGTACTGTCGCTGTTTGCGATTCTCTTTACCTACGACGCCATCAATGGCGAACGCGAAAACGGCACGCTGCAGCTCACTTTTGCCAATGCTCTGCCGCGACCGCAGTATTTGCTAGGAAAATTTTTGGGCGCGGGGCTCGGTTTGATCACGCCATTGCTGATTCCAATACTGTTGGGCATTTTGCTCGTGCTGCTTTTTCAAATTCCGATGGCGGCAACGCATTGGGCGAAGTTGGGCACGTTGCTCGGCATTTCTTTGCTGTTTTTTACTTGCTTTGTTGCCTTAGGCATATTGATATCCACATTGACGAAACGTTCTTCAGTTTCATTTTTAATTGCACTGGTCATGTGGGTGTTGTTGGTTTTGATCGTGCCGCGCGCCGCGGTGATGGCTGCCGGACAAATTGTGCGCGTGCCTGCAGTGGCGGAAATCGAAGCGCAACGGGACGGCTACGAACGCGACCAATGGCAAAAATTAACGCAGCAAATGCAGGAGAGATGGCAAACGCGCTCGGCTGCCATGGAGGGCATGACGCCGAGCGCGCGCGAAGCGTATCGCGAAGAACACGAATGGGAATGGATGCAGGAGGAAGACCGGCATCGCAAAGCCGTGCAGAAAGAGGTCGAGCAATATGCGCTCAAGCTGCGCGAGGAATTGCGCAACCGCAAAATCAATCAAGAAAAACTCGCGTTTTTGCTTTCGCGATTTTCACCGGCCTCGGCCTATCAGCTTGCAGCGATGAATTTGGCCGGCACCGACCTCGCGCTGAAAACGCGCTATGAAGATGCGATGCAGCAATATCGCCACTCGTTTAATACCGCGGTAGAAAAAAAGCGCGAGGCGGAAGGCGAGACCGGCGGCGTGCAAATCCGCTTTGACAGCGACACCGGCATGAAAATAAAAATGGGCCGCGCCGGCGGTGCGCTCGAGGTGTCCGACTTGCCGCGCTTCATTGCGCCGCAAATTTCTTTTGCCGAAGCCTTCGCGCCGGCGATTTTGGATTTTGGGTTGTTGGGAATTTATACGATGCTGGCGTTTGCCGCGGCGTTCGTGGTCTTTTTAAAATATGATGTGAGGTGATATTCGTAGCGCGGCAACAGCCGCAACCGATTGATCAAAGGCAAAACGATTTAGGGCAAAACTATTTGATTTTGTTTTTACAGAGTAATACTACAGACCGGCCGTTCCCAGCGGCCGGTCGGTTTTTCTTTCACGAAATTTGCATTTCTCTCTCGCCGGTATTATCTTCGTGCCGTTCATTTTTATCATTCATTTCTATCATCCACCTCATCATGCGCTATATCAACAGCATCATCACCGCCAACGTTGGCCACGAGATGGATAACGCCGTCTTGTGGCAATTGTTTGAGCCCCGCCTCGCCAAGGTTCAGCTAGAAAAACCTCTTTCAGAAGAACTGCGAAGTTTTGTGCAATATTGCCTGGTGGGACAACGCACGCGCTTCATGTTTGCAGATGACATGAACGAGATGCAGGATTTTCAAAGTCGGGCAAGGTTGTTTCAAACAGGAACGGAGCAAGCGCTCGACAAACTCGCGGCGCAAATCCGGCCCATGGCTGAAACTGCCGCAATCACGTTCGACGCGGTGTTGACCACGACTTCAACGGGAAATTTGATGCCCGGCATCAGTTATCGCCTCGCCGCGCGTCTCAAAGGCATCATTCGCAGCGACAGTATGATGCTCGATCTCGGCAATGTCGGATGCACCGGCAGCAGCAAAGCTTTAAATCTTGCGCGCGCATTGAATGATTCTTTCAAAAATATTTTGCTGGTCGCGGTGGAATTGCCTTCAACACTGCTGGATGCAACTTCTCCACGCATGGATATTTGGCAGGGCAACTGCACCTTCGGCGACGGCGCGGCTGCGGTTTGGGTTTCTTCTTCGCCCAATGCCGGCGAGATGGCGCTGGCGTTGGAAGATTTGCATTATTCCCATCAAGCCGGCACCGGCTTGGATTTGATCCGCTGGGACTATCGGCGCTACTACACGTTTGCATTAGCCGACGAAAAAACTTTTAATAACGATGTGCGGCAATTCGTGATGAATGCTTTGAGCGCAACGGAAGCAGGCTGGAAAAACGAGCCGCGCTGGGCGATTCATCCCGCCGGGATCTCATTGCTGGTGCGCATTGGCCGCAAGCTGGGCATTCCCACCGAGGCGATGCAACCTTCGCTAGAGCATTATCGCCGCTACTCCAACATGAGCAGCGCGAGCCTGCTCTTCATTCTCAAAGAGCTGGCGGCGAAAACGCCGAGCACTGCCGCGATTAATTTGCTCACCATGGGCGCGGGGTTCAACGTTATTTATGGCCGTGTGCGAAAGGAGAGATAAATGGATGCCGACCAAATCATGGCGCTGATGCAAAAATATTTTTCCGAAAAGAAATCCCTCGCCTCCGTGGAAAATTTGGGCGCCCAACCGGTGACGTCGTTGTTGACCGACAGCCTGGACGTCGTGGATTTTCTCATGTTTTTAGAAGATGAGTTGCAGCTCAAAACCGAAATCGATTTGACGCAATTCGGCCCGAGCTTGATGAACCGCAATTTCGGAGAATTGGCTGGTGAGATTTCGCGCTGGCTGGTGGACAATCAAATGGCAAAATGAAAAGCAAAAAATTTTCAAGAACCCCAATTACGAATTACGCCTCGCGTGAACCTTGTTTGCGCAATAACTGCACAGCCTTCCACGTCTGCTGAAAGCCGTAGCCGCCGAGGCCCAGAAGCAACGCCGCGAGTATGCGCACCTTGAGCAGCAACAGAATGCTGACCGTTTCCACGCGCAGAATTCTTTTGAGCGCGGCATGCACCGCCGGCCATTTGCTGCCGTTCACGTGCCAGCCCCAAAAGGCGGCCCAGGAAACATAACTGCTGGTTAGGGCAATCAAGCACACACGAGAATCAGAATGCAGCCGCGCGGAGGCGACGGCCCAGGCGCACGCGCCGCCGCATAATCCGAACAGCAAGCTCTGCACGCAGCGAAACTTCAGCAAATGAAGCCCGCAGCGTGAATCGCAGGCTTTGACTGCCGCGCCGGGATGAAGCACGGCGCTCACTTCCCGGCAGAAAATTTCATTGTGCAGACACACGGGGGATGCGCTTTAAACCTGTTATTTGGTAAAAATCCAGCGAAGCTTCGCCTCAAACCGACAAGTTCGTAAAAAATAATCTCCAACGGATAGAAAAACCCAACGGATTAAATCAGTTGGGTTTTTCTATCCGTTGGAAAAGCTATTCAGGAGCGCCGATTAAATAACGTTCCCATTTGCGCCGGGCGGTCATTCCCGCGTCTTTAAGCGGGAAGCCATTTTACTTCGTGTGGATGCCCGATTAAAGCATTCGGGCATGACAGATCAAATGATCAAGTTATTAATCGGCATTCCTCATCACTTTATCTCACCACCACTAATTTGTGCCGGGCGGTGAAACCGCGCGCTTGCATGTGGCAAAAATAAATGCCTGCCGGCGCCACGCGGTTCGCCGCATCCCGGCCGTCCCAAATCACTTCGTGATTGCCAGCAGGCAGGTTGCGCTCCACCAACGTGCGCACGTGCTGGCCGAGCGCATTATAAATGCGCACGAGCACCTCACCCGGCGCCGGCACGGAAAACGTTATGCGCGTGGCGGGGTTGAAAGGATTGGGATAATTTTGCCGCAACGCATATTGCTTGGGAATTTCTTTTTTCTCCGCAACTTCCGTTCTTGGCCACTTCAGCCGCCGCGGCTGCCGGTCCGTGTTGCTGGCGAACGTTTCCAAACTGTCGGGGTCAACTGCTTTGAGCCGCCAGAAGATTTCCGGCATGCTATCGGGCCGCACGAAATTGATCTGTGTCGCCGGCGCGGAGACTGACAGGCGATGCAGCGTGGAAAATTGCGCCTCCGTGCTCCACTCCAATACATAACGCAAGCTGTCAAAGGGATCGGGATCCGAGCTGGCCTGCCAGAGAAAAGTCACGGTATCGGAAGATGAAATAAAATCATTTGCCGGCGCGACGGCGGCGAATGCGCGTGGCGGCTCGCGCATTGCATTCACCCAAAAGATTTGCACTGTTGACCACGGCGAGACGGCGCTCTCGTCGTCGCGGGCTTGCACGCGATAGCTGTAGTTCATGTTTTCATGCAAATCTTGCGGGGGAATAAAAAACGTCACGCCGGCAGAAGTTTGCCCGTCAATTTCGACGTTGGCGCTGAATTCGCCATCGTCATCCATTTGCACGCGATATTGCAGAACGTCTGCGGCATCACTGGGATCGGGATCATTCGCGGCCTGCCAGGAAATCGTGGGCCGCGCGGCGCGCACTTCCAAATTATTCGCCGGCGAAAAGCCGCTGTTTACGGCTTGCGGCGCGGTGTTGGTTTTGTTCATGAAAAAACGCGCGGCGCCATCCGAAAAAGAGGAAGCCGCATTTTGCCGATCGCGCGCCCGCACCCGCCAATGATAAACCACATCATCCTGCAAATTCGCAAAGCCGGCGAGACCATCCAGACGCACTGCAATCACCGCGCGGCCCGCGAGCGCCGCCAGCGATTTTAAATTTTCAGGGATCAAGCTCGTGCGCGAGCCGTCGATATTATCCTCCACTAATTCCGGCGAGGAAAAATCGGCGTTGTTGTCGATTTCCAAACGATACAAAATTTGATCGAAAGGATTGGGATCGACGCTCGCCTGCCAAAGCAATAAATCATTGTTGCGCATTTCTTCGCCTGACAGCGGCCGCAGCGGCAGCGGCAGCGAAGGCGGAAAATTCACGCCGCTGCCGGAATCGGCGAGCGCAAAAAAATTGTCTGAAATATCGAACCGCGCGTTGCCGGCGGCATCGCGGCCAGTGATTTTCAAAACACAGCGCGAGGATGGCGGCCCGCTGACTTTCCAAACATATTCCTCTTGCACGGTGTTGAAAGCGGCGAGCGGCGAAAAGATTTGCCCGCCGTCGCGCGCCAGCGCAACTTCGATTTGCGTCACGCCCACATTGTCGCGCGCGAACCAGCGCAAAGTTGCGTTGGCGCCGAGCAGCAAGGTCTCGCCGCCGTTGGGGAAAATAACCGAAACCTGCGGCGCTTCCCTGTCTCCCGGCAGAATGAACGGTTGAAAGATGACTTCGCCTTTGGTGGCATTGTCGGTCTTGTCATAAATCTCCTGGCCGATGGTTGCGGCCGTAGCGCCGTCCCAAAGATTGTTGCGCGCAAAAATCGTGTTCGGGCCGTCGTTATACACCGCGTAGCGATCTGGTTGCTGATCATTGAAATCCAAAAAAGAATTTTGACCGGCGCTGGCATACGCGCCGCCGCCCAAATCTGGCGCGCCGTTTTCCTGGATACGCACGCCTTGCCAGCGCGTGCGCCGGATTTTGGTGTGATGCACTTTCTGGCTGGTGTTTCTGAAATACAGAGCCGCATCGGAATTGCCGGCGCCCGCGCTTGCGCCGAACCACAATTCGTTATAACCGATCTCGCTGCCGCCGGCCACGCTCGAAGCTTCGAATATGATGCCGCCCCAATCACCGGGCACGCCGTTGCTCGCGCCATCGTTGTTGGTATCGCCGCCGAAGCGATCATCGCGAAACGAAGTGAAAATGATCGGTGCATTCGCCGTGCCTAGGGCTGTCAAGCGGCTTCTAATAAAGAAGTCCGAGCCGCCGTAACATTTGAACAGCGTGCCGGGCGCGATGGTCAAGCCGCCGGACGCTTCGATGAAATAATCTCCGGACAGCAGATACGGCGCCGCGGTTTGATCAAATGTAATCCGCGCCGTAAAGGACCCGGGCTCAAGGCGAATGCCGTTGGCGGAATTTTTTACAAAACGCAAATTTGCAAAGACCGGATTGACCAGCGGCGAAACTTGCACCACCCAGCCCACATTGTCGTTGCCGCCTCTTCCGCCGAAACGCAGATGTACGTGGTGCATGCGGCAAGAAGTGCTCGTAGCGGTGTTGCGAAATTCGATGCCGCCCCAATCGTTCGGTTGCGCCAAACTGGGGCCGTCATTGTTGGTATCACCCAAAAGCGAATCATCTGCGAGCGAAGTGAACACGATCGGCGCCGTGGCTGTGCCCTCGGCGAGCAAACCGCCGTTGATCTCCAAATCCGCGTTCTCGTCCATTTTGATGACGCAGCCCGGATCGATAGTTAACCTGGCGCCGGCGGCGATGTTGAGGTCATGCAGTTGTATAAACGGCGTATTGCCGGGAAAACGCAAGCGCGTATCGCGCTCGTAAGTTGTGGCATGGAGAACAATGCCGTTGCGAGTGCACCGGTTAAAAACGAGATTGGCAAAATTCACTTCCGCGCGCAGATCCAGCAACACCGGCACTTTGACATCGTTGAAGCCGCTGCCGCCACCGGCGAAGTGAAATTCACAAAACGACATGCTGCTGCCGCGCGCGCCGGCTTCGAAATGAAGCCCGCTCCAATCACCCGGGTTGCCCACGGTTTGGCCGTCGTTATTGGTATCGCCGCCGCGGCTGTCGTCGTTGAGGGAGGTGAAACGAATCGCGTTCCCGGCGCTGCCAGTGGCAACCAAACCGCCGTTAATGCGAAAATCTATGCCGGTGCCCATTTTGAACAGTGTGCCCGGCATTATGGTGAGCACTGCGGGATTCAAAACGGTGAGATCGCCACGCAAAATGTATGGTGCGGCGGTTTGATTTAATATAATGTTGTTAGAATATTCGCCCCCGTGCAAATCAATGCCATTATAACGGCAGGAGGTAAATCGCAAAGCTGAAAAGGTAGGATTGACCCGTGCATCCAGAAGAACAGGAGTATCGAGGTTGCCAAAACCTCCACCGCCGCCCGCAAATCTCAAATCACAATAAATCATTTGGCATCGTGCACCTTCTGCGCTTCCTCTAAAAAAAATGCCACTCCAATCGCCTGTGCTTCCTGTCGTTGCTCCATCCCCACCGGTATCGCCACCCACAGCGTCATCACGTAACGACGTAAAAATGACGCGTTCGCTTGCCGTGCCTTGTACCGATAGAGCACCATCAACAAAAAGATCCACACCACGCCCAAATTTGAGTAACACCCCGGGGTTGATCGCAAGCACAGCGCCAGATTGTATAGTTAAATCACGCAGTAGAAAAATCGGCAAGCTGGTGCCGCTCAAGCGAAAGCTGCTGCTATAATCGCCACCCAGCAGCTCGATGCCGTTGCGGCGCGAGTTGGTGATGGTACAGTTGCTGATTTGCGGCTCGGCCTGTCCGAACATTTCGAAAACATCATCAGCGTCAAATCCGCCCTGCCCGCCGTAACTAAAATCGCAATAATTGAAACTGCTGCGCAAATTGTTCTGCGACGGATTCAAGCGCATGCCGCCCCACGCGCCCACGATAGGATTGGCAGACGAAGAAGTGAAAGCAATGTGCTGGCTCGCCGTGCCGTTAGCCAACAGCGCGCCGCTGACCGATATGTCCGTGCCGCCATTGAACAGCACACTCACTCCCGCCTCAATCGTCAAAGTCACACCTGCGCGCACGTCGATATCACCGGTGACTTGATAAGGGCTTTTGGATAACGTCCAAATCGTGTTCGCGGTGATCGGGCCTGAAACCGGCGTGGGATTGCTGTAAATCGAAACTGTAGTTGTGGCAGAAGCCAATCCTGGCGAGGTGGCCTGAATCGTGACCAGGCCCGGTGTGGTGGTGGCTTGCAAAGTGATGGTGGCAACGCCGTTCACGGCATTGACGGGGTTCGTTCCCAGAAGCCGGGCCGAAGCCGCGCCGGAAGTCAAATCGAATCTGACGGAATTGGCGGCGGAGGTTAGATGATTTCCGGAAACATCGAAAATCTTAACCGCAAGCGTTGCCGTCGCAATATTGTTTGCCGGCAATGCGACCGCGCCCGCTTCCCAGGCAAGCTGCGCCGGCACACCCAAGCTGGACAGTGACAAAGACATGGGTGTTTGCCAGGAAATTTCCGTGGAAATCGTTTCTACGCGCAGATAATAACGCCCGGGATTGAAATTTTTGCGCAATGGCAAACGGTCGTATCCCGCCAACGATTTGGCGGAATCCAGCGCGGTAGTGAGATTGTTTTCAGCATATAGCCACATGCGGCCCGCGCCGGCATTATTAGATAAAGGAAAATCACGCAAAACGATCTCGAGCTCTCTCGCCGCGGCAAGATTGAAGAAAAACCAATCGCGATCGCGAATGCCGCCGTGGCTTTGCGGTGTGGAAAAAATTTGATGAGAATTGCCGGCTCGCAACTCATAGGCCTGCGCATAGCCATCAGGTTCGTCCAAAGCTTTGAAGACTTCGGCGATCTCATGCGATTCCCACGTATCCGGACCTACGGGAAGCAACGTAAATGCTTTGGTATGCCATGCGTGCACGGGAGGACCGGTGACCTCCCAGGCATAGTTGCCGCCGTAAAAGCGGTCATCCAAATTGAGCCATTGCCGGCTCACCAGCACGGCGCCATCGTTGGGCGCGTCAACCGCTGCCGCCTCAAGAGTATTTTCCGGAGCAACGGTCTCGTCGCGCGCAAGGCCGGAAAGAAAATAATATTCGAAATGGTTCGGCAGCGGCCCGCGATTCAAACCGGTAATGAAATCGCCTTCGTTGCCGTTGGCGTTGACATCGCGATTGAGGAACAGTCCCGCCGGAATGCCGTTCTCGTTTCCGCCGAAAAGGAAAACGCCGTTGTCCAATCCGGTGGGCACGCCAGGCACAGTTAGGTCACGCGCACGCTCGGCTTCGTACCAATACGCCAGATCGCGCGCGGCCTCGCTTTTTTGGTCGAGCGCATCATAAACAAACGCGATAGCTTCGTCGAAGTAGAGATCGGCTTTGATAGCGCCGAGATGAGGGGTGCCGAGCGTCACAATTTTGGCGACTTGATTCGCGGCGAAATTCTGCGCGTAATATCTCGCGGCCAGGCCACCCATGCTGTGTCCCACCAAAATCACACGCTGCGCCTGTGTTGCCGTTCTTATGGCGGCAATGGCCAGCCCCAGGCCCCAGGCCTGTTTCGCAATACCGGCCTGGTTGCTTTGGTTGGAAACGATGTAAATGACGGCGCCGTCAGCATGTGCCCGCAACGCGCTGTTGTACAAACCCCGTAAAACGGTGAGGCGGTCGCTGCCCACGTTTTCGACTTTCATGTACTCTTCTTCGATGCGAATGAGGTCGTCCTTGCGGAAGCGGTCCAAATTCGAAGGAAAAATTTCTGTTTGAAACGCATTCATGCCGAATAAAAGCGCCGAAACGTTGTCGTCTTCCACTGCGAGGCGCGAGAACGTGGCGTCCACGTCGAAATTGATGGCGTAAAAATCTGCGGGCGGAACGGTGGCGGTAAACAAATGCACGTCCCGCTCTTTGGTATCGCTGGGATTGACGCTGTTGCGATTGTAGTCCAGCGTGACATGGATTGCGCCGCCATTACGCCAGCCGTAATTTTCAAATTGCCGTATCAGGCCGCCCTCTTCTTCCCACATGGTGTGGCTGGAATTTATGCCGTGAATCAGCAAAATGGGATAAGGCGCGGGCTGGCCCAAACTTAAACACGCCCATGCGAGCATGAGCACGAAGAAAACGAATCCGGAGATTTTATGGCTCATATTCTTTGAGATGAAAAATGATTGAGAAGCTTTTGCATGGTATGCGTAATTGATTGTGCCGCGATTTTTGAATTAATCCGCATACAGCTTCGCTCTTCTTTTGGGAGCTGTAAACCCGGCCTCAACCGCCGGGCATGGTCACTTCCCGCAGCATCTTGATATTGCGCTGAATCGAGAGCAAAACCAGCAACAATGCCAGAAAAGCAATCGCGCCGACGCTTGCAGCGGTAATCTTCCAGCCCCAGGCGCGCAAGAATGCTTTGCGTGATTTTTTCTCCGCGACCACATTCTCGGCAAGCGCCAGTTCATTTTGGTAGCCTGCTTCCATCGCGGCGATCTGCTGCTCGCGCGCCATGTTGCGTTCGCGATAGAGACGATAGAATTCATTCAAAGCGTGCGCTTGCTGTCCCGGCTCGAAATCTTTTTGGATTGCCAGGAACAAATTGGTGGCCTCTTCCTGCCTTGCAATATCGTTGAAATAGTTATAATAACCGCTAATCAATGTTTGCAGCAATGGCAAGCGCTGGTTTTGTTCGAATGACGGCAGCAGCCCGTTGGTGTACTCGATAAAGCGGCGCCCGTCGCGAGGATTTTTACGGCCGAACGTGGCGAGCGCTGCGATGGCTTCCTCATCATAAATAGAAAAATGCGGCGCCGCCGCGCGCAACAATGCAATATTCTGAATTGTGGTGGCAACGTCGTCTTTGCTGAATTCCATGGCGCTTTTCAGCACCTCGAAGCGCAGCTCGACCGGAAACGGGTGCACCAGTGCAATATAGGATTGCAGCAGTCGTGCGGCTTCGCGCAGATCGTGCGCGTTAACCTGTCTTGTGATGGATTCTATCCGCTCCTGAATGCCGATGTAATCCACCATCCATTTTCGCTCCCAAAAGGTTTGCTGCCAGTGGCCGAAGGATTCCCAGCGAAACCGCTCGGGCGGCAGCAGCGCTCGCATACTATCCAATGCAGTTTGATAGGCGAACCAGGAAGAATCCGCCGGCGCGATTTGATCCGTGGCAGTGGCGGCGCTGGCAGCCGAGACGGGCGCGGCGTGGGCGACTGCGAGTTCGACTTTCGGTTCGGCCGGAGCGATGATTTGTTTGATTTCCATGGTGCTGACGGCAACGGGTGGAGGATAGGCCGGCTTTTTGACATTGGGTTTGAGAGAAGGGGTGAGGCTCCACAAGAAAATTGCTGCTCCGCCCAATAACGCCAGGCCGCCGATTCCGGCAAGAATATGCCAGAAAATCCGCGAGGTGCGAAAATAAAATTTTTCTTCAAATGATTCCAAAAAGCGCTGTTTCATAGAAGTCTCCAGAATTGAAAAATGTTCAACAATACTGCCAGGTAAGTCCCTGTCAGCTTTGACTTGATCTCCCCGCTTTGAGTGTCACCGCCAAAGCAAGCACGCCGGTTAGAACAAAGCCGGCGAGAGATTTTAAGAACGTCGCCGATTGCAGAATTTGTTCTCCGGTAAAACCAGTCTGGCTCTTCCCTATAGATTCCCAAAAGATTTGGAAAGCGAGCCGTTCCACTTCATCCAGAAACACCAAACGTACGATGGCGACGCCCAGAATACCGCCGAGCAGAAATGCAATGATTTGTTTCATGAGTTAAACTCCGGGATTTTTTGTTTGCGATTGCGCCGCTTCTTTTTTGCGCGCGGCAACGAGAACCCCGATTCCCACAAACAAAACTAGCGCGCCACCCATCATAATTTCCGTGGCCGACTGGCGTTTGGCCGGTTTGGACATATTGCGGTTTTGCACACCCAATAAGTTGCCGATATCATCGCGGCCGCCGAGAATCCATTTCTCCGATTTGGCCGGATCGAATTTTTCCGGGAGGTTCGCGGCATATTGATAACCGCCGTACGCGGCGATGATCACGCCGAGGGCGAGAATGAATTTGGCGAGGGTTTTAAAATCCATGTGGACGTTTCCTTATGCTTAAAAAAAATCGCCCCGGATTCGTAATGCCTCAGTTACTGGTGGAGTAGCGCAGGCATCCCTGCCTGCAGACAAGATGTCTGCGCTACGTTCTCCACCAATAACTGAGGCATTACCCGGATTCTAAGCTTTAGCTTGCCGTTGCTATTCGCAAAACTAAAGTTTTGCACTCCTTCAACTTTCAAGGCGTTTGTACTTCCAGTTCATATGTAAACGTAAAGCTGCTGTCTTCATCCGTGCGGATGAACAAGCTGTCTTGCATTGCGGCATAGTTGGCGAGCTGCAATTGCAAGCCATATGCGCCCGGCGGCAAGACCAGCCGTTGCGGCGTGCGCCCGCGTGACTTGCCGTTGAGAATGATCTCGGCGTCGCTGGGTTGGGATTGGATGACGACGAGGGCCGGCGACTCGACCACCGCTGCGCCGCCGCTGCTATCGACAACGCCGCTACCACTATCTACAACAGAACTGCTTGGCGTCGAGGGCTCAGAGGTTGAAGCAATCGCCGGAGCAGGTTGTGGCGCTGCCGCCACCCCGGGAAATAAATTGGGATCATGCAGCCGGGCCAGGTTATGAAATAAATAGCCCTCTTGCTGTCCGGCAACATTGCGCCGCACTTTGTACCATTCGCCTTCACGGCTCAACACGGCGATAGTCTCGCCGCGGTTCAAAGTATTGATCGCCCGGGAATTTTTTGAAGGCGCGGCACGCAAGCGCGCGCCTTCTGCAGTGACCGTTGCTTGCGGCAACATTGCCGGCGGCGTTGCGGTGGTGGTTTTTTCGCTCAACCAGTTCAAACGCGCAAGCGCGGGCGCTTGTGTTTGCCCAATGATGCCGGCAATGAATGTGCAAATGGGAATGGCGCCGATGGCCGCGGTTTTGGTGGGGTGGCGTTGAAAGAAAAAATAGGCGACGCCCCACGTAGCCGGCACCGCCAGCATGATCAGCAGTGCTGCCGGCAAGAGCTGCCACAGCAACAAACCTCCCAGACCAAGCGCCACGTAAGCCCATGGCGATTTATGGCGGCGCAAAAGCAAGCCCTGTCCCAGCCAGAATAAAGCCACGGCGCCGGCGGCTTCGATCATCGCGCCGGGAGGCTCTTTGAAGACGGTTCCTGAAAACCAGCGCAGATTGCGCAGCACGAAAAAGAGATAGAGCGCATTGAGGCCGATCGCCGCGGCCGTGGTTTGCGCCATATGCTTGCGCGCCACTTCTTCGCGGCCTTGCACCGAAAGCTCGACCTCGAGGTTGACGTTTTGTGTTTGCAAGCCGTCATCGTAGCTCAATCGCACCGCAGCGCGTCTAACCGCGCCGAGGGTGCAGGCATCTTTTTGTGGATCGACGGTGATGGTCACGCGTTGCGGCAAATCGTCTTGCGTGAAATGGTCCGGTGTCACGAGCAGCCACTTTGGCGTGGCGGCGACGTGCACCTCGAGAAAACCGCCGCCCTGGTTGGTCACGGTAAAAGAATCCGATTGCGTCGCGCGTAAACCGACTTGGGAAAAAACCATGCGCCGTTTGCTTTCGCCTTCTTTAATATGAAAGACCGGCTTGCCTCGCACCGCAGAGCCGGAGGTTTTCTGCGGGTCGGGTGGCCGGCTTTTTTGTGTCACGCGCCGGGCCTGGTATTTTTGCAACAGGGCATTGGTGCGATCCGCCACTTCCTGAGCCCCAAGGCCGAGCGCAAGGCCCTTGTCTTTGATGTGCTGCTCTTCGTTAGGGTCGAGTTCCTTGTCGATTTTGATCGCGGCTTCGATCACATCATCGATTCTTGCCAATAACTTTTTGATCAAGGTCGAGTCATAACGCGCTTTGTTCGCGGCAAATGCCAAGGCCTGACGGGCTTTCATAATTTCATCCATCGCCAAAGTTTTGTCTGCGGATTTATCCGTGGCGGTGATTGCTTTCCAATATTTGTATCTGTCTTGGTACGCGTCTTCGACTTGTTCCTTCGTAACTTTTGCCAAAGGCACAAATCCCAAAAGCTCGTAATGGTTGTCCGCGACGATCGGATACTCGGGATATTTTTTCTGCGGGCTATTTGCCATAATAGTTGTGCGCGTGATTTTCGAATGATCAGCCAGTAACAACCTCTCAAAATCAGCAAACTCGCGCTCAGGCCGATACCGCGACCTTTTGGAGCTGTGCGGCTCCTTGCTTGACTTCAGCCGGAGTTAAATTGCCTTTGCGCTCTACCTCAACTTGAATACTTTTATTGTTGGTCAGGTCACGTGCGATTACTTTGAGTATACCCTCAGCGCTAAATTGATATGTCACTTCAATAGGTGCGCCAGCCGGCAACGGATTGAGAATTGGAAGTGTGGCCTCTTGAATTGTCGTGACCAAATCGGGATCATCACTTTCCCCTTCTTTGATGATCAAGTGCGCATTGGCTTGATTGTCCACCACCGTTCCAAAAGTATCGGTCAAAGAACAAGGCACCCGCGTTCCCTTGGGAATGATTTCGGCAACCACGCTTCGTTCTTTTTGTCGCACGACTAAGCCCAGCCGGTGCGAGGTGACATCTTGTGCTGTGATGGCATCCATTTTATCTAACACGACCTGCGAAATTTTTGCGCCGGTTTGCTTGCTGTCTTTGACCGCTAGAATCGTTCCCTGTATAGCTGCGCCTAGCGCAACGCACTCATCGGGGTTGAGCAGATCCGTGCGCAGGGTTTTGCCGCTGATGCGTTTGAGCATTTCTTGCACCATGGGCATACGCGTGGAGCCGCCGGCCAAAAGGATGGTGTCAATATCGCGCCAGCTCATTTTCGCTTCTTCCAAAACCAGTTTGCACAAATCATGGCAGCGTTCCATCAAGTCCGCCGTCAACTCTTCGAATTTTTCCCGGGTAAGATCGATTTTCGATTTTTTGCCGTGCGCGCTGCACATCATAGAAGCGGAGGGCTTGGTCGATAAAGATTTTTTGGTGTTTTCCGAGCGCTCGCGCAGCTCGCCTCTGGCGTCCATATCTTCGTAAGGATCGAGGCCGTGTTCGTGTTGAAATTGCTCTGCCACATATTTGATCAAACGGTCATCCCAGTCTTTGCCGCCTAACCGATGGTCGCCGTTGGTTTGAATCATGTTGATGTTTTTCTGCGCGCCGGCAATTTCGATTTTTAAGATGGTCACATCAAACGTGCCGCCGCCCAAATCGAATACGAACACGGTTTGAGGTTTGTCCGCTTTCATCACGCCGTAGGCCAGCGCCGCGGCCGTGGGCTCGTTCAAAATGTGGCGCACATTCAATCCGGCCATAGTGCCCGCGTCTTTTGTTGCCTGCCGCTCCGAATCGTTGAAATAAGCCGGTACCGTGATCACCGCATCAGTCACGGGAAAGCCGAAGAAAATTTCCGCATCCTGTTTGAGCCGCTTGAGGAGGTAGGCGGAAATATCCTCGGGCGACAGCGTACGGCCCCAAAAATTATATGGCTTGGGCACGCCGCTATTGTCTTCGGCGCGCACTTCGGTTTTTTTCTTGCCCATCTCGCGTTTGACGAAATCCACCACGCGCTCGGGTTGCAGCACGATTTCATCTTTCGCGCTCTTGCCGACGACCACTTGATTCTCTTCGTCCATGAACAACACCACCGAAGGCGTGATGCGTTCGTTTTGCGTATTGGGAATGATGCGCGCCTCGCCGTGCTCATCCACGTGGGCAACGGCGGAATAGGTGGTGCCGAGATCGATGCCGATAACGACGTTTTGGTTTTGTGCCATGTGTTTGCTCCCGCTCAAGGTGATTATCTTCGGCGGAGATGGATTGTGTGTCTCGGAAAGCATTCACGCCTTCCCCTATTTTTGCCAATCCACCTATTGGGTGGTGCAAAAAAAATTTTGCCCAAGAGACACGCTTTCAACTCCGCTAGGAGTGCAATGTTTCTAGTAAAGCATTACACCGGATCTCCAAAACTCCGTTGGGAGTGACATGTTTGATTTTCATCATGAAGCTCGCGCCAATTCAACAAAATCCACATGCCACTCATAAGCCGGACAAGCCGGAACCAAACGCCACCACAAAGGCCACAAAGTTCACAAAGAAAACCTTTGTGTTCTTTGTGTGCTTTGTGGTGCAAAATTTTTTGCTTTTTTTGCACAGATTTCACTATTAACAGACTAGCGGAGTTGTGTGAGGCGCGCCATTGATTTCGACCGAATGGGCAACCCTCGTGCAAAATTCAGGAACTAGCTCTTGCCCCTACATTTTAATCGCCCCTCCCGTCCCCAATTCCGTCGCAATATTCACAAACGCCTCTTCCAGCTCGAAGCTTTCATTGACGAAATGATAATCTTCCGGCGCGGAGGCGAGCTGGCGCAAGAAATCGCGATCGACGCTCTGCCCCACCCCAATGGTGATAATGCGAATGCCCGCGGATTTTGCCTGGCGTCCATTTTCCAAAGCAGAGCCGGCATTGTCGGGATGGCCGTCGGTTAAAATCACCATGACTCTTGCGCGCTCGCCGTGCGTGCGCAGTTCTTGCTGCGCCACTTGAATGGCCTCAGTCATATTGGTGCTGCCGGCAGTATTTAAAGCCTGGATACTTTCGCGCAATTTCTCTTGCTGCGAAGTCAACCCGCACACCAACCGGGCATTCGAATCGAAACGCACCACCGCCACGCGATTGCTCTCCAGCCCGAGGCGGTCGAGAAATTGTATCGCTGCGTTCTTGGCATCCCTCAGCGGCGCGCCGCTCATGCTGCCGGAACAATCCAGTGTCAGTGCGACGTCGAGCGGCTGGCTTGTGCCCTTTTCCAACTCTTCCAAATTAGGCCGGTCTTTTTTGCGGAAGGGCAAAACTTTGCGCGTGGCAAAATCTTCTGCCTGCACTTCCACAATGCCATTGGCGTTGTATTTAAACGTCACGCGCAAGCGGGTTTGGCCGCGCGGCCTTTTGGGCAAATCATAAAACTCATAGCTTTCCAAAAGATTGGCATGATGAGGATTCTCCGATTCGCCCTGCACCAAATGCACCTCCAAAGTTTTTTGCTGATCAGCACTCGTGGCAAAATCGTCGCGGCTTTTTTCGCAAGGAATCGCGCTGTTTTTGGGAATGATGATGCTGTTTTTGAGATTTTTACCTTTCAGCGTGACCATGCCCAGACTGTGCGCGGTAACATCCACCAGCGCAGCGATACTCAATCCACCGCTGCGTTTGACCGCAGCCGGAAGCAGACCGTCCTCAGTTTGCAACATCGTGCCTTGCAACGCGGCGCCGAGAGCTACGCATTCATCGGGATTCACCAAATCAGTACGAATTTCTTTGCCGCTGATTTTCTTCAGCAAAGTACGAATCATCGGCATACGCGTTGAGCCGCCGGCCAATAAGAGCGTATCGATTTGCCGCCAGGAGAGCCGGCATTCCTCCAAAACCAGCGCGCACAAATCTGCGCATCGCGCCACTAAATCCGAAGTCAAATCTTCAAACTTTTCCCGGCTGATGTCGACTTTCAATTTGTGACCGCCGGATTCGCAAATGATCTGCACACCGGGCAAATCCGAAAGCCGGCGTTTGGCTTTTTCCGCCCGCTCGCAAAGCGCCGCGGCCGTTTCCGCGTCTTCGCGCGGATCAAGGCCGTGCGCGATTTGAAAGCACTCGGCCACATGATTGACGAGACGCTGATCCCAATCCGCACCGCCCAAACGATGATCGCCATTGGTGCCCACCACGCGAATTTCTTCGCCGCTGATCTTCAGTACGGTCACGTCGAAAGTGCCGCCGCCCAAATCGAACACGAACGCAGTTTGATCTTTATCCGCTTTGTGCACGCCATAATACAACGCGGCCGCGGTCGGCTCGTTGATGATGCGCTTGACTTTGAAACCAGCCATCTCTCCGGCGCGAATCGTCGCGCTGCGCTCGCCCTCGCTGAAATAAGCCGGCACCGTGATCACCGCTTCTTTCATCTCATGGCCGAGATGTTTTTCCGCGTCGCGCTTCAGTTGTTTAAGAATGAAAGAAGAAATTTCTTCGGGCGAGAGCCGGCGCTTCCAAAATGAATAAGGATTGCCTTCGCGCACTTCTTCCGGCTTTTTTCCCATCTCGCGTTTGACCAAAGCGAGCACACGTTCGGGATAAAGCACGGCTTGGTCCTTGGCTTCCTGGCCTACGATGACTTCGCCCGAGCGCTCACCGATTGCTACGACCGAGGGGGTAATGCGTTCGCCCGCGGTGTTGGGAATAATGTGCGCCTGGCCGGTGTGATCGACGTATGCGATCGCGGAATAAGTGGTGCCGAGGTCGATGCCAACAATGACACTTTTCTGTTGCGGCATGAATAATCCTCTGTATATAAAGTCGCAGCCGCTAGTTCTGCTTAGTATCTAAAGAGTCAAATCAGTGCAAAAAAAGCAAAAACTTTCACGCAAAGACGCAGAGCCGCAAAGGTACCGCAAAGAAAAGCTTTGCGGGTTCTTTGCGCCTTCGCGTCTTTGCGTCTTTGCGTGAGGCTTTTTCTTTTTGGTTCCGGCTTGTCCGGCTTGGGAACGTCGATTAAATAAACGCCCAAGTGACCGTCATGCCCGAGCGCTTTTATCGGGCATCCATACGCCGTTAACTGGATTCCTGCTTAAAGACTGCGAGAATGACGGCTGACAGCAACTGTGGAATTAGCGGAGCAAAATAAACTTTCTGGTTTGAGCGAACCCCGCTTCTGCGTTTGTTGAAAGAGAAGAAATTTGCAAGCGATAAAAATACACGCCGCTCGCGCAGCCAGCGGCCTCGAATTTTGCCTGATAAACACCGGCGCCCTTTTTTTCATTTACCAGCACGGCCCTCTCCGCTCCCGTCACGTCGTATATTTTGAGTGCAACCCAGCTTGCGCCCGGAACCGAATACTCGATCACCGTCGCCGCATTGAACGGGTTGGGATAATTCTGTGCCAGTGTAAAATGAGCCGGCACGGTGCGGTTTTCTTCCACCAACGTTGGCGTTTCTTCGATGCGATAGATGCTGCCGCCAAAGGTCGCCACGAACAACGTGTGCGGTTGGCCGGTTGCAGGCTTAATCGAAAACGTCGAGAGATGAGGGAGGCCATTATTATAATTGCTCCACGTGTTTCCGCCATCGGTCGAACGGCGCACGCCATTATTGAAAGTCGCGGCATAGACCAGAGCCGGGTTGGCGGGATTGACCATGAGCTCGCGAACAGATGAGCCGGCATCGATTCTTTGCCACGTCAAACCGCCGGTTATGCTTTTGACGATGCGATTCGAGGAATCGGCATAGAGCACATTGGGCTGGTTCGGATCAATGGCCAGGGCAAGAATTCGCAGTCCGTTTCTGCGTGTAATCCACGTCGCGCCGCCGTCGATGCTGCGAAACAGCGTATCGTTCGCGACCGCAAACAAAGTATCGGGATGCAAGGGATCGTAAACCGCGTCATTCACTCTTCGGCCTGCGATGCTGAAAGGCGACCACGTTTCTCCGCCATTTCTGCTTTGATAGGATCGGAAGTTGCCAGTCCAAAGCCAGGAGGAATTTTTCGGATGCACGGAAATCTTTCCGACACTCCCGCCCCCAAGCCCGGGAAGCCCAGTGGATTTTTCCACCCAGATGTCACCGCCATTCGTGGTTTTATAAACCAACCCACCGAACGTGCCAGCATATAAAATTTCCGGGTTGCTCGCAGCGATCGCCAGCGCAAACGCGTCATTATCCAAAATGCCTTGATTGACGGTTTGCCAGCTCGCGCCGCCATCGCGCGAACGATGAATGCCGCCCAAACTCCCGGCATAAATCGTCATGGGATCGGAGGGATGCGGAATCACCTCGAACACGTCGACGTTCTGCAAGTTGCCGTTGAGCGAACGCCAGCTCGTGCCTTGATTAGAAGTGCGAAACAGATTTCCGCCAAAGGCAACGTCGACCGCGCCATTGGGGCTGATGACAAGCGCCTGGACATAATGATCCGGTACGGCGTTGGAAATCAACCTCCAGGAATCGCCCGTGTCCGTCGAAAGATAAACGCCATTCGCATAGCCGCCGGCATAAATCACGTTCGGATTCGTGGGGTCCACGGCGATCACACCCACCGAAGAGCTTCTGCCAAAACCCGTGGTCAAACGCAACCAACTTGCGCCGCTGTCAATGCTTCTATAAAAGCCGCCGGTGCTTCCGAATGAAGCGCTGCCCAAGAACAAAATGTTACTGTCCACCGTAAAAACCGCGGCAGTGCTGGCCGAGGAAGGCAGGCGTGAATTTCTCAGAGTCCACGTTTGTCCCGCGTTGTCGGATTTGTAAAGATTGAACCCGGCAAAAGCATAGACAATTTCCGGGTTGGGTTGATAAACGGCGAGCGCCTGCACATTTCTAAATGTGCCCACGGCGCGCCAGGATAGGCCACCATCGCTGCTCCGGTAAACGGAGTCTGAATGGGCAAACATTCGGTTGGGATTCAAGGGATCAAATTGAACCCCCACCGTGCCTGAATTTACTCTTAATACCTCGTTCCAAGTTCTTCCGCCATCCGTAGATCTCATCAAGGCGCTCGAAAAAACGCCAAAGTTGGGCCGAAACCAGGCGAACAAAAGATTGGCATTAGTGGGATGAAGGGCGAGGGCGTCAACATATTGATTCAAGGTCTGTTCGCTGGCCAAGGTCCAGCTCACGCCGCCATCAACGGTTTTATAAAGCCCGGAAAGCCCTCCCGCAAAAATAATATTGGCGTTGGCCGGTGCGACCGCGATGGAGTTTGCCGTTATGCCATTCGGCCCGATTGGCGCCCAAATCTCCGGCGAGACGTTATCGTCGAAAGTCGTTATGGTTTGAGGCGAACGGTCTTTTGAGAAAAAGATTCCTTGTGGTGAGATGTGAAACTCGTTTTCTTGCGAGCTTCCGATGGCATAAAAGAACACCACGTGTATGCCAGCACAAAACGCTACCACTCGTGCCCGGTGCAAGCTCAACTTCATGATTCGTTCCTCCCTGAAATGTAGATAAATTTCTTTACCACTACTTCTTGCTTGCGCAGCACGCGCTCTTCCCACACGAAGCCGTCACGCACCAAACGTGCTACCGTTTCGTGTTCGGCGTTATCATTGGTATTTTCCACCCGCACGGCTTTTTGCAAGCGCGAGTCATATTTGCCATTGCCGGGCAGATCCAGGCGCGCCATTTTATGCGTGCTGAAAATTTCGAGCAGTTCGGCGCGTAGCCAGGAAATTTCCTGCGCAAAAGTTTCTGCAGGCAGCGCGCCGCTGCAGCTTTGTTCTTCCAGCTTGAGCAATGAATCATAAAACAACAACAAATCGCGCAGCAGAGCTTCTTTCGCCAGGCGCACAGCTTCGCGCTCGAATTGTTCCAGTTTTTTGTGCAGTGACAATACGGTCTCGTCGCGCTGGCGATCATCGGAAAAGCCGGAAGCGCAGAGCTCGTATAACAGGGTCAATTGCTGGCTGAACGCCTCGATCTTGTGTTGCAGGTGCGCGAGCTGCTCGTGCGGCTCGCTCATACCGGCAGGTTTTTCCGGCGAACTCGGTTCAACGTCAGGCTTGTCCTGCGGCATATGTGCAGCGTCATTTTCCGTCGCCGGATTTGAAGGCGCTATCGCGGCGATTGCTGGAGATGACGTTTCTTCGAGAACCGGCGCGGAGGCGAGGTCCTTTTGGTTTTCATTCATGGGCGATTGCTTTTGAAAAAATAGGCGAGAATCCAGCCGGCGATTTTAAACGGCAAAAAGAGAATGAACTTGATCAAATTGAGAAAGCCCTGCAGTATGATGCCATCTGCGATTTTTTTGCCGAACGCCAGGCGCGCCGCCCACCAAGCGACGAGCAGCAACATTCCCGGCAAAAATATTTGTTGCCGCCAGTCCATTGCCATGGCTTCAGGATGATGAAATACTCAAGCTTCAGGGCTTGGAAACCCGGCCATAAGTATCGCGCTTCGTGCTTTTGCAATTCGGGCAATAGCGGGCGCCGTTGCTGTTGCGGCAGTTGTAGCAATATTTCTGGCCGCAATCGCGGCATTCGTAAACATCGAAATAGGCGGACGACCAGCCGATGTCGTTTTTGTCGCGGCCGCAGTTGGGGCAGGAATGGATGTAATTGGGCATATTAGTTTCCGAAACATTCGTGATGGCGATGGCAAAGGCCTAACGCGGACAAGCCGCAACCGAAAAAGATTAACACGGAGAAAGCAGAGCAAACAGAGAGGGTAGTGTCTGGAAAACTCCCTTTAGCTTTGTAATCTCTGTTTGCTCTGTTTTCTCTGTGTTTAAAAATGTTTACAGCCTACTGGTTGTTCCACGATGAGCATTGCAAAGTTCTTTACCATCATGACACGAAGACACCAAGAAAAAAATGGCTGACTCTGTGTCTTTGTACGTTAGTGGTTAATTTGGCTGCGGCTTGTCCGCGTTGGGTTTTATGCCTTTTATTTCAATCTGCTGTCCAAAAACCTGCTGATATCGACGTTCCAAGTATTTCCCAAACCTCTCCGCTTTAAACGCATGATTGGAGCTTGACTACGGGGCTTGCGCGAGTAGAACACTGGAAACCAGCAAATGATATTCACCAACAACGTGAGGTGCGACGACAGCCTCCGGAAATTTCGAACCATCAGCACAAACGAGAAACCAGCCGGCTTTTTCCTGCGACCATTCAAAACCGTAGCCGGGACGGCAGCACCGCCAGCGTTGGCGAAATGCGCGAAGTGCCGCGAGCACGCCTTCTTGCTCGGTGATCCGCTCCACATATAGTGAACACGATTCGCGAAACAAGCAATGCCGCCGTCGTTCCGGCGGTATCAAGCCGCGATAAAGCTGAATGAGACGAAGAAATAGATGGCGCATGGCACGTTTCAAGATTCCTGATGAAAAACCGCAACGTATACCTGCGCTGTTCTTGTCACTGCCGGCGTGCCGGGAATGGGAAGAACGGCGCCAATTCCAAGGCAGCCCGATTTGCCGGGAACGCCAGGTGTGGCCGGAGTGGTTACATCGGTCATCAGCGTCTCCAGTCCATGATATTTCCATCCTTCGGTGGCATTTTGATTTATGAGCTGTGACAATTGCTCGGCTGCTTTTTTCGTGCCTTCGTCAACCATGACATCGGCGCGAAACGGTACTACTTTGTATTGCATAAGATCTCCTGGTTATTTGCACTTCAGGTTTATTCTGGCTCAAATTGATTCTGGCCTGAACCAGCTGCTACAGCGGCAGAAGTGCACCATATGGCTTTAACAGTTTCGGATGTACCAGTGCCTTCAGTTAGATCACTAAAAGTGGATCGCCTTGAATTTCATCTTCCCATGTCCACTGGCCATAAACAATTCGCGGGTTACGAAATAGGACAAATACTCAATAAACTTTTTTATCTCGTAACTCCTGCGATTGTTTCACTACTAATTCGATCTCCTCTCGTGAAAAATAGGCATCAGCTTTGGTCAACGCTGCATGGTATGCGGCTTCCAACAAAGCCGCATAGGCCTCGTTAAACACAACAGCATAATCTTCAGCACTTTTGGCTGAACAATCTATTACTTTCTGCTCGACGTCCACCTTTTTAGTCCACATTTTCTGCTGCGAAAGCGGCTCCCATAACTCAAGACTGATGAAGCCTTGTGTGATACATGGGCCGTTCCAGACTTGGATTTCTTTTTCACCAGAGCCACCCAAAATCGCGCTTCCCCAATCCGTTTTGGTAACTGTTTGAGTTTGGGGGCTTTGGAAGGTAAAATTGATGATCGGCGTCAATAGTAATGCCTCAGTTATTGGTGGAGAACGTAGCGCAGACATCTTGTCTGCAGGCAGGATGCCTGCGCTACTCCACACGTAACTGAGGCATTACCGTCAATACCAAGTTCACTCTGCTTCTGTTGTGGAAAAGTCATTTCATTGTAATCTGCATACGTTCCAACCACCTTGAAACCGCGGCTGATGATGAGTTGTTCGATCTCCTTCGCCAAGGAGGCGCGGAAGTTCAATGACCACTGGTCCTCTTCTGTGCGTGGCGATCCATAAAATGGATTGAGTAAAGCGATGTGAAGTAGTTTTGAAAAATGTTATTCACTCGCTTCATGCGACCGCCAATGCCGATTCAAAGCATTCTGCACCAACTGCCATTAGGGACGATTAAAAAAGCCTGTTGCTTAACCACCCGAGCCGCCCCCCTCTCGGCTCGGGGATAGCGGCTTTTCAGAACTTCATTAGGAAGCAGCATAGAAGCGAACGGTTTTTACAACGCCAATATAAGAAAGTTGATCAAGCCAGGCAATCCCGACAACGTTGCCACAAGCTTGACAAATTGAAAAGCAAAGTTGGACTTGTTCAATGCGCAAGCTCGGCTTTACTTGTTTGGCCGTTTCGCTGGTGAGGGTTCAGCAGTTGCCTGTGTATTCTTTTCAATCGCCGCCAGACCGGATAGGATTTTGCCGTTGGCAATGATGAGCAAGCCGAAGGGCATGGCGGCCAAGCCGATGGCGGCCAATACGACTAAATTTTGCAAATCCGAAAGCCCGATCATCATGCAGAGGCCGCCGCTCAAAGTTATCATCCAACCCAGCGCGGATATCCACCTCGCGCTCCTGCGGCGCGAAGCGGCTTTGCTCTCTTCATGTGAAGAAGCCGCCGCTGCGGGTGATTCTTGCAGGCCTAACAAAGCGGTAATCATATGCACTTTTAGATGATGAACGACATGCTTCGTCCTCAGTAGAGCGGAAGGGTATAGCGTCCTGAAGCGCCGTTAGGAGAAGATCAAAAGATATGCCGAAGGCGAGACCAAACAGAAGAATTTCAAGCGCAGGAAATTAAAGAGATAGTGCGTGAATGCTGTGTGCTGATGGAGTGCTTATAATTTGATTGTTGCTTACAAGCAACAGCCGTGCGCGGAAAAAAGAGCATGCGCCGTGTATTTGAAGTAATTGGCGCTGTTGCATGGAAGCAACAGGAATGAGTGGGTGACATCACCCCGTCACCCCGTCTCCCCATCTCCCTCTCTCCAACCCAGGCTGCGATAAATCGTGCTGCGGTTGACGCCTGCTACTTCAGCGGCGCGGGTGAGGTTGCCGTCGCAGCGCGCGACCACTTCGCGAAAATATTCGCGCTGAAATTCTTCCAACAGCTTTTCTTTGGCTTGCTCATAGGGCAGGTCAAATAACGGGGTATAAGTTTGGAGAGCGACCGCCGCACTGCCTTCAAGCTGCGGCAGACGGGTATGATCAATCCGGCCATCGTGGCTATGAATCATAGCCTTTTCGATAAAACTGCTGAGTTCGCGCACATTGCCGGGCCAGTCATAACGGCGCCAAGCGGCTAAAAGCTCTGCACCAATTTCCGGCAGGGGTTTGTGCATCTTCACGCTGAAATATTCCAGATAATATCGCACCAGCAGGGGAATATCTTCTTTGCGCTCGCGCAATGCCGGCGCGTGCACATGAATGCGATCGAGCCGCCGCAGCAAATCTTCACGAAAGCGGCCGGCGACGACTTCCCGGGGTAAATTTTTATTGGTGGCGGCCACCAGGCGCACGTCCGCACTTCTGGTCTGAGTTTCGCCGAGGCGAGTGAACGTGCCATATTCGATTGCGCGCAAAATTTTCGGTTGCGATGCCAGCGGCAGATCGCCAATCTCGTCTAAAAACAGCGTGCTGCCATCAGCCGCTTCAAATTTTCCTTTTTGCATGCGATCGGCCCCGGTGAAAGCGCCGCGCTCATGACCGAAAAATTCATTGTCGCACAGCTCCGGGCTGAGGTTGCTGCAATTAATCGTCAGCATCGCGCGCGAGGCGCGCAGGCTTTGGCGATGAATTTCCCGCGCCACCAGTTCTTTGCCCGTGCCGCTTTCGCCGGTGATGAGCACGATGCTAGCGGTGGGCGCGACCGCAGCAATATCGTTGAAGAGCTGGCGCACCACGGCGCTCTCGCCGATGAAGCGCGGATATTGGCGCTGCAGTTCTTCGCGATAGGCGCGGCGCAGCAGTTGGTTTTGCAGATGCTGTGTGATCACCGGCCGCAGCGCTTTGAGGTTCAGCGCTTTGCTTTGATAATCGAGCACGCCGAGGCGGCCCGCTTCCAGCGCAGTCTCGTGAGAGGCATGCGCGGTGATGATGATGACCGCGACGTCGGGATCGATCTTTTTGAGCTGGCGCAGCGTTTCGAGACCGTCCATGCCGCGGCCGAGCTTGAGATCGAGCAGCACCAAATCCGCCGGGGATTCGCGAAACTTGCGCAGGCCTTCTTCGCCGGTGGTGGCGATGATGATTTGAAATTCCTCGCCCGCCATGGCGATCAGGTTTTCGGGGAATGCGGGCTGATCGTCGATGATGAGGAGGGAGCTTTTTTCAGAAGGAGAGGGCATGAAAACTCAGATTATGACGGATGGCCGTAAAGATTCAAAAGAAAATTGTGGAGTCGCAACGCAGCGCTTTCCGTTATCTCATCATCCAGCCGGTCCGGTTGCCCGGCCAATTTTTCGGTGAGCTTTTCCAGCCTTGCTAGCTCATTTCTGATCTCGGCGATGAGCACGGATATTTCTTGTTTATTCAGCATGGAGCACCTCGCCCGTTTGCAGAATCCTCTCTTCTTCATGCAAAAGCATATTTCAAATAAGGTCTTTGAGAATAAAACCTTTTTCAAATAAGGCATGGCATCCCCTGCCGCTTTGCGCTTTCTCGTGTTTAAAACGTGGAGTGCAAAACTTTAGTTTTGCAATGCTCAAGCATTGCACTCCGATTCAGACCAATGACCGCCTTTCCGCCCCTGTTCACAACGATTCTAAAATAACGATTCTTAAGCTTATTTTCAAGGCAGGATTTTCACGCTTGGGAGAAATCAAAAATAACAGAATTCGTATGAAGTTAGCCGAGTGAGCTCGGAGTGCAAAACTTCAGTTTTGCAATGCTAAAGCATTGCACTCCGATTCAGACCAATGACCGCCCCGTTCACTCCACAATCTTCAAGCAAATCCGCATCGTCGTACCCTTGCCTAACTCACTGCTCGCGACAAAAATTTTTCCGCCATAGCGCTCCAAACGCTTGCGCACGGAATAAAGGCCGAAGCCGCCTTTGCCGCCGGCCTTCGTCGTAAAGCCGGAACGAAAAATCGTTTCCCACAAATGTTCCGGAATGCCGCCGCCATTGTCTGCCACTTCGATATGCAGCTCATCGAGAGCGCGCTGGAGCGCGAGGTCAATTTGTGGCGGTTGACCATCAATATGGCGCAAGGCATTTTCAATCAACTCACCGAGGGCATAAGTCAGGTCTTCGGGCTTGATGCGCACAAACGGCAAAGCCGGCGGCGGCTGGAACGCGACGCTTGAGTGATCAAGCTGGCGCACAAAATGGGAGATTACAGCCACGGCCTCCGTGCGATAAGCGCCATGCAAACGCTTTGGGATTGCGGCAATCAACTCGCGCAATTTGATTTGCTGGCCGGCAATCTGGGTGAGATGGACCTGATCCAGTTTTTCAGAGGCAGACAAATCTTTTTGCAGCCGTGCGAGCGCCTGCTTCAGTTTGCCCCAAGTTTCGTCGAGGCTATGCGCCAAATCCATGGCGAAGTTCAGGCTGTTTTGATAAATTTGAATGGCTTCGACTTCGATTTTGATGAAATGCAGCGCACCTTCCGCGGCTTCCTTTATTCTTTGGCGCGCCGCCGCAGAGGGCACGGCTTCCGGCTCGTAGTTTTCGGCAAAGAATGCCAGGCTGTCCATAAATTGCCGGATCAAGCGGCCGTGATCGAAAGCATTGAGCCGCTCCTGCAATAATTCCAAAGAAACCGGCCGGGCGCGATACAAACGCTGCGTGCGCAATAGCAAAAGCGCAATCGCCAGTGCAATCGCGCTGATGATGCCGGGACGCAGCACATAGGTCGGATTTTCGCGCGCGAACCAATAGTTCCACATGAGCAGCAAACTAACCCAATACAGCGCCGCGAGCCATTTGATCTGGAAAGCAGAAAGCCCTACATATTTCTTGCCCAAGAAAATCAAAAGAAGAAACGAGGACAGGCCGAGAACAAACAACGCCAGTTTTTCGCGGCTGCGATAGCCCAGGGCCAAATTTGCCAATGTTCGTTTCGCATTGAGGGCGCCGGCTGCCAGCCCTTCGATTTCAGCCACGACCCGGCGTTCGCCGCCGCGCAAGCCGCGCACTTCGCGCACGAGGCCGGAGGGAAAAACAATTTTGGCATCATATTCTTTTTGAGCGGACACGCCAAAAAACGCCACTTTCTGCGGGCTGCAGCCGTAGTTGTCCGTTGAAGTAACGAGGCGTGAGCCCGCGAGCGCCGCCGGATCGCCCAGCCTTCCCGCTTCATATAGAAAAACTTTCGCGCCCACGGCCGCGCGATTGCTCACAATGCCTTCCGGAAAAATTTGTAAAGAGGTGCCGGGCAGATTCACGTTGTTTTGAAAAGAGAATAAACCGTCGTCGAAATTGCTGACCAGCAAATCCAAGTCTTCATCGTTGTCCGCATCAAAAGCCAAAACCCCGGTGCTGCTGCCGCCGAATTGCCGGGAGGGAAACATGGTTAGGTGCAACTGGGGCTGGGACTCTGCGAGATATTCATTGTACTCGTGGAATCGGCCCTGGCCAAGGTTGCGATAGAAACGATCTTTGCCGCGGTTGACCACGACCAGATCGAGATCGCCGTCATTTTCGGCATCGAAAAACGTCGCGCCGAAGCTTTGGTCGCGCCCGGCCACGCCGGCAGACCGGGTCACGTCCGTGAAACGCGCTTTGCCGTCATTTTGCAGCAGGCGATTGCCGGCCTCGAGATTGCAGACAAAAATATCGAAGTCGCCGTCGTTGTCATAATCGCCAATGGTTGCGCCTTGCGATTGTTTTATTTCCGGCCAGCAGGCCTCGCCGGACGATGCGCTGAAATCCGCAAAGCGAGGCCGGCCGGTGAGGGAATCAACCCCGAGATTGCGATAGAAAAGGTTCGGGCGATTGACCACGGTGACATATAAATCTTCCCAGCCATCGCCATCGAAATCAGCAGCATAACCTCCAATGCCGCCGCCTTCGGTCAAAGCAATAGAGTAGAGGCTCCCTTCGACATTAGACAATAATGTTTGCCATTTTCCAGTGTGAAAACGCAACAGCACGTTTTGTTCCGGCGCCCGGCAATAGGCATCGAGCGCGCCATCCTGTAGCAATCTCAAGTTCTGAACAGGCATGAAAGTGGGCAAAGGCTCCGGCCGCCATTGGCCTTGCGCATAATGCCAAAATTCGCCATAATCGCAACCGATCCAGCCTTCCTGTGGCGAGGCGAAAACCAGAGTGCGGATGTTTTGTACATTGCCGGAAAAAGCCGGCGACCATTTTTTGCCGTCCCAGTGAAACAAACGGAAAAGGTGCATGAGCTTCATTCATAAGCTTGACCCCGAAAGATTTTTTAACTTTGCCGGCCCGGCATGGCTGGCGCAGCAGCCCCAATCGGTCTTCTTTGAAACGACGCGTCCCGATGCCGAAAATTTTCGCAGCTATCTTTTCTTGCATCCCCTGCGTGTGGTGCAATGCCATTCTTTGCAAGAAATCGCAAGTGGTTTGCACCAAATCCAACAAGCCTTGCAAGCCGGGTACTATGCCGCCGGTTTTTTAAGTTATGAAGCCGGTTATGCTTTTGAACCGCGTCTGCACGCCAACGTTTCGTTGCCGGTGCCGTTGCTGTGGTTTGGAATCTACGCGGCCCCTTTCATTTATAATCACCGGCAAGGCGCGTGGGAAACCGGCGCCGAAGAAATTTCAAAGATTCCATGCGCGCGCGCAGAGCAATCCCCGGAGGCCATGGAGGCGATCGCGCTCACACCAACTCTTTCCGAAGCCGAATACTCCCGCGCGCTAACTGCGATCAAAAATTATATTGCAGCGGGCGATACTTACCAGGTCAATTTTACTTTCAAGCTGAAATTTCCGTTTGCCGGTTCGCCGGCCGCGCTGTATTGCCGCTTGCGGCAAAAACAGCGCACCGGCTATTCCGCTTTGCTGGCGTGCGGCGAGCACACGATTTTGTCTTTTTCGCCGGAGTTATTTTTCCGCGTTGAGGATGATAAAATTACGCTCAAGCCGATGAAAGGCACGGCGCCGCGCGGAGATTCGCCGGAGGAAGACGGGCAGCAACGGCAGGCTTTGTTGTATTCCGAAAAAAACCGCGCGGAAAATTTAATGATTGTCGATATGCTGCGCAACGACGTGGGCCGAATCGCGCGCACCGGCAGCGTGCAAGCGCCGCGCTTGTTCGAGCTGGAGCCCTACGAAACCGTGTGGCAGGCCACTTCCACCATCACGGCAAAATTGCGGCCGCGAGCTACGGTACCGGAGTTGATGCGCTGCTTGTTTCCCTGCGGCTCGGTTACCGGCGCGCCCAAGATTCGCACCATGCAAATCATTCGGGAATTGGAGCGCGAGCCGCGCGGCATTTATACCGGTTGCCTCGGCTTTTTTTCTCCACAAAAAGAAGCGGTTTTCAACGTGGCGATTCGCACTCTGGTTTTGAATCGATCAAACGGAACCGGTGAAATGGGAGTGGGCAGCGGCGTGGTGTGGGATTCGGAGGCGGCTGCAGAATATCATGAGTGCCTGCTCAAGGCAAAATTTTTGAGCGAGGCGAGGGCAACATGAAATCAATATTCTTCGCGCGCAGCAGCCTTTTAAGCCGTTCTGCGCGCGGCACTGCCAACCCGGCGCGGGCGCAAATTTCGAACGGAGCGGGAGCGGAATTTTCAGAACGATCATCCCAAAGCTGATGCGGCGAGCCGTTGAAAATGATTTCGCCCTGGTGCAACACGAACACACGCTGCGCCAACTCTGCGATCAAATCGAGGTCATGGCTGATCATAATCAAGCCGCGGCCTTGTTCGTGCCAGCGCCACAGCAATGTTTTAATTTCAACAATGCCTTTGGCGTCCAGCCCCGCGGTGGGTTCGTCTAAAATCAACATCTCGGGTTGCATGGCGAGAATGCCGGCCAAAGCCGCGCGGCGTTTTTCGCCTGCGCTCAGGGTGAAAGGATCGCGCGCCAAAAAATTTTCGGAGAGTCCCACTTCTTGCAAAGCCTGGAGAGTGCGCGCTTCGGTTTCGGCGGAGGACAATTTTTGTTGCCGCGGCGCGAAGCCGACGTCTTCGCGCACCGTGGCGGCGAACAACTGCGCTTCGGGAAATTGAAACACAAGGCCGAGACGCCGCCGCAGCGCCGCTAAATCATAACCCCGGGCGTGAATATTTTGTTGGTCGATTAAAACCTCTCCACGCGCGGGCCGCAACAAGCCATTGAACATTTGCAGCAAGGTGGTTTTGCCCGAGCCGGAACGGCCGGCAATCGCTACGAATTGAGGGCTGGAAATTTCGAAGGAAAGATTGCGCAGTTGAAATTTTTTATCGTCGCCGGCGCTTTCGCCAAAACGTTCATACGCGAAGCAAACCTCGCGGAAGGTGATGTTCATTTATTCTATTAAAAGTGACCTTTACTTTTCGACTACACATTATTAGAACCGCGAATTTGCTCATTCGCGGTTGCCCGGTCTCCCCGGCTCCTCTCTCCCTTCTCCCTTCTCCCTCTCTCCCCTTCTCCTTCTCTCCCCTTCTCCCCGTCATAAACCTACTGCACCTCCTGCAACCGCACCGGCACGATTATTTCACGCTCGTTGCGCAGAATTTTAACGTTGACGTTATCGCCGACGCGATATTTTTCCAATTCCGTGCCCAGCTCGTCGTAGGTTTCCACTTTTTTGTTGTTGATGCCGACGATCACGTCGCCCAATTGCGCCTGGCCCCAGGCATTTTCAGACAGGCCTTTCAAGCCCGCGCGTTGCGCGGCGCTGCCGCGCGCTACCCGCGCGATGATGACACCTTTGACCCGGGCGCGCCGCGCCACGTTATCATCCAGCAAGCTGACGCCCAGGCCCGGGCGGATCACTTTGCCGTATTGAATCAATTCCGGTACGATGCTGCGCACGATGTTGGCCGGCACGGCAAAGCCGATGCCCGCGCTCGCGCCGCTGGTGGAATAAATTGCGGTATTGATGCCGATCAATTCGCCGCGCGAGTTCATGAGCGGGCCGCCGGAGTTGCCGGGATTGATGGCGGCGTCGGTTTGAATCACGCCTTGAATGGTGCGGCCGTTGTTGGCCCGAATCTCCCGGCCCAGCGCGCTGACTACACCTGTAGTCAAAGTTTGATCGAGGCCGAAGGGGTTGCCGATGGCGATTACCTTCTGGCCCACGCGCAGATTATCGGAAGAGCCGATTTGCACCGCGAGCAGCTTGGCGCGCGGCGCCTTGATGCGCATGACCGCGATGTCTTTGCTGGGTTCGGCGCCGACCAGCTCGGCGTCGTAGGAGGTGTTGTCGTTCAACGTCACGCTCCACGAATTGCCGTTCTCGACCACGTGATTATTGGTCACGATATGGCCTTCGCTGTCCCAGATGAAGCCGCTGCCCGAGCCTTGCGGCACTTCGAAAACATCCATGCTGAAAAAATCGCGCTGCAGCGCTTTGTTGGTGATGAAGACCACGGCCGGGGAGGCGTTCTGGAAAACTTCGATGGTATTGCGCTCGTCCTCCAGCAGCGCGTTCTGCTCCGGCATGGCGGAAACCGGCGTCAAGACCGGCCTGACGGGAAGAGAAGTTTTGGGCCGGGGAGGTCGGGAATCGGGGGAATGAAAAAAAATCGTCACGATCGCCGCGCCCAAAATCAGGCCAAAAATCATGCTGGGCAACAAAGAAGCGCGCTTGGTGGACATAAAAATTCCTTCATTCATTTCATGTAAGCCCGGTATTTGACAAACCCATCATTTCCTCCGGAAACGGCCGGCCCGGCAATTTGTTTCACGGCGACGATGCGGTCCTCTTCTAAATTGAGATGAATACGAAAAACGCGCTCGCCTTGGGATTCCACCAAAATGGCTTGCCGCCCCGGGCTGAAAATTTCCACTTCCAAATGTTCGAGATCGAAATGGAAACGCTGCGCCGCCGCGGCAATGTCCTGCGTGAATAGGCCGAAACCGTATTCCATGTAATTCATAAAGAGATTCTAGTTTAATTTGTACCAGGGTTGATCTGCTTGAATAGTATCGAATTCCGGCTGAACCTGCAAGAAATTTTATTTGGTTATATTGATCTGTAACGCTGGTTCGCGAGCATCACCGTGCGTGCGGTTGTTGGAAAGAGCCGGAAGACTTATTGAAAAATTCATGAAGCCTGCTTAGATTGAATTGTTCTTGAAAAATGAGGCTTGACACACTCAATTGTGTTGGAGATGAAAAATGGACCTCGCAAAAATAACCGCCGAAACTTTTGCAAATGATTGGCGAAGCGCGCGCACGCGGCATGGACGTGACGACTGAATGTTATCCCTATACCGCGGGCATGACGAGCCTCGAATCTGCGATCTTCGATGAAGGCTGGCAAGAGGCCATGGGAATCGCTTACAAAGATTTGATGTGGGTCGCCACCGGCGAGCGGCTCACTGCCGAAAGCTTTGCGCGCTACCGCAAGACCGGCGGCCTGGTCGCGGTCTTCAGCATTCCCGAAGAGGTGGCGAAAAACGCGGTCGCGCATGCGCTCACCATGATTGCGAGCGACGGTCTTTTGCAAAACGGCAAAGGCCACCCACGCGCCTCGGGCACATACGCGCGCGTGTTGGGCCGTTTCGTGCGCGAGGCGAAGACGATGACATTGATGGACGCGCTGCGCAAGATGACGTTCATGCCCGCACAACGTTTGGAAAACCGCATCGCAATGATGAAGAACAAAGGCCGCATTCGTATTGGCGCCGATGCCGATCTCACCCTCTTCGATCCCGAGCGCGTGATTGATCGCGCAACCTTTGAGGAGCCAGGAAAATATTCGGAAGGCATTGTTCATGTTCTCGTCAATGGGCGTTTGGTTGTGAAGGATGGACAGTTGCAAAGCGGCGTGCTGCCGGGGCGGGCGATTCGTGCTGAAATCCAATGAGCACGTTCGGTGAAAGGCTTAACGGTTTTATGTGGGTTTTATAAAAGGGGTAAAAAGAATTTAGATGAGTATAAAGATTTGATAAGCAAGCATCCATAGCTGTTCTTAACGGTTTTATTTCTGAAAGCAATGTCCATCGAACCTCCCAAAATTTTCATCAGCCATTCCTGGGGCAACAAGCCTCTGGTGCGGCGCTTGGAAGCAGAACTAAAAGCTGCCGGCGCCGAGGTGTGGGTGGATCATGCCGGCGTGCGTGGCGGCGATAATCTTCCCAAGGAAATCAGCGCGGCGTTGACGTGGTGCAATACAGTGGTTTTGGTTTGGTCCGAATCCGCCGCGCAATCCCATTAGGTGGAATTGGAATGGACCAATGCTATCGCGCCGCGGAAGCTCGTCATCCCCTGCCGGTTGGACAAAACCGCGCTTCCGGCGCTGTTATCCAATTTGCTTTATGTCGATTTCACCGAAGTTGAAAAGGGGATCACGCAATTGCGCGAGGCCGTGCAGCTTGCGCAAAAGCCCATCACCAACACGCCCGCCAGCAACACCGAACGGGTCGCGCGTTTTCTTCGGTTTGAATTAGCTGGAGACCTGCCGGCGATTTGGAATGTTCCTCATCTTCGCAACCCCAATTTCACCGGTCGTAGCCAATTGCTCACTGATCTGCGGCTGGCGCTCACTGTCGAGAATTCTGCGGCCTTAACCCAGACGCAAGCCGTTCATGGTTTGGGCGGCGTAGGCAAAACGCAACTGGCGCTGGAATATGCTTATCGCTATGCGGCGGATTATGGCCTCGTTTGGTGGCTGCGCTCCGAAGAACCGGTGACCTTAGCCGCGGATTACGCCGGCCTTGCCACAGCTTTGGACTTGCCGGAGAAGGAAGCGCAAGAACAGAGTGCGATCATCAAAGCCGTGCGGCTGTGGCTCGATCATCACACAGGCTGGCTGCTGATTTTTGACAATGCCAGCCAAGCGCAAGATTTGCTTCTCTATCTACCGCAAGCTTCCACCGGACATGTGATCATCACCTCGCGCCATCCGCAATAGAAGGGCATGGTCAGTCCTTTGAAAGTGCCGGTGTGGCCTCGGGAAGAATCGGTGGCGTTTCTTGTGCGACGGACTGGAGCGCAGGGTGAAGCCATGGCAGATGTAGTGGCAACAGAGTTAGGTAATTTGCCTTTGGCGTTGGAACAGGCGAGCGCCTACGTTGAAGCCACACGGATCTCTTGGGTCGATTATTTGGATTTGTTCCGCCAATATCGCCAAGACTTGCTCAAGGAAAATCAGCCGTTGGCTTATGATGCGACCGTAGCAACCACCTGGGAAATTTCGTTCCAGCGGGTCAAAGTCGAAGCGCCGGCAGCAGTTGACTTGCTGAACGTGTGTGCGTTTCTCGCGCCGGATGAGATTCCGCGCCGGCTTTTGATCGAAGGCCGTGAACATTTGCCTGAGGCCTTGGCCCAAGCTCTGGCCCAACCTTTGGTCGTGAACAAAGCCATTGCCAGCCTCGTGCGTTATTCGCTGATTGAAGCGACCAACGAGACCTTGTCGCTGCATCGCTTGGTGCAGGCGGTGACGCGGGATCGCATGCTAGAGGAGATGAAAAAGACCTGGGCTGCGGTAGTGATTAAGTTGATAGCGAAGGCCTTCCCACACGGAGAAAGAAAACCTAATGATGTGCGCTTTTGGCCGGAATGTCAAAGCTTGTTGCCACATGCACTAACTGTCGCTGAACATGCAGAAAAGTATGGGGTGGAATTGGAAAAGGTGGCCACACTCTTCAACCAGACGGGTCTGTATCTGAATTCGCGCGCGCAGTATCGTGAGGCCGAACCACTCTTTCGCCGTGCGTTAGAGATTTGTGAAAAGCAACTTGGGCCAGACCATCCAGATACGGCGGAAAGTTTGAACAACTTGGCGGAATTGCTGCTGAAACAAGGCCAGTATGCCGCGGCTGAACCATTGCATCGCCGTGCGCTGGCGATTCGAGAAAAACAATTGGGACCGGAGCATCCCGATGTGGCGGAAAGTTTGAACAACCTGGCGGGATTGCTGCAGGTTCTAAGCCAGGATGAGGCAGCCGAGCCGCTGTATCGCCGCAGTCTGGAGATTTATGAAAACGCTTATGGTTCGGAGCATCCAGAGGTGGCCACAGATTTAAGCAACCTGGCGCGATTGTTTCATGATCAGGGCAAGTATGCCGAGGCCGAGCCGCTGTATCGCCGCAGCTTGGAGATTGATGAAAAAGCTTATGGTTCGGAGCATCCAGAGGTGGCCACAGATTTGAACAATCTGGCGCGATTGTTTCATGATCAGGGCAAGTATGCCGAGGCCGAGCCGCTCTATCGCCGTGCGTTGGAGATTCGTGAAAAGCAACTTGGTCCAGACCATCCGGATACAGCGCAGAGTTTGAACGACATGGCGGGATTGCTTCGTGCTCAGGGCCACTATGCCGCCGCCGAGCCGCTCCTTCGTCGCGCGTTGGAGATTCGTGAAAAGCAACTTGGTCCAAACCATCCAGATACGGCGCAGAGTTTGAATAACCTGGCGATATTGCTTTATGCTCAGGGTCAGTACGCCGCTGCCGAGCCGCTCTATCGCCGCGCGTTGGAGATTCGTGAAAAGCAACTTGGTTCAGACCATCCGGATACGGCGTTGGGTTTGAACAACCTAGCGGAATTGCTTCGTGCTCAGGGCCACTATGCCGCCGCCGAGCCGCTTCATCGCCGCGCGTTGGAGATTCGTGAAAAGCAACTTGGTTCAGACCATCCAGATACGGCGCAGAGTTTGAACAACCTGGCGGGATTGCTTTATGCTCAGGGCCAGCATGCCGCCGCCGAGCCGCTCTATCGTCACGCGTTGGAGATTTGGGAAAAACAATTGGGGCGAGAGCATCCAAACGTCGCGTCCGGTTTGAACAACCTGGCGGAATTGCTGAAAGCTCAGGGCCAGTATGCCGCTGCCGAGCCGCTTTGTCGCAGCGCGATCGCGATTCTTGAAAAAACACTCGGACCGGAGCATCCCAATACGAAAAAGGTACGAGAGAATTTAGAAACCCTTCTGTCCGAAGTTTCGCAAAAGTAATGCTGGTTAGCGCGCATCACCGTCGGGGCGGTTGGTGGAAAGAGCCGGAATACTTATTGAAAAACTCATGAAGTCTGCTTAGATTGAGTTGTTTCTTAAAAAATGAGGCTTGGCACACTCAATTGTGTTGGAGATGAAAAATGGAACTCGCAAAAAATACGCTCGAACTCGATGAAAACGAAGTGAAACTGGTTGAGAGGCTGCGCCGCATTCCCACGCCCAAACGGGCGCCAGTAGTGCGCCTTATCGATCAACTTCTGGAATTGGCAAGCCCGTCGCAGCAATCCCTCAGCGACCAGGATTATCTCAATGATCCGTTGTGGAAACTGATTGGCGCGGCTTCTTCGGGAATCAAAAATGACGACGGCGCGCTGCGCCACGACGATTATATCTATGGCGCGGAGGGCAACGGTGAAAATCTTCGTTGACACCAGCGCATGGAAGAGCCGGATCATCGATATCGTACATGTCGCCCCTGAAATTGAGAGCCAAGCTTGGGAGATTTTTAAAAAGTATTCGGACAAATCGTTCAGCTTTACGGATTGCACCAGCTTTGCCATCATGCAGCAGTTAGAGATCAACCAAGCCTTTACTTTCGACTCTCATTTCATACAGTTCGGTTTCCAAACCCTGCCGAGCGCCGACGCCCTTCAAAAAGACCTATCGTATAAAGATGCTTCGGACTTCTGAACCGCTCCTTCGCCGGGCAATCGCGATTTTTGAAAAAACACTCAGGCCGGAGCATCCTAATTCGAAAAAAGCACGAGAAAATTTAGAAATTCTTCTGTCCGAACGTTCGCGAAAGTAACGCTGGTTAGCGCGCGACACCGTCCGGGCGGCGTATTGGCTCAATTCCAACACTGTTGCATTTCATCGAACTTTCGATAACTTCTCTACCGCGCTTCGATCACAACCAGGGAGTATGAAATGTCCACGATTCGACCATTGACGGATTTGCGCACGCATCCCGATGAAATTTTAGAAATCTGCCTGCACGAAGAGCGGCCGGTCTTTCTCACCAAAAACGGTCACGGCAAGCTCGTCGTCATGAGCCAAAGCTATTTTGAAAGAATGCAAGCCATGATGCGCCTCTACACCAAACTCGATGAGGCTCAAAAGCTTTCCGAGGCCGGAGACCGGGGTATTACTCATAAAGAAATGATACGGCGAGCCAAGTCCAGACTGAAAAAGCGGGCGAAATGAGCAGGCCCAAATACGAAACTATCGCATGTTGATTGTGGGAAAATATCTCGTCTTTTATGTTGTCAAAGAGAGGGCGGTTGAAATTCATCGCATCATTCATGGTGCTAGGGACTATAAGCATCTTCTTCTCTGAGGGCTCACTCCAAACCGCCCGCGCGCTCATCGTGCATGAAGAATCGAAGACCGGCGGGATTGCTTTATGATCAAGGCCAGTATGCCGCCGCCGAGCCGCTCTTTCGCCGGGCAATCGTGATTCTTGAAAAAAACACTCGGACTGGAGCATCCCCGTACGAAAACAACACGAAAGAATTTAGAAATCCTTCAGTCCGAACGTTCGCGAAAGTAACGCCGGTTCGCGAGAACGGCATCATGAAAAGCTTGAACACGGATCACGCGGACAGTGCTCATCGATGGCACGGATTTTTGCAGATAAGAGATGAACCGATTCACGGAAGATAGGAGAAGGGTGTGAAATCATTTGAAGATGACCTCATCACGCGTCAGCCTATTACGCCAAGGGCTGCTCCAAACCGTTCGCTCTATTGGCGAGTTTAAGGGCAAACAAGATTTGTTTATTGAACAGACAAATGGCGAAAGAAAAAGAAATAGGTACAATAGCTATTAAATAGGTATTTTCAGCTTCGTAGTACCTATTTAAATTTGAAATCAGTCGCAATGCTCTAAAGCATCGGCCAGTCAGTCACAAACCAAAAAGAGGAGGAGTGATTATGCTGGAACTAGTTGCACATGCCGAGGCTTCTTTACAAGGCGAAGAAGCCATGGTCAAGGCAGTTGGGCCGCGCTACGAATCGTCCTACCGCAGGAGGTTGTCATGACCGCACTAGACATGCTTTGGCTACCCATCTTGCTGTCGTCCGTACTCGTCTTCCTCGTGAGTTCCGTCATCCACATGGTTTTGCCCTGGCACAAGAGAGACTATCCCAAGGCACCGAACGAGGACCAAGTGATGGACGCGCTCCGACCGTTCGCCATTCCGCCGGGCGATTACATGATCCCCCGCGTTTCGAGCATGAAGGAAATGAGTTCGCCGGAGTTTACGGAAAAGATGAAGAAGGGCCCGGTCATGATACTCACAGTCTTGCCGAACGGCCCGGCGTCGATGGGGAAGAATCTCGTTCTTTGGTTTCTCTATTCTGTTGTTGTCGGGTTTCTCGCCGCGTATGTTGCGGGGCGTGCGCTGCCCGCCGGTGCGGATTATCTTCACGTCTTCCGGTTCGTCGGCGTCACGGCATTCATAGGATACGCCGTCGCGCTCTGGCAAATGTCGATCTGGTACCACCGCGCATTGAGCACGACGATCAAATCGACGGTGGACGGTTTGATCTACGCGCTACTGACCGCAGGCACGTTTGGATGGCTGTGGCCGCGATGAGCCGCAATCGCAAAGCATTCTGTAAGCGGATGCTTCGAATAAAGCAGAGGCTCTATCCGCTCAATTCGGCAAATCCGCTTACAGAAAAGTTTTTGCTTTAAACCGCGAATCAACGCGAATGGCCGCTAATTTTTTCATTCTCGCCCCTTCGCGGTTACCTCTTGTTTGGTTGCGGCTTCGTGTTGTGAGATTCTTTTATTGGAGACGGAAAATGAAAGTCCTGATCATCTTCCTCGTGCTCGCTGGAGGTGCAATTGCTCAAGAGCTACCCTCCCGCTGGGATGAACTCACCGCCAGCGATTGGCCGAAGGCAATGGAGCAATCGGCTTCCACGTGCATACTGCCCATTGGCATTTTAGAAAAGCACGGGCCGCATGCGCCGCTCGGGTCCGATCTCATTCACGTGCGCGAATGAGCGGCGCGGGCAACGAAGAAAGAATACGCCGTGGTCTTTCCGGATTATTTAATCGGATGACATGAATCAGTCACTGCGACCATGTCGTCGGCGTGCGATCCCAGCGATGCTTTGCCAGGGCATTCGATAAGTCCGGGGCAAGTAATCCTGCGTCGCTGGCGGCGAGATTGGTTTCCACGTGTTTGATCCTGCGCATGCCTGGAATAATCGTGCTCACAGTTGGCTCTGCGAAAATAAAACGCAGGGCCATTTCCGCCATGGTCATGCCGGGCGGAACGAGCGGCTTGAGTTTTTCGGCGCGCTCCACACTGGCATGAAGATTTTCACGCACGAAATACGTATTGCGCCAATCGCCTTCGGGCCAGCTACTGTCTTTGGTCAAGGTTCCGGTCAACGTGCCTTCATCAAACGGCACGCGCGCGATGACGGCAACCTCATGCTTGCGGCAGGCCGGGAAAAGCTGGTCCTGAGGATTTTGATCGAAGATATTATAAATGACCTGCACGGCATCGATCACTCCGCTTGCCACGGCTTGCACACCGTTCCAGGGTTCCCAACGATTAAGGCTGATGCCAAAAGCATGAATCATACCTTGACGCTTGAGCTCTGCCAGCTTGTGAATCCAGCGCTCATCCGCGAGCCAGCCGTCCTCCCACGTATGAAATTGCATCAAATCAAAAGAGCTTAATCCGGCATTTTTCAAGCTGCTTTCAAGGTAGTGCTGAATATGATCCGGCGGATAACTATCATTCAAAGAATACTCGCGCCGGCTCGGCCATTTGAGATTCTTCGGAGGAATTTTGGTTGCGGTGTACAATTTACGCCCGGGATTGGCGCGCACGAGCTTGCCGAGCAAACCCTCACTTTTGCCGGCGCCATAGGCCCAGGCCGTGTCAAAAAAATTGCAACCCAGCTCCACGGCGCGTTGCAAAGCACGAATTGACTCTTCGTCATCCGAGCCGGTCCATCCGCCCATGCCCCACATGCCGTAGCCGATTTCGCTGACTTGCCAATTGGTGTGGCCGAATCGCCGGTATTGCATATTGGTTTCTCCTGAGCAGAAGATTCATGAAGGATGAAAACAAGAGGGCTTGGTCGCTTGAAATCTAAGCGGGGATTCGAAAAAGTCAAGTGCTTCTACAGGAAAACTGTGCGGCCTTTGCCGGCTAACAAACGCTCTTTGGACTTACCAGAAAAAATCTTGCAAACAAAACTATGCTTTTGTATGTTTTCTCAAACTAAAATACTCGAAGGAACACAATAGTCAAGGTGAAAACTTATGTATGAACAAATCACGATTCAGGTTCCTGAGCGAGTCGTACGCCAGGCTGCACACAAAGCCTCACAGAGCCAACGGCAGATTGAGGAAATTCTGACCGAGTGGTTGGAAAGAGCCGTTACCGAGATGCCTGTCGAAGAATTGCCGGATGAAGAGGTATTGACATTGACGGTGCTTCAACTGGCGCCAAAACAGGAGACGCGGCTGGGCGAGTTGCTCGCCCGAAATCGGGAAGGTGCGCTTGATGCCGAAAGCCGGCGTGAGTTGGAGGAGTTGATGCGTCTCTACGAACAGGGCTTGCTTCGCAAGGCACAAGCGCTGCGCATCGCCGTACAACGCGGGCTGCGCGAGCCACTGCAGCCATGAACGCACCCGACATCCCCGCTTCTGTCCAACAACGCGTAAGAGCGGCTGCACGTCATCGCTGTGGTTACTGCCTCAGCCCACAACAGTACGTGATGGGCAAACTCGAAATCGAGCACACTATTCCGCGTACTCGCGGCGGTAGTGACGATGAATCGAACCTTTGGCTTTCTTGCAGTTTGTGCAATCGTTATAAAGGCTCACAAGTTACCGCCCTTGATCCAATTGGGTTCTAGCAGATTGGCATCCGCCCAAGAACAAAACTGAGTAAACGCCACTCACCGAAGATTTTCCGCCAACATACTGTCACCTTCCCTTCTCCTACTCCTTCACAATTTGCCCCGCTTCATTTCTTTAACCGCGTAATCGCAAGCGCGCGCCGTCAATGCCATGTAAGTGATTGAAGGATTCTGGCACGCGGAGGAAGTCATGGCCGCGCCATCGGTCACAAATAGATTCGGCACCTCGTGCGCCTGGCAATTGCCGTTGAGCACCGAGGTTTTGCGATCGCGTCCCATGCGCGCGGTGCCCATTTCATGAATGCACAATCCCGGCGGGCTGTCGAGAACGAACGAATCGATATTTTTTGCGCCGCTGGCCTCGAGCATCTCTGCGGCCGTCGTTGCCATGTCCTGGCACATCTTCCGTTCATTGTCGCTCCAGGCGCAATGAATTTTGAGCACTGGAATGCCCCAGGCGTCTTTGGCCGTGGGATCAAGGTCCACGTAGTTTTCAAAGCGCGGCAAATGCTCGCCCCAGCCGCCGATCCACATTTGCCAAGGGCCCGGTTGCCGCAAATTTTGCTTGAACGCTGCGCCCAAGCCGGGTGTGATGAGGCCGCGGCCCCAACCGGCTCTGCTGGCGCCGCCTTGATAGCCATAACCGCGCAAGAAATCCGGATGCTTTGATTTTTCATCCACGTTGCGGAAGCGAGCAATGTAAACGCCGTTCGGTCGATTGCCGGAGTAGTATTTATCCTCGTAGCCGGGAATCTCTCCACTGGCGCCGGCTTGATAGGGATGATCCATCAAGTAATGACCCAATGCGCCGCTGGCGTTGGCAATCCCATTGGGGAAACGCGGCGAGGTCGAGTTCAACATGACTTGCGTCGAGCCTAACGTCGAGGCGCACAAAAAAATGACGCGCCCATAAAATTCCAGCGCCTCGTTTGATTCAGCATCGATCACGCGGACGCCCAGAGCTTTGTCTTTTTTCTCATCGTAGATCACGCTATGCGCGATGCTGTTGCAGCGAATGGTCAGCTTGCCGGTGGCGTTTGCCGCGGGCAGCGTTGCGCTCAAGCTGCTGAAATACGCGCCCACGGAGCAGCCGCGATGGCAGGGGCCGCAATAATGGCAACGCTCGCGGCCGTTGTGCGCTTGCGTGAGCACGGCAACGCGGCCGATGGTCATGCGGCGGCCGGGAAAGGCTTTTTCAACGTGCTCTTTGATGTGGTGTTCAACGCAATTCATTTCCATGGGCGGAAGAAATTTGCCGTCCGGCAAATGCGGAATGCCCTCGGCCTGACCGCTGATGCCGGCAAAGGATTCCACGTAATCATACCACGGCGCAATATCTTGGTAACGAATCGGCCAATCCACGCCGAATCCGTCGCGCGCATTCGCTTCGAAATCCAAATCGCTCCAGCGATAACATTGCCGGCCCCACATCAACGAGCGCCCGCCGAGATGATAGCCTCGAATCCAGCTAAAAGGCTTGTCCGCATCATGCATGTAAGGATGCTTTTTGTCATTCACGAAAAAGTGCTGTGTTGCTTCTCCGAACGCATAGCATTGGCTCTGAATGCCATATTCCGATTCAAACAGCGGCCGATTGCCCAAGCCGCGATAGTGAAATTCCCACGCGCCCTTGTCTTCGGTGACGTAATCTTTGCCATGCTCGACGTGACGCCCGCGTTCCAGCACCAGGGTTTTGAGGCCGCGTTCAGCCAACTCTTTCGCTGCCCATCCGCCGGTGATGCCCGAGCCGACCACGATGGCGTCATACGTTTCCTTTTTGGAGATATAAAAATTTTTCATGAGACCTTGCTCCGCTGAAAAAATTTTGTAGTCCCCGCCCCTTGTGGGCGGCTTTTAAGTATAGCAGTCGGGACTACATTGTTCGTAGCAGTTCATAACTCCGCCCAGGCCCGGCCCTCCACACGCTCAAGAGGAATGCAGCCCTCGTAGCGATCGGTTGCCGGTTGAAATTGCAGCTCCTCGGTCATGCCCACGTCGGAGGTATAATAGCCGACCAGAGTAAGCTCTTTCATTGTGGCAAAAAACGGCAATGGTTTTACCCCCGCGCGCCGCGCGGCCACCGCTTCTTGATCCATTTCCGTGAGCATGGCAGTTTGCTGCTCCGGCATTCCTTCGAGAAAACGTTTGCCATGTGATTGCTGGAACTTCGCTTCGAGGTCGTTGAGTCCGCTCAAAAAACGATCCCGATCTTCTGCCGGATACCATTCCGTGAGCAGCAGATCGATGAACTCATTGACCCGCACCGCTTTGGCGCCCGGTGTGCTCGTTTCAGGAATGATCATCTCAGCGATGGCCGTGACCAATTGATCTTGCTCGGACGTGAGTGTTTTCATCGTCCACGAGGCGCTCTTGACGCCGGCGCGAGGGCCATGCTTATGATCGAGCACGGCGCTAATCACCGGCGTGGAGAGTGCGCCGCCCAAAAGCAAGGCCACGCGTTGCAATGCTTCTCTTCTGTTCATTATATTCTCCTTTCAATGCAATATAGTGCCTTCAGGCATTTGCATGTTGTGAGCCTCCGGAGGAGCAAAATTTACCGCACATGACCAGATTGCAGGCCCAATGCTGCGACGTATCCTGTATTAACACTGTTGTTCTGAAAACGGATGTTATTTAGCAAGCCGGCAAGCGCGGCGCGACTGTGCTCTATCGGCGGTCGATGTTTTTTAATATCCGCGGGATCGACATGATGGACTTTGGCAAAGGCGACGATTTCATCCCAATAAGGTGGAGGCGCAAAACTGCGCATGCAACTCGTAACCTCCATCTTCTTGTAAGGCCAGAAGCACCAGCCGATATCATTCTGCTCCAACAGCTCGCGATACGTCTTGATCCACAAATCCGTGTTCTCGCCGGACTCGCTCATCCAAATCGGAGCGTTATGCTGGTCGCGGAAATCAACGAACTCCTGAATCTGTTGCTGCACCGGATCCATCCAATATTTGTGAAAAGCATAAACCAGATTGCCGGCGAAGGGCGGACCGAATACTTTGAAATTGGTGTTCCATTGCGCGCCGCCCAGAACGATGAGGTGATGCGAATCGACTTCGCGCATGGCCGCGACCATGCGTTTATACAGCGGCTCCAAGAGCGGGTTGAATTTCTGATACTCTTCAAAATGCGGGATCGGCTCGTTGAGTAATTCGTAGCCCAGCACTGTGGTCTCGTCGCGATACCGTTTCGCGATTTTGCGCCAAATCACTATTGCGCGTTCCTGGCATGCTGCGTTTTCAAACAACCAGGGGTGACCGGCGCTGTCGTCAATGTTGGTTCCGGTTTGGCCGCCGGGCGCAGCGTGCATATCGAGAATAACGTAAAGACTTTCTGCCTTGCTCCACTTAATCACGCGGTCCAGCAATTCGAAACCTTGCTCGAGCCAGACTTCGGGATGATCTTCGGGCGTCAGCAATTTGTAATTGAATGGAACGCGGATCGAATTCAAGCCGAGAGATTTGAGGAAATGTATGTCTTCTGCCGTGATGTACGAATCATAATACTGTTTCCAAAACTCATGCGCTTCCGCCGGGCCCACCAGTTCTTTGATGACTTGTTGAATTTGCCAATGAGCAGTCGCGACCTCCAGCTTGAACATGTATCCTTCCGGCAAAAGCCAATTGCCGAGATTGATGCCGCGCAATTTAATCGGGTTGCCGGCCGGCGCGACGATTTGACTGCCTTCGGCGCGCACAAAGCCAGCGAGCGGAGGCGGTGTTCTGCTTTTTTCGCAGCCCAAGCACAGAATGACACATAATAAAGGTTTGATGAGCACACGGATCAAAAACTCACGCGGATTTTCAGAAGCTTTTCCCGTGCGAGTTTTTGATCCGTGTGGAATCCGTCTTTCACAGAGATTCATTTTCCAGTTCGGCGTTCGCCCGAAAAGTAACTGACCTGTCATCCAGAGGGAACTTGTGAAGCTTCAAGCACAGTGCCAAGTAAGTCACAAGATTCCTCGCTGAATGACAGGTTACTTGGAAGCTGTCATTCCTGCATTCGCAGCAATGACAGCACGGAATAGTTACTGTTTTCCAATCGTCATCCCGGCCAGTACGCCGCGCATGTAGGCAAAATCAAGCCGTTCTTTTGAGCGCTTCGTTTTTGAAAGTCGCGGCGAAAAACAATGAAATCGCGACGGCAAAAGCGCACGGCACTAACCAAATGCCGGTCCAATCTTTCACGCCGTCTTTGGTAAATGCATCGACGACGTTGCCGGAGAGAATCGAGCCCAGTCCGATGCCCACGCCGTAGGTGATCAGCGCAATGAATCCTTGCGCGCTGGCGCGCACGTCTTTGGGAGCTTTCTGATCAACGTAGATTTGGCCGGTGACGAAGAAGAAATCATAACAGACGCCGTGCAGTAGAATGCCGACATAAAGCATCCAGGCCGCAGCGCCGAGATCGCCATAGGCAAAAAGCGCATAACGCACCACCCAGGCGAGCATACCGACCAACAGCATTTTCTTCACGCCGAGACGGACGAAGAACCAGGGCATGAGCATCATGAAAATCACTTCCGACATTTGCCCCATGGATTGCTTGGCCGCCGCGCCTTGCATGCCAAGCTCGTTCAGAAACAGGTTGGTGAAATTGTAGTAGAAGGCAAGGGGTATGGAAATGAGCAAGGAGCACAGCACGAAAATCAGAAAGTTTCTCTCTTTGAGCAGGCGCAGCGCTTTGAGGCCGAGAATCTCGCCGATGGTCACGTTCTTGCCGACGTTCTGCGGCGGTGTGTTAGGGAGTGTGAAAGAATATAATCCCATCACGATGGCAGCGACAGCGGCCATCTTCATCGGCACCGAGCTTTTTTCCACCTCGGCAAAAGAATTGGCGAGAACAAAGGTGATCACCAAACCTGCGACGATCCAGCCGATAGTGCCCCACACGCGCACTTTCGGGAATTGCTTGTCCGGACTGTTCATTTGATTGAAGGAAATCGTGTTGACCAGGGCGAGCGTCGGCATGTAAGAGAGATTATAAAGCAACAAGCCGCCAATCAACGCGCCGGCCGTGGTGATGTCGGAAAAAGCAAACATGAGGAAACCGCCGAACAAATGCAAAACGCCCATCACTTTTTGCGAGGAGAAAAACCGGTCGGCAATCATGCCCACGAAAAACGGCGAGACAATCGCGGCGATGTTGTTCATCAAGTAGGTGTAACCGATTTGACTGCCGGTGAATCCGATGCTCCCCAAATGCGTACCCAACGTCACGAACCACGCGCCCCAAATAAAGAACTGCAGAAACATCATCACGCTCAGTTGCACGTAAGTTTTGGTGTTCATCCTTCCTCCTTGCTGTTAGTTTGTGGATTGAAATATGAAACGCGAGTTATTTCCATTTATCCGGACGCTGAAGAGCGAAACCGGATTTCATGACGACTTTTTCGGGGAATAAATTCCGGCTGAATTTATCTTCACCAATGTGATAAACGCCGGAAGCCACGTTCCGCAGCTCGTAAGAGTGGCGTTTGGGTGGGAAGACAACGACGATGGCTTTGAATCTTGACAATTGAGTTCGCGTGTATTATATTTGCGCCATTGACAGCGCCAATGTGAGTAGCATTGGTTTAACGGCCACTCTGGAAACGGAGTGGCCGTTTGTCGTTTATAGGCTATCGTTTCATAAATGGCGCAGATGCTGGATCTGCGTCCGTAGGATATATTGCTATTTTAAAACCCAAAACGCAAACCATCCTCGCGCACTTTATTTTTTCAAAGAAAGAATCTCCACCTTGCGAAACTCAATGGGATGGCTCTCGGCTTGCAAAGCGATATAACCTCCACGCCACGTTTTCTCTCCGTTAATTATGAGCTTCTGCGCATCGGGATCGCCGTCATCAAGCTGCGGCTTCTCATATTCCAACACAAGCTCACCATTGACAATGTGCTTGATGATAGAGTCGCCGCGCACCTCCACTTCCATCGTCACCCATTGGTCACCATAATAGGTTTTGGAACGGGAGTCGGTGCAATGTTGAGTGATCAGCTCACCGTGCATCACCACGTGCGTGCCGGGCGTGCACAAATTTCCGGTGTGGCGTTCATCTTTGCCGTTGCCGCCGAGAAACTGCGCCTCAATCGAAACCGGAAAACTCTGCTCCTTTGTCATGCTCTCCGGCGACTGGCAGTGCAGCATTACTCCGCTATTGCGGAAAGCCCAATCCGGGGCTTCCGGCGCCTGCTCTCCCACGAAGCGATATTCCACGCGCAAACGATAGTGCGAGAACTTATCTTTATAAAAGAGATGGCCGAATTCATTATTGAACTTGTCGTACTGGTCGTATGAAACTTTCAGAACGCCGTTTTCCACGCGAAAGGTGTTTTTGTAATTATCGTGCAGCTCATAGCCGGCGATCTTGACTTTCCAACCCTCGAGGTTCTTGCCGTTGAAAAGGCTGATCCATTGATTATCTTTCTTCACGGCGCAAGCCCTGCTTGTTAGAATCAGGCACAGAGCGCACAAAAGATCTTGCCACGAAATCGTGGTCACTTTGAGAAGTCGCATACGAGGTTTTGTTGTTGGCAATTGCGTTCTTTAGCTGTAAAGGACCATTTTCTAAACCCGTTAGGGTTGAAATGTTTATAGAATAGGATTTCTCATGTTGCTTGAACTCCGAGGAGTGACATGTGAGAAGGATGCAAGCAATCCAAATAACAAAAAACATGTCACTCGGAGTTCCCGGCATTTCAGCGGCGGTTATTCTATAAACATCGCACTCCTAACGGAGTTTTAATATGCCAATGCCTACCTAAATAAGCAATTGGCTTGAAATCCGGAATGACGATGATCACCTTCGAATTGGCTCTAACCAAACTCTCTCATTAGCCAAGCACCTCTTCGCCTCGGCCCTGCTGAATCAGCGGCACATAAGTTTCAAGCTCTTTTTGCACCGCCGCATCAGTGAGATCGATGGTCTTCTTGCGCTCGGCGGCCATGTAAGCGGCCATGCAGAGCTTGGTGATTTCGAGGCCGTAGCTCAATGGTAAAAAACCATCGCGTCCGGCGAGGAAGGCATTGGCCATTTCTTCGTTCTCATCGGTGTAACCATACAAATCCGGCTCATTATATTGCACGGCCAGCAAGCCGCGCGAGGCCGTCGCTTTTTCTAGCGCCGTCTCGGCATCGGCCACCGCCTCGGCAGCAACGTCGCCGATAAAAATTTGTAGCGAGGAGTTGAGCGTGTTCACTTCAAACGCATAACCTGGGCCCATGCCGTCCATGAATAAACGCAAGCCTTGCTTCTCGAACATCCACGAGTCGGTAAATTGCGCTTTGACGAGTTGGCCGGTTTCCGGATTTTTGAAAGTAATCATGCCGGTGGCAAAATCTTCCGCCGGGGTTTTGTTGTAATCGACGCCCATTTTTTGCACGAGCTTTTCGCGCCACGGCTTTTGTCCCCATTTGAGCAGCGAGCAATCCGCGGAAATAGAAACCGGTTGCAAAAATGTTATCGGCTTGCCTAGCGGCGTGAGGCAATACCATCCCACCGCGATGCTGTGGCAGCCCATGTCCGACAGGACGCCGCCGCCTTGTCGCGTGGGATCCCAGAACCACGGCTCGTGAGGGCCGCCATGTTCTTCCGCCGAACGCACGAGCACGAGCGGGCCCATGGTTTTCTGCTGCGGCGCAAGCTGCTGCAATTGCGTGCGAATCGGTTTCATGAAAATTTGATTTTCAAAGTACGCGGTTTTGAGTTTGGCTTCATTCGCGAGGTCGATGATACGCCGCGTTTCTTTCACGTTGCGCGCCAACGGTTTCTCACAAATCAATCCCTTTAACGCCGCGCCTTTCTTGACGGCATCGACGATTTTCTCAACGATCTCGACGCGCGTGAAATTGGGTGAAAAGATTGCAACTGCGTCAACGTGCTTGGCCATTTCGGCGACATCAGAATAAACCACGCCGTCGCCGATCCCATGATCTTTAATCATCTTTGAAAAAGACTGGGCCGAGGCCGCAGTTCTGGAAACCACGCCGGCGATTTCGACATTGCGAATTTGCATGATCGCGCGGGCATGAAACTTCGCAATGAAGCCCGCGCCCACTATTCCGAGCTTGAGGATTTGTGGCATATTTTCTCCATAAACTTTTCGTGTGAATTCAATCAAGAATTGCATCTACAAAATTTTAATTTGACTCACTATCGGCTTGTTTCGGACCCTCAATCTGCTTTGTTTTTATTCTCCGGCTATGCTTCTCCAATTCCGCTCTCACTTTTGCTTCCATTTCCTGGTGCGATACTTTTCCCGCGTGTTGGAGAATTTCCTTTTCGTTGAGAATAAGAAAGCCATCCAGCTTTTTGAGCCAGTCGCTCATGTACATCGGCTTTTGCTCAAGGCTCCGGAGCTCGGCAAAAGATAGGAATTGCTCAACGAGAAGCTCCAACCGTTTCAGCTCGAGCTCCTCGAGGTAATTCTTGGCTATCTTTGCATCTTTCGAGGTGATGATTTTTCCCGACCAATTGGTGAGTCCCATATGCTCTTTACTGCTGTCGATACGCTTGGCAATGAGCTCGGCAGCGGTGTGGCCGTGAATCGCATAATGAAATTTGTTTTGCACGGTGGCATAGAACTGCTGCGCGTAGTCAGTTTTGGGATCGTAATCGATACTGGTCGCAAAAATATCCCGCACCTTTTCATAAAAATTGCGCTCCGAGGTGCGAATGCGCCGGACACGCTCGACGAGTTCATCAAAGTAGTTGGTGACGCCGCCGGCCAGGCGCTGGTCATCCATGACAAAGCCCTTGACGATGTATTCACGCAAGCGCTGCGTCGCCCAAATGCGAAACTGTGTGCCCCGATGCGACTTGACGCGGTATCCGACGGAGATGGTGACGTCGAGGTTATAGAAGTCAACATCGCGTGTAACTCTTCGTTTTCCTTCGGTTTGAACTATTCGGAATTTCCGAATAGTTGCTTCTTCATCAAGCTCGCCTTCTTCATAAATATTTTTGATATGTTCGTTAATGGTAGGAATGTTTCTCTGAAACAATTCCGCCATTTGCGCTTGGGTCAGCCACACGGTCTCGTCTTGCAACTTGACCTGAATTTGGGTTTTACCGTCTTCCGCGTGGTAAAGCAGGATTTGGCTCTCGTTTGACATACGTTCGATATCCGAATTTTGGTCAATCAATCCACAATGGCTTGATAAATCAATGCGGGGAATTTGTTGTTCAAATCGACGCCGCCGGCCGGATACAGTTGTGCCATGACGATGGCAAACAGTTTCAGCTTGTTTGCAAAAATCTGATGAATCGGTTCAGCTAATTGAAACCCACGCACCAATCCTCGCGCTTTCAAACAGGTGGTCAAGCACTTTCATATTTGCCAGCGAATCTTCCAGCGGCAGCGCCACCGGCGCGTTATTGATGATGGCCAAACTAAACGCCTCAGCCTGCAACATGAATTGATTGGAAGTTTTAACCAAAATTTCTACAGTCTCGCCGTTGCGGTGCAGAGAAATTTTTGCCGGCCATTCGAGAGGCGGATTCAGCGGAATCTCAATGTCGATTTTTCCTTCTGTGCCGAAGATCGTCGCGCTTTGATGGCGCTCCAATTGCGTTGAACAAGTAAAAGTTGCAGTACGGTTTCCGAAATCCAGCATGCCGGAGATCATGCGATCGATTTTGAAATCAGGATCGCGCTCCATGTGGGCGCAAACCCGTTGTGGTTCTGCGCCAAAGATAAAGCGGGGAATTGAAACCGCGTAACAACCGACGTCGAGCAATGCGCCGCCGCCGGTTTCGGGATGGTTGCGCACGTTCTGCGCGTCATGGTTAAAAAAAGAAATAAAACAATGCAGCGTGCGCACCTCGCCGATTTTTCCGCTGTGCGCCAGTTCGCGCGCCTTCAACCATTGCGGATGCTGGCGGTACATGAACGCTTCCATCACTTTAATGTGAGGATGAGCTTGCGCCGCCTGCAATAATTCTTGCAATGCACTCACGCCGGTCGCAATCGGTTTTTCGACGAGCACGTGTTTACCGGCGGCCATCCCTTTGATTGACCACGGCACGTGCAGGTGATTCGGCAGCGGGTTATAAACGGCTTCGACTTCGGGATCGTTTAGCAAGTCTTCATACGCGCCGTATACTTTTGCAATGCCAAACTGTGTCGCGGCTTTTTTAGCCGCTTCCAGATTACGTGAGGCAATGGCAATGAGATCGCAATGCGGACCCTGTTGCATCGCCGGAATCATTTTTTGGATGGCAATTCTCGCGGTGCTGAGAATGCCCCAGCGGATTTTGCGCCTGGTCATGAGGTGCGTAGCTCGCGATGATATTTGATTGTTCAAGTGATCTCAAGCGCTCGTTGCGGGCGCGGTTTGCGCGAACGGCCAGCGCGCCGAGCGCCACGACCATATAAAGAAAAAAATACCGCCAAGTGCAAGCATGCCGAGACCCAAAACAATCAGCTTCCAATCCGAAGTTGCGAAGATGAAAATCCAACCCACGAGCGCGATTAAACTGGGAAGGGGATAAAGCCAGATGCGATACGGGCGTTCCAACCGCGGCGCGTTCTTGCGGAGCAGCGTCACGGCAATGATCTGTCCGATGAATTGCACCAAAATGCGCGTCGTAATCAGCGCATCGATGACCAGCCCGAGAGAAAAAAAACTGCACGCAATGGCGATGATGCCGATGACCACCAGCGAAACGTTGGGGAACTGCTCTTTTGCATGCAGCCGGCCGAACACTTTGAAAAAGTAACCGTCCTGGGCTGCGGCGTAGAGGATGCGGGAATATCCCAGCAGAATCGCGAACACCGATCCGAAGGCCGTCCAGAGAATCATAACCGTGAATATCGTGGCGATCTTTGAGCCGTATATTTTCTCCATGAAGATCGACACAATGTAATTGGAATTTGGATGCGCTTCCGCCGGTACGAACTCCCGCCAAGGCACGACGCCGATGATGGAAAGATTGATGGCGATATAGATCAACGCCACGGTTGCAATGCTGATCATGATCGAGCGCGGGATGACGCGGCCGGGATTTTTGACTTCTTCCCCGATGTAACAAATATCATAGTAGCCCAGATAATCATAGACGCCGACGCGCGAAGCTGCCCCGAGCCCCCAAAGAAACCCCATCGAAAAGTTGAACGCGCCGGGCGGAAAATCGAAGGCGCGCTGGGCATCGAAGTGCAATGCACCGGTGGCGATAACGGCGATCGTCGTGATCAGCGTGCCGATCCATAGGCTCACGGTGATCGTGCCAATCGAAGTAATGCGACGATAAAGTAATGCAATGTTGAGCACTCCTACTACAGCGGCAACCAGCTTGACGTGAATGCTCGACATTCCCGGCCAGAGGTAGCCCACGTAATTGGCAAAGCCGATGTAGCCGGAAGCTATTTCCAGAGGCCCGCTCAAAATAAATTGCCAGATGAACAAGAACGCTGCGAGCCGGCCAAATTTCTCGCGGCCAAAGCCCTCGCGCAGATAAACATAACTCCCGCCGGAACCGGGCAAGCTCGCGCCCAACTCGCTCCACACCATGCCGTCGGGTATGACGATGAGCATGGCAATCAACCAGCCCAGCATGGCCTGCGGCCCGCCCAGCGCCGTCATCAACAATGGAATTGTGATGAACGGGCCGATGCCGATCATGTTGGACATGTTGAGCGCCGTGGCTTGCAACAAGCCAAAGCGCCTTTGCAGGGGTGAGGGGGCTTCTGTCTTCATTGTTGGCCGCGGTCAAAGAACTCCTTTTGCAGCTCCAAAGTTTTGGCATCTGCTTTTATTGCATGCAGAGCTTTTATCAAAAAAGTAATCTTGCTTTTCCTTGCACGCGATAGAGGCAAGAGTAGTGGCTCAAAATCAAGCCCACATCTTGACTCTTGCTAAATAACAATTAGCCAGATTTTGTGGCAAGCGGCAGCTTCCCTAACCCGTTCGCGATTATTCTTTGCCATGGCATCCGGTTGAGTTGTATCCAGTCAATCGCCCAAAGCAAACAGCAAAGTCCCACTCCCAATGCAATTTCCGGAGCCTGATACCTCACGAATGTTGATTCACCATGAAGATAAAATCCTGAAATTGTCAATGCTTCTGTATCATGGTTTTTGCATGCCGGAATAATCAGGTTGTTACGCCCTACGACAATCAGGTCAGGCGTATGAGAATTTAGAGATATTTTTTCTCTCATTAATACGGAGTGAATTTTTGATGGGTCAGTCATAATTCCTCTATCACTACGTACTCGCCTTGATATAATACATGCAAACATCGGATTTCGAGTTGTCGGCCATCCATGTTCTACATCAACCTTTAACGTCGGACCAAAGGTTAGCCCATGCTCAAGCGTCTGAAGCGAGACAGGAGGTCTACGGGAGCACAGAGCTTTTACTCGCGACGTTTGATCACATGCGTTGGCGAGACTTGATTCATCTTTACTGGTCAGATCCAAAGTGTGTTTGGCCTCAATGTAGGCATACACAGCATCAATTGGTACGTACTCCTTGACGGAGAAATCTCCCTCTCCCAATGAACGAAGCGTCGGGAAACGAATTCGATCGAAGATGATTATATCGTCGCCAGCACGATCTCCCGTTTCGTCTACAACATACCCTCTACACACGCCAAACTTATGAGGAAGAACTCGCCGAAAGACTTTGCAGATAGCAACTTCGAATTCACTGCCGTATTCAAAGTTGTGATTTACTTCAATTTCTTCTAGAGCATCATCGAATTGCTTTGCAAGTTTCCGGATGTAATCCGCATAAAAGAAATTCTTCATCTCATCCATTTGAAAATAGTCACCTCCTCATATATGACTTAGCAATAGAATGAATGCTGGTGGAAAGTATGCAACAGCATGCTTGATGCCAAGGTCCGGTTTGCTTGCTATTGTAATGGAATTCTTTACTTCAATCTGTCTTTGCGTAGTAGCTTTTCACGGTTTGTACTCAAATGGCAGCATATCCGCCAATCTTTCCCAAGCCCAATATCCGAATTTCGTAAGCGCGGCGTCGCTTTGATAACGCCCGAGCCGGTCTATCTTGACCGGGCCTTGTTCGAGCTTGAGCCAGGATTCTTGCGGCCGCGGATCGCCTTCGATGTGATATTGAATCAAAAAATTACGTTCCTCGTGTTCATTGAGATATTTCACGCCGAGATAATCCGGAAAGCTCAAAAGAATCTCATCGGGCGTCTTGCCGCGGCGCGAAAAAGTTCTCCAGTTCACCGGCTCAGCGGCGCGCATGTTTTCCCGTTCCCAGACGTGCTTGAAACTAAAAACCTCGAATCCTTCCTCTTTGAGTTTGGCATCGATACGCGGCGGAGTGCTGCCAACAATGGCAAGAAAATGGCGCAGCGAGCCGAGATAAGCTTTGCGGCGATTTTTTTGCCACTTCTCGTTTTGCTCATCTGACTTCGGCGTTAGTTCTTCAAATTTGGTGGAGCCGGAATAGCTCAAGTTTTGCGCGGTCGCAACGAAATCTTCCAAAACAAAATCGAGCTTATATCCCAGCGCCTGGTTTTCAATCAGCAGCGGCGCCTGCGCCGCGGCCTCAAATTGGCCTTCCTGGTTTTCGCTAAACACTAGAACCTGGGGATTCAGAATTTTGGTTTCTTTGACGTTCTGGGTGGTGCTCAACAAAAGTGCAGTGAATTTTTCAAGATCTCGTTGCCATTGTTTTTCATGTTCTGCCGTCACTACGACTTCCGGGCCTTGCAACAGTATCGGGCGCAGCTTGAAAACAATCTGAGTTTTGCTGTCGCTGGTGATGATAATTTCCCGCTTCTGAGTTTCATAACCGATCATGGAGGCCACGAGATCATACGTGCCGGGTTGCACGTTGTGAAGATGAAAAAGCCCGCTGGAATCCGTCGCGCTACCCATTAGCGATTTGTCAATGAAGACGTTCGCGTTTGCGAGAGGAAAATTGGTCTCGGCGTCGAGGACGGCGCCGGAGAGGGAGTGTTGTTGAGTTTGAGCAAGAAGATGCGCGACGTTTATCAATGCCAATAAGCAAACGGCGGTTTTCATTGCCAGCTAACGCACCTGAATTTGCAGAGAGAGATCAGTTTCAACTTTGCTTAAACGCTTGTTGTAAATCTCTACTATCTCTTTTAAAATGCTGAAGAAATCTTTGTTTTCTTCCATGGCAGCTCAATAATCCGGAGCGTTGTTTGGCGTTTTCGACGATCAAATTTATCCATTATCTGAAGTAGCTCGATCTTGAAACGTCGTTCTGTTTCACTTGCATGGATTCGCCGATTATATTCGCGTACAATGTTTTTGAAAGTTGTAATGAGTTTAACATTTTTATCGCAAGATATCAAAATGATGGCCAGAGAAATATACTTCTCGATACTGAAAATGCTAATTCTGTTCGCGATCCCACTTTTTTTGAAAAGGGCAAGAATCCTCTTAATTTTTGCATTCGGCGCTAGTAGTATAGTTTTATATCCTGCTGAAAGGCTTTGTTTACATTCTCGAATAACAGCAACATTAGGCTTTGTTGTGAGATGATAGATTGTTGATCCAATAGTTATAGCACTATAGCCACCGGATTTATTATATCCTGTTTTTTTAGAAGAAGTTCTCACGTCGAGTTTTAAAAACCTTTTTTGTAGTATTGCAGCAACTAAATTTTTAGAAATCTGAGCCGCAGTTCTGTAATCTATATTTGCGAAGATACCGTTGACCCAAGACTCAGGTGAGACATTAGGATCAAAATCGATCAGAATATTATCGTTCTGATGGGAAATCATCTTTGTTTTTTGACTCATGTGAACTCGATTCTGTTGAGTTGTTCGGTGTTTATAGTCCAACTGACAGAGACAATTGTATAAGCATGATATGCCGGGGCGAAATTGCAAGCAGGGTTTTGTACAAAACCAATCTTTGGGGATGTGGCGACCTGCGTAACAAGCCCGAGAAAATAATCATTCTGTGTCTCGTTCGCGACCTTCCATTCTTTATCAGTGAACGTTATCCCTCCAAACTCTTTGGCTAGTCCTTTAACTTCGACCAACAAACGATTTCCCTGAGCGGTGATCTCGAAGTCGAATCCCGTACCATCGTCTCGACAATCCTTCAAAACTCCACTAAAGGGCGTTCGTTCTGCATGGAACCGTGAGATAAAAAACTCCTCCGCCATTCTACCGGTCGGTCCACGTGCAGTATACACGGCTTTTCTATTTATTTTTTTCCTCTTGCCCGATTCTTGGATTTTTTTCAATACTGTGCGCAGTTGGGTTTCAACTTTTTGACGATCTGCTGATCTGATAATATCCACGACCACTGCCCTTAACGCATCTTCGCTTAAGTCATCAAATGCCGTCATTACTTCTTGACGACTTGGTCTAATTCCTCGTTGGTACCAACCCTTTCGCTCGTTATCATAATACGGATCAAATTCATCTCGCCAATTCTTGACTGAATTCGGCTTCACATGCAAGCTACGACCAACTTCATCAAAAGCCTGTCTATATGTTCGGAAACCCAGTCGTGCAAGTCCCTCCCCGCCGAACTTTGAAAGATAAAAAGCCACGATCATTGCGAGTTCATTCTCTGATTTTATAGGCATGGCAGAACCCGATGATATATTACAGGATTCAATAAAATTTATCGACTATTACTACAACGCTAAATTCGAGTTTTCGACTGAAATTCAACCCTGACAATCAGAAGAACCTTGTGAAGCACTAAGTTCACGGCCCATTTGAGCCTCATACCAAATGCCTCACAAGATTCTTTCAGAATGACAATTTGGAGGGTTCGGGCCAACTTAACGTTGTAGTACTATCCTAATGATCAAAAAATATCTTCAACTCGATACTATTAAAACAGGATTGATGGATCATGAAGCAAATCACTACTCCATGAATCCATCAATCCAAAAACATTTTCCGCCAAGCCTATTGCGTTACAGGCTCCAGCCTTGACGATATTCGCGCTTGACGTACTTATTCGCTTCGGGAATGTTCGTGACTTCCATTTTTTCGCCGTCCCACAACAGGCGTTGGCCGCGCAGGCCTTTGTCTTGGAAGCCGGCGTTGGCGCGCACGGCGAGATTGCCCATCAACACGATTTCGGAAAGCGGGCCAGAGACGTCGAAATTCGAGCACGCGGGCTCGCCGGTTTTGATCGCGTTGATGAAATCCGCATAAATACCGGACAAGCCGTTCGGCACTCTTTTGAGGCGTTTCGGCGGTTGTTTGTAGGCTTTCATTTTCTCTTCCGGAACCAGGCGCGGCTGTTCCGCATACGTGTTGCACATGATCGCGCCTTTGGTGCCGATGAACAACGTGCCGCTGCCATCGCCCACGCGCCGGCCGGCTTCAAGCTCCACCGGTCGCGGCGGCGTCAAGCCGCCTTCATACCACATCAATTTCAACGCCGGCATTTTGCCGCGTGCCGGAAATTCGAAAGTCACCACCGAGGCGATGGGGCCGCTGTCTTCGGTAAACGGCGAGGAACTGGCTTGTACCGCAGTGGGATGGCCGAGCTTGAGCGCCCACACCGGCGTATCCAAAATGTGGCAGCCCATGTCGCCTAACGCTCCCGTGCCATAATCCCACCAGCCGCGCCAATTGAACGGCAGATAAATGGGATGATAAGGACGCATGGGCGCCGGGCCGATCCAACGATCCCAGTCAACCGTGTCTGGGGTGACCGCCGGAACGTAATCGGGGCGCGTGATGCCTTGCGGCCAATAGCCCGCGGGCCGATCGGTCCAAGAATGCACTTCGATGATGTCGCCGATCGCACCATCTTCGATCCATTCCACCATCAGCCGGTTGCCTTCACCGGCGCGGCCTTGATTGCCCATTTGCGTCATCACTTTGTGCTCGCGCGCGGCGAGCATAAGCTGGCGCGCTTCCCACACGTCATGCGTCAACGGCTTCTGGCAATACACGTGCTTTTTCTTTTTCATTGCAGCCATCGCGCCAAACGCATGCAAATTGTCGGTGGTCGAAACACAAACCGCATCGATGCCGGTTTCTTTTTCGAGCATCTCGTAGAAATCAACGTACGCATTGCAGCCGCTGTAGCCGTTGCCGGTTTGCTTGGCATAGGTCTCATTCACCAATTGCTTGGCCGGCTCGCGCCCTTTGACGCCGCCAAAATAAAACTTGCTGTAATCCATTTCCTTGACGGGATCGGCGACCGCGATCACTTGCACTTCGGGCAGAAGCATGAACTGGCTCATGTCATACGTGCCCTGGCCGCCCACGCCGATCACGGCGAGATTGATTTTGTCGCTGGGTGCGATGCGGCCCGGGCCGCCAAGCACATGTCGCGGCACGATGGTGAAGGCCGCTGCAGCCGTTGCGGCCGTGCCGAGAAATTCACGGCGCGTCATGCCGCCCTGGTGCTGGGGGGTTGTTTCATGATCTTTCATACGCGTTTCCTTTCCGGTTTATGGTTGTATGATTTATGATGCAGATTTGGTAATGCCGTAAAAGTTAGACGGTTAATTCCGAACGCTTCTCAAGATAATGTTATTTCCGCCTGTGTCAATATTTTTTTGATGCGGGATGCCCGATGCTGGATGCTGGTCGCTGGTCGCTGGTCGCTCGAAGCTAACTGAACGAGCAGCCAGCATCAAGCCTGCCGCTCCAGCGTTCACCGCATTACAAAACGCGATAAGGCTGGTTCAGCATTTCCGCGGCTTGCACGAATTCCTGCGGATCAGCGGTGTTGAAAGTGAACCTGTCGTAATGGCACGGGATTAATAATCTCGCGCCGATTTCCTTCGCGAGTGCCGAGGCTCCTTTGGCGTCGAGATTCCCAACCACCCGGCGATCAGCTTTGCGGCCATTGATGGGCAGAAGCGCCACATCGATGGAAAAGTTTTGCAACTGCGCCACGACCTCATCATGCCAAATGGTGTCGCCGCTGTAACAAAACTGCGGTTGGCTTCAGGAATCACGAGTTTGAGTTTGGGATTGGCTTTCATTAAAGGAATCAGCGTCTCGGCATCGAGATGGTCGGTGTGATTATGCCTGGAAGTGACGACGTCAATGAAATCGAGCCGGCCGGGATCGATCACCAGCTCAGTCATGCGAATGTGAGGTAGATCGGTGTTGGCGTACTTGTGCGTCAATGAATCGAAGAGATAGGGGTCGAGCAAAAGATGCCGGCCTTGCCATTGCAGGAAAAGGCCGCTTTGGCCGAGCCACCAGAGGTGGAAGGATGAGTGATCCGCGGCGGCGCGCTGAATGTCAGCGATAAGAGTTTCGTCTTTCAAGAAAGGCTTGATCATTGTTCAATACTTTGACAATATCGCACGCACATTTTAGCCTGGTGCATCCGTTGCGTTTTCTTGCTTGATCAATTCTTCGACTTCTTGAATCAAAGCCGGCAAGTTGGCTTGAGTGAAACTCATGTTAGACGCCAGAATACGATGATGTTTAATGTCGGGAGGAATGTGCTTATGATGGGGAAACGTAGTACCTGAATTTTGCGCGCTGGTTGCCCATTCGGTCGAAATCAATGGAACGCCACACACAACTCCGTTAGGAGTGAAATGTTTATAGAAAGTGAGGCCTTGGATGTCCTTGAACTCCGGAGTGGCATGTGGATTTTGTTGAATTGGCGCGGGCTTCATGGTGAAAATCAAACATATCACTCCTAGCGGAGTTTTGGAGATCTGGGCGATGCTTTACTATAAACATTGCACTCCTAGCGGAGTTGAAAGCGTGCCTCTTGAGCAAATTTTTTTTGCACCACCCAGTGGGTGAATTGGCATCGCGATCAAACCCGCGCCCGTCGCGGATTCGATCAACTTCAATGCAAAATTCAGGTAGTAGCAAGCTCGGGATCATTCGGATGCGGCTGCGCATCATACCAAGCTAATTTTTCATGATTGCGCCACAACTCATAGCCGTAATCTTCGTAATCACGAAGCGACTGGAATAGATTCATGGCGCGCTGTTCTTCCAATAACCTGAATTAAACTCTGCAAGTCTCTTTTCAAGGTCTGAATCGCTCGGGCTTAAGCAAACTCGAGATTGTTCGGCGTGGCGTAGAACCCGCGTTTGCGCAAAGGTTCGGGAGATTCGGCCAGGCAGAGCTCGCGCAACCGTCTCATATTCGCGGCTGCTTTCAAAAGAAAAATTGGTTCGGAGAGCGCGGCAATGCTGTTCGTCCACGCGGGCGCTTGTTGTTTTAGCCGTATGGCGAGCAATTCCAGCAGTGCCGCTGCCGCGGCGAGTGTTTTCATATCATCCGTCATCGGTTTTTGAACCGCAGCCAAGCGCGGATGCTCGTGAATAAAATCCTGAAGCAGGCTGATGATTTGCGGTTTTGATAGAGTTGCCATCTCATTGGGCGAGCGTTTCAAACAGCTCACGATTTTGAGAAATGAGCTGGCATACGAAGGGTACAGCGCCCTAAGCTCGTTTCTTGACTTTCATCAAGATTATCTGCGTTCGCAAAGTTTATTGTGCGCTATCTTGCGTTGAGACAATTCCTTCGAGCAACGCTACCAATGCGGGAAGGTCTTCTTGAATGGTTTGATAAAGCAGGTCGTAATCGATATTGTCATACCATGAATCAAACGATGACGCATGCCAATAATCTCTTTCCAGCGAATACTCCGATGGTTCAAGCAAAATTCCGAAGAAACGTGATCGGCAGCCTCTCCGACAATTTCAATCAACCTAACCAGCGAGAGGTTCAGCATTCGTTCATCTTCAATTTCATCCCTTGATTCTCCTGCCGCCAGCCCGATCGCTTCGTTTGCCGCATCAAGCATGTGGCGCACCCGAATCAGATCATCCTTGTGCATATTGTACCTCTGCTTGGGCAAGGATCTGATCGCGAAAATAACGGCTCAACATGTTTGGTGTATTCAAATCCGCCCGGCGTCCCAATATTTGTGAAAGCTCGAGTTCCATTCCGGCGAGTCGAATATAACCTGGAATATGATGCGGATCGAATTCCACCAGCATGTCGACGTCGCTATTCGGGCCGAAATCATCACGCAAGACCGAGCCAAAAGCCGCCAATTTGCGAATATAATTTCGTTTGCAGAACGCGGCAAGGCGCTCATGATGAATATTTATTTGCATTGGCCTATGTCACTCTGAATCAAGTTTTCGACTAAAGAAATTAAAAGCAAAAATCAGATTGTCTTTAACGCGCGGCGCAAATTTCTTATTTACTCGCACTTTTAGTTTAATAAAATTTACGAAAAGAGCAAAGGCTTTTCTTCTATCGTTGCTTTTTGACTTCTCCTTACCCAAACAACACCCCATCCGGCGCGCGCATGTAGAGCACCGGATGAATCCAATCGGGCTGATCGGGATTGTTATTCAAAACGTTGACGATCGCTTTGCGGCCTTCAACGACCGCGGCATCGACCGGCCAGCCGTCGACTAACGCGGCATAGAAAGTTTCGGAGAAAGCCGTTGCCACATCGTCGCGCACCGACACTTGCATACCCAAAGCCGCAGGAACCTCCCGACGCACGAGCACTTCTGCCACGCCGCCCGCAGCGTGTCCGGTCTTACAAGCGTTGAGAAAAGCCAAGCACACGCCACTATCGCGCAGCAGCGTGGCGAGCCAGCTTGCCTTTACCGAGGAGGTCGCGCTCGATTCATCTTCGAACAGCAATTCGCCTTCTTGATTTTCAGCATCGTAATCGCCATGGCCGATGTAATGCACAACGTGTGCATTGCGGCGCAACGCTTCTTGCAAAGCCGGCGTTGTGGCCTTTTCCAACCAAGTGAGGCGCAATCGCCCCGATTTGATTAACGGCTCCAGCGCTTGCTCCAAGCAGGCTTTCTCTTCATCAACCGCAAGTGGGGCCTGATCGAGCGGACTGCTCATGATGCCGAGCACGTGAACCGGGCCGCGTATCGAAAGTTTGCGAGGTGGTTCTGAGGCCGGGACATAGCGCACCAGCGGTGTGGCGGGTCGCAGCGCGAGGTAATCTTCATCGAGGCGCGCTGCTTCCCAAGGAATATTTGCCAGGCCTTTGTCATGAAAACGCAGGCGCACGCGCAAGTCTTCACCGGCTTTGGTCGCGTCGTGCAAACTGGTTTCAAAACGCCGCCGCACTTCTTCTGGAAATAGTGCCTGGCCAATCTCCTCGCCAATTTGTTGCAAAGAGGCGCCTTGTCCTGACTCGATGCTAGCCGTTGTATAAACCGGTATAGGCGCGATACCTCTGCCATCGCCAGAGTGCGGGCTGATGATTTCGACCTCAAGCTTGTCATCGCCGGTGCGCGCGAGACGGAGGTCGAATTCACGGTATGTGCGTATGCGCGGAGGAAGGGCTGGAGTTGCAGATGATGGTTCGCTGCGTTTTAGTGGACGGCCCGTGATACCCGCGACAAACAAATTGAAAGTGGCTTCATCTTCCAAGCCATTGCGAAAATCCACCCAATGCAGACGGCGCAGAAAGCGGGGAAGGCCGCCTTTGTCCGGCTCCACCGCGCCGGGCAGCAACACGGGAATGACCCGCCGGTTGCGATCGACGACGCGCGTTTCGAGCGCGGAGCGCATCTCCTCGTTGTGCCACCCGCCAATGCCGGAGGGGCCAACAAAGACCGCCACGGTGTGCGAGCGATCCAGTGCCTCCTCAATCTCATCTTGCCAGGGATCACCGGGAAGGAGATTCCAGTGATCGAGCCAAACTTTCAGCCCACTTTTTTCGAGCCGGTAGCCGAGCATTTCAACCATGGCTTTGTCGGCTTTGTTATGGGAGAGAAAGACGTCGAAATTGAAATCTTGCATTGTTAACTACTGAACATGACTTTCAGGTGGGATTATTGTCTCAAGTTGCGCGACCAACGCGGGAAGGTCGTCTTGAATAGTTTGATAAAGCAGGTCGTAATCAATATTGTCATACCCATGAATCAAGCGATGCCGCATGCCAATGATTTCTTTCCAGGGGATGCTCGAATGTCTCAAGCGAAATTCCGAAGAAACGTGATCGGCAGCCTCACCAACAATTTCAATCAACC
>Ga0247727_10000446_pt1 | contig 100474 bp, 70 predicted proteins | sample WisWelCaveWW1625_FD_202498 | JGI IMG/M metagenome (GOLD analysis project Ga0247727, IMG submission 202498) | Biofilm microbial communities from Wishing Well Cave, Virginia, United States - WW16-25 | ecosystem: Environmental > Aquatic > Deep subsurface > Groundwater > Cave microbial mat...
CCCGACTCGTAGAAGCTCGTCGGCTGTAGCAGTTTGTGAGCGACCAGCACGTTGATCCCTCCTGCCGGTGCGGTCCAGAGGCCGGTGCCCGAGTTGAAGTACGAGTTGATCTCGGTGATGAAGTCGCCGGGAGCCAGCAAGCTGTCAATGATGACCTCGCCGTTGGCGTCAAAGTGATAGCGAAAGAGCTGCGCCAACGGATCGAAGCCGATGTCGGCAGAAAAGAGCGTCTGGTTGTTCGCCTCCGAGAGCGTCAGGATCATCCGGAAGACCTCAACATCCTCGATCGACAGCCGCGTCTCACTCACGGCCACGGCCGAGTCCAAGCTCGTCGGGGCGTCCACTTCGAGGATCGGCGCCAAGCTCAGTGCCGCCGTCTCGTAGAGAACATCGTTCGGGTTGGGGCTGCCGCCGCCGATGAAGGCGTAGTCATGCAAATCCCACGGATCGAAGACCTTCGCCCACGCGGTAGCGCGCGGCACACCCGCCACAGCCGAGGCTCTCGCCGTAGCTCTGGGATTGTAGCTTGCTTCCCAGACGATCCTTGGATCCATGCCAACCCGGGGGACGGCTCGCCTGACGGACGCGCCCGTGGCAGAAGCAGTCGCGAAGTTGCCGGCCGTGGCGTCAGAGATCGTTCCCCAAGCCTTGCCAGCTGTAGCCGTGCCTGCTGGGTTCTCGGTAAACTTCGTCTTCTGCGGAGCGGCTGCCGGATCAGAGGTCACGCCGTCCCCAACGGGGAATGGCGCGGCTGGGGGGATCGATGCGCTGATCGCCGGTGCTTGGACAAAGACTTGCATGACGTACGTCGATCCGCCCGGGTTGTTTTGCCACTCCTTCTTCAGATCGCCTGCCGGCGGCGTCTGGTTCTGCGTGTTCCATTGAACACCGTACGAAGTGTCCGACCGCGCTTTCGCATCGGCGAACGCTGGGTCTGCCGCCACCAGTCCGGCAACGATCGCCAGACCGAGATAACCGAGATGTCTTTGGGCTAACATCAATGTTCCTCCTGTATTCCAACCAGTTATCGCTACGTTACTTGTCTCAACAACGGGACTGAACATCGCTTCCTTAAAGGATGCGTGCTCAACGCCCCTGATCGATGAATGTACAAAATCCACATGATTGTAGAGCAGTATTGATGCCAGAAGGAGATGTTGCTAGTCGTTTTTATCTGAGGCGCTCAAGCGTTTCAAAGTACACCAATTGCATCCTCTTTTAAAGGGCGCAGCGAATTGGCTGTCCGAAATGCTCAATGCTGTGTGTTGATTTCCAGCAACACATGAGGGGTCTGTCCCTGTTCTGACGCAGGGGTCTGACCCCGTCAAAGGTATGGGGGTCAGACCCCTATACGGATTGGCGGGCGGTTGTGATTTGGTTAGGTGTCTCGATGCCGATGGCGTACAATCGTCGAGTTCGTTCGGTTGGTCGAGAAGATTGGGGGAGCAGGCTGACGAGCAGATGCCATTCGAGGAGTGGGACGCGTTGACATCCGGCATACAGCAATCACAGTCGCTGGCTGCGTATTTCGATCGCGCAGTGTTGGAAGAGGTGTTGCTCAAGTCGCACCGTTTCATGCAGCGGCAGAAGATGGTCGACCGCGTCATGAAGGGGCGCAACTTCAGCCACCTCTATCAGGTGCTCGCCGATCCACCGGAGGATTGGCAGCAGCGCGCCGATGCCGTGCAATGGCATGAGGCGATCGAGACCGGCTGGAAGTACACCGGTAAGTACGGGCGCATCTGGCCGTACGATGGAGCGGGGGCGTCGATCGCGGCGCTCCTGAGCATGCACTACCCGAAGCTGGGGATTCATATTCTGCACGATGCTGCCGTGGCGGCCGACACCTCGGTGGCGCTCATCGATCACAACACGGCGCTCGGCTACCGCGGCCTCACCTTCTTCTCCTACAACACCAAGGATGATGACTACGTCGACAACCGGATGATCTCTGGGCTGACGGCGTGGGTGGTGATCGGAGTGCTGCGGGAGGCGCGGGAGGCGAAGAGCGCCAGACATTTGCGGTGGGTGACTGATGTGCTGCGCGATTATTTCTTTCTGCGGCAGGTGTACGACGGACGAGCGTTCGCGGACGGTTATGCTGCCGATCAACGCTACGGCCACATCCGCGCCGGATTCGAGGTCGATCTGGAGACGGGACATCATCGGGAGTACGAGCATACGATCGGCGAGCATACGACCGATATGCTGGAGATCTATAAGCTGGCGGCGCACGTGCTGGACGAGTTGTCACGCGAGGAGGTGTCGGCAGCGTTTGACGGGCAGCCGGAGGCGCTGACGGCGTTTCGCCAAGAGCTCGTCCGGCGCCACGAAGCCAGCGTCATGGCACTTCGGATGATGCGGGTGGAGGGGAGTTGCGGAGGCGAGCAGGCCGATCCGGCGTGGGCCCGGCTACCGCACTTCGTCTCGGCGCGTCTGGCCAACGGCGACTACGCGACCTCTACCGTGAGCGGCGATTATAGCGTGGCGGTTGACAACCAGACGTGGTTCGCGTCGCAGGTGCTGCCGTACGACGAGGCGCGCGTCCGAGAGGCGCTGTGCTATCTCAAGGCGCGCTTCATTCGAGACACGTGGGTGCTGGGTGCCGACGGCACATGGAAACGGTTTCGCGGCACCTTCTTCTTCGCATGGGATTTCTCCGATCCGTTCGTGGAGCCGCCGCCAGAGCATCGTGCGGTGATGGAGGAGGTGCTGCATCCGGAGGGGACGCTCGGGGCGCTCAAGCTGATACTCGACATTCTCCGATTCAGCCGTGACGAGACGTTCCGGTCGGAGGCGGCCGCACTCTTTGTCGAGCTCTACGACAACTTGCTGGTGTTGCACCGTCACTGGGGGACGGATGGGCTCCGGTACGCCTCACGCAACCTTCCCGGTCTCTTCACCACACTCGAGAGCATGGCAGGTACGACATGGTTCGCCGGCGTGACGGCGATGATCCTCGGCTCCAGCTGCGAGCATTTCCTCGGCGGCACGCCACCGCGCGATTTCCTCGTGGACGGCCGCGCGCCCGCGCAACCGCGCCCGCAGCCGCTCGCGGTCACGCTGACCGATGACCAGCGCCGCCGCATCGATGCCGAACGCCACCGCCTCACCACCCAGACCGGTCTTCCACAGCCACCAACGGCATGATCACATGGGGGCAGACTTAGGGGTCAGGCCCCGATCGGAAAGTTTCGTGCGTGGGGTCTGACCCCTGCCGTGTTGAGTTTCTAGGACGCTGGGCAATTTTCTGCTTGCGCGGCACGAGCGATCGATTATCATAGGGACGATGATGCGGCAGCTAGTGTTTGCATCGGTTCTCCTGTCATCTTGCCTGACGGCGTCCGTGCCATTGCAGGCCGGTGAGATTCCCGACTACATGGAGCATTGGGAGTTTGGTGTCAACGTCGAAGAAGATGACGGCCCTGACTATTTCGCCGACCTGATCCTTCCACTCTACCGTCATCCTGATAACGAGCGCGCTTGGTTCGTCGAACCGCGCACGCGCCACGCGGATGGCGAGACGTTGATCAACCTCGGCACCGGCGTCCGCCAGCTCATCCGCGATCGCTCGTGGCTGCTCGGCGCCAACCTCTTCTACGACCACGATCTTGAGCATTCACACTACCGCCTCGGCTGGGGTCTCGAGGCGCTGAGCTCGTACGCCGAGCTGCGGTCCAATTTTTACTGGGGCATCTCGCCGGAGCGGCAAACGTTCGCCACCGCCACCAGTCGGCAGCTGGAGAAGGCGGTAGATGGTGTCGACGTTGAGGTTGGTGCGCCGGTGCCGTATTACTCGCGACTGAAGCTCTTTAGCGGTTTCAATTGGTACAACTTCGAAGAGTTCGAGAACCGCTACGGGTGGACGTTCCGGGCGGAGTTCAAGCCGCTGCCGCTCGTCGTGATCGACGGTTTAATCAGCGATGACACCAACTCCAACGTTGACTGGGGGATCACGGTGGCGCTGCGCATTCCGCTGGGGGTGAATGCGCCTGAGCATGCGCGCCCGATCTTCTCGCTCGACGACACGATGTTCCCGCAGAGCGATGCGAGCGAGCATCTCTTCGCGCTGGTCGAGCGGCATCATGAGATCGTGGTGGAGAAGCGGACACAGACCGGCACGATGAGCGTGCAGGTCCTACGGGGGACGTGATGAGCCGACTGCGTAGCGGGCGACTGATCTTGATGGCGGCGCTGCTGTGGCTGATGTGCAGCGCCGGTCGTGCCGAGGCGGCATCGGGCGATGCTGATGGCACCTACACCGTGACGGTCACGCAGGTGGAAGTCTCCAAGGACGGTGGCGCCACCTACACAACGGTCTTTAGCGGTAGCCAGAGCATTAACATCGCCGCCGTCAATGCCGGCGCCGTGGCGGCGGGCTTGGTCAGTGGGGCCACGATGCAGGCCGGTACGTATGACAGCGTTCGGGTGACGATCGGCTCGACACTCAGCATGAAGGGCTTCGTCAACAACACCGGTGCCGGCACGACGCTCTACACCGACGGCGGCGCCGACGCGGATGCTTTTACCGGGGTGGCTGGGTTAAACAACACGACCGCCGGTGACTATGGCATCTCAACCTTCACGATCCCTGCTGCTAATCGCACGAACACGACTTCCGGCTTGTCGATCGCAATCGAGCCAGGCGGGGCACCGACCGTGACCGTTACGTTCAATACCTCCGGTGTCCTCACTCAGTCCGGCGGCGTTCCCTCCGTCGGCCCTCCCTCCGTCACCATCTCTTCGCGGTAACGCCCGACTCGCTCAGCTGCTTGGCGTCGATAGTTCTCATCATCATTGGGGTCAGACCCCTTGTGTGTTGAGAGTGTGCGACGTGAGTCTGGAAGTGACGCTTCTAGAACCGCAAGGTGGAAGTGATTCCGTAGGTGCGGCTGCGGTAGGTGGGGCTGCGGGAGAGGCTGAGGGAAGCGTCGAGCGACCAGTTTGGGGCGAGTTGGATACCGGCGCTCAAGTCCAGCACATGGACGAGCCAGCTCTCAACGCCTGACTCCTTCCCGTAGCCCGGCACATAGCGTCCCCAGACCCACGTCTTCGGCGTCGGTGTGCCCCAGTACGAAAGTCCGGCCTGGTAGCTTTTGACGCGGTGCGGGCTGTAGTACTCGGGACGGCGATCGACCATGTTGTCAAAGCTATAGAGGACGACGGCCTGGAGACCGGGCACCCAGGGCAGTTCGCGCCCCAGCTGCCACTCCGTCTTGTAGCGTCGGTTCCGGTCGATGAGTCGATCGTGCGCGCCCAGGATGCTCAGATGCCATTGCTCTCGCGGTGTCCACTCAATCCGTGTCTCGTAGTAGTCTTGCCGGATACCGGACTGGAGGGCCTGCGCGGTGTCAGCCGGTTCGCGGCCTACGAGCAGATATGTCTGTAGTGTTTCCGTCCACTGCGAGTCAGCCTCTGCTTCCCATGACGTTTGTCGTTTGACCGGGTCGGAAAACGTGTGCTCTAGGAACTTCAGCTGGAGCTTGTGCTGATCCAGCAGCGTGCTGCGGACGCCTGCGCCGACGGCCTCCTCGGTGACATGTTGGATTGTCTGTTCGCGGAAGCTGGCATGCAGGTATTCGACGAAGCCAGCGAAGCCCTTTCCTAACTTAACGCCGAGTCGCTGCACCGTTTGCCAGTACTCTCGATCGAAGTTGTCTTCCTCGTACTTATAGGATGGTTCCCAGATGAGTCGCGGTCGGCCGGGCGCATCGGTGCGCTGTATCGGATGGTGCGGTACTTGAGGGTTGTCGGACGGGCGTTCGGCGTAGGCCGAGGTGTGGGCGGTCGCGACACCAACCGCCACAGCCAGAATGACAGCGATCCGCACTCCAAGGATGCTCATGCGCAAGCTCCGTCTGGCTCTCATTCAGATGCCCAGGATGTTCAACGGGCAGCTGCTGATGTTTCGACCGCGCCGACAGGATACCACTGCTTTTCAAGCAGCCACTGAAAGGCGTTGAGATCCCACGCGCCGTGCACGAAGAACCGTTTGATCCGCCGCTCGTCGTCACCCTTGTAATTGGCTCCTGCCTCGGACGTCAGGCAGATGGCGTAGCCAGTGTCCTTGGCATATTGCCTCAGTAACGAGTTTTGCCAGCCGCCTGGCCAAGCCAAGGTGGTGACGGGTCGTTCCAATCGATGCTCCAGCGTGACTTTCGGGGTTTTCAATTCCAGAAAGACGTGCACCAAGCTCTTGCCTGGATTCTGGCCTTTCAACCATGTCGTTAGGTTATCACTCGGATCCGATGGGTGGGATAGTGTCATTGCTCCAATCTCAAACCGCGGGTTCTTGGCCAACTCCTCGATCTCCGGCCACGTCAGATAGCTGGGGCCGAAGACGCCGTCCGCGGCGCCGGTGATGAGGAAGAACGTCGCTTTGAAGTTGTGTTGGTTGAGCACCGGCACGGCGTTGAGCGCGCTCTTCCAGCCGCCGTCGAACGTCAGCGCGACCGCACGCTCGGGGAGCGGTCGCTTGCCTTGCACGCACTCCGCCAGCTCGCCGATGGTCAGGGTTTGATAGTCGTGGTCAGCGAGGTACTGCACCTGCTCTTTCAAACGCTCTAGCGGCATCACGGTAACGCTCTGAGGGGTGTCGTCGGTGACGATCTGTTGATACGACAGGACCAGTGCTCCGGGGCCCTGTGGCACCATTGCATCGCCTCGCGCTGTCACCGCACGGGTCGTGGGCGACGCAGCGATCAGAGACATGAAGGCAGTGTCGTCCAAATCGCGTTGCAGGAGTTGCTCGAACTGCGCCAGCTCGAAGAAGCCAAACACCGTGTACCGCTTGGTCTTCAACGGATCGCCGCCAACCTTGTTGAGTCCTTTGTCGATGGTGAGAAGACCGGTGTAGCCCGCCTCCTTGGCCATGCGGATCAGCCGGTCGTTGTACCAGCCGCTCGGCCAGGCGTAGATTTTGACGTCGCGCTGCAGCTGCTGCTCGATCGCTCGCTTCGGCTCCACGATCTCAGCGGTTACATCGTCGAGCGTTCGGCCCTGTGTCTTCCCTTCCGCCCACGAGACGAGAGTATTCCCGACCTGCCATGGGTGGCTGATCGAGTGGGCGCCAAACTCGAAGTTCGGATTGGCGGCGATCCGCCGGAGCTCGTCCCACGAGAGATGGGCCGGTAGGTGACGGTCGATCATGTCGGTTGCGATCAGGAACGTTGCCTTGAACTTGTGTTGTTCTAGCACTGGCACGGCGTCCAACGTGCTCTTCCATGCGTCATCAAAGGTCAGCACTACGGATTTCTCCGGCAGCTGCCGCTTGCCCTGCATACACTCCACCAGCTCGCTGACGGTGACCGTCGTGTAGCCATGATCGGCGAGGTACTGCATTTGTTCCTTGAAGCGATCGATGCGGATGAGCGTGTGGTCCGGCTCATCGTGCGGATCCGTCGAGACTTTGTGATACATCAGCACCGGCACGGTTGTAGCGCTCGGCTCTTCGGCGTGCGCGCAAGCTGTTGTGCCCAGCATGGTCGCCAGTAGGACGGCGCCCATTGCCAGACGCGCTGGGTGTGGCACACCAGGGAGCGGCAGCGCGATCGCATCGTGAGGTGGCTGGCGATCAGTTCGATCGTCATCGCGCTGGTCGTCTGCCGAGCGCTTCGGAAAGATTCCGTGGTACACGTCCGAGATGCTGTTTCGGAATCCGATAAACGTCCGGATCGCGTACCAGAACATTACCGAGTGCGCGAGCGGGAAGATGGCGTTGAGCCATGACGCGTGCAGCAGTGAGAAGACGGTGGCTGAGATGCAGTATAGCCACAGCGAAAACTCTGCCAGCACGATTGCCGCGGGGGCGGCGGTTCGACCAGGCACCTTCGGCGTTCGCATGAACGGGATCTGTCTGCCGGTGATCATCTGCTGGATGGATTGGACGACACCCACCATGTTGAGTGGGATGAGGATCAGGTCGAAGGTGAGTGCGCGGAGGAAATCGCTGACCCGGTAATGACTCATGCGGAGATCCCGCAGATACAGGAGCTGGAACGGCAGCCCCACCAGCGGCAGGCACCAGATGGCGCTCATGTAGTCTTTCAGGGGAAATGTGAAGATCATGATGTATCCCAGACTTGAGATGAATGACCGGGACAGATAATGCATGCGCAGCAACGCCTCGACGATCTTCTTGAGTGAAGCCGGTGCTTTGGCGAGATAGCGGAGCAGCTTTGGCAGAATGATCAGTCCTCCGTTTGCCCACCGGCATCGCTGCACGACGAGCGAGCCGAAGTCCGACGGTGTGGCGCTATACGAGAGACGTTCCGGGTAGCCGTACAACGTCCATCCGCGATCGATCAGGTCGATCGTTGACTCGGTATCCTCGATCACGGTGCGATCCTGGATGTACTTGGAGATAGTATGTCCTCGTTCGGTATCGTACGTCAAGATGTCATCCAACGCGGCCTTGCGGATGAGACTGTTGGCTCCCACCCATGAGGCGGCGCCGAAGAGCGTGAAGCCCTCCGACACGGTGTACTGCATGTCGGTGGTGGCGCCAGCCACGCGCTCCAGCACGCCCGGCGGGTTGGGGATGGCGGTGTAGGGTGTTTGCATGATGGCGGTACGCTCGTTGCCATGCTGCTCAATCTCGTGCACCAGCTTCAGCGTGTAATTGGGCGCCAATGTGCTGTCGGCATCGAGGTTCACGAGATACGTGGCATCCGGTACGGCGAGATCCGCCTGCTCGTCCGGCGCGCACGGTTCGAGGTAGCACCCACCATCCCGCTCCACTTGGATGAAACGTTTGCCGATCAGGCTGATGTAGCTGTTGAGGTTCATCGCTTTGTTCGGCGCGTGTGAGAGATTCTCGTAACGCTTCCGCTCAAACGTCGTGATCTCCGCGTGGAACAATCGCGCCAGCCGCGCGTACTCGCGGTGCGCCAACGTCGCCCATTGGGCGCTGAGCTCGCTGACGCCGACGCCCTTCAGGAAATGCTCATGGGCTCGCTGCCGATGATCGGCGATCCGGTCGGCGAAGGAGAGTTGCACGAAGTGCCGGTCGGTGTGGTCGTTGATATCGTACTCGGTGGCGAGTTGTTCAAACTGGACGGAGGCGATCATGTGGAGATCGGCCAGGGTGAGATGTTCAAAGCCGGCATCGGCGTCGCTGGAAGCTCGTCGTGCCAGGTAGTTGCGATAGGCCTCCTGCATTCTGTGGGCAGTGGCTTGCAGCGATGTTTGAATGTGGCGCGGCATGGCGCGGGCGGTCATCAGCGCCAGCCGATCGTCCGGATCGGTCGGATGCTGCGGATCGTCCATGAGCAATACGATGCGCCGGTTCGGGTAGTCCTGCAAGTATGCCGAGAGCATTGCCTGGCGGATGACGCGCGGCTCTTCCTTATACGAAGGGATGAGGAAGGTGACTGCCGGCGCGCGATCCGGATGATCGTAGATTACTTCGAGCTCCCGTTGGGTGAGCGGGCGGTGCCGCCGCAGCCGGTGGTAATAGGCGGCGCGGTTGATGAGGTAGACGAGGTTCCCGTACACGAGGAGGCTGAAGAAGAGCGCCAGCATGATGCCATCGACAGCTCCCCAGAACTTTCCGGCGCGCCACTCGGCGAGCGCCAGCGGAATGGCTGTCGCGATCACGATGGAGCAGGCGATGGATGTCAGCACAGCGCCAGCGAGGCTATACGTAATCTCGCGGCGGTGGTTGATCGGCTGCTTGAATGGATCCTTCTCTTTCGGCATCGGGAACGGAATGCCTCGGATCGTTCCTACTCTTGTTCTTGATTCTAGTTGCCGGTTGCCGTGACGTCCTGAAGTGTTGGTGCGAACGTCGTGAGTCAATATGTCAATCACGTGATGCCTTTCGTAGTTATCTTAGGCACGATCTGTGCCAGATGCTGTAGTTGTACAAATATTCCAAGCTTTGAGCGTATGCTCTTAGCCGTCTAGTAGTTAGCATCGTCCGGATTGGCTGGTGGCCTTTCCTTGTGCGATGGCGCTGCTTGGCTGTTTGAGATTCGGTGTTACTTAGCGGAAGGTTGAACCGTGAATCGGAGGTTCAGGATCCATGCGCTGTATGGTACAAGCCAAAGCTTTAACTGCTAGTGGTGTGAATATACATTGGTTTCTTTGTTTGTCAATATGTTTTAAAATATACAAGATATTTGTGTAGTATACACTTATGAGGATCGAGCAGTTGCTATGCGTTGCTAGAGTTCGATCTCTATGATGCTGTCGTGCTAGAATGCGGCACAAGTTTATCGTTCGTGGTTTCTGAGCAAGCCGTGGGAGGGTGATTGATGACGCAGCTTGTCTTTATCCATGGGATCAACGATCAGACGACGGGGTATAACAATCAGCTCTTCGGGGAGATCGTCCGGGCATATGTCGCCGAGCTGATCGAGCGGGGCGCATTCAGGGTGGACGCTCAGGCGCGGGCCAAACAGCTGGTGCAGAAGGAGATTCTCTTGGCTGACGCCACCACCGATCTGACCAATCGCTACCTCTCGTTGCAGTACGCGCTCAAGGGGCGATCGGGCAAGTGGAACTCGGTCCTCAGACCGATCGATCCGCTCGTCCTGCAGATCCTCTATTATGTGAAGGATAAGGGGCACAAGCGCGGGCCGATGGCGATTCTGAAGGAGGTGGACGAGGCATTTCGTCGGGCGTGCGCCGATCGATCGGAGCCGGTGGTGGCGATCGCGTACGACTACCTCTTCGGCTTCCGGAAGCACCGCGTGCCGCCGGGCGTGACCGTGAAGGCGCTCATCACGCTCGGCTCGCCGATCCCGCTCTTCACCGCCGCCATGGGCTATGTCGACAATCCGGTCGAGTTGCCGAAGAATGTCGAGCGATGGGTCAACGTGCTCGATCCGGACGATGGCATCGCCCGCTTCTGCGAGCCGTACTTCAAGACGGGTGTCGTGCGCGACGTCACCGTCGACACCGGCTTCGCCCCACTCGGCGCCCACAACGGCTATTGGAAAAGTCGTGCGGTTGCCTCCCTCCTCGCCGCGGAGCTGATGGAGATCGGCATTTGACGAGTAGGAGTAGAGTCAGGAGTTTAGCGTGAACCTCTTCCTCATCGGCGCAGGATTCGATAAGGCCGCGACCGGTGGTAAAGCGCCCTTGAATCGCGAATTGCTCGGTAAGTTGAAGCAATTTGGAGAGATTTGGATATCAGGTGTTCAGGATCTCATAGAGTGTCTTCGGCGATATCCAACCGATGATATAGAGAAGTGTATGACGTTTTTGGATATGCAGATTAAGAACAAACGAGCTAGAGGGGATGGTGACATTGACCTACGATTGCAGAAATGGCTCAGGAGAGCATTGGCTAGGTATTTTCAACAGCAAGATTTTTGCTTTCAGAGGTCTTGTCTTCAGGATGCGCCATGGCTGGGGACGTTTGCAGAAAAATCGTTCTCTGCGGATGATATGATTGTGAATCTCAACTACAGCTGCTTTTTTGAAGGGCTCTTGGATCGCTTTGAGATGTGGTCTCCGCTTGGCGGGTACTCGCAGTCGATTCTAGAGTTGGTTTATGCTGACGAGGATAAGTCTAGGTTGAGTGTGCAAGATCTTCCAAAGAAGAACGAAGGACTACAGAATCTCATTGTGTACAAGATCCATGGCTCGGCGAACTTTGTAGAGAAAGGGGCTGAGATAGCGGCAGAGGTTAGCTCGGGGTTCTTTCCTAGTATTAGCATCGCTTGTTATGCGAGTGATCCAAGCGGTCGTAGTTATTGGCAGGGTGGTCCGCCGTATGTGATCGCGCCGAGTTTCGTGAAGATTCCGCATGTGCAGATCGGGCAGATGATGGTGGAAGTGCTCGATCGAGTTAGAGAAGCCAGGAACTTCGTGGTTATCGGTTGCAGCCTGCGGCCGGAGGATGGTTTCCTCTGGTTGATGCTGACGCAGTTCTTCGAGCATTGGCGCGGGCGTGGGTGTCGAGGGAAGATCATCGTTGTTGATAAGGATGCGAAAGGTGTATCGGAGCGCGTTCGCTCCTACTTCCAAGCCGTCCATGAGTCTGCGTTAAGCGACGGGATTCTGAAACCGCTCGGTTGCGTCGAAGATTCGGTAGGCGAGTTGATCGATTTGCTGAAACCGTCATCTTCCGGCTGACGCGCTAGTGCGTCTTCTCTATGATCGTGACGGATTCGTGTTCGAGCGATCCGCCACAGATCGTTGGCGGAGAGTCGAGAACAATCCTGTCTTGCTTCTCGACTTCGCTCGAAGCTCAACCACCTACCACAGTCAGTCGCTATTGGGCAGCAGATTGTTGTTATTATGCAGTGTGCGGCTTGACGGGAGCGGGTGCTGGATGTAGTGTCTGGTTGTACAAGGAGGTTGTGTTGATGCGGCGTTGGGTGGTGCGTAGTCTGGTAGTGTTGGGCGTGGTCGGGCTGGTGCTGGCGGGCGTGGTGCCGCACCATCACGATGGCTCGGCGGTGTCACACCCGGAGCAAGCGTGCCGCGTCTGTCGGTTGCAGCAGAGTGTCGCGGCGGCTCCGGAGCTACCGGCAGCTGTTATCGATCGTCCTGTGGCGATCGAGCTGGTGGCGCTGCCATCGTCTGATGCACCGCGTGTCGTTCAGCTTGTTTCTTCTGTTTCTCCTCGTTCTCCCCCGGTTCTCTCCTAAGCAGTCTGTCTCTTCTTCGTTTAGTTTCTTTCGGTCATCATAGGATTGTTGTTTCTAGCTAGCATCCTCATCACAGGGGTTTTGTAGGTTCGTGTTCGAGCGACCCGCCAATGATCATTGGCGGAGAGTCGAGAACGAACGGCAAACGAGGTTGTGGAGCTTCTCGACTCTGGCCGCTTGCGATCGTCCTTCGCTCGAAGTCGAACAAACCAGTCGGCTTGGGTTATCAGGAGGAGGAGTCTTTCATGAAGAGGTATCTATCGTTCGCGATCGTGGGATGTTTGGTGATGGCGCCGACGGCGTGGGCTGAGCCGATCGCGGAATCGGTTGCGGCGTCGAGTCAGGATGTGCAGCAGCTGATCGCGTTGGTACAGCAGCTGAATGGGACGGTGCAGGGGCTGCAGGCGACGGTGCAGCGGCTGGACGGGCGGGTGGGGGAGCTGGAGCGGGAGAACGTGGATCTGCGAGCGGAGCTGTCGCGCAAGCCGGAGCCGCCGCAGCCGCAACTGGCTTCAGCTCAGGCGCCAGCTGCGGCCGGGTTGCCAACGCGCGCGACGCCATCGGGGATGCAGGCGTTCAATCCGGAGATCGGGGTGCTCGCCGACATCGTGGGGCAATTTTCCGAGAGTCGCGAGGATGGCGAGGGAAACGACAAGCTCAGCGCCCGAGAGGTCGAGCTTGTCTTCGGGCATCCGGTCGATCCGTATTCGCGACTCGATGTGACGGCGACATTCTCCGACTTCGAAGAGGCGTCGCTTGAGGAAGCATACATCACGCATTGGGGGTTGCCGGCCGAGCTGGAGGGGCGCATCGGGCGTCTGCGTCCGAAAGTGGGGAAAGCGGCTCCGCTGCACCGCGACTCGCTCGACACGGTGGACGAGCCGCTCGTTGTCACGCAGTACCTCGGTGCCGAGGGGTTGTCGCGCACCGGCGCAGAACTCTCCGGCTTCATCCCGTCGCCGTGGGAGTCGGTGACGTACGAATGGACGGCTGGCGTCATGGAGGGCGGTGTCGGGGAGGGTGGCACGCTCTTCGGTGAGACGCGCCGTCGCCCATCGTTCTACGCGCACCTGAAGAAGTTCGTCGAGTGTTCGGACGTGACGAACCTGGAAGGTGGGCTGACGTACCTAGTCGGGTCGAAGGACGCCGACTCGCAGCTGGAGGTGAATGCGCTCGGGCTCGACGCGACACTCATCCACTACGTCACGCCGACGAACAAGCTGAAGTGGCAGACGGAGGCGTACCTGCAGGATCGGGATGAGTCGTACACACTGGCCGAGGACGGCACGCGCACCGATTTCACGAAGCATCCGTGGGGCGCGTACTCGCTCGTTGACTACCGGCTCGGACCGCGGTGGGGCGTCGGCAGCCGCTTCGACTACGTGCAGCCGATCGACCTCGCTCCGGGAGTGCTGGCGCGGCATGCCGACATGGCCTACTCCGGCTACCTGACGTTCTACCAGAGCGAGTTCGCGCGGTGGCGGATGCAGTTCCGCCACACTGACTACGCCCGCGGCTGGGACGACAACACTGTCTTCCTCCAGGGCACCATCGCCATCGGCGTGCATAAACATCAGATACAGTGACGGGTGACCAGGGACGAGTGACGAGGGAAGGGGAAATCTGGATTGTTGCCGCATGGGGTCTGACCTCGCGCTGGGAAGCTAAGCCCACGTCAGAGGTCTGACCCCATCGCTGGACTGAGTTGAAGCGGCAAGCACGGTCAGGGGAAATGTCGCGACAGTCGGGTCTGACCCCGCAGGGGTCTGACCCGATCGGGATGGTTGGGATGAAGCGACAAAGATGGTCAGGGGATTTAGTGCCTGACCCCTTCGGAAAGACTGGGGTGAAGCGATGAGAACGGTCGGGGGAGTTACGAAGCGATTAGTTGTTGTGCTGATGTTACTGTCTGTCTGGACAGGGAACGCATCGTTGGCGATGGCGGCGGAGAAGCCGCTGCGCGTCGTGGCGACGCTGTCGACGTTCGCGGACTTGGCGAAGACGGTGGGGGGCGACTACGTTGTTGTCAGCTCCATCGCGTCGCCGAGGTTCGATCCGCATTTCATTGAGCCGAAGCCGAGCGATGTGTTGCGGGTGAAGAAGGCCGAGTTCTTCGTGCACGCGGGGTTGGATCTGGAGGCGTGGCGCGGGCCGCTGCTCGATGCGGCGGGGAACCGGCGCGTGATGCAGGGTGGTGATCGGGAGCTCGATTTGTCGCGCGGGATTGCGTTGCTCGAAGTGCCGGATCGGGCGATCAGCCGCGCCGAGGGCGACATCCATCTCTACGGTAACCCGCACTACTGGACGGACCCACAGAACGGGCGCATCATGGCGCAGGCGATCTGCGACAAGCTCTGCGTCATCGATCCGGTGCACTGCGACGTCTATCGCCGGAATCTCGAGGCGTTCGTCGCACGTTTGGATCAGCGGCTGCCGGAGTGGCGGCAGCACCTGATGCCGTTCCAAGGGCAGGAGCTTGTCGGGTATCACAACGCCTGGCCGTACCTGATGCTGTTCGCTGGACTCAGGATGGAGCAGTTTCTGGAGCCGAAGCCGGGAATTCCGCCCACGCCGAGGCAGCTCGAGTTTCTGGAGCGGTACGTCTCAGAACATGGTATTCGGGCGATCGTGCAGTCGACGTACTTTCCGGCGCGGGCGGCGGAGTCGCTGGCGCAACGGACCGGCGCGCGGGTGGTGCTCCTTTGTCAGAGCGTGGGCGAAGTGTCTGAGGCGTCGGACTACATCGCCACGGTCGAGTACAACGTCAGTCAGTTGGAAAGGGCACTCGCGCCATGATTGAATTCCTGCAGTTGATGACCAAGCCGTTTGTGGCGTGTCTGATTCTGACGGGCATTCATGCCTATCTCGGGCTGCACGTCATCGAGCGTGGCGTCATCTTCGTGGATCTGGCGCTGGCGCAGGTGGCGGCGTTCGGCGCGACGCTTGGCTTCCTCTGGGGCTTCGGCCTCCACTCGTCGACCGGCTACCTGACGGCGCTCGGTTTCACACTCGTCGGCGCCGCCGTCTTCGCCGCGACGCGGCTGCGCAAGCCGATCGTGCCGCAGGAGGCGCTCATCGGCGTTGTCTACGCGGTGGCGTCGGCGGCATCGATCTTGGTGCTGAGCCGCGCGCCGGAAGGCGGGGAGGAGCTGAAGGCGCTCCTGGTGGGGCATCTGCTATTCGTCGAGTGGCCGGAGATCGTCAAGGTCGCCTTCCTCTATAGTGTGGTCGGCGCGGTGCATTGGGCGGTGCGGCGGCCGCTCTTGGCGATTTCGCAGGATCCGGAGGGGGCGTTTGCGCGCGGCATGCGCGTCCGCTGGTGGGACTTCCTCTTCTACGCGACGTTCGGCTTCGTGGTGACGAGCTCCGTTGAGATGGCGGGGGTGTTGCTTGTCTTCTCGTTTCTGATCGTGCCGGCGGTCTGCGGCGCGCTGCTGGCGCCGACGATCGGACGACGGCTGGCGGTTGGCTGGATCGCCGGTACGCTCACCAGTGTCGCTGGCGTTGTCGCCTCCTACGTCTGGGATCTGCCGACCGGCGCGACCGTCGTCTGCACTTTCGGCGTCTGCCTCATCCTCTGCGCGTTGCTGCGATGCCTGGTCGTTCGATGAGTAGCGTTATAGGATTGTGCGAGGGATGATGCTTGTGTCGGAGAGAATGTTTCGCTAAGAATCTGATCGACCGCGCGTGTGTTCGCTCAAGAACTCGATGGCGCGATGCTCGGCCCATGAGGTGGGTCGCCATGGCCACCCGCCGCTGATGAATCCCAAGTGTCCTCCTGATGACGGAAACTCCATCGTCAGGAAAGGATTATTGATTTGCTCCGGTCGAGGTAGGTGCTCGGCAGGTAGGAGCGGATCGTCCTGTGCGTTGATGAGCAATGTCGGTCGCTTGATCGTAGGTAGAAACTGAGCCGAGCTCGATGCTGTCCAGTAGGCCTGGGCGTTCGCAAAGGCGTGGAGTGGCGCTGTCACCAGATCATCAAACTCCACCATCGTCTTCACCGCCAGCAAGGCGTCGCGATCCACAAGATTCGGAAACTGCTCCAGCTTCGCGCGCGTCTTGTGTTTCAAACTCCGCACCATGCGAGCCATGTAGATCTTGTTGAATCCTTGCTCCAGGGTATGAGCCGAGATGGCTAGATCAAACGGGGTGGAGATCGCGACAGCCGCCAGGATTTGTTCGGGTAGACGCTCTCCGCGTTCGCCAAGATACTTGAGGAGTACGTTGCCGCCTAGCGACAATCCGACCAGGACAATGGGGCGTGCGGGGTCGCGCGCCGTCACTTGGTCGATCACCCACGCCAGGTCTGCTGTGTCGCCGCCATGATACGACCGCGACAGCCGGTTGAGCTCCCCGCCGCACGAGCGAAAGTTGATCGCCAGGCCGCCCCAGTGTTTCTGATGCGCCAGGTTCAGCAGGCCGCGGACATTACCCGCGTTGGAAGAACTCTCCAGCCCGTGCAGCACGATCAGGAGCGGAGCTGCGGGATTCCCAGTCATCTCGTCAATGTCTAGGAAGTCGCCATCGGGCAATTCCCATCGGGTGCGTTGAATCGGTGCTCTGGGAGCTGGACGAGCGCCCCCGCAGATGGTTTGGAGGTGGCGTCCAGCGCACCACCGTGCCGGACGGAACGATTGGGAAGTGGCGGTCGCGCACCCGCTGATCGTGAGCGCGCCGGCTAGCATGAGCAGTAGCAGGGGTGGTCGATGCATCGGATGCCTTTCATCGTAGGGGCATGGTAGCTGGTCGATCGGACGTCGGCAAGTTTTGTGTGGCTGGTTTCATGTCCGGCGGCTTTGGGGTCAGACCCCAATCGAGAAACTTCGTGCTGGGGGTCTGACCCCGATTTATGGGAAATGTGTTGAGTTTGCGCGACATCGGGTAGGTTGTCAGCGGTTGCGCTGATCCCTTATAATGCACCGAGGTTTGTGGCGGTATCGGCCAGCTCTCGTACGAATTGCGTAGAGCGTGAAGCAGTCTTGGGGAGGTGTCATGCCCAGTCATCATCAGGGGCTCTCGACGATTCCGCGGTGGTTGTCGCGTGGCGTGCCTCGGAAAGCGCCTGCGTCAGAGGTGCTGACGGCATCGCGGACGGAGATGTACCAGGCGCTCCAGCTCTTCTACAGTCACGTGAAGTATGTCATCACCGTGATGACATCGATCGTCGCCGCCACCATCGCCATCCTCGGGCTCACCGAGAAGTTCGGCCTCTCGTTCTTTCCCGTCTGGCGCGAGATCGCCGGACGCATCCTCTGCGTCGCCGTGCCGACCTCCGCGCTCTTCGCCATCATCGTGATCTACCGCTACTACGATGTCTATCTATCGGCGCTCCTCTTCGCTACGCGGTTGCATCTGCATCCATCGGTGTGGCGTACGCAGGGGCGGCATCCGTGGTTTGAGCGAGCGGTGCGTCAGGCATGCCGCTGGCGGAGCGTTCGCAGCGATCGCGGCTTCATTTTTCGACGGGCGTTTCTAGCGCCGTGCTACAGTTTCGTGCAATATGCGTTGCTCATCGTGCTGTTGGCGGCGTTTAGCGTGTATACCGGTCGCCGTATTCTGTCGATCGCCGGTGACGGTGCGCCGACGATGCGGCGTCCATCCGTGACGACGTCGGTGGAGCGGCCAGCCACAACGGCGGCGCAGGCGTGGCTGGATGGCGCGGGACGATCGGCGTGACGTCGGAGCGAATCGTCGCAAGGGGAGCGGAGGGGTGTCGCGGGGCGCGTGCGACGGCGTTGCTGGCGCTCGTGTTGCTGGTGGCGTGCGGCGGGTGCTGGCGGGTACGGCTGCCGGAGGTGCAGCTGGCGGCGGACGGCGCGCCGGAGTCGGTCGGGCTCTCGTGGCGGCAGGCCGTCGCGTTGGCGCTGGAGGCGCACCCGGATATCCTGCAGGCGCGCGCGGAGCTCGAGTCGAAGGCCCACAGCCGCAATATCGCGTTTGGCGCCTATCTGCCGAGTGCTGGCGGGTCGATCAACCGAAAGCGTTCGCGCACGACAACTTCTTCGACAACTGACTCACTTGCGTTCGACCTCGACATCACGCAACCGATCTTCACCGGCTTCGCCACCACCGGCGAATTTCTCCAAGCGAAACGCGAGTGGGAGGCGGCACAGTGGTCGTATCGTCTGACGAGCGCCGACGTGCGGCTGCGGTTGCGTTCGGCGTTCGTCCAACTGTTGCAGCTGCAGCAGTTGGTGGAGGTGAACCGGCGGATCGCCGATCGTCGTCGGGAGAATGCGGATCTCATCCGGCTGCGCTACGAGGCGGGGCGCGAGCATCGTGGATCGCTGCTGCGGGCGGAGGCGATCGCGGAGGAGGCGGCGTTTGAGCGGCGGCAGGCGGAGCGGCGTTTGGAGAGTCAGCAGCTGACGTTTGGGCGCGAGCTCGGCGGGCAGCTCTGGCTGGCGGCAACGCTGTCGGACGATCTGGAGCAGTGGCTGCTGGCGGTGCCGGAGCTGCCGTCCGACTACGCGGCGCTGGCTGAGCAGACGCCAACGGTGCAACGGCTGATCAAGACGGCCGAGGCGTCGCGCGCCGGAGTGCTCGTCGCGCAGTCGGAGCTGTGGCCGACGGTCGAGGGGTCGCTCAACTACGGCTACTCCGGGCCGCGGTCATCGCGGCTACGCGATGATGCCAGCGCGCAGGTGGCGGTATCGGTGCCGTTGTTCGAGGGCGGGCGCAACGTCGAGGGCGTGCGGGGTGCGCGTGCCGACTACGAGGCGTCGGTCGAGGCGGCGCGCAGCGCGCGTGATGAGCAGATCGCCGGGTTGTCGACGACATGGACGGCGTTCCGCGACGCTCGCGAGCTCGTCGAGGTGCGGCGGCGGTTTCTGGAGGCATCGCGCGAGCGGGCTGATATCGTGCGATCACAGTACACCAGCGGCCTTTCCGATTTTCAGGATTTTGACATCGCCGAGCAGGAGCTGGCCAGCTCCGAGAAGGCATACGTGGCGAGTCTCGCCGATGTGCTGGTGCGCGAGGCGACGTGGGAAGCGGCGAAAGGATCGACGTTGGAGGAGGCGTTGGATGCTCCGTAAGTTTCGTGGTGCGCAGCGGCGCGGTTGGTGGCGGGTGGCGGCGGTCGCGGTGGTGATCGTGGCAGTGGCGGGTGTGCGGGCGGCACGGCCGAAGGCGTCGGGGACCACGCTGCGGGCGGTCGAGGTGGAGCGGCGCGACCTGACGCTGACGCGGACGGCGACGGGGCTGGTGCGGCCGCGCAACCGCGTGGAAGTGAAGCCACCGATCGCGGGGCGCATCGATGAGGTACTGGTGAACGAGGGTGATGTAGTGTCGCAGGGGCAGACGCTCGCTTGGATGAGCTCGGCGGAGCGGGCGGCGCTCCTGGATGCGGCGCGGTCGCAGGGGGAAGCGGAGGTGGCGCGGTGGGAGACGGTGTACAAGCCGGCGCCACTCGTCGCGCCGCTTGATGGGACGGTGATCGTGCGGGCGGTGGAGCCGGGGCAGACGGTAACGACGAGCGATCCGGTGGTGGTGATCGCCGATCATCTCGCCGTGACGGCGCAGGTCGATGAGACCGACGTCGGCTATGTCCGAGCGGGACAGCGGGCGGAGATCACGTTGGATGCGTATCCGAACGAGGAGATCACCGGCGAAGTCGAGCATGTCGCCTACGAGGCGCAGACGGTGAACAACGTCACGATCTACGAGGTGGATGTGTGGCCGGACGAGGTGCCGGATGTGATGCGCAGCGGCATGACGGCGAGTGTCAGCGTGATTGTGGATGAGCGGCGCGACGTGCTGACGGTGCCGTCGGACGCCGTGCGGCAGGATGCGGAGGGTGCGAGCGTGGAGGTGGCGGTGCGCGGGCTGGGGCGGCCGTCGCGTCGGGCGGTTAGCACCGGTCTCTCCGATGGCAAATGGGTCGAGATTACCGAGGGATTGGAAGCGGGCGAACGGGTGATGGTGCCGACGTTGCAGATGCCGAAGGGTGGAGGTGGGAGCAGCCCGCTGTCGCCGTTCGGCCAGCGTCGCCGTCAGAACCGGTGACGGGTGTGAGCTGGCTGTGCAGTTCTTGCTCAGTCCGTTTGCCGGGGCCTGTCGCCTGCGGGTGCTCCGCCGTCCTCGCGGCGCACCCCAGCCATCACTCTGCGCGGGTGCTACGGCATCCGAGGCATCCACGGAGTCATTGAGACGTCGGGGTCGTTGGGTGACATTGGGGCTGGAGCCCCGCGCCGCTCCGGGCGGCAGAGACCTCCCCTCCGGCGCCACCCGGCAAACGGACTCGTTGACAGGCGATTGAATGATGATTCAGCTGACTGATGTGCACAAGACGTATCGGATGGATCAGATCCAGGTGCACGCCCTGCGTGGTGTGTCGCTGACGATCGAGCCGGGGGAGTTTGTCGCGATCATGGGGCCGTCCGGCTCCGGCAAGTCGACGCTGATGCATCTACTGGGATTGCTCGATGTGCCGGATGGCGGTGTCTACACGTTGGATGGTCGCAGTATCGCCGGCGCGACGGCGGATGAGCTGGCAGTGCTACGCAGTCGCACCATCGGTTTTGTCTTCCAGCAGTTCAACTTGTTGCCGCGCGTGACGGCGTTGGAGAATGTGGCGTTGCCGATGCTCTACGCTGGGGAGCAGACGGCGAACGGTCGTGTCACATCGCTGCTGGAGGATGTCGGGCTCGGTAAACGATTGCATCATCGGCCGAACCAGCTCTCCGGCGGACAGCAGCAGCGCGTGGCGATCGCGCGGGCGCTGGTCAATGAGCCGCGGCTGATTCTTGCCGACGAGCCGACCGGCAACCTCGATTCCGCTAGCTCCGAAGAGATCATGGCGATCTTGACTGGGCTCAACGCGCGCGGCATCACGTTGGTGCTGGTGACGCACGAGACGGACATCGCGCGGCACGCTCGTCGGATCATTCGCATGCGCGACGGTGTGATCCAGTCGGACGAGCGGACGCAGCCGTTGGTGGCGGCGTCCGCTTCCGCTCCGGCGCCAGCCGGTGCGCCGGCGCCAACTACACCGTGGCAATGGCGCGAAGTGGTGTCGCACATCCGGCAGGCGCATCGGACGCTGCTGGCGAATCCCGTCCGCACCGGCCTTTCCACGCTCGGCGTCCTGATCGGTGTGGCGGCGGTGATCTCGATGCTGGCGCTCGGCACGGGGGCGCGTCAGTCGATCGAGGCGCAGCTCGCCTCCATGGGATCAAATCTGTTGGTGGTGCGTCCCGGCTCGCGGCAGGTACGTGGTGTCGCGCTGGAAACAGGTGCGGTGACGCGGCTGACGCTGGACGATGCGGAGGCGATCGCATCGTCGGTGCCGTCGGTGGTTCGCGTGGCGCCATCGGTCGCCGGGCGCGGGCAGGTTGCCTACGCGAGCAAGAACTGGAGTCCGCAGTTGGTGGGGACGACCTCGGCGTACGAGCAGATTCGGGCTGCTCGACCGGTGGCCGGGCGTTTCTTCACGCCCGACGAAGATCGGATGCGCGCGCGGGTGGCGGTGGTTGGCTTGACGGTGGTCCGCGAGCTCTTCGGTGGCGCCAATCCGGTGGGGGAATCGATTCGGATCAACAAGGTGCCGTTCCAGATCATCGGGGTGCTGCCGGAGAAGGGGATGACGACCTGGCGCGATCAGGACGATGTGATCGTGGTGCCGTTGTCGACGGCGATGCGGCGGCTGCTGGGCAAGGAGTATGTCGACTCGATTGACGTAGAGGTAGCGTCCTCGTCAGAGTTGGAGGGTGCTCAGGAGGCGATTAGCCAGATCATCATCCGGCGGCATCGTCTGCCGCCGTCGCGCCAGGAGACGTTTGAGATTCGGAACATGGCGGAAGCGCAGGCGGCGATGCAGGAGAGCAGCCGGACGATGTCGTGGCTCCTGGCGTCGATCGCGGCAATTTCGTTGCTGGTGGGCGGTATCGGTGTCATGAACATCATGCTCGTCTCCGTGACGGAGCGGACGCGGGAGATCGGGCTGCGCAAGGCGGTGGGGGCGCGCCGCGCGGATATCTTGTCGCAGTTTCTGATCGAGGCGCTGCTGGTGAGCTTGGGCGGGGGTCTCGCCGGGATTCTGATCGGCTGTGGGATCACACTGGCGATGGCGCATTTGGCCGGATGGGCGGCGACGATCTCGCTGCCGGCGGTCGTGTTGGCAGTCGGCTTCTCGGCGGCGGTGGGCGTCATCTTCGGTCTGTGGCCTGCGCTCCAAGCTGCCGCGCTCAACCCGATCGACGCCCTCCGCTACGAGTAACATTCAGCTGTGAGCTTCGAGCCACGAGCTGCGAGAACTGACTGTTACGCTCGATCTTCGTCGACGTGGAGTTGGCGGGTTCTTCTTCGAGCGAAGGCCACGGAGTGGACGCAGTCGAGAAGTCACGGAGCGTTCTCGACTCTCCGCCAAAGATCTCTGGCGGATCGCTCGAACGCAAACTGGTCAGGATTATGTAGGCACGAGTGGTACTTGTAGCGTGCAGCTCGTAGCTTGAAGCTTGTGTCCGATTTTCTCACGATGGGAGGTGTGTGATGGCTGGCAAAAAGACCATGTCTTCGGCGGTGTCGTTCGGACTGTTGTGGCTGCGCGTTTTGGCGGGGCTCGGGATTGCCTCGCACGGGTGGCAGAAGATCGCTGGTGGATTCATGCCGAAGTTCATAACGGGGGTGGCGGAGATGGGCTTTCCGATGCCGGAGCTCTTCGCGTGGGCGGCGGTGTTGTCGGAGCTCGTCGGAGGCGCTCTGCTGGTGCTCGGGTTGGGGACGCGCGTTGCATCGCTCGCCGTGTTCGTGACGATGTCGGTGGCGGTATTCATCCACCATGCGCACGATCCGATGAAGGTGAAGGAGTTGGCGCTCGCCTACTGGACGATGTCCGGCGCGCTGCTCCTCATGGGCGGCGGACGCTACTCGCTCGGTTCTCTCGTCAAGAAGAAGACACCATCTGGCCGTTGAAGAAAAACCGGACACAAGACTCAAGGCGCAAGCTGCAGGTGTAAAAAGCCCGTCGGTTGATATGGTGACTCGCAATTTGGTTCTGTAGGTTTGCACTCTGGCTGCAGTAGTCCGAGCGTCAAAAAATGCTGGTCGGATTCTATGGGGCGTAACACAAAGACAGATGCTCAGCGCGTGCTCGACAAGGTCACGCGGTTCTATCTCCAATCTGACAGATTCAACGGTCTTGAGCTCACAACGCTCGCTACGATTTTCTCTTGGACGTTGGATCGTAGTCGCACTGTTGTTAGAGAGCTTGTCGATCGCCGCCTGGTTGCTTTAGCATCCGGCGAGAACCACCCGAATCCCCACATCAAGGCCCTCGATCCTGTGGATGTTGATCGGCAGTTGCAGAGTCTTTCCGACGCCGATCCTCATCATGTCTGCATCTATCCGGAAGCTGTTCATCTCAAGCAGGTGGTTAAGATCGAGCGTTACCAAGGGCGTCCGTACACGTTACGACTTGCGCTTGGCGAGCCTCAGCTACGACATGCCGTTTTCGATCTGACTGTTCTGGAGTGCTACCGGAACGATCCGCGGTATCGCTATGAACACAATGATGTACAGGGTAGTATCTCAGCGTCACACAAGACCGGTCGAGTAACGCACCGGCAACGCGACAGAGTTCTTCTCGAAACGTTCGGTTTCGCCTACAATCGCCAGCTCGATCGAGCAGTTGCGAGCTTCTTATGGTATCTGTCAACGCTCACGCGCGAGCATCAAGAGTTTTGGAGGTCGAAAGAACTACGGGGGAAGTATCTACTTCACCCAGAGTACTATCGAACAAGTATCCTCGGCGAGTGGCCCGAGAAGGAGTCCGTATTCGTCGCGTTTCTCGAGGAGATCCGCGTCATCAACGCCATGGCGCGTGCGATCAATCGTCCCGTCCTGTTCCGAAGAGAGATAGAGCTGAAGGATCGGCCACGTGAGTTTGCGTTCTTGATACGACCGACGCTCAAAGAGTTCAACGATTTCGTCCAAGTATTGGACAAGTTGCTGTCGGATAACCTCGATATCGCTTTCTTTCAAGGCGAGGTTGATCTTGATGAGAAAGTCGAGCGGTCCGACAGTCGGCTTGAAGTGAAGCGCAAAGGTAGTCTTAGCATTCTTGAAGAGTGGCTTCGACTTAGGTTCAAGCCCCGCGATCCCGAATCTCTCAGCATGATGTTCACTGCTTTCCGTAATGTTCGACGCCTTCGGAGTCCTTCTGTTCACAAGATTGACGACAACGAGTTTAGCCCTAACTACTTCCGCAAACAGCGCAAACTTATCATAGACGCCTACGGCGCGTTGAGAACGTTGAGGCTGATTATTGCTAATCATCCGGGAGCGCAGTTCGTAAAAGTTCCCGGGTGGTTAGCAAAAGGCGAAATCTGTTTTTACTAGGAAATCCCAAGTATTTTTCTAGCAGGGCTTTCTTGTAGCTTGAAGCTTGAGTCTTGTGTCCGGGGTCTCGCGGCTTGGAGCTGAAGTTGGCGGATAAGCGGCTTGACGGGTCGGGTGGCTTGACTATACTACCTTGCAATATCTTGGGCTACGGCGATGCTGTTCGGGCGGCGGAACGTTCGGCGGCATCGCTTGCACATTAGGCCACAGCGACTGGCGAATCTTCAGCGATAACCTCAGGATACTTCGAACACATCCCTATGACACGATTACTATTAGCGAAGCGGTGGGGCGGCCTGGTTGCGGCAGCGGTTGGGTTGAGCATGTGCATGTTGGAGGCATGGGCGGAACAGCCGACCGTGGACTTGGAGGCGGGACGAGCGGCGTTCAAGCAGCAGTGTTCGCGGTGCCACGGCATCACTGGTGCCGGTGATGGGCCGGATGCAAAGCGACTCTTCCCCAAGCCGCGCGATCTGGCTCGCGGCGTCTACAAGTTTCGCACCACGGCGACCGGTACGCCGCCAACCGATGAGGATCTCTTCCGCACGATCTCCGAGGGGCTTCCCGGGAGCGGGATGCCATCGTTTGGCGGGCTCGATGAGGAGACGCGGTGGCAGCTGGTGGCATACGTGAAGAGTTTGTCGACGGTCTTTGCCGAGAGCCAGCCGCAGCCGTTGCAGCTGGCTGCTGAGCCGCCGGCGAGCGCGATCGATCTCGCCAAGGGGAAGCAGCTCTATAACGACTTCGGATGTGTGGCATGCCATGGCGTGGTCGGGCGCGGGAACGGGCCGTCGTCGCTGACGCTGACCGATGACTTGGGCGAGCCGATCGAGGCGGCCAATCTGACGCAGGGATGGCGCTATCGCGGCGGTCACAAGGCGAGTGAGATCTTCGCGCGGCTCATGGCGGGGCTCGACGGCACGCCGATGCCGTCGTATGTCGATGCGATCTCACCGGAGGATGGCTGGCAGGTGGCGCACTATGTGCAGTCGCTGCAGCAGGCGCCGCGGTGGGGCGAGCGGCTGCAGGTGGCGCGGGTGGACGGGGCGCTGCCGACGGCGGCTGACGATCCGGCATGGGGGCGGGCGCCGCGGCTCGATGTGCCGTTGGATGGGGCCGTCTACGATGACGGACGCGTGGTGCCGACGCGCGTGCACCTGGTATCGGTGCAGGCGGCGACTGACGGAGAGGCGATCGTTTGGCGGCTGACGTGGCATGATCCGAGCGATAGCGCCCAGCGCGTTGAGGGAGAGGAGCCGGCGTTGCCCGATGCGATCGCGTTGGTGCTGCGGCCATCCGGCGTGACCGAAGAGGTGGGCAGCGTCCTCGTGTGGCCGGCTGGTGACGCACCGAAGTTGGATATTGTCTATTGGTCATCGGATCGCGGGGGCGTGACCGAGGCGGTGGCTGGCAGCTTCGAGCAGTTGGCTGGTGTCACACTGGAGAGCGCGGTGCGGTACGACGACGGCGAGCGGACGCTCGTGGTGCGCCGTCCGCTCCGGCTGAGCGATGCGCCGGGGGCTGTCGAGATTGCGGCGGATGGTGCGGCGGTGCCGGTGGCGCTCGTCGCGTGGGATGGCGGCAATCATGAGCAGGGTCGCGTCCGGTCGGCATCGACGTGGATTACGCTGGCGACCGGCACGCCTGCAGCACCGAAGCCGCACGCTTCGTCGCATTAAGAGTTGGACGCGAGCTGCGAGTAACACCTAGTGCTCCGCGCAAATGATCGTGACCGGTTCGTGTTCGAGCGATCCGCCGGAGATCTTTGGGCGGAGAGTCGAGAACGCTCCGTGACTTCTCGACTGCGGCCACTCCGTGGCCTTCGCTCGAAGACGAACCCATCAGCTTTATGTCGCTAAGCACTAGGTCTAGAGCAGAATGGGTTTCGAAGTTCGGTCTATGGTCGAAGGTCAAAAGTCGAATGTCAAATGTCGCATTTGTTCTGCTTTGCAGCTTGAATCTTGTAGCTTGTGTCTGATTTTGAATTTACTCGAGTCTCGCGGCTCGGGTCTCGAATCTAGGTTCTTCACACACGGAGGAGGCAACGATGAAACGGCTTATGGGTATTGGATTGGCGGTGGTTGGGTTGTTGACGGTGGACGGTGGACGGTGGACGGTTTCTCCGGCATTGGCAGCGGCAACGGTGAGCGGCTCCGTCAAGTTTGACGGTGCGGCGCCGCAGCCGGAGAAGCTAAAGATGAATGCCGATCCAGTCTGCCAGCAGCAGCATGCGGAGCCGGTCTACAGCGAGAAGGTGGTCGTCAACGATAACGGCACGCTGCGGAACGTCGTCATCTACGTGAAGGAAGGGTTGTCAGGGCAGACGTTTCCCGCACCGACCGAGCCGGCGGTCATCGACCAGCATGGGTGTCAGTATTCGCCGCATGTGACGGTGGTGCAGGTGAACCAGCCGCTGGAGATTCGCAACAGTGACAGCACGCTTCACAACGTCAATGTCAAGCCGACCAAGCCGGGGAACAAGGCGTTCAACTTGGCGCAGCCGCGCGCGGGGATGAAGGCAGCCAAGCAGTTTGGCGAGCCGGAGCTGATGATCCCGTTTAAGTGCAACGTGCATCCTTGGATGGGGGCGTACCTCTGTGTCGTCACCAACCCGTTTCATGCGGTGACGGGGACCGATGGCGCGTTCACGCTGGCGAATCTGCCGGCTGGTCAGTACGTCGTCGAGGCGATACACGAGCAGTATGGCGCGCAGACGCAGAACGTGACCGTCGCCGACGGCGAGACCAAGACCGTCGACTTCACGTTTAAAGCGCAGTAACGACTGCTTCGCTACTCGGGGGGTCTGACCTCACGCCGGGAAGCTCGGCGGCGGTGAGAGGTCTGACCCCATGGTGAGACTGGGGCGAAACAGTAAGGATGGGTGGAGAGCGACGACTGGCTCGTTGCCGTAGTCGGGTCTGACCCCGGAGGGGCCTGACCCGACTGGTAGGGTTGTGGTGAAGCGGCAAGGATGGTCAGGGGAGCAGACGGAGGGAGTCATGGATGAGAGAAGAGAGAGAGAGAGAGTTAAGAAGCCGAAGTTCCATCCAGTCATCACGCGGGTCAAGCTGAATCCGGAGCAAGCGGTGCTGCAGTGCAGTTGCTACAGTGCTGGGCAAAGGTTAGGTACGGATGAGAGTCCTACGAGTTCGGAAACGATTTGCTATTTCTTTCCAGGCAAACAGACAACCAGCAACACATTCGCGGAGCCTTCCACGGCAGCCTCATGAGTTTGGCACCACCGGTCGCTTGCGGTGAAGCAGGGAAGGACGGTCAGGGGAGCAGACGGAGGGAGCCATGGATGAGAGAAGAGAGAGAGAGTTAAGAAGCCGAAGTTCAAGCCGGTCATCACGCGGGTCAAGCTGAATCCGGAGCAAGCGGTGCTGCAGTGCAGCTGCTACAACGTCAATCGTGTGGCTGGTACTTTAAATCCCAATCCTGGTGGTACAACCGTTGTTTGTATCGGTGTGAAAGAGCTGGAGACACCATCATGGGATCCGTCAGTGGCTTTCAGCTGAGTCGGTGACCCCTTCGTAGGGCTGAGGCGAAGTGGCAGTTCCGCGGGCTCCTGACTTGTTGCTGCGTGAGGTCTGACCTCACGCCGGGAAGCTTGGCAAACGTGAGAGGTCTGACCTCATGTATGGTTGGGACGAAACGGTAGGGTTGGTTGAGGGGGTTGCTGTATGACCTCAAGAGGAGGGTTGAGTTGAAGCGGTTGACGCTCATGCGTCAATTGGCAGGCGCGCTGACAGCGGGATGGTTCGCGACTGGCGCACCGGCACTGGTATGGGCGGCGGAAGCATCGGCGCGCCGTTGGTGGCTGCCGGAGAATGTCTCGACCTACGGCGTCGAGATCGACCGCGGCTTCTACATCATCCTCTGGATCACCGGCATCATCTTCGTGGCGGTCGAAGCGACGCTGCTCATCTTCCTGATCCGCTACCGCCAGCGCGATGGGCGTCGCGCTCACTACACCCACGGTAGCGACCGACTCGAAATCATTTGGACGGTCATCCCTGCGTTGATCCTCGTGTGGCTCGCGTTCTTCAGCCAGAATCTTTGGGCGCAGATCCGCGGCGCGGTGCCGGAAGGAGCGCCGGAGGTGGAGATCACCGCCGAGCAGTTTGCTTGGAACGTCCGCTATCCCGGTGACGATCGGCAGTTTGGCACCGAGGATGACATCGAGACGCTCAACCAACTCCACTTGCCGCTCTTGGAGCCGGTGGTCATTCACGTCAAGTCGAAGGATGTGATCCACAGTTTCTTTCTGCCGGATTTCCGGGTGAAGCAGGACGCGGTGCCAGGTCTGACGACGAAAATCTGGGTGAAGGCGACCAAGCCGGGCGACTACGAGATCGCCTGCGCGGAGTTGTGCGGGTTGGGGCACTATCGGATGAAAGGATTTTTGACGGTGGAGGAGCCGGCGGCGTTTGCGGCGTGGCTCGTCCAAGCGAAGTCCGAGATGTAGTGGGCCGGCACAGGTTAAGGGCGGCTTTTGACATTCGACCTTCGACCAGGGACTAGAGCGTTGACGGTGTCTTGGAGACGTTGGTCGATGGTCAAATGTCGAGAGTCGAAGGTCGAACGAGTGTGGACAGGTAAGGGGTAACGACATGTCATCGGTAAAGCCGTTAGCAAGTCACGAAACGCATGCGACACGCGGCCAGCACGGGTTCTGGCGGACGTACATCTTCTCGATGGATCACAAGACGATCGGCATCCAGTTCCTGCTGCTGTCGTTGGTGATGGCGGTGCTCGGCGGGCTACTGGCGATGCTGATGCGCTGGCAGCTTGGATGGCCGGGGCAGCCGCTGGCGTTCATGGAGAAGATCGCGCCGGACGGGATGCCGGGCGGCATCATGGTACCGGAGTATTACAACATGCTCTTCACGATGCACGGGTCGGTGATGATCTTCCTGGTGATTATCCCGATTCTCGTCGGGTCGTTCGGCAACTTCCTCATCCCGCTCAAGATCGGCGCGCGCGACATGGCCTTCCCGTTCCTGAACGCGCTCTCGTTCTGGCTGGTGCCGCCAGCGGCGCTGGTGATTCTCGCCGGGTTCTTCATGCAGGGCGGGGCGGCGGCGAGCGGGTGGACGGCGTACGCGCCGCTCTCCGTCACGCTTGGTGCCGGGCAGACGTGTTGGATCATCGGCGTCATCATCATCGGGACGTCGTCGATCATGGGCGCGATCAATTACATCACCACGATCCTCAACATGCGGGCGCCGGGGATGACGTTCTTCCGGATGCCGCTGGCGGTCTGGGCGCTCTTCATCACGGCGGTGATGGTGCTGCTGGCGACGCCGGTGCTGGCATCGGCGCTGATCATGCTGCTGTTCGACCGGATCATGGGCACGAGCTTCTTTCTACCGGCCGGGATGATCGTCGATGGCACGCCATGGGTGCAGCATGCCAGCGGCCAGGTGCTTCTGTGGCAGCACCTCTTCTGGTTCTACTCGCACCCGGCGGTCTACATCATGATTCTCCCCGGCATGGGCATCGTCTCGGAGATCCTACCGGTCTTTGCCCGCAAGCCGATCTTCGGCTATCGCTCGATGATCTACGCGATCATCGCGATCGCCGGGCTCGGCTTCCTTGTCTGGGGGCACCACATGTTTCAGAGTGGGATGAACCCGGTGCTCGGGACGACGTTTATGCTGTCGACGCTGGTGATCGCAGTGCCGTCGGCGATCAAGACGTTCAATTGGCTCGGGACGCTCTGGGGCGGCTCGATCCGCTTCACGACCGCGATGCTCAACGCGATCGCGTTCGTCTCGATGTTTGTCATCGGCGGGCTTTCGGGTGTCTTCCAGGCGGCGGCGCCGGTCGATATTTTCCTGCATGACACTTATTTCATCGTGGCGCACCTCCACTATGTGTTGTTCGGCGGGAGTCTCTTCGCAGCGTTTGCGGGGATCTATTTCTGGTTCCCGAAGATGTTCGGGCGGATGATGGACGAACGGCTCGGGAAGCTGCACTTCGTGCTGACGCTCATCGGGTTTAACTGCGTCTTCTTCCCGATGCATCTCTTGGGAGTCGGCGGCATGATGCGCCGAATCTACGACCCGACGCAGTACGCCAGCTTCCAGCATTTTCAGCCGCTCAATGTCTTCATCTCGATCAGCGCGTTCGCGCTCGGCGCGGCGCAGATCATCTTCGCGGTCAACTTCTTCTGGAGCATGTTCCGCGGTGCGAAGGCGGGTGAGAATCCGTGGCTGGCGAACACGCTGGAGTGGATCACGCCATCACCGCCGCCGCATGGGAACTTCGCGACGATCCCGACCGTCTATCGCGGCCCGTACGAGTACAGCGTGCCGGGGATGAAGGACGATTGGCTGCCGCAGAACCAGCCACCGGCGGCTGCGAAGCGGTAGCGCGTCGTGGCACGTTTGGGGTATGTCGGACAGCGTCAGAGGTACGGGAGAAGCCGCCGCCGACCTAGGTTCATTCGTCTTTCTCGATGCAATTGCGACTTCTCAGGATCAGCAATCTAGAGGTGTAAGATGCCAGTATCTGATCGTTGCGCTCAGGTAGTAGAGTCTTCATCCGGCGTACCCAGCACCTTGTACCCCGCATCACAACTGCTCCATCGCTTCACGTTCTTCACAGCGTGTGCCACGTTCTCGCTGATTATCGCAGGCGGTCTTGTGACGAGCACCGGGTCGGGGCTGGCGGTGCCAGATTGGCCGTTGTCGTACGGCACGCTCTTCCCGCCGATGGTCGGCGGCATCCGCTTCGAGCACAGCCACCGTGTGATTGCGGCGACGATCGGGCTGCTGACGATCGTGCTGGCAATGTGGCTGCAGCGGGCGGAGCGGCGCCGGTGGGTGCGGCGGTTGGGATGGGCGGCGCTCGGTGCGGTAGTGTTGCAGGGGGTGCTGGGCGGGTTGACGGTGCTCTACCAGCTGCCGGTGCCGGTATCCGTCGCGCATGCTTGCCTCGGACAGACATTCTTCAGCATGACCGTCGTGCTCGCGCTCGTTACGTCTCCGCGATGGCAGTCGAGCCACGAGTCCGCGTCCTCGAGTCTCGAGTCTCGAGTCTCGAGTCCTGCCGATGGTGCTCGCCGGCTGCAGCGGTTGGCATGGATGACGTTTAGCTTCGTGTACCTGCAGCTGATCCTGGGGGCGTTGATGCGTCACACTGGGTCGCATGCAGTCCTGGGGCTGCATGTGCTCGGGGCGGTAATGGTGGTGGTACACGGGTGGCTGCTCTGGACGCGGGTGCTGCGGGATGCCAGCGGTGAGCAGGTGATTGTTCGGACGACGATGCGGTTGGTGATGCTGATTGGCGCGCAGCTGCTGCTGGGAGTGGGGGCGTATCTGTTGCGGTGGGGGCGTCCGGAGCCGGTGCAGCCGGAGCTGGTGACTGTGCTGGTGGCGACGGGGCACGTTGCCGTCGGCGCGTTGATCCTAGCAACGTCGGTCGCGGTGGTGATGCTGATTTCGCAGTGCCGGCGAAGTGCTTGACTGATGGGCTGCCATGTCGGGGTCAGACCCCAAGACGAGAATCCAAGCACCCGCTAGGGGTCTGACCCCATCGGTAAGATTGCGGTGAAACGGTATGTATGGGCAGGGGATTCGACGCGTGATCTCACCAGACAGATTGGAGCAGGGCGGATCGCTTGTTCTCTCGAATGAAGCTACGCGCGGAGCGGCTTCGGTGCTTGGCGCATATGCGGAGCTGACGAAGCCGCGGCTGACGCTGCTGGTGCTCGTTACCACGGCGGCTGGCGCGTATCTGGGGTCGAGCAGCATCGTGGATCCGTGGCTGGTGGCGCGGACACTGCTGGGGACGTGGTTAGTGGCTAGTGGAGCCAGCGCGCTCAATCAGGTGATGGAGTGTGACGCTGACGCCGTCATGCGTCGCACGCAGTCGCGGCCGATCCCGAGCGGGCGCATGCAGCCGCTGGAGGCGTTGCGCTTCGGCGTCGCGTTCGCCATCGCCGGTCTTGTAGTGTTGGCGCTTGGTGTGAATCTCCTGACGAGCGTACTCGCAGCCGTGACATTGGCCTCGTATCTCTTCCTCTATACACCGATGAAACGGCGGACGGCGCTCTGTACCTTGGTCGGCGCGGTGCCGGGAGCGATTCCGCCGATGATCGGCTGGGCGGCTGTGCGCGGCACGCTCACCGTCGAAGCGTGGGTGCTCTTTGCCGTACTCTTTCTCTGGCAGCTTCCGCACTTCCTGGCAATCGCCTGGCTCTATCGAGAGGACTACGAGCGGGCGGGGTTCCCGATGCTGCCGGTGATCGAGCCGGATGGCGGCAGCACGGCGCGTCAAGCGGTGCTCTATGCGGCGGCGCTGCTACCCGTCAGCTTGCTCCCAACGGTGCTGGGGTTGTCCGGCGCGGTGTATTTCATCGGCGCGCTACTGCTCGGCGTCGCGTTTCTGGTGATCGGCTCCGGCCTCTTGTCGGAGCGGACGCGCGCGCGGGCCGTCCGGCTCTTCGTTGCCTCCATTGCCTACCTGCCGCTGTTGCTCACCCTGATGGTGTGTGATAAGGTGCTTGCGTAAAGGCGGACGGTAGAACAGACGGAACGTAGTAGGCTGTACCAGCTTGCGGACGTATGACGCGAAGAACGAACTGTCAGATGTGGACCGTGACCGGAGATCGTTGGCAGACGTGCGTCTGCCAACTGTTCAGACCGACTGGCACCGTCTGTCCACTGGATAGGCGCGGTGGCTACGTCTTACGTCAGATGTTTTCTCTGTCCTACGTCTAGGAAGTTTCTATGGTCATCATGATGCGACAAGATACGCATTCCGCTGGCGCTGCGGCGCAATCGTCCGCTACCACGATGGTCAGCATTGAGCGGCTGACGCACCTGTATGGTCAGCGGCTGGCACTCTCGGCGGCCACGCTCTCCATCGCGCGCGCCGAGATCTTCGGCGTGCTCGGCCCCAATGGCGGCGGCAAGACGACGCTCTTCCGCATCCTCTCCACGTTGCTGACGCCCTCCTCAGGCTCCGCTCAGCTCTTCGGTCTCGACATCGTGCGTGACGCGCATCAGATCCGGCAGCGGCTCGGCGTGGTGTTTCAATCGCCGAGTCTGGACAAGCAGCTGACGGTACTCGAGAATCTGCGGCATGCCGGACATCTGTACGGTCTACGCGGCGCGGCGCTGGAGCAGCGGATCACCGAGGCGTTGAAGCGGATGGGCGTGGTCGATCGGTCGCGCGAATTGGTGAAGCGGTTGTCGGGCGGGCTGCAGCGGCGGGTGGAACTGGCGAAGTGCCTGTTGCATCAGCCGGCGCTTCTGCTACTCGATGAGCCGACGACGGGACTCGATCCGGGTGCGCGCCGTGACCTGTGGCAGCATCTGGAGGAGCTGCGGCGTCGTGACGGCGTGACGATCCTGCTGACGACGCACTTGATGGATGACGCGGAGCGGTGCGACCGGTTGGCGATTCTCGATGGCGGGGTGGTGGTATCGATCGGTGAGCCGTCGGCGCTCAAGGCGGAGATCGGCGGCGACGTCATCACGGTGACGGCTGAAGCGCCGGAGGTGTTGTGCGAGAAGATTCGCGACCGGTTCGGTATCTTGCCGCAGGTGGTGGATCGGCTGGTGCGGATCGAGCATCCGCAGGCGCACGAGTTTGTCCCGAAGCTGGTGCAGGAATTTCCGAATGAGATTCGGTCGATCACGTTGGCGAAGCCGACATTGGAAGATGTGTTGATTCACAAAACGGGCCGTCGGATGGATGGGGCGTCAGGAGGGTCGTCATAATGTCGGCATCTACCATAACGGTTGCAATACCCTCCGGCGGTGTCTGGCTGCCAGCATGGACGCTGTGTCAGCGGGAGCTTGTGCGTTTCTTCCGGCAGCGTGACCGGATCGCCAGCGCGTTTGCTACACCGCTGCTCTTCTGGTTGGTGATCGGCTCCGGCATGGGACGCAGCTTTCTCTCACCATCGTGGTTCGGAGGCACTGGATACTTGCAGTACCTCTTTCCCGGCTCGATCGCCATGGTGCTGCTCTTCACCGCTATCTTCTCCACCATCTCGGTGATCGAGGATCGTCGCGAGGGATTTCTGCAGTCGGTCCTGGTGGCGCCGGTGGCGCCGTCCGGCATCGTGATTGGCAAGCTGGCAGGTGGGGCGATGATCGCCACGTTGCAAGCGGTGCTGTTTCTGTTGGTGGCGCCGATGGCCGGGATTTCGCTGGGTGTGGGGCATGTTCTGGCGACGGCCATCGTGGCGTTCCTGGTGGCGTTTGGCCTGACGGGGCTCGGCTTTCTGCTTGCCTGGCGGCTGGACTCGGTGCAGGGATTTCATGCCGTAATGAATCTGCTGTTGATGCCGATGTGGATGTTGTCGGGTGCGCTGTTCCCGGCGTCGGGTGCGGCGGGGTGGTTGCGTGTGGTGATGCGGTGCAATCCGCTGACCTACGGCGTCGGCGCGCTGCAGCATGCCATGGGGCTTGGCGAGATGACTGGCGATGGCGCGGCGTCATCGTTCTGGATGGCGCTGGGGGCGACGGCGCTCTTTGCCGGGCTGATGCTCTGGGCGTCGGTGGCGATCGTGCGTCGACCCCGCAAGCAATACGAGGCGTGAGCGGTCTTCCCACGAACTCTTCGATGAGCGCAGAACACACTTCCTCAGATGGTCGTAGAGCATCGCGTTCCTCTCGGACGGCAGGGCGTCAGGGGCGGTGGCTGTGGGTGGTGTTGGTGCTGACGCTCGCGGGCGTCGCGCTGGCGTTTCTGTTTACATCGTACGGTCGACGCACGGCGGCCCACGCAGGAGCCGGTGGCTTGATCGTGCTGGATCAGTCGGATTTCCGGCAGCCGCCAAGGGAAGCGGTGGGCATCGCGTCAAATCCGCTGCCAATGTTCGGCATCGTGCCGGAATTCTCGCTCGTGGATCAACGCGGTGAGCCGTTTGGTTCCAGCCAGCTGATCGGCCATCCGTGGATCGCTGACTTTATCTTTACCCGTTGTGCCGGTCAGTGTCTGGGGATGGCTGCGCGCATGCAGGAGTTGCAGACGCAGCTTCCCTCGGAGAGCGAGGTGCGACTGGTGTCGTTCAGCGTCGATCCGGAGCACGACACGCCGGAGGTGCTGGCGCGGTACGCAACGGAACATGGCGCGCAATCCGGCCGCTGGATATTCCTGACGGGGGAGCGTTCGGCGATCTATCGGCTTTCGGTGGATGGTTTCCGGCTCGGAGTGGCGGAGGGAGCTCCCAGCGAAGCGGAGCCGATCCTGCACAGCACGCGGCTGGTGCTAGTCGATGCGGACGGGCGGATCCGCGGCTACTACGATGCAACCGAGCCGGAAGCGGTCGATCGGCTGCTGCAGGACATCGAGCGTGTCCAGCGCGAGCGATAGTCGGTGAGCGTTCCGTTGCAGCCGACGATCAACGCGGCACTCAATCTGACGAGCGCTGTGCTGTTGATCGTGGGCTATCGCTGTATCCGCCGGAAAGCCATCGAGTCGCATCGCTGGTGCATGGTGGCGGCGTGCCTGACATCGCTCGTGTTCCTCGCGTCGTACCTGAGCTATCATGCGAGAGTGGGATCCGTGCGGTTCACAGGCACTGGTTGGGTGCGGCCGCTCTACTTCGCGATCCTCATCTCCCACACGATCTTGGCAGTCGTCATCGTGCCGCTGGTTGCTCGAACGCTCTATCTGGCGGCGCGCGGGCGGTTTGACCGGCATCGGGCGATCGCGCGCTGGACGCTGCCGCTGTGGTTCTATGTCTCCGTCACCGGCGTCGTCATCTACGTGATGTTGTATTGGATGTAGTGTGCTGAGGAGTCCGGCTTGAATCCGGCGATGCAGAAATGGCTGATGCTAGCAGCGGGGGGAGTGCTTGGGACGATCGGGCGGTACGTGCTCGCCGGTGCCGTGTATCGTTGGATGGGGACGTCGTTCCCGTATGGCACGTTGGTGGTGAACAGCATCGGGTGCGTGGCGATCGGCTTTCTCGGTACGCTGGCGGATCAGAAGTTTCTGCTCGGGCCGGAGGCGCGGCTCTTTTGGATGGTCGGGTTGCTGGGAGCGTTCACGACGTTCTCCTCCCTTATCTACGAGAGTTGGCGGCTGGCGCAGGGTGGGCAGATGCTGCTGGCCGGTGCCAACATCGTCGGTAGCGTTGTGCTGGGCATCGGGGCGCTATGGCTCGGCAGCGTGCTGGCATTGCTGCTCTGATATACGTATGATAGGAAGCCGCGAGGGGTGCGATGACTGTGCCGCGTGATGGCAAGCTGCTCAGGATATTCATCGGCGAGCAGGACAAATGGCAGGGCCAGTCGCTCTACGAAGCGATCGTGCAGCTGGCGCGGAAGCAGGGGATGGCTGGCGCGACGTGTCTGAAGGGGTTTCTCGGCTTCGGCGCCAAGAGCCGCTTGCATACGGTGAAGCTGCTGCGCTTGTCGGAGGATTTGCCGATCGTCGTGGAGATCGTGGATAGCGAGGAGAAGATCCGGCAGTTTCTGCCGCTGCTGGATCCGATGATCGGCGACGGGTTGATCACGTTGGAGAAGGCCGAGGTGCTCGTGTATCGTGCCCAGTCGCCTCCAGCTGCGGCGGCTAGCGCGTGATGGATGCGATGGGGGAAGGCGTGGCAAAGTCCAGCGGCACGTGGGTTCCGCAACTATTCTTCGATCTTATTGCTAGGGTCATTCCCGGAGCTTTTGCGATCGGCCTCTTCGCGCTGAGCGCAGCTGGCCCCGATCGGTCCTGGACGGTCATCCGGTGGTGGTTGACCACAGCGGGATCGTCACAACCCTCCAAGACGGTGCTCTTTACGATAGGATTTGTGCTCTCGTATGTCATGGCAATCGTGCTGTGGGGAATATGGCATTTGCTAGCGTTGCGGACACGGCAATGCCGTGGCGAGACACACGTCGATTCGGAAACCGGCGTGGCAAATCCGCGCCAGGACTTTGCTTTCCTCTATGAGTGCATCAAACGGCGAGATCCATCGGTTGGTAGTCGGATCACCAAGTTGAAGGCTGAGATCCACATGACCAACGTGCTGATGCTTGCTGGTATTCTATCGTTGGGAATTGATATATGGAAACTCGTGCACGGCTTCGATATGGCGAGGATCATCATGGCGGTCGCGCTGGTTGCTGGGGTTGCTGGCGTGGCTTCTGCCAAACGGCACTTTGTCGAACGCACGGACTGGGTCATCGGGAACGCTGCCATGCTTCTAGGTTGCGATGAGGAGTTTAGGCGGCGCGTTGGGAGATCAGAGCCGCAACGTGATGATCAGCCGATACCTGTCGAGCTGTCCCGTGACTGCTGATGTGTTTCGGGGAAGGATTGTACGGGTGATGAGGCGCTGCGTTGGTGTACTGGTTGTGGGCACGGCTATCTCAGCGATGATGGTCGCAACGGCGCTGGCGTGTCCGCTGTGCAAGGAGGCGGTGGGCGAGGGGGGCGCGTCGGGTGCCGGCGGTCTGGCGACCGGATTCTTCTGGAGCATCCTCGCGATGCTGACGGTGCCGTTCGTGCTGGTGGGCGTCGTGGCGTATGCGATCGTGAGTGCGTACCGCCACGGAGCACAGCGGAACGCCGGAGCTGGCGCAACGGCTGCACAGACTCATTCGGCTTCGTAAGCGAGCAGGCGTGAATTGGCGCGTGACGCGCTGTTCGTGAATCTTCGGTTCGGGAGAGATGTGCGTCATGGATTGCGCGTCACGAACGGCGAGGTGTTGGGCTAGACGATGTTAATCGAACAACCATTGGGCAAACAGTTTCCATATGACGTGGTGATCGTGGTGTCGCCGCATCCGGACGACAGCTGCATCGCCGTGGGCGGGCTACTCTATCGGCTCGCGCACGAGCGGCCGTCGTGCAAGGTGCATGTGCTGGTGATGACGAGCGGCTACCGCGGTGTGACGGATCAATATCTCAAGCGGTATCTCGACGCGCGGGCGGAGGCATCGATCGCCTCCGAAGGCGAGGAGGTGCGGCGCGGGCTGCAGCTGCTCAGCCGCAAGCCGTCGGAGCCGTTGAACCCGCAGGAGCGTCAGCAACTGGTGGATCTGAAGACGAAGATTCGCGAGGAGGAGGTGGCGGAGGAGTCGCGCGTGCTCTCGTTTACGCCGCACTATCTGCGCCTCAACATCTACGAGGAGCACGCCATCACCGAGCAGGATCAGGCGCGGTTCATCCAAGTGCTCGATGTGTTGCACACGCAGGGACAGAATCGGTTGTTGATCCATCCCGGGCTCTACGATGCGCATCAGACGCACCGGCTCTGCTCGCAGCTGACACGTGACGTGCTCGACCTGCGCTATCCGAAGCTGTATGAGCGCTGGACGTACGAGTCACCGTGGACGCAGTTTCACGTTCGATCCGACATCATCGTGCCACTCTCGGAGTCGGCGTTCAGCGCCAAGGTGCTGGCGACCAACGCGCATCGCTCGCAGACGGAGCGGACGCCGTACGGCAATCTCGTTGAGGGGATCGCGGTGCGCAATGCCGCCGTGATGTCGGAGATTCTCGGCTCGTTCAATGTCAATCAAGCCTATCAGCTCGGACGCTACGCCGAGCTCCTCGCCCGTCAGAACGATCGCGTCGTGTACGTGTAAAACACGTGAAACGTTGTTCGTGAAGCGTTCCGTCGCCAACAGGTTTGACGCTTCACGATCTACGCGGCACGCACTGATTGTCATCACAGGCTCGGTGGCGGTGGAAGAGATACCGGTTGCGGGCGATCCATCGGTATGCCGGATCGCCGATCCGCCGAGCGCCCAGCAGGTTCACCAACGGCGCTGCCGGCCACAGCAGCGGTAGCTTCCGGCTGAGCCGCTGGATCGCGGCGAATCCTCCCGATAATCGGCCATCTGGTTCGACGAGATGCATCTGCGCGTGACATTGGTTGCGTGTCAGCGATAGGTGCAGCGCGGTCACGTCCTCAGCGGTTTGATAATCAACAGGCTTCAGGTAGCCGAACAGATCCAGCACCAACAGTCGCCGTACACTTCCCACGCAGAACATACAGTGTCCGTCGTAAATCAATAGGCCTTGCCCTTCATCGTATTGATGTTGTCTTCCCTCGATCCATGCCACAACATCCTCCGGTGGGATGAAGAGGAGCATCTGCGGAGGGAAGAGGAAGAAGAAAATCGTCGGGACGTGGAGCGTGGCCAGAAGCAGCAGGTGGAACGCCCAGCCGATCGCGATTGCCGGAATGCGCGTGCGTCGGATGAACCAGAGGATAGGCAGTGTCAGTTCCATGGCGATGACGCCGAGTCCGATCACGTAGCAGAGCGCTGGATGTTGCGCCAGCCAATCGCGGCATAGAAATTCTCGCACCACGCCGCCCGGTGGGCTGTGCATCAGATAGTAGTAGGGATTGTCGGTCAGCCAGTTGCCCCCGGATGAGAGCTTCGCCAGCGCTGTGTAGAGGTAGGTGCTCGCCATTTGCAGCTGCAGCATCCGTTGGATGAAGAACGGCCGCTGCTTGCGGTACGCCGGCTCCTCGCCAGCGATGGTGTCGCGCGGGCGCAGCCGGAGCGCAGGAGTGCCTGGTGAGGCTTCCTCGTCAAGCCGAAGCCGGAGACTATCCAGCGAGAAGTAGTCACCGTGGTAGCCGGTGACGCACATCAGGAAGAGTGTCACCAGCAGGATGTCCCACGATAGGGTGCCGATGTGGAGCGAGTTCAGGGCGTAGAAGTAGTAGCAGCAGAGGGTCATGACGATGCCAGAGAGCTGTGATCGGTAGCCGATGAGGAAGAGTCCCCACGCGACGGAGAAGAGTCCTGTCATGAGATAGACGAAGGCGTTGGGGCTGTGGTGGACGAGTTGGAGGATCGGGATCGGGAAGAACGAGGTGTTGATCTCCCTGAAGGCGGTGGAGAGATAGTTATCGTGCAGCTGCAGCAGGGTGGGGATGACGTGGCAGCCAACGGTGATGGCGACGGCGATCCGGAACGCTGACAGACTGATTGATGGTCGCTCGGCTAGCACGAACCGATCCCAGAGGGTGGCGATCGTCCTACTCATGGTGCGGTTCTCTGGCGTTCAGTAGGCAGGAAGCAGTAAGCAGAAGGCAGATGGCAGTAGGCGAGAGGCGGAAGACAGGGAGCGGTTGTGGATTTCGATCGATGCTTTCTGCAATCTGCCCTCTGCTTTCTGGAATCATGGCGTGCACCGGTAGACGACCGTTCGGGCGACGCGATCCGGTGAGCGGACGACGTCTGGGCGTTGGGCGTATACGATCGCGAACTCCTCGTGCTCCGGAAACTTGCGGCGCAGGTAGTGGCAGAATGCCTGGCCGTAGGGTGCGGAGAGGACGCTGATCAGGACGTTGCGACGGATGTTGTCGTACCAGACGAAGCGTGTGGCGAAGATCCGGTGCGGGTCGATGAGCGTCGGCTGACTGCCGTTGATGCCGTACACTTCGGCGCTGCCGTGCGACGCATCCACGTTGTAGAACATGATCCAGCCGGCTGGCGGGAAGAGGAGCTTGAGCTTCGGCAGCTCGAGCCCGACCAGCGGCGACAGGTAGCGATAGCGCAGCGATTCGTAGTGGAAGACGGCCAGCCACACGACGACGAAGATGCTAATGCATACACGTTGCCAACGTGATGAATTGTGAGCGTGGCTGGATGCGGTGCCCGTGTCCATGCCGCTATTATAGAGGCGATAGGTATCAGGTGTTAAGTCTCAGGTTTCAAGATTTTGTGGAGGAACTCTTGGCACGTTACACCTGATACTTTACACGTGGTTAAGCTCGCCGAGGACACCATAGTGGTCGGACGGATAGACACCGTTGACGTCCGGCGTGTTCAGGACCACGTCGCACCGGGGGATGTGGTATTGGGCTGCGGCGCACGAGTTCAGCCGGAGATAATCGATCCGGCGATCGGGAAAGTGGGTGCTGTGGCTTTGGATGAACGGGTTCCAGTTGTCCCACGTGTAGCCGGGTTCATGCGGGTGGAGTTTGGCGAAGACCTCGACAAAACCGGCATCGTGCAGTCGTCGCATCGGCTCACTCTCCGGCATTGCGTTGAAGTCGCCGCCGATCAGCAGCGGTGATGCAGCGAGCGCTCGTGCCGCTTCGAACAACCCGTCAACCTGTGTGATGCGCGTCGGTTCGTCGTCCGCCTTCCACGATAGGTGGGTGCAACCGATCCGGAGGGATGCTGCGCTTGATGAGTCGATCAGCGTCAGCATGAGTCGTCGATCGTGCGTTTCGTGCGGCGATTTGACTCGGTACGGCACGGTCTGATGCGACAGGATTGGATAGCAGCTCAGCACTTCCAAGCCGGGCAACCGCTCCACAGCGCGATGCTGGAGGTCGCATGCTTCGGCGAGGAGGTGAGCCATCTCCGGCGCGAACGCTTCCTGCAAGCAGACGATGTCCGGAGCGATTGCCGATAGCTGCGTCTGCAAGGCATTACACCGCTCACGGAACGGTCCCCGCGTAAGCGTGAGTATTCGAAGAGACATGGCGTCATTCTGAGTGGTTCTGCTTCCTCTGTGAAGCACCGACTCAACGCGTGACTTCAGGGGATTATTGGGGGAAAGGAAGCCAGAGAAGGGGATGCGAGCGGCGCTTTCTAACGTGTCGCTCGTGTCCCGTGATCGTTGCGCAGGAGGCGCCGGCTGTGTTTTCCGAGTCACAAGTCGCTGGTCACGAGTTACGGGTATTCTTACTTCCTTCTTTTTCACGGGTGATCGTCGGCGGCTTGTTTGGTATAATACCCGCTACTAGCTGGTACTTTCTGGCGTTTCCATCCGACGAAACGCTGCGGTAGATCTTCGGGTTGATCGGTATGATTCGCGTCATGAGAAGTATAGGGGATAAGCTGTCACCCAGTTTCTTCGCAGGAAGAACGGGAGTGATAGCAGCAGAGATGGAGGTGGGGCATGCAGGGTAGCAAGCAGTTGGCAGTAGCAGTAGTGGTGGCGCTGGCGTTGTCGGCGTGTGCAACGAACGGCAAGCCTTCGAAGGGCGTAGGCGGGGCGCTGATCGGTAGCGCAGCTGGTGCGGGGCTTGGGGCGATCATTGGGCATCAGTCGGGTCATACCGGACAGGGGGCGGCGATCGGGGCAGGGGCTGGCGGGCTCGGCGGTTACGTGATCGGTAATGAGATGGATAAGTCTGCCACCAACGAGCAGCTGCAGGCGACGCAGCAGCAGGCGGCTGCGGCGGCCGAGGCGGCGAACACGGTAGTGATCAATGTCACCAACAGTAACGGTTCCATCACGCCGGTGACGTTGCGGCGTCAGGGCAACATCTATGTGGGGCCGAAAGGTGAACAGTACTCTAGCATTCCCACGCAAGATCAGTTGAAGTCGGTGTACGGTTTCTAAGTTTCGGATCGTCAAGCACAGTGCTATTGAGAGATTGACGGATCGGCTCGCCCCCGTACGCTTGTTGCCGAGGGGGTGAGCCGATCGTTGTTTTTCGGGCTTCGTCGGGGAAAACCTCTTTCATTCCCGGAAGTCCGTCGGTACAATGGTAGGGTCGAGAAGCTGCATCGGGTGATTGCATGTGGTGACCGCAGCTTCAGGGAGCAGGAGCACGATGGCGACAACGATTTATCGGACGATTGAAGAAGAGATTGCCGCGCTGAAGCGGTCTCGGGATGCGGTGATTCTGGCGCACAACTACCAGCTGCCGGAGATCCAGGAGGTCGCCGACTTTCTGGGGGACTCGCTGGGCCTGGCGATCAACGCCTCACGGCATCCGGCGAAGGTGGTCGTCTTCTGCGGCGTGTATTTCATGGCGGAGACGGTCAGTGTGCTGTGTCCTGACAAGATGGTGCTGGTGCCCGATGTGGAGGCGGGGTGCTCGCTGGCGGAGATGGTGACGCCGGAGGCGGTGCGCGAGTGGAAGCGCAGACATCCTGACAGCGCCGTGCTCTGCTACGTCAACTCGTCGGCCGCCGTGAAAGCGGAGAGCGATTACTGTTGCACCTCGGCCAATGCCGCCCGCGTGTTGCAGGCGATTCCGGCGGAACGTGAAGTCCTCTTCATCCCCGATTTCTTCCTCGGCAAATATCTGGAGCAGGCGACTGGGCGGAAGCTGCATCTCTGGCCCGGTTATTGCCACGCGCATGCGAAGATTGACTCGGAGGAGATCGCGCGGCTCAAGCAGGAGCATCCGGGGGCGGAGTTCCTGATGCATCCGGAGTGCGGGTGTCTCACTAAGTCGATGCCGCTAGCCGACAAGATTCTCTCGACCGAAGGGATCGTCCGCTACGTCGAACAATCGACGGCCAGCGAGTTCATCATCGGCACGGAGGTTGGGATCGTGAGCCGTCTGCAGCGGGTGGCGCCGGATAAACAGTTCTATCCGGCCGGCCGACAGGCGTTATGCGAGCATATGAAGCGGAACACGTTGGAGAAGCTGGTACAGTCCCTCGAGCGGTTGGAGACAGTGGTGACGGTGCCGGACGAGATTGCGCGCAGGGCTCGTGTGCCACTGGAGCGGATGCTGGCGATCGCCTGAGATTACAATGGAGAAGGGCGACCTCTGACCTTCGACTGCTGACCTTTGACCGGTGCTTGAACACCGGTGCGGGGTTGATGGTTTGGGTCGAAGGTCAAATGTCGAAAGTCGCAGTAACGTTCGTTGTTCTAAGGAGGGTTAAGCATGAATCCGCAACAGACATCAACGCAGCCGATTTTCACTGAGCCGACGCCGAATCCGAACACGCTGAAGTTTAACGTGCATCGCGTGCTGCTGGACTCGGGTAGCGCCGACTTTCCCACGAAAGAGTCAGCGCAACGCTCACCACTGGCTGCGAAGCTGTTCGATATCGTCGGGGTTGGCGGGGTGTTTATCGGGAGAGATTTCGTGACGATCACCAAGTCCGCGAACGCCGATTGGCAGGTGGTGGTGCCAGCGTCGACACAGGCGATCCAGCAGCACTTGGCCGGGGGCGAGGCGATCGTCGCCGGTGCCGAGGCCGGTGCATCGGTGGCGGCGGCGAGCGACGTGGAGCAGAAGATCCGCGAGATCATCGATCGGGAAGTACGCCCGGCGGTGGCGATGGATGGCGGCGACATCATCTTTGTCAGCTTCCTGCAGGGCATCGTGAAGCTGCATCTGCAAGGTTCGTGCCACGGTTGCCCCAGTTCGTTGATGACGCTCAAGATGGGGATCGAGAACCGTTTGCGTAAGGCGGTGCCCGAGGTGGTGGCGGTCGAAGCGGTGTAGCATCGGCAGACCACGGGTAACGTGTCACGTGTAAGGTGTGATGGACAAAAGGGGTGCTGTGTTCTCAGGGGGCAAGTCGGTTTCTCGCTGACACCTCACGCTTGACACTGTACACGTGACACTATCATTGCGCATTGCGTCTGTTAGGCGGGGGATGTCATGGTGGTACAGCGTAAGGTGCAACGCAGGAGATCCGGTCAGGCGGGCGCGCCCATCATCGATCGCGTCGCTCGGCATCATCATCGCTTGTGGAATCGACTGGCGGGCACGACGTATCAGGCGTGCGTGCCGGTGCTGGATCTGACACCGGAAACGGCGAAAGCCGGTATCGATCCGCGTGAGCTCCTGCCATCAGTGCGCGGCAAATCGGTCTTATGTCTGGCGTGCGGCGGTGGCCAGCAATCGGCGCATTTCGGCGTGCTGGGCGCCCGGGTGATGGTGGCGGATCTGTCGTCGAAGCAACTGGAGCAGGATCACATCGCCGCGCGGCACTACGGCTACGCCATCGAAACCATCGTCGCGGACATGCGCGATCTCTCAAGGCTGTCGCCTTCCTCGTTTGACGTCGTCTGTCAGGGGTTTTCCATCATGTTCGTACCCGAGATCGCCACGGTCTATCGACAGGTGGCGCGCGTGTTGAAGCCGGGCGGTGTCTACATGGTAATTCATGGCCACGCCATGGGCTATGAGGTGGAGCCGATGCAGTGGACGCCAAACGGTTATCCTGTCAAACGGCGTTACCTGGATACGGGCCCGATCCGCTATGCCGACAACGGGTCGTCCGGGAAGAGGCTCGAAGCACCTCCGTTCCTGGAGTACGCGCATACATACGAGCAGGCGATCCAGGGGCTCTTCGATGCCGGACTGCAACTCATCGGATATCGCGATGTTCATACCGGCGATCCGGGCGCGGCGCCAGGCACCAAGGCGCATCGGGCCGATATTCTGCCGGAATACTACGAGCTCTGGGCGCGCAAGTCGGTGCGGCGAGTCGGTCGCGCCGTGGTGGCGCGTCGATCAGCTGTGAGCAAGCGGCGAGCGTAACTCGTCGCGGGCGTCTGATCGTTTACCGCGCGGTGATGATGATCGCGCGATCGGACGGCGGGGGGTGTCAGTGGCGTCGACGAAGCTGGCTCCATCCGATGATGTGGCGCGGCGCTCAGCGGCGGCCGAGTACCGGCCGGGACCATCCCGGCGTCCACATCCTCACGTCTACGAGATCAATTCCCGCCTGTGGCTTCGCGAACTGTCCAGTCGTCAGGGACGGTCGATGGAGCTCGACACGGTACCGGATGACGAGTGGCAGCGGCTGCGCGATCTCGGCATCGACTATGTTTGGCTCATGGGCGTCTGGGAGCCGAGCCGTGCGTCGATCGCGCAGGCTATCCAGCATCCGTCGTTGCGTCACGAGTACGATCGGGTGCTCACGGGATGGCAGAGTGACGATGTCGTCGGATCGCCGTACGCCGTTGCCGTCTACCGTTTGAATCCTCAGCTGGGTCGCCACGATGCCTTGCCGCGTCTCCGCGACCAGCTGCATCGTTGCGGCCTTCGTCTCCTCCTCGACTTCGTGCCGAATCACACGGCGACCGATCATCCCTGGGTGTCCGAGCATCCGGAATACTACGTGCAGGGGAGCCAGGCGATGGTGGCGGCGTATCCCGACCGTTTCTTCGTCGCCGGATCCGGTCAGCATCAGTGGCGGATCGCGCATGGGCGCGATCCGTACTTTGAGGCGTGGGGCGATACGGCGCAGGTCAACGCGTTTCATTCGGAGCTGCGGCGCGCGATGATCGCGGTGGTGGAGGAGATGGCCGCCTGCTGTGACGGCGTCCGCTGCGACATGGCGATGCTGCTGCTCAACGAGGTGTTCGCCAGGACGTGGGTCGGTGTCGTGATGGAGCCGGAGCCGCCCACGGAGTTCTGGAGCGAGATCATCGGCGCCGTGAAGACGCGCTACCCGGAGTTTCTCTTCATGGCGGAGGCGTACTGGGATTTGGAGCGGCGTCTGCAGCAGCTCGGATTCGACTGCACCTACGACAAGCGGCTGTATGACCGGTTGCAGCAGGGCGTGGCTGCGGGTGTTCGGTCGCACCTGGCGGTCGAGTCAGCGTATCAGCGTCGATGCGTCCGCTTCGTGGAGAACCACGATGAGCCGCGGGCCGTCGAGGCGTTCGGTCGCGAGCGGTCGTTGGCGGCGGCTGCGGTGGTGATGACGACGCCGGGCGTGCGGCTGTTGCATGACGGGCAGCTGGAGGGGCGGCGGCTGCGGGCGCCGATCCAGCTGGCGCGCGTGCAGCCCGAAGCGGTGGATCAGGGTGTGCTGGAGTATTACCGTCGGCTGCTCGCGTTCGCCGATGATCCGGTGCTGCACAACGGGGCGTGGAAGCTGCTGCCGGTCGAGTCGGCAGGACCCGGAAACAGGACGCATGAGGCGCTTCTGGCGTGGGTCTGGACAGACGATGCATCAGCTCGCTTGGTCATCGTGAACTACGCGATGCATGCATCGCAAGGACGTATCCGCGTGCCGATTCTTCCAACCGAGAGCGGTCTGATCGAACTGGAAGACCGGATGAGCGACGCGCACTACGAGCGCAACATCGATGAGATCCGTCATGAAGGGTTGTATGTGGATTTGGCGCCGTACGCCGTGCACCTCTTCCAGCTGCCGTGGTGAGGCGGACGTGGACAGTTGGCCTGGTCAGTGTGCGGACGTGGGCAAGTTTGTTTGGGTTATTCGGCAGACGGAGACAGTGAGCGCAGGCAGTGGGCAGACGGATGATGACCGCTTCGCGTCTGCCAACCGCCCCCCGTCTACCGTTCCCCGTCTGACGCCTGAGGATGTCCGGTCCTCCGTCTGCTGGCTGGCCTTGCCGACCGTCCTACGTCGGGCGAGGTATCAAGCCGCATAGCTTCTTCTTGTCGGCTGGACGGTCGGCGGGTACAATTGAGCCCTTCGTGTGGTAGCGGTGTCATCTGCAATATCTGAAGAGGACATATGGAAGCATTATCATTGATCAAGCAACTCTACGCGCGGTGTGAGGAGCGCCAGGTGTTCGGACGTAGGCAGTTGGGGCGTCCGCTGACGCTGGCGGAGAAGATCTTCTGGACGCACGTCGTCGATCCGCAGCGGCAGCAGATGGCGCGGTGGCAGAGCTATCTGGTGTTGCAGCCGGATCGCGTGGCGATGCAGGATGCGACGGCGCAGATGGCGCTCCTCCAGTTCATGCAGGCGCAGCGCGACACGGTGGCGGTACCCTCGACCGTCCATTGCGACCATTTGATTCAGGCGCGCGTCGGTGCCGCTGAGGATATGCGGCGGGCGATGGAGGTGAACCGCGAGGTCTACGACTTTCTCCAGAGCGCGTCGCAGCGCTATGGTATCGGCTTCTGGCAGCCGGGCGCCGGTATCATCCACCAGGTGGTGTTGGAGAACTACGCGTTCCCGGGCGGGCTCATGATCGGTACCGACTCCCACACGCCCAACGCCGGCGGTCTCGGCATGATGGCGATCGGCGTCGGCGGCGCCGATGCGGCTGATGTGATGTCCGGTCTACCGTGGGAGGTGAAGTGCCCGAAGCTCGTCGGCGTGCGCCTGACCGGTCAGCTGTCCGGCTGGGCATCGCCGAAGGACGTGATCCTCAAACTCTGCGGCATTCTGACGACGAAGGGCGGCACCGATCGGATCGTGGAGTATTTCGGTCCCGGCACAGCATCGATCAGCGCCACCGGTAAGGGGACGATCACGAATATGGGCGCCGAACTGGGGGCGACAACCTCGATCTTTCCGTTTGACGAGCGGATCGCCACCTACCTGCGGGCAACCGGTCGCACGGATGCCGCGGAGCTCGCCGAGCAGCATCGGCGTTTCCTTGTGGCCGACCCAGAGGTGGAGCAGGATCCGGCTCGCTACTATGATCAGGTGATCGAGATCGACCTCTCGACGCTGGAGCCGTACGTCGTCGGGCCACATTCGCCGGATGTCGCGCGTCCGATCTCGGAGCTGGCCAAGGACGTGGCGCAGCACAGCTACCCGGCAGTGCTCAAGGCGGCGTTGATCGGGAGTTGCACCAACTCGTCGTATGAGGATATCGGGCGGGCGGCCGCGGTCGCCGCGCAGGCCAAGCAGGCCGGGCTCAAGGCGAAATGCTACTTTCTCATCACGCCTGGCTCCGATCAGATTCACAATACGATCCGTCGTGATGGGCAGTTGCAGGCGTTGGAGGCGATCGGCGGCACGGTGTTGGCGAACGCCTGCGGGCCGTGCATCGGACAGTGGAAGCGGGACGACATCAAGCCGGGAGAACAAAACTCGATCCTCACGTCGTTCAATCGGAACTTTCCGCGTCGCAACGATGGCAACGCCGAGACGCTCGCGTTCATCGGCAGTCCGGAGTTGGTGACGGCGATGGCGTTGGCGGGTGACTTGCGGTTCAATCCGCTGACCGACGCGCTGACCACGGCTGACGGGCGTCAGGTGAAGCTGACGCCGCCGTCGTCACCGGAGCTGCCGTCGCGCGGATTCGCGGCCGGCGAGGCCGGCTTCCTGCCGCCGCTATCCGAAGCGGAACGCCGACGCATCGCGGTGGCGATCAGCCCGACGAGCGATCGGCTGCAGCGGCTCGATCCGTTTCCCGCGTGGGATGGGAAGGACTTGCAGCAGCTACCGGTGCTGATCAGGGCGAAGGGGAAGTGCACGACCGACCATATCTCGCCAGCCGGTCCATGGCTCAAGTACCGTGGCCATCTCGACAAGATTAGCGACAACATGTTTCTCGGCGCGACCAACGCGTTTGCTTTAGAACCCGGCAAGGGTGTCGATCAGCTCGATGGTCAGATCAAGACGTGCGCCGAGGTGGCGCGCCACTACAAGGCACAGGGGCTCGGCTGGGTGGCCATCGGCGATGAGAACTACGGCGAGGGCTCCAGCCGCGAGCATGCGGCGATGTCGCCGCGCTATCTCGGATGTCGGGTTGTGATAGCGCGCAGCTTTGCCCGTATCCACGAAGCGAACCTCAAGAAGCAAGGTGTGCTCCCGCTAACCTTCAAGAATCCAGCAGGTTATGATGCCATCCGTGCGGACGATCGAGTCAGCATCGTTGGGTTGCAACAGCTGACTCCTGGTCGTCCCGTGACGATGCAGCTGCATCACCGCGATGGTTCGACAGAAGCAGTCGAGTTGTCGCACTCGATGACTGCCGAGCAGATCGATTGGTTCAAGGCCGGATCTGCGCTCAATCTCCTCAAGAGTAAGTCGTAAGTCATCTAATCACAATGGTTAGATAGAGCATTTTTTTAGTCTGAGATCTGTTCGATCAAGCTATTTTGTGGCATACTTTTTATAATGATGTAGTATCTATAGCATCAGTATACATGAGGACACATGTCTGATCGATTACACACAAATTGGTGGTTCTTCTACCGCGGCCTCGCGCTGGGGTTGGCGCTTCTTCTAAGTCTGCCTGCGCCCGATCTCTGGGCCGCCCCCTCCTCGAAGTCGATCTTCGCCACCAAACAGGCCGCCCACACCGCCGTCCGGGCGCGCAATCTCCGGGAACTCGACGCCAAACAGGGGATGCTGGGCAAGACCGAGCCACGAGACCCGAGTCACGAGCCACGAGTCACCCCAGCACCACCGCTCAGTCTCGCCAGTCTCCAAGACCTCTCGGCCCTCAACATCCTGCCGGAAGATGGGCAGATCCTGGAGGTCTGGCAGTCCGAAGCGCGTGACAAGGGACAGGTGACAGGTGACGAACCCCGGGACAGCGCCGGCCCGTCACCCGTCACCCGTCACTCGTCACCGACCGTCGTGCTCCTGCAAGACCTCCACACTCAACCCGACGCGCAGCTGGCCGAGGGGCGGATCCTGCAGCATCTTCATAAGACGTACAACCTGAAGCTTGTGGCGGCCGAAGGCGCGGAAGGCCCGTTTGCCATCGAGTTCTTCCAACAGTTCCCGAAGGACAAAGAACTCCGCATGCTCGTCGCCAAGACATTCCTCCAGGCCGGGGAGATGACCGGCCATGAGTACCAGGTCATCTCCCAGCAGCTGCCCGTGCAGATCGTCGGGGTCGAAGACACCGCCCTCCACCGCCAGAATGAAGCGGCCTTCGTAGCGGTCCTCGACGCCGCGCCCCCGGCACAGGCGGTCCTGACCCAGCTGCAGGCGGCGCTCGACACCCTGAAGCCCCAGCGCTACCCCGTGCCGCTGCAGCAGCTGGAGGCGCAGACGCAGGCGTTTCACCAGGGGCAGCTGCCGCTCCCGGTCTACGCCCAACAGCTCCTGACGCACGCCCAGCAGCAGAGGGTGGAGACCGCGAGCGCCCCCAATCTCACCCGCTTCCTCGCCCTTCAGCAACAGGAGCAGACGCTCGACCGCGCCCAGCTGGAGCCGCAGCTGCAGCAGCTGCTGGCGGTCCTCGCTGAGCGGCACCCGCACGGTGAGTTCTCGACTCGCGGAGTGCATCCTGAGCGAAGTCGAAGGGCTCGCTCGAACATGAACGGTGGCGGCTTTGATTCTTCTTCGAGCGGAAGCGCCGAAGGCGCTGGAGTCGAGAAGCTACCACAGACGATGCCTGGGCATGGCGATCTGGAAACGTTGCTGGATCAGTTCCAGCACGGAGTCATCGCCCCCGCCCGCTTCTACCCGCAGCTGTTGATGCTGGCCAAGCAGGCGGGGGTGACGCTCGCCGCCTACCCGGCGCTGGTGATCTTCGCCGACTATCTCCAGCACTCCGCCCAGCTCCAGCAGCACCGCCTGCTGCCGGAGCTGGAGACGCTCCATCTGGCGGTGGCCGAGGCGCTGGCGATGTCTGAGGACGCCAAAATCTTGGTGCAGCTCTCGCATCGGGCGCAGCTGCTGCAGGATCTCATCGTCCTGAAGCTAACGCCCGACCAAGTGGCCGAGTACGCGCAGCACCGAGCCCAGTTCACGAGTCGGGCGTTTCTCGACTTCCTCGTCGCGCAAGGAGTCGCCCAGGGTCTCGGTGGGTTCTCGACGCGCTCCGCTCGCTCGAACGAGAACGGTTCGTCTTCGAGCGAAGACGCCACAGGCCACGGAGTCGAGAAGCCACAACATGATCTAGCTGTCGTGCTTGACAACGTGCTCCCCCTGGCCGAGCGCTTCTACACTCTCGCCCATCAGCGGGATCGAGTGCTGTGTGAGAACACCCTGCGGCTGCTGGAAGGACGTGAAGCGGGGAGCGTGAAGCGTGAAGCGCAAGATCTTGGTGCAAAGGATGTTTCACGCACAACCTCTCGCGGGGGTTCGCCCGACGTGCGACGTACGACGAACGACGCAGCACCGCCAGAAGCGGTGCTGCTGATCGCCGGTGGCTTCCACACCCCCGGCATCACCGCGCAGCTGCGGGAGCGGCAGATCGCCTACGTCGTGATCACACCCACCGCGGCGGGGGCGTTGGATGAAGCACGCTATCATCGCCTCATTCGTGGCCAGACGGCCACGCCCGAGGAGCTCGTCCAGCTCGCCAAAGCCGAGTACGCTCAGGGGCGCTACCCGCAGCTGGCGCGGCGGGCGGGCGCGGCGAGTGGTTTGATGCCGCTGGCCAGCATCTGGTCGCGCTACAACCCGAAGCAGAAACCGGCCCTGTGGTTAGGCGCGACCCTTGTGATCCTCGCGGTGGTGATTGGCCTGACGACCGACCTGGATACCCAGCTCTTCACCTGGGTCAAGGAGGCGGTGGGTCTGGCCAGTCGTCTGGAGCCGGAGCAAGCCCGGCTCGTGCAGGGTTGTGCCGAGCAGCTCCAGCAGCCGGGCTTCCTGCCTCAGCTGACGAACCCCCCCACGCTCTCCGACGCCTGGGCGCAGCTCCTGGAGCCGTCGGCCTTTGCGGCGCCGGAGGCGACGGGGGTGGAGGAAGTCAGTCAGACGCTCGAGTCGGTGGCATCTGCAGCCGAGCATCGTGTTGATGCGTTGGGAGCAACGTCTACGGCGGGGGTAATTACAGAGTTGCAGACATTGCCGGCTGATGTTGCATCCCGACTCTCTACCGGGTCATCGTCCACTGGCATTGTTGACGACCTGACGTTTGACGATTCACGGGTGGATGAGCTGATAGATTTGCAACATCCTGTTGAGGTAATTGGAGTGACGCAGGCGGCGATGCAGATTGATTTCAAGAAATTACCTGACTCCCAGAAGCGCCAAGCCGCGGTGCACGCTGTGATACGGGATGGTGAGAATCTGCGGGCCGCTGGGAAATACGAACAGGCTCTTGCGCTGTATCGTCAGGCGGTACAAGACGAAAGAGGGGTGGCGTCTGTCTGGTGGAGATTGGGTCGGTTACTGTCCAACCATTTTCAGCAATATGCCAAAGCCGAAGCAGCGTTCCGCGAAGGCATCAAGCGTAGCATGGCGGCTGCAGATCGACCCCTGGAGGTAGAAGCCGGGTTGTACAGGGATCTTGGCTCGTCGATCTATTGGCAAGGCAAAGAGAGGATTCCTGAGGCATTGGAGGCGATGGCAGAGGGGGCGCGACAGATTCAGGTGGTTCGTGCCGGTTTCGGTGGGGCAAAGGAACTGTTTGGTGTGACGTGGCAACGGGTGCTTGAGATGGAGCAAGGAACTCTTGATGCCGTGGGGGCGCTGGCTGCCAAGGCGTATAGGGAGGGGCATGTCGAGATAGCGGAGCGGGCGTTGCAGAAAACGCTGGCACAATTCGAAGAGGAGATCGCTCAGACGAGGCTTGCCGTGTATTACAGCATCACTGGTCGGAGCGATCTGGCTCGGCCAATATTCTTGAAGGTCAAGGACAGCAATCCCAAGTCTGGCAGCTTCTGGTTGTATCTTGGTGACTTTGCCAGGCGTGCGGGTGATGGCAAGCTGGAGCTGGAAGCGTTCGCAAAGGGAGTAGAGGCCAATCCCGACAAAAGCACGCTGCGTGCGAATATCTGGGTTCGATGGGGACGCGCGGCTCTTGATCAATCGACGCCACAGACGTCGCGTCAGGAGCTGCAAGAGATAGCCTCGAAGCTACGTCTTGGGATGATGGACTTGCGGGAGCTGGATGAAATCAGGGGGTTGCATCCGTTTTACTACGAGTTCGGCAATGTGCTCGATCGGTTGGGAGACCGTGAGGGTGCGATTAAGGCGTATCGGGATTCCATACAGTTCTGTCTGGCTGACGATTCAAAGACAGGGGTTGCATACGCTCCTTTGTTGGAGGCGGCCAAAATCATCGAGACGGCGTCGAAGGCAAAGTTACTCACTTCCGTGGTGGATCAGCGCGCAGTCGGTTCGAGGTTGCTGATGTTATCGATCGTGCTTCAGGAGTCTGACCAGCCCGAGCTTGCGGAACGAGCAGTGCGGCAGGCGATCGCGTTGGTTGAGCCCAATGTGGTCGGTCCGACGCCGTTTGTCAGAGCAGTGAGCTTCCTGACTCGATTTGAGTCATCGCGTGGTGAAGAAGTGGTCCAGCTGTTGGAAGCGGAGCTGGCCAAAGTCGGTATGACGCCTCCGGAGCAATTGACTCCCGCAAGAGCGGAGCTTGGGCGAGCATATGTGGTATTGGGGATGGACTATCAGGATGCTGGGGAGTTCGACAAGGCGCTGGTCATGTTTCAGAAGGGGGAGGAGATTTTGTCGGACGTGTTGCGGATCAGCCCCACAGATCCTTACGTAACCGGCAACGGTTTTGTCGCATTTAACCTGGGTATGGCGCAGCTGAGTCTGCAGCAATATCAAGCGGCTCTTAGTGCGTTCGAGCAAGCGAGGGCGGTGGGCAGAGAATCGCCAGAGGTTTATCGATTAATCATGGGAATAAAACTCTGCCTGGAGGATTCCGAGGGGGCCTTTCAAGCGTTCCAAGAAGCGCTGAAGAGAGGTGTTCGCCTGTCTGCGATGGTTGAGGAGATTGGCCGTACCGCTAGCAAGGCTGATCTACGTCGGTTTCTGGAGGCGGTGTTGGCCGCAGTGCCTGTCGAGCAGCGGGGTGTGCCGCTGGATCTGTACGACAAGTTTGTGGATCAGGTGAATACTGGCAGCGGTAAGGGGGCGAAGCTGCAGGGATCGATGGTGCGCGCCGTTGAACAGCGCGATGTAGTGGAAGTTCTGATCGCGATGGTTCGGGATGGCGGGGATGCGCGGGTGCCGGCCATGCGGTTGCTGCCGTTGTTTGCCACGACACCGGAGTTGGCGGAGGGTGCGTCGAAGGTGTTGGCGAAGGTGTTGTATGAAGAGGTACAAGCAGTGACTAGGATGGATGCGTTGCCGCCGCATCAGGTTGACGCCGAGGTTGCCCCGCGTCCCACGGCACAGATGATGGCCAAGGAGCGGCAGCAGAAGAAACCGCCGGCCGGTGCGAAGGCGCCGGCGGCTAAGTCGCTGGCCAAGCCGGCACCGGAGATTAAGAATCCGGTGCTCATTGCATCGGCGCAGGTGTTGGCGCAGTTCAACGCGCCGCACGCGAGGATGGCGCTGATGTGGTTGGCGACGCAACAATCTCTGCTGGAGCTGTCACCAGCGTTGCGTGCTGTGTGTTCATCGCAGCTGGAGCTGCAGAAGGCGGGTCGTGAGGCGACCGGGCAGATTTGGCGGAAGCGGTTTCCTGACTTGGGCGTCAATGCTAAGCAGAAGGTGACCATCAGCATTTATGAGCGGTTTCCTGATCAGGTCTTCACGGGCAAGCGCTTCGCGGAATTGGCTGAGGCGTTGCTGGCTGGTAAGACAGAGGAAGAGTGCCTTGTGCTCTGCGTGGGGATGATCACCGAGGCGGAATATGGAGCGTTTGCCGGGAGAAAGGGAGTTGGGGGGAAGACGTTTGATGCGCAGAAGATTCGGGCTGGGATCGAGAAGTTTCTGCGCACACAGCCTAGTGGGGTTGTTGCCAAACTCTCCGTTGAGAATGCTGGGCTGGATGGGACTGTTGCAAAACTCTCCGTTGAGCAAGCCGAACTCGATTGGGACTGGGTTGTGAGCATACTGACCGATTCGGATAACGGCTGGGCGCAGCAGATTAGCCCAGTGAAAGTCCGTTTAACAGCCAACCTGGATACGGAAAAAGACCGGATGGCAAAAGCCTTCGGCACATCTTTTGAGAAAATTTGGCCCATGTTGCAACAGTCTTTGGATTGGAGCTTTGTTTCTCAAAAATTGATCGAAAACGGCTGGGCGAAGTCGATCAGCCAAACAGAAGTCCAATTAACGGTAAATCTGGATGCAGAAAAAGACCACATGTCAAACGTGTTTGGTGCTGGGCTTGAGAAAATTTGGCCCATGTTGCAACAGTCCCTTGGTGGCGTCACAGAGTTGCGGAAATATTTGGTCGAAGTCGTGGCCATTACCGAGGTGCTGGAGGGATACGAGCCCCTGATGGCGATGATCGGACAGGATAAGGCCGACGCGTTGATCGACGACGTGAAGCTGAGGATTGGGATCAAGGGCGTTCCCTCCGAGCTCAATCAAGCCGCAATCAATCACCTGGAGCAAGCGCTGGGTATTGACCGATCGCTAGCTCGCTGGCTCGTGGGTCAAGCGCGAGGGCGATCTGTCGCCTACCGGGAGTTTCTATACGAAGCCATGTTGCCTGAGGGGATGCGTGGCGGCGATGATATGCAGCTGGCTGAGGAGCTGCGCGATGCGTTGACGGATCAACCGGTGCGCCGCTTGCAGACACCCGCTGCGTTGAATGCGTTCTGGACTGATTTCGCGAAGCGGGTGTTGAGACGAGCGGTGTTCGAGGTTCCTCCTGGTGCGGAGCGGAATGCGTTGCTAGCGTTCACGCAGAACATCGGGAGGTATCGGAATGCGTTTGAGTTGCTTCAAGCGCTGGATCGTGCTGGCATTGTGAAGAACAAGGCCATCGCGCAAACTGCGGCTCGTTTGCAGCGGTTTATTCCTTCGGCGGCCACGTCACAGGTGAACGGTGTGGTGCATGGCGCCGAGCTGACGGAACGTGTGATCGAACGGCAATGGCGGCAGGGGCCGTTGTCGGATGATTTGCGTGAGGCGGCTGGAGATCTGTTGCAGAGGAAATTCGGCTTCGATCCTGAGGTAGCTAATGCTCCGATCCGGACTGCTGCCTCATATGATGCGGCGCTACTCGCGCTGTGGCGTCCTGGAGCAGCAGCTGATGCGGAGTTCGACGGCGAGTTTGTACGTTTCTTGAGGGAGCGTTCGCCAAGCGGTGGGCCGATCGAGCGACCGGAGGCGTGGCGGCGGTCGATCTGGACGCAGTTTGTGCAACAGTGGTTTTTGCAGCACGGTCAGGCGCTGGGTGCTGGGCAGCGTTTGCAGGAGTTACTGGGTGAACAGCTGCCGCCGAGCGTCCGAACGCCGTGGGAGCTGTTCGGGTATTTGGCGGAGCATGGTGTGGACGGGCCGCAAGTCATGGATGCGGGGAGGCGTTTGGCGGGATATTTGGGGCCGGATGCGGCGCCGACGCAAGTGAGCGTCGAGGTGATCGACTGGTTGTGGGCTGGGGCGTTGCCAGCGGCGTTGCATGGTTTCGCAAGGGATCAGTTCCTGCAAAGGTTCCAAGGTATTCAGCCGGCGGTCATCAGCCAGAGCATTCAGCAGGCCACGAGCTACGAGACGTTCTTGCGTCTGGTGTTGTTCCCTGCGCATCTTCGGGATCGTGGGAGCGACGCCGAGTTGAGCGGCGAGCTGTCTCAGTTCCTGCGGCAACTTCCGGGGGCGGAAATCCAGAGTCCGACAGGCTACGCCGTCATGTTGTGGCTGCTATTTGCCAAGCAGCACGTGGGTCAGAATATACCGCCGACAGGCAAAGTGATTCGCACCCTCCTTGCTCAACCCTACAGCAACGTGTGGGCATTTCTCGATGCCGTGGGGGGATCGCCTGACATGAGGGGTGTGGTGAAGCGGTTGAAGGCGTTCTTGCCAGCTGCAGACGCTGGCGGGCGGGCGGTGCGGTTGGATGAGAGTCAGCCGCCGGAGCTTACGCGGCCGGAGCACGGGGCGGCGAATCGAGTGGTGGAGCGGAAGCTGGGTGGGGAGCAGCCGGAGGGGTATGCGTTGATGGCGACGCCGGAGGCGGAGGCTCAGCAGGCGTTGGGGAACGTGCTCTTGGCGACCGAGGGAGAGCTGGCCGAGCGGTTCCGCACCGTGCAGACATACTTGGTGGATGAGGAGGGTTGGGCGCCGTTCAACGTTGTCGTGATCCCGGGGTTCACCGAGGCGTTGCTGGAGGAGCCGGGCGCGCCGTCGGATCTGGCGTTGCACCCCGGGCACGGATTGCGCAGAGCAGGAAGCCGGTCGGCGTACATGGACGAAGCGGAAGCGCGGTTCCTGCTGACCTTGGATGACAGCGATCCGATTGCTGAATTGGTGCGCGAGGATCTGGAAGCAGAGCTGTGGCAGATGACGAAGACCCATGAGAAATCCAGGCAGGGTACATTGGCCGAACGGTTGCTGTATGAACTGCAGCAAGGAGGCAAGGTAACGGTAGGGCAGGCACTTTTGGTTATGGCGCTCTGGCATGAGCAGGAACATCTTCGGGCGCAGGATACGCTGCAGGATCAAGAGGATCGGATCGAGGCACGGTTTCCTACTCAGTCGGTGCGTCGGGCGTTACGGGGGTATCGTGAGCGGTCGCCGCTGCCTGGTCAGGTGGCGGCGTACCACCTCGCCGATCATGCGCTGACAGCTGTGACAGACGCTGGGCCGGATACTGATACTGATGCTGAAGCTGCGGCTGAGCAGTACCTGACAACACACGCTGCTTTGGTGAACAAGCAGAGAGAGTCCCTACAGCAGTCAGGTTCAGAGCAACGGCAACGTGCGTTGCTGGCGTGGGCTGTGGACCAGCTCGGGTTGGATGCGGCGACCAGGAAGAAGGTGTGGAAGGTGCTTACAGTATTTACCGGGCTCGCGCTGCTCTTCATCATGCTCACTGGTTTCTCCTCGGCCGATCCCGCGACGCTCGAGCTGCTCAACCAGGCGCACGGGTTGCTGGAGCAAGCCGGTGCGGTGGCGACTCCGACGCAGGAGCTGACGCGGGCGGTCGAAGTGGTGACCCAGACGCTCCAGGGCGGCGATGCCGCCGCCCTCCAGCCAGCGGTCGAGCAGCTTCAGACGGTGCTGGAGTCGGTGCCGGAAGCCGTTGCTTCGCCTGTCACGGAGCTGCCGATGCAGCCGGCGGAGCTGGCGCAGAAGCTCACGGAGTCGAGTGCCGTCGCGGCGCCGGATGCGACGTCGGTGGCGGGGTCAGCGCTCAATGCGCCAACCGATGCCGCCAACCCAGTCACTCAACTTCAGTCGGTGCTTGATTCCGATGTGACAGCGAAGTTGGCTACTGCGGTTGGGGATGTCGAAACATCTCCGGTGGTTGAGCAGGTGAGCCAGAGCGCGACATCGTTGAGTCCGGTGTCCAGCGTGGCGCAGCAGAGTGCTGCTGCGGCTGGGATTTTGCAGCTGCACTCGAAGACGACGCCCAACGAGATCAAAGCCTTTTGGAAGGAGCGGTCAACACCGGATATCAACAACGATCAGCGCGGACGAATCCTGAAGGCGATCCAGCAGTGGCAGAGGGGAGGGGTGCACACGGCGGACGCGCTCTTTAAGCTGCTACCGGCGTTTGCCGTGTCAGAGCAGGCACAGACAGCATTTCGTCGGTTGGTCGAGGGAGACAAGGATGGGAAGAACAAGGCCATCGTCATTGGGGAGGTCAGTTTGTTCGAGCGTTTGAGTGCTGACGACGTTCGCGCGATCTGGCTGCAGCTTGTGGCTCCCTTTTATCAGGATATGGCCACGGAGTTTAATCAGCGCGTGCGGACCACGGTCACCCGTGACGCCGTTATTCTACGAAAGGTATCAGCATTTCAGCAGGCGTTGACCGCTCGGGTGGGTGAGGGGATCGTCGAATTCCCGTGGCAGGGAGAGCCGACGGAGATCGGCGTGCATGCGATCAAGTTGTTGCTTCACAGATTGCGCAAGGCTCTCTTGATGCCCAAAGGGCTGATCACGTTCCCTCCTGTGAAGGGGAAAATAGCTCCTGAGGAGGCGCTGGTGTCCTTCGTCGCGTCTGAGAAAGGGGTGACACCTGATGGGGAGCCCGTGACGATCCTTCGTGCCGACTACAAAGGTCATCGCGGGAGCGCCGATAGAGGCATCATTGTCATGCATACCAACTCGGTGCTGAAGCAAGATTATGCTAAGAAAATCAAAGATATACATGAGGTGATGCGGGTTGTGGAGGCAGCCGTTAAGGAAGCCGAGTCGGCAGGGCGAGCAGCTAGCGCATACGCCTTGATGGACAGAGACGCCAAGGCAAGGGCGCAGGAGTATGCATCAATCGCAGATACCGGAGTCAAGCTGCATCAATTCTTCCAGCTGTATGTGCAGTTGACGCATCAGGCTGAAGAGCGGATTGAGCGGTGGACTATGCAGGAGGAGCTGCTCCATGCCGACGACGACTTCTTGCTCGATGACCTGGTGGGTGCGGAGCCGAACGCCTCCTGGCAGTTGGCAATGGATTGGGCGGTCTTTCAGCCAGATAGTGCGTTGCTACGTGAGATCAGGCAGGCGGAAGGCGTAGAGCTGATGCGGCATCTGGATGGGCCGCACGAGATTCGGGCGGCCGTCTTTGCACTCTCCAAGGACCCATTGGATGTGATCCACCTGTTTTTAGAGAATGGTTCGGAGGTCTCGATCACCAAGCGACTGGTTGCTCTGAATCGAGTGTTTGTGGAGCTGGGCTTGGGCAAGCTACCGTCGGGTTCTGAGCAGGAGCAGCTAGAGGAGGAGTTGCGCGATTTGATGTATCGAACGCTGTTGCAGCAGGGGTCTGGAGATGCGGCAGTCTCCGCTTTTGTGGCGCGGTTGGAAATGGTGGTCGAGCCATTGGCTAATGCGAGGTTGTTCTTGTTCCTGCATCGCCACGGTGTGTTGACTCGCAAAGTCGTGTTGGATGTGCTGCGTTCCTTCGGTCGATCGGCAGAGCAGTTTGATCAGCTGATACAGGTGTTGCAGCGGGTCTTGGATAACGGGGCGATGAAGCCTGTAGCCGAGCAGCTCGAAACAGTCTATCAGCAGCAGTTTATTTCATCGGAGCAGCGTGTGCGGCTGCGTCAGGTGGTACGAGCGATTGATGAGCAGATGATAGGAACACCGGCACGATCAGTCTGGCGGACCAACCGCGTTGAGTTGATCAGAGTGATTCACCAGGCGTTGTTTGGACGGGACGATGCGCAGCAACGTCTCGGACAACTAGCCATTGATCTGCAGAAGGCGAAAGTGCCTGCCGAGGTTCAGGCGTTGTTCGTGGAGCCGATACAGGCAGCGCTTGGAGTCGAAACGGCTGCCAACGCCGTGGTCGACGCCGTGACGGGGGCGCTGCCGGGGCTGAACACGGCGGCGGAGGCGACCGCTACCGCGACAGTGGATGATCCACTCGTCGATGCTGCTATTGCGGCCGATCCGCAGCTTCAATTGGCCATCGAGCGGTTGAACGACTCAGCGCTGCCGGTGGCGGACAGAGAGAGCGCTCTCCGCAACGCGCTGGGGCGATTCACCCTCTCCCCGGATGCTCTGCGTCGCGTCGCGCGGCAGCTGGCGCGGCTCATTCCGGGTGTCACGCTCGCCGTGCTCCTTGGCGTCGGACTGGCGCTTGCCGGTGGCGATGTCACGTTTGCGGCGGCGCTGCCGCTGACGCAGGTGGGCCAACAGTTTCAAGTGGATGAGCGGCTGGTGGTGCAGGTTGCCAAGATTGAGAGGGGGCAGCTGCAGTTGGCCGTGACCGATATATCGAATCCGGCGCCAGACTCCGTGAGTATGCGGGAACCACAGGAAGCCAAGCTCGAACCCTCGGCGAGGACACGCACGTACGGATGGACGGTGACGGATCAAACATTCGCAAAAGCCACAGGCGCGAATGAGGTCTCCTTAGGTGTAGCGCTAATTCCCCCAAACGGGAGTGGACAGTCTCCTTATCAGGTTAATCTGGTGGTGACGAGAACGGGAGTGGTCAGCAAGACGTGGAGTTTTGAGTGTCGGGGGGCAACGGGTATTCAACCGCAGGTGCGGCAGCTACGACCTGGGGAGTTCATCATCGAGTCTCGCAAGCAAGAGTTGCAGAAGGAGCTTGTGGGATTGTTGGAGCTGATAGCTTCGGAGTGTAACGGGAAGTCATACACGTCACAGCTGGTGGGGAAGCCGGCGAGGAGCGAAATATCGGTCTTCGATCGAAGCAGTAAGAATATGAGAGCGGTGGTGAAGGGTGTGACGCTGGATGGCACTTTCGATCAAATAGCGGTGCGTGTTGAACTGTATCCTGTGGGGAAGGATCTGGCAGGTGCGGTGCGTCGTGAAATCCAACAGGTGATCGAGGGGGCGCATCTACGTTTGTACGAGCGGTTGCAGCCCCAGGATCGTGGGGTGATGACGTTGCGGCCGAGCACAGCTGTTGACGGACCTGCGGTGGTCGGACAGATCGTGATCTCGATGGTGGAGCTCTTGGCGCCTTTGACTGGCAATGAGAGGGACGAGCGGGTGATGATTCAGTCCCCTCGATTGGAACTGATCGCGCCATCCAACGCAGCTGCTTCGGAGAAGATGGCTGCGGTCGCCGACACGCCGACAGCGCTCACTTCGGCGCGGGTGATCGAGCGCGTCCAGGAGCTGCTGGGGTCAATGCTTCAGCCACCGTGTGATCTTCAGGAAGGGCAAGAGAGGGTTTTGACGGATGGCGTGGTGCGGGTGGTGATCGCAGCATCTCGGGCTTCTACGTCAACAGCGCAGGGTGTTCTTCACGATCTTGAGATTTCCGTTGACGCCGTGAAGGAATCGGACCGACCGGTAGCCTTCGAGGCATTGCGGGGCAAGACGCTACAGGTGCAGGCGGACGGATGGGCACAGCCCGTTACGTTGATCTTCAAGCAGAGCCAGAAATATTGGGCGACGATTAGCGTCGTGTATGTGAAGGAGCTGCTGGTACCCAAGATAGGGGGTCTCAAAAATCTCCGCATCCAGCTGCTGGTGGGGGCGTTGGCCATGCTGGCACTGCCTACACTCGCACTCGCTCTAACGTCCGCGGGGCCTGAGATCACGCAGCTGCTGACGCAGGCACAGGGGTTAGTGGATCAGTTGCAGGCTTCGGTGGACGTCCTCAGCCGGCTCCCGCCGCCGGATCAGCTGGCGCTGCTCAACAACCTCCCAAACCTCCCACCCGACTTTACCCTCGCTGGTCTCAGTCAGCAGTTGACGCAGTGGCAGGAGCTGGTAGCTCGGGCTGCTACGTTGCCCGCCGCGGAAGCGCAGCAGCTACTCGAGCCGATCGTGGCGCACGCCACGCCGTTGGTCGAACCGCTCCGGCAGGCTGCAGAACAAGCCCAGACGCTCCTGGAGCAGGCGCCGCAGATTACCACGGTCATGCCCGACAGTGGCGCGGTGGATGCGGTCAAGGATGCGGTGTCCGCTGCGGCGGCTGGGATCGTGTCTGGGACGACTGATCCTCAGCAGCGTTTGCAAGCATTTGCGGAACGGCTACTGCGTGAGGATGCTCGCTTGACTCAGCAGTTGCACGGCTTCACGATTCCGGATGATCGTGCTGAGTTGCAGCGGGAGAGAGCTCGTTTGCTGAAGGGGCTCCATGCGTTGCGTATGGAGCAGCAACGCTTAACGAATGGATCGATTTTAGGGGGAGTCTCTGTTTCTCTTGATGAGGTCGAGGCGTTGGAGAAACGGTTGGATGTTGTATTGGAGGCGGTCACGGCGCTTGAGAAGCAGGTGGCTGCGTTGCCAACGCCGCAGCAGCCAGCGAGCACAACGGCGGGTGGCGGGCTGTCAACGGCAGAAGCAGCGAAGGCGCTGGAGGACACGACTCAAGTGTTGGAAGAGTTTGAGCGTAGGCCGTTGTGCAACACGGCACTTGCGGAGCTTCAAGTGCTCCAGCGAGAAGTCGAGGCGCTGCGGCCTCAAATCATTGGAGCAAAAGAGCTCGATTCGGCGGTGGTCGCGCAGAAGGTGCAAGCGCTGCAAGGGCGTATCAAGCGATTCGAGCATATGGTTCGCGGAGTGGCTGCGTTGCCCAACGTTATTTCTGACCCATACAAGGCCGTTGCGACATTCTATCAAGAGGTGGAGTGGCGATATTTAGGTAGAGCATCCTCCAGTGGAGCGGCAGATAGAACGGCGATTGACGAGGCGTGGATAGTTGCCTCCAGTCTCTGCCAGCTAGCTTTCGGGATGAAGGCGACGGTGCAGATTGATGGAATTCCTGTCACTCGGGTGCCGACACCGGAGGGCATCTTGAACGGATTGAGACGCATCGACGATTTGATTGCGGGGAGGTCGGAACCGTTGCCTTCGGTAACTCTGTCGCGGATCGTCAAGCCGCCTCCAGCGCCGGACAGTGCTCCATCACGTCCGTCGTCTGGCTTTCACGCTGGTTTGGTGGCGCAGCTGGATGTCTTTGCCGCTGGCCCAGAGGCGGTGGGGATGGGTGTTCTTGATCAGGTGACGGCGCAGAAGCTGCTCGCGCGAATGGCGCAGGAAGAACAGCAAGACGGCGAGCTGTCTGCGGGAACGGCAGCGGCTATTCAGGCGTGGTTGCGACTGCATGAGCCGTCGGAGGAGCCGTTGACGTCAGCGTTGGCAGCGTATTTCCGCGGCCACATGAGGTCTGAGGATCGCGACGTGCAGCAGGCGGCGTACAGAGCCAGAGGGATCAACGAGGTGCTGGGGCGATATGGATCGTCGCCAGCGCAGCTGCCAGCGTTCGTTGCGATGGCCGAGGCGTTCCTGGCGTTGCATCGCGATGGGATGATCGGGCATCTGCGGACGCTGGTTGGACAGGAGGCGGGATCTGGCAATGCCCAGGTGTTGTTGGACAAGGTGATGGCGCTCGATCAGACATCAACTGTCGAGACGATCATGGCTCGTCCTGAGGAGGCGGTGACGTACGCGGTGACTGTGGCGGAGATCCAGACATACTGCCAACAGGCTATCACTGAAAAGCGGTTGCGGATCAGCGTTGAGGAGAGCGGGCCGCATCTCCAGCCGGGCGCCAGAAGTCTGAGCAAGCGGTTCGCGCTGTATGGAATTGTTGCGCTGGCGGTATTGGTCGTTGGCTTCGGGTGGGTGATCTGGATGAATGCACCCGCCTTGTCATCACCACAGGTCGTCGAGCTGCTTCCTGCCGCCGGAGCATTGACGGATCAAGCGGCACAGCAGGCGGTCAGCACGCTCGCCGGCGCGATGGTGGTGGTGCCGATGGGAGGACGCGGGCTGCCTGTCGACGTGCCCCCTGAGACTCCGCTGGATGGAAGCGGGGTCAATCGTGAGCTTCAACGTATTCAGCGGTTCCCCGAGCAGAATCCGGTGGCGAGAATCCGGGCGATGTACCCATTGATCCATCGAGCGCCTGAGGGTATGCGCGAACAGTTGGTGAGGGAGCTGGCGATGTTGTGGCACCGTTACGCTCGGGAGTTGGGGCGACCGAGTGGATCTGTGCTTCTACCCGGCGTTGCGGAGGATAAGTGGAGGTCGGTGCTTCTGACGGACTTGGCACAGACGCTTTTAGCTGTGGGCGATAACGCGGAGCGGGCCGTGGCACAGCGGGCTGCTGAGGAGGCGATCGCGTTCGACCCGTCATATTGGGACGCGTATCCGGTTCTCGCCGAAGCGTGCAACGTGGATTATCAGTATGAGAAGGCGCTAGGAGTGCTCGCGGGCGCTATTCAGCGGATGCCCAGCGGCCCGCGTACTGCATCACAGGAGGGCGTGTGGCTCGGGCTGGCGAGGACGCAGAGATTGTTAGGCAATCTCGATCGAGCGCTGCAGATCGTTGACAAGGAGCTGGAGGCTCAGCGTGAACACCTTGACGTGTCACAGGAGCGGGCGAACGTGCTTGTGGCGATGGGGCGGTATGAGGAGGCTGAGCGTCAATGGGGGATCATCTGGGAGGCCGCGCCGGAAGAGTATGAGGATCGCGTGCGGCTTGGGTTAGCCCACTGTTTGGCCGAGTGGGGATACGCAACGTTGCAGGAAGGCGACGGCGAGCAAGCTCGCGTACTCTTCAATCGCGCGCACCAAACAGCGGCGCCGGTGCCGGATGGGTCCGGTGTGGAGAAGAATCGGGAGAAGTTTCTCCTGATCGCACGGCTGAAGCTGTATCGGGGCATGGTGCATACACAGAGCCAGGCGGGTGGACGGGCCGTCGCGTTGTACAAAGAATCGCTCGATGCGGTGATGACGGCGATGGGTAGGATGCCGCGCGAGTGGATAGAGGCGAGGCAGTTGAGGGCGGAGATCCGCACGCGGCTGTGGGTCGTACGCCACACGAAGACCGATCGTCAGGGAGCAATGGAGGATATTTCGGCGATTCGAACGGCTGACCCGAATGACGTAGAAGGACTGATCCTGGGGGCTCGACTTCTGGCGGGGAGCAGTGGCGCTATCGATCCGGCGTGGGCGAGACGGATGCAGGCTGACATCGATGTGGCGCTCGCATCGCCACCGACTCGTTTGTCGGATCAGAAGCCGTTCGCGGAGCTGCTGCTGGTGGTGGGGATGATGCGGCATGATCCGAACCTGCTGAATCGGGCGTTGGAGGTTATCAAGGCGTACCGCGAGAAGGTGAAGGGCGATGCGGGCGCCAAGCGCCTGGAGCAGCGGATTACGCGTGCGGGATGGGGGGGACGTGGAGCGAAGCTGGGTGCTTGGCGTGGCTTCCACGGTAGCTCAGAGAGCGGCCGTGCGGCTCCGCGGCTGCAGGCATCTGCAGCGACAGCCGCACCATCGTTGGAACAACAGATCCAGCAGCAGGTGGCGAAGTTGCTGGAGGGCTTGGAGCCGTTCAATGTTAGGAGCGGTGCGTCGAAAGTGCTCAACGGCGACATGTTTACGCTGGTGATCGGACCCATGGAGTCAAGCTTCGGTTCTCCGATCGGTGATGAGCGCTCGCACATGCTGATGATTGTGGTGCGGTGTAAGGATCTGCGATACCGGCAGCCGATCCTGAACGCCCTACTAGGGAAGCGGGTAGAGGTCTCTATCGATGGGCGGTCAGAGTCGATCACGGTCACGTTTGTAGCGAGTGGGAACGAGTGGTTGATGCAGCAGGGTGAGGTAGTCTATGCGCTTAGCAACTATATTGTGCCTGAAAAGACTGGAGTCAAGATCACGCGAATCCGGTTACTGCTGGTGCTCGCGGCCGTAGCGGCGCTGGGCTTCGTTGCGGTGGCTCCCGAGCTGGTGATGCTCCTCAACGAGGCGCACGGGTTGGTCGACCAGGTGCAGGCGGCGGTCACCGCGCTGACGCCGGAGCAGCTGGCGACGCTCGCGCCGGAGCGGCTTGCGGAGCTCCATCTGAGCGCCGACTTGGCGGAGGTCAAGACACAGCTCGCCCAGTGGACGCAGACGCTGAAGGAGATCGACCTCACCGACAGCCGGCTGAACGTCGACCACGTCCGCCAGACGCTCGAGGGCCTGACGAAGGATGCCCATCCGGTGCTCGAACAGTTGCAGAAGGCCCGAGCCGCTGTGGAACAGGCCAAGACGCTCCTGGAGCAGGCGCAGCAGATGACTGAGTCGGGCGTCACCGCTGAGCCGCTGACGACCGGCGTGGATGTCACGCAGACCGTGTCGGCGGCGGCCGACGCGACGCAGCAGACGGTTGGCACGCTGACTGTTGGTGCGATGGTTGGACCAATCATCCGTCAGACAGACGAATCGACGCCAGAGGATCAAATTGGTTTGTTGAGTGCGTTGACGTTTTTGAACCAGCGACGCAGCTGGCAGGTGTTTCTCAGGATTGGTCGGCCAAGGGCATCGACTCCAGCGGTGTACTACGAGCGGTTTGGGGGAGGGGCAAGCCAAGGTCGTTGGAGGGCGGTGCAAGTCGTCAATGTCACGGACGATCCAGCGTGCGCGGCGTATGTTGTTCAGGTAGGCATCGCGTTTGACGATGGTCGTGGTCAGCCGATCATCCGAGGCCGCGCCGAGGTCGAGCCGTTCCTCCGTCTACACCTTGACGATCCTGATGAGATTCGTGTTGTTGGGCTGATGGCTCAGGCGGCGCTCAACGCCGGTGTCGCTCTGCAGCCAGAGGTTGTGCAGCTTCTTCAGCGCGCTAGGGATCGGGAGGCTTCAGCGGCAGAGCCGGCGTCGGACGCACTGATGCAATTGGCCGATGAGTTGCGTCCCAAAGTGCAGGCGTACGAGCTTGCCCAACTGGCAGGGGAGGCGGAGCTGGACTCAATGGCGGATCAGTTGGCTGAGCGATTGGTTGCCTTGGGGATTGCTCCGAAGGAGCAGGGACTGCCATCGGTGATTCCTGCGGCCAGTGTGCTCAGCGTGAATCTTCAGGCGACGACGAACGTGATACTCGGAGCGTTGATAGCGTATGTCCAGGAGTTCCCACGGAACATTCGTTCACGCTCTCTGGAGACGAAGCTTCAAGACATCTACCGATGGGTCGCGGTGTTGAAAGAACTGTATGAGCGGCGCCCGGAGATGGCGTTGGCTGAGCCGTTCAACCGAGACACCGTGCGGCGGTACGAGAGCCGTTTGAATGCGTTGATTGCTCAGTGTGCCATCGGTGCTCCTGCTCAGAGCGCGGCTGGCGTACGACAAGTGAACGCGCTATGGAAGTCGGTCTGGCTTCTGCACGAGCTGTTGCAGGAGTCCGTCTCGCTGAGTCGTTCAGGGAATCCGCAAGAGGCGGGCAAGGTGGAGCTTCTAAGCGCTCGGCTGGCTGAGCTGCCTGGTGACGTCCCGACGGTGGTCTTCGCAGATGCCTTCCTGATCGCTCGCCGGGAGCTCATTCCGAAGCTCGAAGCGCTGCTGGTGAAGGAGTCGGGGGATCAGGTGGCACGCGGCTTCTTGCGGCAACTCAAGGATGAGCGCGTCAAGTCAGCAGAGATATTTCTCAGTTCCTCTCATGTGAAGGCGTATTGCCGGTCGGTTGCTGCTGCTCAAAGCTATCTGCTGGGGAGGGCACGATTGGATCCAACATTGCGCAACCGTACCACCTTACGGAAGAACACTCGACGGTTGAGCGACATTTGGCTCGGAGCGTTCGGCGTAGCCGTCCTCGTCTTGGCGTCGGCAGTCGGGCTCAGCGCGTACTCGCATCTGGCGATGGCGCTGCCGGCGGTGGTGTTTCCGAAGGACTTGTTCAACCAAGATCTTGGTGATGTGTCGCGCGAGTTGCCGGCAGTCGCAAAGCAGCGTGAGAAAGATTGGTTGCGGCAGATCGTCAAGCCGAAGCTGGAGGCTGTGGGCATTCCGGCATTCCGTCCAGAGGACTGGAAATATCTCGAAGATTTGGTGGATGGGTTGTACAGCGGTGACAGAGATACGATAGCGCATGCCGTTGGAGGTCTGGCATTGTTCAATCGGACGGCGTCAGAGGGGTGGCTTGGATTGGATGTGAGAGGAGCAGGACGTCTGGTTGGGATTCTCTCGGGTTGGGAGCGCAAGACCCCGCCGGCCATCGTGGCGAACCAAGCATCCATGGCTGCCACCCTCTTTGCGATTCAGTACGAGCTGGCGCGCCGGTTCCGCGTGTGGTCGCAGGCGATTGACCCTAGTGGGAATGATGTTGGTGGGCTGGGCGCTTCGGCGATGTGGCACGTCTATTTGCGGATAGATTCACTCGGCAAGGACTTCAAGCGGATGTCCGAGCTAGGAAGTGGGGCTCAACCAGTACGTACCGCCCTGCAGAACGCGTTGACGGGATTTTGGCATCGCGATATCGAACGGCATTTTGACGCGCAAAGGCGGTCGGCGAATGAGAAGAGAGATTTTCCCGGTGCCAAGGAACTACCGATCCTACCGTTTCCAGCAGAGGATTTTGATGCGTTCTGGGAGGCCGTGGGTCGCATATGGCAAGCGGAGGCGTGGCAGGCCGAGCTCAATCGGATCAGCGCGGATACATCCTTGGATAAGCGGCTGAAGTTTGGGTCTGAAGCGAACAAGCTGAGCAACCAGCTGACCAAGGCGAGACAAGGGGGTGATGGATCACCAGGAGTGCTGGATCTGCATGAGCCGACTCGAGCGCTGGTGGCGCGGTATGTGCGCGCCAAGTTGGCGCAGGTGCTGGAGCGGATCAGGGTTGACGCGACGGCGCACCACGGCAACGCAGCGGCGTCGCAGATCGAGGTCGTGATCGCGGCGATGGAGGGTGTGCAGCCCGGACAGCAACCCGACGGTGCACTCATTGCGTTGGGGCAGGCGTTGGTGGCGGTGCATGGGAAGAATGAGTTGATCGACAAGTTTGGACTCTTGCCGGGCGAGGTGGTGCAGAGCCAGCCGGCGGCTACGCTGTTGGCCGGTATTCGAGCGGATGAAGAAGGGTTCACCGGAGAGGTCTTTCTCCAGCGCGGCGCGGAGTATTGTGGACGCGTGGCTGGCGCGCAGGTGTATCTGCGGGTGAAAGCAGACGAGTGGGAAGGTCAGTCGCAGGATACACGCTTGAGGGAGGGGTCCACGGTCCTCGCCAAGGGTTCGTGGTTGTTCCACCGCAAATGGCGGCTGCTCTTCGGCGTCGTCATCACCACCGCTGTGCTCGGCGGTCTCTTTTTCGCGCCCGACGCGGTGAACTCGGAGCTTCTGCAGATCTCGTCTGCCGCGATGGCGCTGCCGGGTCTGCCAACAGCGAGGAAGGACGTGTTGGAATTCCAATCGCTGGTGGAGCGGTTGGATGCGGCGGATTGGGCGGTGGATCGGTTGCCGACCACTCAGGCGAATCGGTTGCAGTCGCTCTGGGCGTTTGTGGATCCTTTGGTGAATTGGTATCGCCTCGACGAGTGGGCGAAGCCCTACTTCCCGGATGATTGGGATGATGATCGGAAGCGGTTCGTGGATGCGCTGCAAGTTGCGAGGCGTGAGATGGGAGGGTTTCTGCTGCGGTTCGACCGTTGGCAGAGAGGCGTGCCAGCCTTTCGGTATTCTACGTTGCGCTCATGGGATTATCTGTACGACGTGGCGTCGGGAAAGGAGGCGGAGCGGCTTGGCGGGCAAGCGGGCACGATGGCCGAGCAAGCCAAGCAGGCGCTGCAAGCGTGGCGCCGGGAGGCATCCGGAGCGGCACCTGTGGAGGTCATTGAGCAGGCGAATCAACTGCTGACGCAGCGGCGCGAGATGCTTATGCCGATGTACCGGCGCCCGCATGGCGAGCATACCGTCGTCATTCCCATGCCGGTGCCCGAGGGAGTGGAGGCGCCAGATCAGGCGACGGAGCTGTTGTTTGACTACCTTGGAGACGAAGTATTCTCGAAGCTGCCGGCGGGCTCTCGGGTGTGTGATGTCGGGTGTGGTGCAGGAGCTCATGTGGTGCTGGGAGCGAAGTTCGGTCATTTCGTCGTTGCCCTCGATTATAGCGCTAGGGCCGTAGCGGCTACGCAGGATGCGATCGATTATAACGGCGTTGGCGCGAATGCCGTGGCTGTGGAGAGCGACGTCTATTCGGCGTTGCGCGCAATCGACGATGCCCAGCATCCACATCCAGCGATAACCGCTTTTGTAGCCAATGACCGTAAGGCCGACGCTGCCTACGGCAATCCTGCGGCGATGCCGGCTCGAGCGGGAGAGTTCAATATCGAGCGTTTGACTGATACAGACAAGGGGAACTTCGATTACCTTGGGTTGACGCCCGAGGGTCACACCGATGGCTTGGGCTTGATCCGCCGCATCGTGAAGGAAAGCCGTGATGTGTTGAAGGACGGTGCTCCTTTGGTCATCGTGATCATGGATTTTCATGGCGTCGACAGGCTTCAACAGATCTTTGAGGAGAATGGGTTCACCAATGTCCGTGTTGCAGCGCAAGCGCGGCGGCGGGTGCGCGTGGATGGGGTGACGTGGAATCATATGGAGTTGATCGAGGAGATATCGGAGCAGCGGGGGAACAAGTACCAGTTCTTCCGGGAGGATGGCTCGTCGTTTGATTCCGTGGCACAGGCCAAGCAAGAATCCGAGAGCGGAGCAGCGATCTATTTCCACTCCGTCGTGATCGAGGGGGTGCTGAACGGAGCAGCGCAGCAGGTGGAGGAGAAGACGGCGAAGTCTGGTGAGGAGTCGGCGTTGCGCAACGACCCAACGTTGGCACGCGGCGCTCCGTTGCTGCGTCTCCAGTGGCAGCTGATGTGGCTCTCCCCACAGGCGGCGGCTGGGATCGAGGCGGCGGTCAGCCGCGTTGGAGCGGCGTTCGCACGAGATGGTGAGAAGGTTGATGTCAATGAGGTGGCCAAGGATCCTTTGCTACAAGGGTTGCCACAGCTATTGAAGGGTCAGGATCCGCAAGCGGCACGGGAGCATCTCAATGCGGCGGTCGCGAACGTCGACAAACAGCTTGCTAGTAGAGGGCGCACAGGATTCCAGAAGTGGTGGCAAGCGAACCAGCGGATGTTGCTGGGCGCGGCGTTCACGCTGCTGCTCGCAGCGGTGCTGACGCCGCAGCTCTTGGAGTCCACTGGCCAGCACTCGGAGAGCGCGCAGCAGTTGTTGAGCGGCGCGATGGTAATGACGCCGATTCCGGCGCTGACGCCGGAGCAGAAAACGCAGGCGGTGCCACAGCCAGTCAAGACGTCACTGCAGGCGTTGCTGCGACGGGCGCGTGAAGTGGCAGTCGGCGTGTCCGTTGATGGTCGTTCGGTCAAGCAGGTTGAGCTGACGTGGAGTCCGGAGGGTGAACTGAAAGTGTTTCTCCATGTGATGGATACTAGTGGCAAGGCTAGTCTGCACTTGGTGGCTCAAGGGCGTTTGTTCAATCCGGCCGGTCGTCAAGACGATGCGGCTTCTGAGCTGCTGGCTTACGCTACCATTCACGGCGGATGGCGCGTCGACGAGCTCGGAGTTCCGGACCAGTTGCCTCTCGGTTGGTCCATCGAATTCCCGACTGCGGAGAAGCGCTATCCATTGTCACCAACTATTCTGATACCGTTGGCAACGGTGGAGGAGACATCACTCGGACACACAACTGATGTTGTGGCGTCGTGCCTCAGCGATGCTGTTGAGACGACCTGCGAGTTTGCGAAGGAGATTCAATGGCGCCAGGATGGGCAGAAGATGGAAGGTGGTCTAGCGGTGTTGGAGGGTGCCAGTTTGATTGCGGCGTTGCGAGGGCTGGCGGCTCGCGGGATTGAGAGGGTGACGCAGATCGATTGGCAGTACGAGCCGGAGATCGTCGATCGGTACGATGGAGATGGAGCAGAGACAAAGATTTTTGGTGATCAGCAAGTGATCATGATTGAGCGAACGGTTCAACAAGTGGTCAACGCAGTGTATGAAGGATGGAACTCCTATGAGCGTCTTGTCGGTGTGATCACTGCCGATCGACAATTTGTGCTGGTGAGAGTGCCGGTGACAGAGCCTGATCGACAGGGTGAGCGGAGACTGCATCTCGCCGGTGTGGTGCGGCGCATGATGTACGCCGGATTGATCGATCAAGCGGACGCGACGCGCGTTCGTCAGTACCGGCGATTTCTCTCTGATATCCCGGACGATATGCCGCCGGAGGTGCCAACGCGCCACGCGGCGTTGACACAGCTGGGTTCTCAGCAGCGGCACATGATTGTGAAACATCTGTTGCGTCAGGCAGGGGGTGCGATGCAGATGCATCCGTTCGCGTTCGCACAACAGATGGATGCAGCAGTCCGTGCCCATATACGATCAACCAGCGATGTGGAGCCAGACGTGCATCGTGATCGCCCGGCCGTGATGCTGGATATCTTGCGCCATCCGGTTACTGGGACTCCGGCATTCTTGATCGGCGCCGAGGTCTTTGTAGATGGCAAACGTCGCCAGGTCTTATGTGTGCATGACTGGGCAACGAGGTCATTTCAGGTCGTCGATGATGAAGAGCAGCTGGAGCAGATGTGGGTGGTGAATACGCCGTATGAGACGATGGCGCAGATTGCCTACCGGCCGCAGGCGCTGCGGGCAGTCTTCGGGCGATGGAAGGACGGCAACGTCGGGTATTTTGCGCGGCTGGTCGAGGCGGTGGTGACGAAGGGGGTGACGGTGCAGATCAGTGCGAGCGACATCGAGTTGCGCGGGAAGCGGGAGCTGGAAGTATTGGACGTGCCGTTTTTCGATACTGCGCGTCGAGAATTAGGAGAGCTGGTCGCGTTTCTGGATAGACAGTCATTGCGTCTTGGAGAGGCGGTGATCTTCTCTGGGACGCAACGGCAGATCATTGAACGAAGGATCTGGAACGCCGTGACGCCGGGGGCTTCGGAAGGGGAGAGCGCGGAGCAGGCGGAGACACAGTTTCGGGCGTTGGCAGCTGCTGTGATGACGGCCCGTCCGGTACTGACGTTGCCGGGTTCGCAGGCGTTACGGGCGCCGGAAGTGGTGCATGTGGCGTTGATCCATATGGATCAATTGATTCAGAATCAGTCTGTGCCGCCGGAGGCGTTGGAGAAGCAGCTACAGCTGGTAGCAGAGCGGTACGGCCGTGATCTGCGACGGCTGGTTCAGGTGGCGAAATATTGCGGCTGCGATGCGGTTGTCTCGGCATTCACAGCTCTCGATCAGAAAGAGCGTGCCAAACCGCGGCCTGCGATGCCGTTGCGCGAGGCCATGGTGGCGTGGCGGCGGGCGGAGAGTCCCGAGCAGCAGGTCGTGTTGCGGATGGTGGCTGTCTGCTACGGGATGATCGGTACTCTTCAGAAGCTTGGTACGCCGGTGCCTCCCTTCTCCAGTCTGGCGCAGCAACTCGAGGAAACTGTGACTGGCTTCGAAGCCGATCTCGCGTTCGTCCACGCGTTGATGCAGGAACAGCCGGAGTTGGTGGAGCAATTCCTCAATGGAGCGGCAGCGCGATTCGGCGGTAGCTTATGGCAGTGGTACAACGATGTGGGGCGCGAGGAGATGCTGGACTATCTCGAGGCGCAGCTTCTTGATGGCGATGCGGCATCGGAGATTGAACAGAGTACGGGGAGGTTGCGGCGGGCGCATGCGGATTGGGAGGCGAGTGGAGGGGATCTGCAGGCGCAGGCGGGTTTGTTCTGCGCGATGATCGATGGTTTCCTCAGTGTAAGTGGGGCTAATGCAGTGACCGTACCGTTTGCGATCGTGGAAGGGACGTTCCGAGAGGGCCATGAGTTCCAGCAGGTGGTTGGGCAATTGCAAGCGGCAATGCCGGATCGTCTTCAGGCGGTGGGGGCGGTGTTGGATGCGGCGGCTGCACAATCCAGTGAGGTGTTCCAACAGTGGTATGGCGCTGAGGGGCGTGCGGCTATGCTGGAGTATCTGGTATCACCGGAGGGGACCGGTGCTTCAGGAGCAATGGCAGCGGTTGCCGAGGAACAGCAACAGTTCATACAAGCGTATCGTGCGTTTCAGCATCGGCCTGATGAGCTGACGACGCAGGCCGAATTCTTCTGCGCGTTCGCCGCGCTCTTTGTGGTCTCTAGAGGTGCCGCAACTGTACAGGCGGCTGCGTTTGTGAAGCAGATGGAGAGTGGCGACATCTTTAATGATGTGGTGGGAAGGTTGCGGAAGGCGATGCAAAGTAATTCTCCGGATGTTGAGCAGGCGTTGGATGCTGCGGCTAGGCGGCACGGCGAGGCGTTCCAGCAATGGTATGGCGCTGAAGAAAATCGGAACCGGAACGCGCTGCTGGCATATTTGCGAGGAACAGGTGGTATTGTCGATGCTCAGTTCTATAGGGGAGACAACGGGATTACGCCGCAGGAGACGAAGGTGGCGATCGAGCAAGATGGGAATCTGACGTCTTTGCCGCTGGAGCAGACGCAGGGACGGAGAGTTGTTCTCGTTGGCACAGCATCGAAGGTGGCGTTGATTGAGAAGATGGTAGATGGCAAGCTGCAGAAGCAGGAGGCGATGCGGACGCTGGAGGGGGATGAGGATGGCCAGCTCCACGAAGTGTTCTATGTGGCATTCGGCGCGTGGCAAAAGTACGGGCCACGGATTCTCTTCCATGAGCAGATGGAGGGGCTATACCAAGCTGCTGCATTATTGGCGAGGGCCGTGACGTATGGCGACAAGCATCCCGCGCAGCATGTGGAGGAAACGATGTTGGAGGGTGTGAATTTGCCAGTAACGCAGGAGGATATGATTGACGCAACAGCGATGCTGACGGGGCAATTCGTGCGGGAGCAGAATGTGGCGGGTGGGGCGCGGGGGGATCGAGGGGCGCGGGTACCGTCTCCGGCATGGGGGGATGAGCGGGAAACGGAAACGGCGAGTGCGCCAGCGTCAGCGAGCATGACGAGCGATGACTCGGCGCCGGCCGATGCGGACAGGGGCAAAGATGCCAGTGTGGCAGGGGTGGCATGGGTGACGACGGCCACCGATGTAGGGGAGGCAGGCTGGGCGGCGGATCAGTTCCACGCAGCGTTGATCGGCGCATCGCCACAGGATCATACGACGCCTGGACCGGTGTATGTACTGGTGGATTCTATGACATCGGACGAAGCCAGCCAGTTGTCTGAGCAGGGATTTCAGCCGATCACCGTGAGTATGCTGGAGGAATTAATCGAACGCGCAGGTGCGCCAGGTGCCGGTATTCGTGGGTTGATTTTCGCCGGGGCGCATGTGGAGCAACGGTTGGGATATGCGCCGCCCGGCGGCGCGTATCTGAATCGGTCGCTGGTGGAATTGACGATCAAAGATCTGATGGACTTTGCCGATCAGGCGTTGGATGCCAAGCGGATCGAAGAGCAGATGCGATTGCTTCAGGTGCTTGGAACGAAGGCATGAGCGAAGCCGTGGCGGCTTCTTTTTTCTGGGGTTGACATATCAAGATTAGTTGATATATTTGCTGGGTGGTGATGCGGAGCGTCAGGGATACACAGCGAGCGGTGCGGTGGTTCCATGCGTTGTCCGATGCGACGCGGTTGCGGATCGTCGATCGGTTGATCGACGGCGAGCAGTGTGTCTGCGTGCTGATGGGGGAGTTGGGAGTGTCGCAATCGCGGCTGTCGTTTCACCTGAAGACGCTGAAGGAAGCGGGGATCTTGCGGGATCGGCGGCAGGGGCGGTGGATCTACTACTCGCTGAACCCGGAGTCGATTGAGGCGATGGAACGAGTCGCCAGGATTTTGAAGGCAGGGAGTCGTGGGGGGCGGTCGGCAGCGGAGAAGTGCTGCTGATTTTTTTGTCGTCGACACATCAAGATTTGTTGATGAGATTGGAGGAGTGATGGACAAGCTATCGATCAAGGAAGCGGTGAGAGAGCAGTACGCGCAGGTGGCGTTGGGGACGGGGGCCGGTCGCAAGGGGTGCTGCAGCGGATCATCGGAGGGAGCGTCGTGCGATCCGATCACCACCAACCTCTACGAGCAGAGCCAGATCGCTGAGGTACCGTCGGAAGCGGCAGCGGTATCGTTAGGGTGCGGAAATCCCACAGCGCTGGCGTAGCTCAACCCCGGCGAGGTGGTGCTCGATCTCGGCTCTGGTGGCGGGATCGATGTGCTGCTGTCGTCGAAGCGGGTGGGGCCGACCGGCAAAGTGTACGGCTTGGACATGACGGACGAGATGCTGGCATTGGCTCGGGAGAATCAGCGACGTGCCGGCGTGACGAATGTCGAGTTCCTGAAGGGGGAGATCGAGCAGATCCCGCTGCCGGACAACACGGTGGATGTCATCATCTCCAACTGTGTGATCAATCTCTCGGCGGACAAGCCGCGGGTGTTGGCTGAGGCGTTTCGTGTGCTGAAGCCTGGCGGTCGTTTCGCTGTATCGGATGTGGTTGTGCGTGGGACGGTGCCGGAGGCGATCCGGCGGAATGTGGAGCTCTGGGTGGGATGTGTGGCGGGAGCGCTGGAGGAGTGCGAGTATCGGTCGCTGCTGGCTGCAGCGGGCTTCGAGCAGATCGAGGTGCAGCCGACGCGGATCTATCGCGTTGAGGAGTTTCGGGCGCTGCTGGCACAGGCCGGGATTGACGTTGAAGCGATCGCAGCCGATGTAGACGGGAAGTTCGCCAGCGCGTTCGTACGCGCGCGGAAGCTGGTGCATCGGTGAGGTCGTCAGGCGGCGGTCCGCTAGGTTCTTCGAGCGGTATCTGTCGCTCTGGGTGCTGCTCTGTATTGGCGCTGGGGTTGCGCTGGGTCGTGTGGCGTCAGACGTGATAGTTGTGCTCAGTCGCATGACCGTTCACCAGGTGAATCTACCGGTCCTCGCGCTTGTCGAGGGTGCCGTTGTCGATCTGCACGATCTGCAATCGTACGCGGTACCGGTTTCCATCGGAGACGAAAGGAGAGCGCGGCGAATGCTCCGTGGAGCTGGCGATGTCGGCGATGAATTAGCGGTTCATGGAACGATCGGGACTGGATGGATCCCCGGCGTGCATGATGGTGGCGATGTGGGTGAGCGGATCGGGATGATCAGCCCGGTAGCGGCAGAGGAAGTTCCAGCAATGGGCGTAGCGTAGCGGCGTCCGCGTCTTGCGCATGAGGAGGTTCCGTTTGCGGACGAAGTATTTGAGCGCTGCTGTCATGCCCAACCGTCGCATCCACGCGAGTCCCTCCAGGCGCCGCTGCAGATTGTTCATCGTCTGCCCTTGTCCCCATCCTTCCACCGACATGACGTGAAAACCGTGCAGCTCTAGGAAGCGCATGAACGGCGCTCGCTCGAAGAGTCCAGGGTAACAGTATGGGTGGCCGATGCGAGAATTGGGAATGCTGATGAGCAGCGCGCCGCCGTCGACCAGCACGCGACCGATCTCCTGCAGGCAGCGGTGCGGGTTCTCCAGATGCTCGATCGTCTCGAGACAGACGACCCAGCCAAACGCGCGGTCTGGAAACGGCAACGGTTGCGTACTGATGTCGAGCTGGTGGCAGGCGATGCCTTTGGCGGTGGCCTTTGCGACGCCGGAGGCGGAGACGTCGATGCCGGCGACCCAGTGGCCGCGCGACGCCAGGTACGCGAGCAGCGTGCCTTCGCCGCAGCCGATCTCGAGGATCGATTGCGGCGCGGTAAGTGGCGCGAAGTAGCGCGCGGCGATCCAGCGGTATCGCTCGTCGCCGCCAAACGGGCCAGCGAGTGATGCGTACACGTTATCGTACGCGTCGCGGATCGCCGAGGGATTGGAAGTCATCATGCGCGGATCGTATCACGGCTCGGACGGGCGCGCCACTGTCGGGACATGGTGGCGTCGCACTCGTTTAGGGGAGCAGCGTTTCCAGTTTGGTGACGAGCGCTTTCAGCTCTTTGAGCAGCGGCGGGGGGATCAGACGCTCGGCTTCGGCAACGCTCTCGGCGGTCTTGAGGTTGGTCACGAGCCGACGCAGCGACGTCGCTCGCCGCTTCTCCCGCGCCTCCTCCGGATCCTCCGGGGCCAATCGCTCCTGCATCATCCGCAGCTCCTTGCGTACCTCCGACGCCTCCTCCGCCCTCTCGAGCACTTTGGTGCGGAGCTTGGTGTATTCGGTCTCCGGCAGCTTCTTGGTGTTGGCGGCTGACTTGGCGCTGCGCAGGACGTAGACGGCATCGTAGCTCGGGCAGGGCGTCTGTGGCTCATCGGTCTCCCGCTGTTGCTCGAGAAATCCCGGCTCCTCCTGCTCCAGAAAATGATACGAGTGGAGCAACTTGCGCGCCGTCGCTTCGCGGATACCGATCTCTTTCAGACAATACGACTCGAACTCGAGGTATCCCCATCCGCGCCAATGGCGGTCTTTCCAGACGGTGAACAACATCTGTCCCAGCTCGATCCATGATGACTTGAACTGCTTGGCGCTGGCGAGCACTTTGTAACGCAGACTATCGGGATCCAGTTCCGCCATCTGCTCATCGAGGCGGCGCAATGAACGGCTTTCAGGCATTAGTAGTGACCTCCTCACTGACGTTATGGGTCGCCAATCATACCACAGGCGGTAATGGACAACCATCGTCGGTATGACGCGAGATGAGTTCTCTGCGTGCGTGCAGCGACTTTGTTGCTATGTGTCGGAGTATATACGGTGGTTCGGCCAATGATCGTCCGTTCAGCGTGTGATCTGCGTCATAGAGCTACAGAGTCGTGTGCGCTACGTTTGTTGTCACAGGGTCGGCATGATGATGAGCATGACAGAGGTAACCAGTTTATGTCATAATGCCGCCTAGTTTTGAAGCACTTATGCGGCTCTCCGCTTAGCGATGTCCTGCGGCAGTCGATAGATCCGCACTGATGTCTTGTCAGCGTTTGGGCACAGAACATTTCACAGGAGGTTGATGATGGCTACGACGGCGGTACATCAGATTGCCGAACTACTTGGGTCGCAGGCGAAGAATTTGTTGGAGTATCGGTGCAAGGGGATTCCGAAGCAGTCGCTGCATCTCCCAGGGCCGGATAGCGTCGACAGGATTTTCGTACAGTCGAATCGGTCGCCGCAGGTGCTGGTGAATCTGCAGCGGTTGCTCGGCACCGGGCGGCTCGCCAGCACCGGCTATGTCTCGATCCTGCCGGTCGATCAGGGGATTGAGCATTCGGCGGGGTCGTCATTCGCGCCGAACCCGGAGTACTTTGACCCGGAGAATATCGTCAAGCTGGCGGTCGAGGGCGGGTGCAATGCTGTCGCGTCGACCTACGGCGTGCTCGCTGCCTGCTCGCGCAAGTACGCGCACAAGATCCCGTTCATCGTCAAGATCAACCACAACGAGTTCCTCAGCTATCCCAACAGCTACGATCAGATTCTCTTCGGCACCGTCGAGGAGGCGTGGCGCTTGGGGGCGTCGGCGGTCGGGGCGACGATCTACTTCGGCTCCGCGGAGTCGAAGCGGCAGATTGTCGAGATCAGCGAGGCGTTCGAGCAGGCACACGAGCTGGGGATGGCGACGATTCTCTGGTGCTATCTGCGCAACAACGCGTTCAAGCAGGGTGAGACCGACTATCACGTGGCGGCTGACCTGACCGGCCAGGCGAACCATCTCGGCGTCACCATCCAGGCCGATATCATCAAGCAGAAGCTGCCGGAGAACAACGGTGGGTATAACGCCGTCAAGTTCGGCAAGACGCACAAGAAGGTCTACGAGCAGCTGACGAGCGATCATCCGATCGATCTGACGCGCTACCAGGTGGCGAACTGCTACATGGGGCGGATCGGGTTGATCAACTCTGGCGGCGCGTCATCGGGGGAGAGCGATCTCGCTGAGGCGGTGAAGACCGCCGTCATCAACAAGCGGGCCGGTGGCATGGGGCTCATCTCCGGACGCAAGGCGTTCCAGCGGCCGATGAAGGATGGTGTCAAGCTGCTCAACGCGATCCAGGACATCTATCTCAGCGATGACGTGACCATCGCGTAGCCACTTGCTTTAGGTTTTCTCCGTTTTCCCGCTTTTGCTTGGAGGGGAGCCTTTATTCTGCGCTACGATGCCTAATGCAGAAAAAGGGAGAAGACGCAAAGAGCCAAATGTATTGGCACTGGTTTCGCTTCGACGATCCACATAATCCTATCCTCGGTCATAATCTGAAAATCGGGAAGGGGTGCCTGTTCTCTCCATCGCTTGTTAATCTTGAACACTATGGATCGGAGAGGAGGAGAGTCGGGTGTGATGAATCCATATCGCGCCAGTCTTCTTCAATCGCCTTCTGATTTTTCAATCGAACGTATATTTGAACGAGTACGCGTACAAGAGCATCCGGATCGACCATCACGCCTTGATGCGGTTTGGTTGTTCGCAGATCGTTCGTTGGCTGAGCGAATCGGACACAAGTGGGGATTTGCAGAATACAGAGAACTCGTTGAGATTGAGGTCGTTCAGTGTGTTGCGATACACAGAGCAGATGCCATGTGGATTGAGTTTGCGAAGAAGAGCGATGTCTCGCATGAGGTGCTAGCGCGTAGGTATTGGTCAGGAGTATTCAGCGATGATTCTGAACCAGAGATACTGTTTGATGGAGTTATCAGGTTGTTGAATTTTGATTGGGAAAATAGGTGTCATTTGTTGAAATAGCAAGCACAGGAAATCGACAGTGCACTCCTCGAGGCCTAGTCTACCGATTAGTTGCTGGCGGTATTAATTGTGGATGTTACTCGTGTGCAGGAGCGGTTAGCGCAGGCGCAGTCGATTTGTGTGCTGACGGGCGCTGGCGTTTCGGCTGATAGCGGTGTGCCGACGTTCCGCGGCGCCGGAGGACTCTGGGAAGGTTGCCGCGTCGAGGATGTCGCTACGCCCGAAGCGTTCGCGCGCGATCCGGCGTTCGTCTGGCGCTTCTACGATGAGCGACGGCAGCAGTTGATGTCGATCCATCCCAGCGCAGCGCATCTGGCGATCGTTGCGCTGGAACAGCGTTGCGCCGACGTCGTCATCGCCACGCAGAACATCGATGATCTGCACCACCTTGCGGGCAGCCGCCGCGTCTTGGAACTCCACGGCAATATCTGGAAGGCGCGCTGCACTCGCTGCGCCACCGTGGCGGATTATCGCGAAGTGCCCGTCCGGTTTCCTCCTACATGCGTCCGGTGCGGTGGGATGTTGCGCCCGCACGTCGTCTGGTTCGGTGAGTCGCTGGACGAATCAATCGTTGAAGCCACGTTGGAGGCGCTGTCGCGCTGCGACGTCCTGCTCGTCATCGGCACCAGCGGCGCCGTCTACCCAGTGGCCGGCTTTCCAGCCGTCGCCAAGGAGCGTGGTGCGTTTCTTGTCGAAGTGAACCCTCAACGGACACCGATCTCCGAACTTGCTGACGTCGTCCTGTTGGGTCGCGCCAGTGAAACCGTTCCTCAGCTTGTCTCCCCACCCGTCTAGGCACGTAGAGCGCTCCGCGTGAAGCGTGAGAATCAAACCTCTAGGCGTTTTACGAGCGACGCACGGCGCTTCACGGGGTGTGAGATGTTTCACGAGATACGCCACACGGGTTTTGGCGGCTTGACGGTCGTTCGGGCAGGGTTACAATGCATGCATTGCGATGGTTGCTTGTGCGATATCGGAAATGGTGGTTAGGCTGGACAGAAATTGAAGGGGAGGAGTGGCGATGGCACAGACCGGATTGACGGCGATCAATGAGCGAGTGAAGGAATCGAGCGCTTTTGTTCAGCGGATCGTGCAAGAGATGGGCAAGGTGGTGATCGGCCAGCGGGTGCTCATCGAGCGGCTGCTGGTGGGTTTGCTGGCCAACGGCCATGTGCTGCTGGAGGGCGTGCCGGGGTTGGCCAAGACGCTCTCCGTGAAGACGCTGGCGCGCACGGTCTCCACCAAATTCCAGCGCATACAGTTTACGCCAGATCTGCTGCCGGCGGATCTTCTCGGCACGCTGATCTACAATCCTCGTGATGGGAGTTTCTCGACGAAGAAGGGGCCGATCTTCTCCAACATTATCCTTGCCGATGAGATCAACCGGGCGCCGGCGAAGGTACAGAGCGCGTTGCTGGAGGCGATGCAGGAGCGGCAGGTGACGATCGGAGAACAGACGTTTCCGTTGGATGAGCCGTTTCTGGTCTTGGCGACGCAGAACCCGATCGAGCAGGAGGGGACGTATCCGCTGCCGGAGGCGCAGGTCGATCGGTTCATGTTGAAGGTGGTGATCGGCTATCCGAGCAAGGCGGAGGAGCGGCAGATCATGGAGCGTATGGCGACGAGCGAGCCGGATCTCGCGGTGGAGCCGGTCATTGCGCCACAACAGCTACTGGAAGTGCGTAAGGCGGTCAACGAGGTGTATCTCGACGAGAAGATCAAGGATTACATCCTCGACCTCGTCTTCGCCACGCGCGACCCGAAAGCGTACAAGCTCGATCTGGCGTCGATGATTCAGTATGGCGCATCACCGCGCGCGACGATCTATCTGGCGTTGGCGGCGAAGGCGTATGCGTTCATGCAGGGGCGCGGGTACGTTGTGCCGCAGGACGTGAAGTCGATTGGTCTGGATGTGCTGCGCCATCGTGTGATCCCGACGTACGAAGCCGAGGCCGAGTCGCTGACGTCCGAGGGATTGCTGCAGCGTATCTTCGAGCAGGTTCCAGTACCATAACACCTGTGAAGCGTGAAAACAAAACCTTCAGGCGTTTGACGAATGATGAGTGACGAACGACGCTTCACGGGGTGTGAGATGCTCCATGGGATACGAACGACGGTGGTGAAGTGATTCCTGCAGAGATTCTCAGACAGGTCCGTCGGATCGAGATCTACACCAACCGCGTCGTCAACGAGACGATGGCGGGGCGCTACGAGAGTGTCTTCAAAGGACGCGGCATCGAGTTTGATGAGGTCCGCGAGTACCAGCCGGGCGATGAGGTGCGGTCGATCGACTGGAACGTCACGGCGCGCACGGGGCGGCCGCATATCAAGCGGTTCGTCGAGGAGCGCGAGCTGATGGTGATGTGCCTCGTTGATCTGAGCCGTTCCACGGCGTTCGGCTCCGTCCGACAGCTCAAGAATCAGCTCGCCGCCGAGCTCTGTGCGGTACTCGCCTTCTCCGCCATCAAAAATCACGACAAAGTCGGACTCCTGATTTTCACCGATCGGATTGAGCGGTTTATCCCGCCGAAGAAGGGGCTGCGCCACGTGCTGCGGGTGATTCGCGAGGTGTTGTCGTTCGAGCCGGTCGGTCACGGTACTGACATGCGCGGGGCGCTGGAGTATTTGAACCGTGTCGTGCGGCACAAGAGCGTCGCATTCCTGATCTCGGATTTTGTCATCGGAGATTTGCGTTCGCCGCTAGCGGTGACCAACCGGCGGCACGATGTGATTGCGATGCATTTGGTGGATCCGCGGCAGGAGACGCTGCCGTCGATCGGTTGGCTGCGGCTGGAGGATGCGGAGACGGGGCAGATGACGATCGTCAACAGCGCCAGCGCGGCGGTGCGGCAGCGGTACGAGCGGTGGGAAGCGGAGCGCCGCGAGCGGTTGCAAGGGATGTGGCGGGGTGCTGGGGTGGATGCGGTGGAGATTCGGACGGATCGGCCGTACGTCGATCCGCTGCTGCGCTTCTTCCGCATGCGCGCCCACCGCCGGTAAACGGCAGCCCCTGTTCCTGGGTGTATAGCTTGACCTGTGACAGGTGGATTTGATTCGTGGTGATAAGAGATTGCCTCTGGTGACTACGGCTGGGGCTCTATCACTTTTGTTGCAAGCTTGCAGGATCTCGCAGGCTTGAGACCACCATGATGCGATCGGGGGATTTGAGGTGAAACCACGAGGTATATCTCAGGTTGTTCGGGCTGCGGATGTCCGCGTGGCGCTGCTCTGTGGTTTGTTGATTTGTCTTGCTCTGGCTCCGATTTATTTCCTCCGTATCGTGCCGATGGTGTTCCCAACTCTGTCGAAAGTTCCGTGGGATCCATCGAGGTTTTCGCAGGAGCGATTCTTTGGCAAGGCGCTACCTAATTCGAGCTGGGTTGAGGACGAGATCCCGGTGTATTTCGCCAAAGATAATAAATTTGGTCGCGTGAATCTCGACGGCTCAGATCCCACGCACCTCTTCGAAGCAGACATGCCAGTGGCGGACTTCTTGATCTCTCCTGACGGTCGATCCGTTTTGATCTCCACGTTTCCCGATCGGCGACAATATGTTCGCCCCTTAGCCAAGCTTTACCTCGTTAGCATGGACGACCGCGACGTCTGGCTGGTGTGATGAAGGGTTAGGTTACGCTTTGTATCAGGTTCGTTGGGCATCGGACAGTCGGAAATTCCTGTATCCTAAGCGAGGTGAATTCCAATTAGCGGATTGCGTGACCAAAGAGAAACGGTCAACGGGGATAACCTCATATTCTGTTCGTTGGGGGGAGTCAGGGGATGATCTATTCTATTCTGAATGGAAGAGGGTTGACGATGGTCATCTTGTGCAGGTGTATCGCGTACCTTTGTCTACATGGCAGCCTCAGTTAGTGTATGAGGAACATCGGCGTGCGCTAGATGGTGATATTCCGAAGACTTCGGGGGTTCAGACTGTGCCGCGGTGGCATCAGCGGGATTCTGACATCCGACATGGTCCGCATGGCGGTGGAGGAATTAAGCAGTGGAGTGAAGGGCCGACTGGGAAGGCAGCGGTAGAGATCAATCATAGGGATCAGTATTTGTACTATGCGGACAAGAGCGGAGCTAAGACCCGAATGTTTCGGGTTGCTTACGGACTGAAAACAGTCGATTTCCCTAGATTGGTTCTGGCACCAGGTGGGCGATACGTGTTGCTGGATGGCACACTGTCTTCTCAATGCTCGGTGTTTGTTTACGATCCTGTCACCAAGCAACTTGGAAAGTTACTAGATGGTTCTACTCAGCTATATGGTTTCTACGATGATGGAAAATAGCGGTATAAGAACAGAAGCGGTACTGGACAGGTTTTGTTTCTGGGAATGCGCTAGTGGGTGGTAGGGGATGGAGCTGTTATGGAAGAGCGAGGGGTTCGATGGGTCACGAGATGAGTCGGCTGGATGTGCAACATGCGACGTACGACATGCGACGAGCGGTTAGCGGGCGGGTGTCGTGGGCGGTGATGGTGCTGCTGGTGCTGCAGCTGGTGATGTTGGCGGTCGTCGTCGTGATGTGGCGGCAGGCGGGGCATCCGGCTGCCGGTGGCACGGTGGCATCCAACGGCTGGACGGCGCAGCAGCAGCTCGATCATGCCAATATGCTGCTGGCGAAGGGGCTGAAGGAGCAGGGGGCGGAGGCGCTGGAACGATATCTGGAGCAGTCGGGCGTCGGCGGGTCGCGGCGGGCGGGGCTTGCCTATCAGATCGGCACGCTGTACATGGAGCTGGGGCGATACGATCAGGCGCTTGGCTGGCTCTATCAGGTGGAGCAGGCCGATCCGAAGACGGAGCTGAAGGATGATGTTGGGCGGAAGATCGTCGAGTGTCTGGAGCGTAGCCAGTTGACGATGCAGGCGCGTTACGAGCTGGCGTCGAGGACACAGGCGTCATCATCGGACGAATCTTCTTCGGCAGCGAGCGAGAGCGTGGTCATTGCTCGCATCGGTGAGGATAAGGTGACGATGGCTGATCTGGACAAGGCGCTGGCGCAGGTGCCGGAGGGGATGCGGCGGGAGTTTGAGACGCCGGAAGGGAAATTGAACTTCGCCAAGGAATATGTCTCGCGAGAGATTCTCTTTCGCAAGGGGCAGCGGCTCGGATACGATCGCGATCCGAAGTACCGCGAGGCGGTGCAGCTACTGGCGAAACAGCTGGTGATCGAGCGGGTGGTGAGCGAGGAGTTGAAGCGATCGGTGCATGTGGATCCGGGTGACGTGCGTCGATACTACGAGGCGAACAAAGAGCGGTACAAGACGCCGGCGCAGCTGCGGCTGTCGGTCATTCGGGTGATGGATCAGGCGGCAGCGGAGGCGGCGGCGAAGCGGTTGGCGGATGGCGAATCGTTCGCTGCCGTGGCATCGGCGGTGTCGACGCATGAGCCGACGAAGGTGCACGGCGGTGAGATCGAGGGCGCGGTCTCCGACGGCGGAGAGCTCGCCGGGGTGGTGCAGCCGAAGCCGCTGTGGGATGCGGTGCATCGTGCGGGGATACCGGGGACGACGGAGCCGGTGGAGGCGGGCGGGGCGTGGTGGATCGTGCGGGTGGAGGAAGTGGTGGAGCCGGAGAGCGTGCCGCCGTTTGAGGCGATCCGCAGCCGCGTGGAAGGGCAGTATCGGTTTGAGAAAGAGGGACAGGCGGTGCAGGAGATGTTGCGCCGGGTGTTGCAGGAGCAGACGGTGGAGTTCTATGGTGACCGGCTGTCCGGGACATCATCGGCGTCTGGATCGGTGGCTCAGTCGCTGACCGATCAGTCGGTTGGCGATCCTGTTTCCGCGAAGACGGGACAGGATTAGTCGGGCAGTCTGGGCTCAGTTCTCTCGAGGGGTTTGAGGTGAGACGATCCGCTTGGTTGTTGATCGCCGGGTTGTTGGTTGCGGGCACCGCGCTGGCGGATGAGACGCCGGTGACGGTGAAGGCGACCGTTGATAAGAGTGAAGCGACGATCGGCGATCGGTTGCGGTATGAGATCATCGTGGAGTATCCGGCAGGGCTCGAGGTGACGCTGCCGTCGTTTGGATCAACGCTCGGCGAGTTTGCGATCGAGGATTTCGGTAGCGCGCCGCCGAAGCGCCGCGGCGATCGCATGATCAGCAAGCAATGGTACCGGCTCGACGCGTATGTCGCCGGAGAGTACACGATTCCTGAGCCGGTGGTCACGTTCCGTGACGCCGAGGGAATCGAGCATGAGGCGAAGGGACCGGCGCTGAACGTGATGGTCAAGAGCTTGCTGCCATCGGACTGGGAATCGCAGGATATCCATGAGGCGAAGCCGCTGGTTGTGCTGGGGCACCGCCGATGGTGGTTGTGGGTGGCGGGATCGGCGGCGCTGATTGGTGTGGGGATCGGCGTCTGGTGGTGGCGTCGATGTCACGCAGGCGGTGTCATCGGGCCTCCGCCGAAGCCACCGCATGAGGTGGCGCTGGCGGCTCTCGAAGCGTTGCGACGCGAAGATCTGCTCAGCCATCAACGGTACGAGACATACTACATCCGGCTCTCTGGCATTGTGCGGCAGTATGTGGAGGGGCGCTTCGGCTTGCGGGCGCCGGAGATGACGACGGAGGAGTTTCTACAGGCGGCGACGGGAGCCGCCGAGCTCACGTTCGATCAGCGTCAGCTGCTGCGTCAGTTTCTGGCGCATTGCGATCTGGTGAAGTTTGCGCGGTATCGGCCATCGTCGCAGGAGGCGGAGGAGGCGTATGCGGCGGCGCACCGCTTCGTACAGGAAACGAAGCCGGTGGCTGCGCTGGCACCAGCGGTAGCATCGGCACCGGCAGACGAATTATGATTGAAGCATCTAGCATGCTTAACGCTCGAGAGCCACGGGGCCTGCCGCCTGCGGGTGCTCCGCCGTCCTCGCGGCGTCCCCCAGCCCCCACCTTGCGCTGGAGCCCAGACGTCCGAGGCATCTACGAAGGTATTGAGACGTTGGTACAGCAGCAGAGCGAGTCGGGGCCGTGGCCCCTGCACCGCTGTGGGCGGTGGAGGCCTCCCCTCCGGCGTCACCCGTGGCTCGGTATCATCGTCATGTTGATAGTCGTGCTTATTCGCGCCTTAGAAAACCCCACACGTGAGTGTGGGGAGGAAGCGTAGTCATGGCCTACGGTCCGCATGGCGCTGCGCGACTGGACGGGCGGACAGACCAAGCATCGGCGGCTGTACCACCTGGTGTGGATCCCGAAGTATCGGAAGCGGTTGTTACGGGGCAAAGTGGCCGTCCGCCTGCGGCATTGGCTGTACGAAGCGTGCAAGGTGAACCAATGGTGGATCGAGGAGATGAACATCCTGCCGGATCACGTACACGTGTTGATCCAGGTGGCGCCAACGGAGCCGGTGGCGGAGGTGGTGCAGCGGTTGAAAGGGGGCACAAGCTATCTGTTGCGCAAAGAGTTCCCCGAGCTGGAAGAAACGCTCTGGGGCGGGAGTTTCTGGGCGGACGGCTCCTGTGCCGAGACGGTGGGTGCGCAGAGTTTCGCCGCCGTGAAGCGGTACATCAAAGAGAACAAGGACAGTATGCCACATCGGGCCTAGAAGCCGAGGCCTTCAGGCCTCGGAGATTCACTTTCGCAGAAGGTTGTATGAGGTGAGTGTATGACGTTCCGCGACCCACTCTGGTTGTTGGCGCTGGTACTGTCTGTAGCAGCGGTGTGGGTGGGGCGCCGATGGCGTCGCGCCGGATTGCGTGTGCCAACGGTTGAGGGACTCGGCGAGGTGGCGCGGCAGAGTCGGCGCGGGTGGCACAAGCTGCCACCGCTCCTGCGGGCGTTGTCGCTCGCGTTGATCGTGCTGGCACTCGCCCGTCCGCAGCAGGGGATGGAGGAGAGCCGCATCACCACCGAAGGGATCGACATCGTGCTCGCGGTCGATGTCTCGACGAGCATGCTGGCGGAGGATTTCCAACTGCGCGGTCAGCGGCAGAACCGGCTTGCCGTGGTGAAAGAAGTGGTGAAGGAATTTGTGGCGCATCGCCCCAGCGACCGGATCGGCCTGGTGGTCTTCGCGGCGCGCGCGTACACGCAGTGTCCGCTGACGCTCGATCACGGATGGCTGCTGACAAATCTCGATCGAGCGGAGATCGGCATGGTGGAAGATGGCACGGCGATCGGCTCGGGCATTGCGACGGCGCTCAATCGGTTGCGCGACTCGAAGGCGAAGAGCCGAGTGATGATCGTGCTGACTGACGGGGTCAACAACGCGGGCACGGTGTCGCCGGATGCGGCGGCGGAGCTGGCGAAGACGCTGGGAGTGAAGGTGTACACAATTGGTGCCGGCACGAAGGGGTTGGCGCCGTACCCGGCGACCGACATGTTCGGACGCACGGTGTACCAGCCGGTGCAGATCGAGGTGGATGACGAGGGGTTGACGCGGGTGGCGCAGACGACCGGCGGCCAGTATTTCCGCGCCACCGACACCGAGTCGCTTCGGCAGATCTACCAACAGATCGATCAGATGGAGAAGATGGAGATTGAGCAGCCGAAATTCATGGTCTATCGGGAGTGGTACGCTGCGCTGGTCATCCCGGCGGTGTTGTTGTTGATTGCGGAAATCAGTTTGGGGCAGACATGGCTACGGGTGCTTCCTTGAAAGGCGGACGCAAGACGCAAGATTCAAGACTCAAGGGGTTGGCGCAGATACTTGTGTCTTGTAGCTTGTGTCTTGTGTCAGGGGTTCGGGATGCAATGGGCATATCCTGAGCGGTGGATGTGGCTGTGGTTGGTGCCGGTGGTGGTGGCCTTCTGGTGGTGGGCGTTCCGCCAACGGCGTCAAGCGCTAGCCCGCTTTGCTGATCCGACGCTCATCGAGGCGTTGGCCGCCGACGTGCTCTGGAGACGGCGACGGCTCAAGGCGGCGATGGTGACGGGCGGATTGCTCTGCCTCGTGCTGGCGCTCGTCGGGCCGCAGTGGGGATTTCACTGGGAAGAAGTGACGCGGCGCGGCGTCGACATTGTGATCGCGCTCGATGTGTCGAAGAGCATGCTCGCGAAAGATGTGAAGCCGAATCGTCTGGAACGCGCGAAGCTGGCGATCCAGGAGTTGGTCCCGTTGCTGAAGGGCGATCGGATCGGGCTGATCGCGTTTGCCGGAACGAGCTTCGTGCAATGTCCGCTGACGGTCGACTATGGCGCGTTCTCGCTGACGCTCGAGGAAGTGACGACCGACACGATCCCGCGCGGCGGGACGGCGATCGCCCAGGCGATTCGAACGGGCGTCAAAGCGCTCGAAGAGTCGGCGCGCGGCTCACGGGCGCTGGTGCTGATCACTGATGGCGAGGATCACGAGGGCGATCCGGTGGCTGCGGCGAAGGAAGTGGCGCAGGCGGGCGTGAAGATCTTTTGCATTGGGATTGGGACGTCGGAGGGGGAGTTGATTCCGATCACCGATGAGCAGGGGCATCAGACGTTTCTGAAGGATCGCGAAGGGCGGACGGTGAAGTCGCGGCTCGACGAGGCGATGCTGCAGAAGGTGGCGCTGGAGACTGGCGGTAGCTACGTGCGCGCCACGTCGACGGCGTTCGGGCTGGATCTGGTGTACCGCGAGCGGATCACGAAGCTCGAGCAGCAGGAGTTTGAGAGCTCGTTGCAGAAGCGGTGCGAGCAGCGGTTTCAATGGCCGCTGGCGGTGGCGCTGGCGCTGTTGACGCTGGAGCTGCTCGTCGGCGATCGCCGGCGCGTTGGGGTACGGAGGAACCGTATCGTTGCTACAGGGGGGTCTGATCTCACGCCGGGAAGCTCGGTCAACGCAAGAGGTCTGACCCCATCGGTAAGGATGGAGTGAAGCGGTGTGCCATCACACATGTCGAGGACTGACTCGTTGCGACGCGGGGTCTGGCACCATATGCACACTGGGCGGATTTTGCGTGAGGTGCCTGATCCTATTGGGAAGGTTTGGGTTGGAACGGTAAGGATGGTCGAGGGGTCCAATGCGTAACCATACGCGATACGCGGGGGTCACTGGATTGCTGCGACAGGGGGGTCTGGCGCCGAAGGTGCCTGTTGGTGACGGCCTTATTGCCGCGTTGGGGTCTGACCTCACGCCAAGCAGCGTGGCTGCGGTGAGAGGTCTGACCCCATTGGCAAGGATGGGGTGAAACGGTAAGGCTGGGCGGGGGAAATGATGCATAACCACATGCGGTATGCTTGGGCGCTAGCTGTGGTCTCAATCGTTCTGCTTGGTCCATCGTCCGCGCAGGCGGCGGAGCCGACGGCAGAGGCGATGCGGTTCTATCGGCAGCAACGATATGACGAGGCGGCGCAGCAGTTGCAGGGCGCGCTCCAGCAGCATCCCGACGATCCGGCGCTCTACTACGATCTCGGCACCGTAGCGTACGCCAAAGGCGATTATCAGGCGGCCGAGGAGGCGTTGAACAAGGCGTTGGCGTCGGCCGATGCGGGGCTGCTGGGGCGGACGTGGTACAACCTCGGCAACACGCACTACCGGCAGGGACAGATGAAGGAGGCGACAGCGCCGGGCGAGGCGATCGCGCTGTATCGACGGGCGCTGGATGATTATCGGGGGGCGATCCGCCAGGCCCCGAACGACAAGGATGCTCGCTACAACTACGAGCTGGTCGAGCGGCGGATGAAATCGTTGATGCAGCGGCAGCAGGAGAAAACCGGGGGACAGGGGACGGGGGACAAGGGGCAGAGAAGCAAGGGCGAAGAGCAGAAGGCAGAAGGCAGCGAGCAAGGAGCGGAACAAGGTGAGTCGCAGGTCGCAGGTCGCAGGTCGCAGGCAGAAGAGGATCAGGCACAGACGTCGGCAGCGGCCGCGGTGACTGGAGAGGGGGAGGAAGAGAAAGCTGGGGGCGAGCAACAAACTGCCGAATCGGATCAGCAGCAGAACGGTGACGAGCAGGAAGCGTTGCAGCAGAAGCAGGATGCCGAGTCATCTACGTCTGGCGAGCAGAAGGCAGAAGAGCTGGGTGGGGATCAGACGCAAGCGGCGGCTGACGAGAAGGAGATGTCTCAGCAGGAGGCGTTCTGGATTCTTGACTCGATGCAGCAGGAAGAGCGCGGGGTGCCGCGTGGACGGCAGCAAGGTCCGGCGCGCGAGCGCCCCGTTGAGCAGGATTGGTGAGATGAGCAGAACAGGCGTATGTCGTATGTCGCATGTCGTACGACGCAAGGCGAGCGGCGGTGATTTAGAGGTCGCCAAGCGGCCTATAAGATACTCGGGTGTTGGTGTTGCTATCTGTTTTGTTGTGCTGTCTCTGTTCGCCGATCTTCCCTGCGACGTGCGACGTGCGACGTGCGACCGCAGTGTCGCTTACGCGGAAGAGGTGAGCGTTGTCGCGACGGTCGATCGGAAGCGCGTGGCGGTGGGTGGTACGATCGGGTTGAGTATTCAGGTCAAGGGGGCGCAAGACGTGCCAGCGCCCGATGTCACCGTGGATGGATGCGTGGTGCGTTACGTCGGTCCGTCCACCTATATCTCGGTGGTGAATCGGCAGGTTGCGTCGTCGATCACGCATACTTACGCACTGCTGCCACAGCGGGAGGGGTCGCTGACGATCGGGCCGATCGCCGTGCAAGCGGACGGCCAGTCGTTCCAGACGGAACCGATCACCGTTGAGGTGGTGTCGGCATCTGCGCCGTCGCGCGCGCCATCCGCTGGCGTGCAGATGCAGGCTGGAGCCGACGAGGGACAGGCGGAGATCAGCCAGGCGCTCCAGCTGCAGCTGGAGGTCGATCGTCGCAAGCTGCATCTCGGTCAGGCGGTGCCGGCGAGGCTGCAGCTGTTTGTCAGAGGCGCGCCGCTGCAGAATATCGCGCTGCCGACGCTGCAAACTGATGGCTTTCTGGTGCGGCCGTTCGGTCAACCGAAGCAGTCGGAAGTGGTCGTTGGCGGACAACTCTACAATCTGCTGGAGTTTGACACGGTGATCGTGCCGCTCAAGTCGGGGGCGCTCTCGCTCGGTCCGGGAAGTATCGAGTGCCAGTTGATCGCGCGACACAAACAGTCGAGTCCGTTCGGGCGGCGGTCGGGGTGGCCGTTTGGTGAAGATCCGTTCGAGGAGTTCTTTGCGAGGACCGAGCTCTACCCTGTGACCGTGACGTCGAAGCCGGTGGAGATTGAGGCGCTGCCGTTGCCGGAGGAGGGGAGGCCGTCGGACTTTGGTGGCGCGGTCGGACATTTCACGTTGGAGATGTCGGTGGTGCCGATGGAGGTGGCGGTCGGCGAACCGGTGACGGTGAAGACAACGGTGCGCGGCGAAGGGAATTTTGACACGGTGACGGCGCCGAAGCTGCAAGGGGATTTGGGGAGGTTCAAAGTGTACGAGCCGCAGCGGTGGCGCGGGGCGGTGGATGAGGCGGAGACGAGTGAGCGAGTGTTCGAGCAGGTGTTGATCCCGCTCGATCCCTCGGCGCGTGAGGTGCCGACGGTGCGGTTCAGCTATTTCGATCCGGAGGCGGGGCGATATGAAACGTTGACCGAGGGGCCGGTGTCGTTGACGGTGACACCGGCGCTGGTGCAGGAGCGCGTTGCGGTGGTCGATCGTCCTGCGGGGGCGTTGGTGGCTGCTGCGACGGAGCCGGAGGTGTTGGGCCGCGATATCGTCTTCATCAAAGAGACGCTGGAGCCGGTGCAGGGGTCTGGCCGCGGCTGGTATCGACAGCCGATCTGGTGGTGGCTGCAGGCGGGGCCGTTGTTGCTGCTGGTCGTGAGCGATGGGCTGCGGCGGCGACGCGAGCGGCTGGCTGCTGATCCGGGGATGGCGCGGGCGAGTGGGGTGTTGCGTCGGACGCTGGCACGGTGTCAGACGGCGCGGCGGCTACAGCAGCAGGGGAAGGCGGCGGAGTGTTATGCCGAGGTCTTCCGGGTGATCCAGCGATACGTGGGCGATCGGTTTAATCTATCGTCTGATGGGTTGACGAGGACGGAGCTGGAGCGATATCTGCAGCGGCGTGGGGCGCCGGCTGATCTCGTGCGCGACGTGTTGGACGTGGCTGATCGTTGTGATGCAGCGCGGTTTGCGCCATCGGCAGCGGCGGCTGATCAGGCGGCATCGGCGCTGCAAGCGGCCGAGGCGGTGCTGAAGCGGTTGGAGCGGTGGAGGCCGTCGTTGAGAGGCGAGACGCGGAACAACGCGGAACGACACGGATGAGGCGCGGATGTTGCTGAGGACTGAGAAGATAGAAGACAGGGGGTGGGGGGGGAAGACTGAATCGTTGCTGCACGGTGCCAGGTACATTCCTTCAGCAGCGTTTGGCCGACAAAAGGTGTATAGCACCCGTATGGTTGGGTTGGGGACGAAGCGGCAAGGACGGTCGGGGGAAACGGCGCCAGATCCCATCGGTGAGGCTGGATTGAAGCGGCTGCCAGCATGACTGGTTTTCTGCGACAATGGGGTCTGGCGCCGCAGGTGCCTGACCCCATTGGTTGACTAGGGTGAGGAGGGTTAGCATGGTCGGGGGATGTGATGCATAACGTGATCGGACGCTTGGCGTTTGTGATGTTGCTTGTGCTCGCGCTGCCAGCTGTTGCCGAGGAGGTTGCCAGGGCGCCCTCTACGTCAGCCGCATTTGTCGACACTGCGTTTCTCGAGGCGAACGAGCAGTACCGAGCCGGTCGGTACGAGGCGGCGGCTGAGGGGTATCGGGCGCTGCTGGAGGGTGGGGTGGAGCATCCCGCGCTCTACTTCAATCTTGGGAACGCGTGGATGAAGAACGGGCGGTTGGGCGAGGCGGTTTGGGCGTATCTCAAGGCGCAGGTGTTCATGCCGCGCGATGTTGACCTGCAAGCGAATCTCGACTACGCGCGATCGTTGCTTTCAGAGGGTGACGCGGTCTCCGTTCATCCGCCGCGCGTCGTTCGATGGATGACGCTCAACGGTCGCTGCTCGACGGCAGAGCTGGTGATGACGTGGACGGCGCTGTGGTGGGGGATGGTGTCGGTTTGGATCGTGTGGACGTGGGGGCGTCGCGCACGGCCATGGCTGGGGCCGGTGGCATGGGGTGTGAGCGCGGCTGCCGTGTTGACGCTGACGGCGTTGGTAGCGCAGACGGTGTGGGTGGATGCGGTGCCGAAGGTGGTCGCGGTGACTGAGCGGGCGGAGGTGAAGTTTGCGCCGCAGCCGGAGGGCATTGTGCACCTCACGCTACCGGAGGGGGCGGTCGTGCGGCTCCAGCAGCGGCAGGACGGGTGGATACAGATCCGCCGCGTCGACGGTCGTGCTGGCTGGGTGCGTGCTGATGCCGTCAAACTACTGTGAGGCGGACACAAGATACAAGATTCAAGACGCAAGGTTGTTCGCCAAGCAACTTGAGTCTTGTGTCTTGTGTCTTGAGTCCGATGTTCTATGGTAGATATCGATATCGTGTATGAAGGCAACCTTAAGTGCCGGGTACGGCATCGGCCGTCCGGCGTGGAGATTCGCACCGCGGCGCCGGTTGATAACCAAGGTGACGGCTCCAGCTTCTCGCCGAGCGACCTGGTGGCATCGGCGCTCGGTGCCTGCATGGCGATGGTGATGGGGATTGTGGCCCGGCGCCACGCCATCGACTTGGCGGGGCTCACCGTGCATGTGGCGAAGGAGATGTCGGCGGATGCGCCGAGACGGATCGCGCGCCTACCGGTGACGATCACATTCCCATCGCACGTGACAGCGGAACAGCGCCAGCTGTTGGAGCGCGCCGCACTCACCTGTCCCGTGCACCACAGTATCCGGCCCGACATCGACGCGCCCGTGGCGTTCCGCTAAGAGCAGACGTATGACGTGCGGCGTGGGCGTCAGACGTAGGGCGGTGGGCAAGGCTAGTCAGCAGACGTAAGACGCGGAAACCTCGGTTATCAGACGGAGGATAGTCAAGAAGACCGGTGGGCAGGTGTAAGAAGACGTGAGCGGCTATCAGGGACAGCTGGTAGACGTATGCTTCCGTCTGCCAACTGGCTATGGCACACTGCTTACGTCTGCCCACTGTTCTGAATGCTCCTCACGTCTAACATTTGGCTCTCACGTCGTCCGTCTAGGGTATTTGAGCATATCCCTCGCTGAGCAGGGAAGATCGATCAAAACCCGCGTGGCGTAGTACTCTAGTAGGGTGTCCTCGCCGCCGAGAAACGGCACAAGTTTGGTTGCGTTAGCCACGGATTTCCGGATGAAGATGTACAGAATCGAGCGTTCCTGCGTGTTGAGCCCGCGGCTCATTTGAATCAGGCAAGCGAGGTTGCCCACCTTCGGCAGCCAGGCGATCGCGGCGGCTAGTCCCAGCGGCACGCGCGGGTAGCGGGCACTCAGGGTGATCGTGACGATCTCGCGATAGATGCCGCCGATGAAGAACGTGGCGATCAGCAGCTGCGGCGACCGTAGGGTGATCCCCGCGATTGCGCAGCCGAGCGCGAGAGGGTAGAGCAGAAGCTTCGGCATCAGGTAGAGATATTGGCCTTCAAGATAGCACGCGAGGACGGGGCGGCGGATTGCGGCGGCAAACGACGCCAGCTGATGCGCCGAGAGTTTGCCAGATCGCCGCTCCCGATGCAGGATGTTCAGGACGGCTTGCTGGTAGATGTGGCGACGGTAGGTGAGCTCCGTCAAGAATCGCCGCACGCTGCGCAGTACGCGGCGTCGATACAACCGGTCGGCGGTGAAGCGGTGCCATTTGACCGGCAGCAACGCGCGCGGGGCGTGGCGCAGCCAGGTGGTGAGAGGCGCGCGTCGTTTGAACGACATCAAGCGCCGCTCGGCGCGCCAGACGCTGAGTTGTTCCGTGGTCCATTGGCGGATGATGCGGTGCAGGTAGACGTTATCGCTGGCGAGTCGCCAACAGTGCCGACGAAACTCCTCGCGCCAGAGCAGGCGGCGGATCGTGCGGCCCGCCCACGGCACCCATTCCAGCAGATAGCTGCCCCAGTACGCGGAGCGCGAGCGTCGCAGGATCGCTCGTCCGCGTCCGGAGCAATCGCCGCACCGGTGCCAATGCGCGATCCAGCTGCGGCGCACGGCGGTGCGTACAGTTGGATCATCGAGCAAGCGTTCGTGGTGGCGACAGAGGTCGATACGGGCATTGTCGTATCGCCGTCGCGCCGCCGCCAGCCGGTCGCTCCAGCCGATCAGCTCGACCATCTCGCGTTTGAAGCAGCGGCCGCCAAGATGGTAGGCGGCGATGCGCCGTCGCAGCCGCCACGTATCGATCCGGTCAAACGACGGGAAGGTGCCGCGCCGTAGCGCTGCCCACGACAGTCGGACGTGGAACCAGAAGCAGAGGATGACGTGGGGGAACGCCGGCTCCAGATCGATCCACCAGAGGGCGCGGTCATGCCGCGGGGCGTTCGGCGCAGGTGGTTGGAGCGCTTGCTTGACGTTGGTGAGCGACAGCCAGGCGCCGCCCCAGTGTTCACCGGCATAGATCTGCGCGACATGCTCATGGAAGCCGCAGCGATCGGCCCACACCATCCATTCCTGGAGTCGGTACAGCCACGAGGGGACTTCGTGATGGTACGGTAGGGAAGCGTTTAGCCATCGGCGGATTAGGTCGCGGTCTGGGTTGCGATAGACCGGGCCGCGCCCTTCGAGCCATTCGAGGACGAGACCAAAGCTTCGGGCGTCGCGCTCCCAGAAATAGCCGTTGGCGTTCACCACGCATGGCGCGCCGAACTCGATCGCCGAGAGTCGGTGCAGCAGCTTGCGCGCGAGGAGTGCTGATCGAACGGCATCCTCCAGATGGCTGTAGGGATACGGCGACTGGAACCAGATCCAGTGCGTCAGATCCCGCAGGCGTTTCTTGCAACGGTTGACGATCCCGCGTTGGGCGGTGAAGAGCTTTAGTGCTTTGGGGTGTCCTGAGTCGAGGTCGGTGGCGCGCCAGACATCGGCGGCAAATCCGCCATGCAGCGGTTCGATCAGCCGGTAGCGTTTGTCGACAGTGTGGCCGTTGGCATCGATGAGACGTAGGCGCACCGTGGCGCCCGCGGCATAGCGGTTGCGGCGCGCTGGAGGTAGGTGGTGATGTCTGCGGTGTTTGCGGGCGGCCAGACGTCGATCAGACGGGTTGGCTGGCATGGCGATAGACTAACGGTGGAAGATCGTGTGGAGGATGGGTGGGGAGCTGTAGTAGCGATCGGGTCAAGTTGGATGTCACAGCGTCACAACGCTCCTGGGGCGGCAGTATAACACACCGTTCGATCCAGCTGTTGTGAGGAGGCGACTCTCGGGGCGCGTGACGAGATCGGACGTAGGACGTGAGCAGTACGTCTAGTCAGTGGGCAGACGGAGACGGTCTGCCTGGCCAAGCGGCGGACGTGGGAGTACGTCTGCACACTCGCCTCGCCTGCTGTTCGCGTCCTACGTCTGCCGACTGCCCTCGTCCACTGCTTACGTCCGTCTCCGCACGAAGTTCTCGTGTTCGACGGATAATCTGGTACAATGCTTTCCCACTGGAGTTGTCGTGTAGGTTTCTGCGTTCATCTCCGAACAGCAGACCCGAGCTTCGACCTCAAACTGTGAGCCTCGAGTACACCGCAAAAGCGGGCGCAAGACACGAGTTTCAAGCTACATGTGAGATTTCAGAAGGCGACCACCGACATTTGACGGTTGACGTTTCGACTGTGGCCAGTCATGGCTGACGGCTGAATGTCCAACGTCGCCCTCGCCGGTATGGCACTTAGGCGCACGGGCACGCAAGGATGTTACGTATCGACACAAGAAGGATCATATGGCTACGAGACAACGTACGGACTTGAGAAATATCGCGATCATCGCGCATGTCGACCACGGCAAGACGACGCTCGTGGACGGCATGCTGCGGCAGAGTCATGTCCATCGCAACATCGAGCAGATGGGCGAGCGGATCATGGACTCGATGGATCTGGAGCGGGAGAAGGGTATTACGATCCGGGCGAAGAACGCCAGCCTCGTCTACGGCGACGTCAAGATCAACATCGTTGACACGCCGGGACACGCCGATTTCGGCGGGGAGGTGGAGCGGACGCTGCGGATGGTTGACGGCGTGTTGCTGCTGGTCGATGCCAAGGAGGGGCCGATGCCGCAGACGAAGTTTGTGCTGCGCAAGGCGATCGGTCTGGGGTTGCCGGCGATCGTCGTCGTTAACAAGGTCGATCGGCCCGACGCGCAGATCGACCAGACCGTCAACAAGACGTTTGATCTCTTCGTGGAGCTGAACGCCTCATCGGTGCAGCTCGACTTCCCCATCGTCTATACCTGTGCGACGGCCGGCACCGCGACGCTCGAGCCGGGAGCCATGGGGCTGGACTTGGTGCCGCTCTTCGAGGCGATCCTCAAACGTGTGCCGCCACCGACGATCAATCCGGACGATCCGCTGCAGCTGTTGGTGCTGGCGCTGTCGTACGACGATTATAAAGGGAAGATGGGGATCGGCAAGATTCAGTCTGGGGCGGTGGCCAAAGGCAATCCGGTGGCGCGGATTGCGGTGGACGGCACGGTGACGCGGGGCAAAGCGACGGCGATCCTGGAGTATCGCGGGCTGGAGCGGGTGGAGGTGGAGCGGGCGGAAGCGGGTGAGATCGTGTCGATCGCCGGGCTGGCGGAGATTGCGATCGGCGAGACGATCGCCGACGCGGAGGATCCGCGCCCGCTGCCGACGGTGGAGAT
>Ga0247727_10000447_pt1 | contig 100347 bp, 87 predicted proteins | sample WisWelCaveWW1625_FD_202498 | JGI IMG/M metagenome (GOLD analysis project Ga0247727, IMG submission 202498) | Biofilm microbial communities from Wishing Well Cave, Virginia, United States - WW16-25 | ecosystem: Environmental > Aquatic > Deep subsurface > Groundwater > Cave microbial mat...
GCGATCCGGGGGCGCCGCGCAGCGGCGCCTCCTGAGCCCGCAGTCTCAGCGCAGCCAGTCCTGGTCGTGCGCGGTTCGCCCCGTCCGCCCGCTCGTTGGGTGGAGGGGCACCGACGGCGGGCGGACGGGGCGAACGCGCGGCTTCGACACGACGCTGCTGATCGCTCGATCTCCGTGCGCGCGGGCGTCGTCGCAGGGCCGCCACGGGTGCCTTGCTCCGCAGCGGCCCGTTTCTCCGGGCCGCGAAGGAGCAAGGCTCCCGTGGCGGCCCACGACGACGCCTACGCGCGTCGCACGGTGGGCAGCATGACCATCAGGACTCCGGCGGCGATGACGGCGCCGCCCTGCAGCGCGCCGGATGCCGGCACGCGGCCGTGCACCAGGTAGTCGGCTGCGACGCCTGCCAGCGGTTGCAGGAAGACGAAGGGCGCCACGGTGGCTGGCGACAGGCTGCGCAGCGACCAGACCCACAGCAGCGTGCCGCCGAAGGACGCCACGACGCCGAGGCCCAGCGTCCACAGCAGCGCCGGCGGGAGCTGCGGCCCGGCGTTCCACTGGCCCGACTCCAGCAGCGCGACCGGCAACAGCGCGGCGGCGGCCCAGGCCATGGACATGAACGTCACGTCCATCGGGCGGTGGTGCTGCACCAGCGGCGCCATGAGCGGGCTGTACAGGCCCCACAGGATGCCGTGCAGCGCCAGCACGACGTTGCCGCTGAGCATCTCGCCGGCCAGCAACTGCGCCGGGTCGGCGTTCTCGAGCACGATGACCAGCGCGCCCACCAGTCCCAGCGCCAGCCCGAAGACCTGCGCGCGGCCGACCGTCTCGCGCAGCAGCATCCAGCTGAAGAGCACGATCGAGACCGGCTCGAGCAGGATCAGGATGCTGCCGTTGCCGGAGCTCGACCAGCCCACGCCCACGTTGCCCAGCACCAGCGGCAGGGCGTAGGCCAGCGTGCCCAGCAGCGCCAGCCGGCCGTGCTCGCGGCGCGTGAACCCGAGCCGCAGCCCGCCCGCGGCGAGGCCCCACAGGAACAGGCACGCGAGCGCCAGCAGGTTGCGCAGCAGCGTGATGGTCACGGGCGGCAGGCCGGCCAGCGCCTCCTCCTGCGCGAGGTAGGTCGAGCCGCCGATCAGGTTGGCGATGACGATGGCGGCCAGGGCTAGCCCGCACTTCTCACGACGTTCGTCGCGAGGCCGCGTCAAGTCGAGCCCGCGCAAGGCGTTGCGGCGCGCTCGACCGGAGGCGGCCTCGTGAGGCCGCTGAGGATCGAGCGTGTCGCAACAACGCCGCCCGGGCCGACTTGCCGCGGCCGCAGCAGAACGTCGTGAGAAATGCGGGCTAGGGCCTTCATGCGCCACGTCTCACCGCTTGAGGAACTCGGCCGGCGACAGGACGCGCGCGCCCAGCTGGCGGCTGCGGCCGGCCACCTCGCGGTCGCGCGAGACCACGGTCACGTCGCGCGGGTTGGCGGCGTCGTAGACGGCGTCCACGATGGCCTCGTCGGCCGAGCGCACGAAGCGCAGCGTGCACCAGGGCAGGTGCTCGGACGGCGGCGGGTGGCCGGGCGTGCGCACGTCCCAGTAGATGACCACCTCGCGCGCATCGTGCGGGAGGGCCGGTTGCAGCGCGGCGAGCAGGCGGGCGCGCAGCTGCTCGGGACGCAGGTCGTCGTCGCGGGCCAGCCAGTGAGCGAGGTTGTAGCCGTCGAGCAGGTAGCGCACGGGCGGGATGATAGCGGGACCTTGGCGCGCGCCCGCCGCACCTTTGGGAGCCGGGCGGGACGTGTGGTAGCTTGCCCGGCCTTTCCCGGCGCCGGGGTAGCTCAGCGGTAGAGCACGGCTTTCGTAAAGCTGAGGTCGTGGGTTCGATTCCCATCCCCGGCTCCAGCGCTTGCGGGGGCGCGCGTCAGCGCGTGGTGAAGGACAGCAGCACGCGGCGCTCGCCGTCCGGCAGCGTCGCCTCCACGCGCCGCGGCTGGCCGAAGCCCAGCGCGGCCAGGCTGCGGGTCGTCAGGCCGGCCAGCTCCGCGTCCACCGTCGGGCCCTTCAGCAGCACCAGGCGGCGGAAGCCCCGGCGCACCGGCGCAAGCAGGGCCAGCACCTCGCCGACGCGGCCGACGGCGCGCGCCACCACGCTGTCGACGCGCTGCTGCGCCAGCCACGCCTCGCCGCGCGCGGGCTCCACGCGCACGCGCGGGTGCAGGGAGAGCTCGCGCACGATGGCCTCCAGCGCCGCGGCCTTGCGCCTGCGCGACTCCAGCAGCGTGACGCGCAGGTCCGGCCGCGCCAGCGCCAGCGGGATGCCCGGCACGCCGCAGCCGCTGCCGAGGTCCGCCACGCTGTGCGCCTCCTTGAGCAGCGGCAGGGCCGTCAGCGCGTCGACCACGTGCAGCAGCGCCATGCCGCGCGCGTCGGTGATGCGCGTGAGGTTCAGGTGCTCGTTCGCGTCGCGCAGCAGGACGCAGAAACGGCCGAGGTCGGCGGCCAGCGGCTCGCGCGCGGGTCCTGGCGGCAGGTGCGGCAGCAGGATCGCGGCCACTTCCTGCGCGAAGTCGGACGTCATGGACAGGCCCCGGGGGACAGAGGGCACCCAGACTGCGCATCGGGGAGCGCACCCACAAGGGCTGACCGATTCCGTCGACGCACGGACGATCGAGATGGCTTCGCTCAGGGCGCCAGCACGAGCAGGCCGTTGCTGGCGGTGAAGCCTGCCGGGCCCTTGGCGTCGACGATCCAGGACTGCAGCCAGAAGGCGAAGCCGGACGGCACGCCGCTCGGCCAGGTGGCGGACGACGCGATCGCGCCGGCGGCGTCGGTGACGAAGCCGCCGAGCAGCACGTCGGGGTGCGGAACGAGGATGCCGTCCTTGAACGGGAGGTTGGCCTCGTCGAAGCCGAGCACGAGCGTGGCCGGCGCGAAGGGCTTGGCGCCTTGCAGGTCCAGCGTCACCGTCGAGCCCGGCACGAGCGAGCCGCTGCCCGTCAGCTCGGGCGCACCGTGGTCCGAGGGCGCGCCGGAGTAGACCGCCCACTGCCCCTTGAAGAGGTCGGCCGAGGTCGGGCCGGGCGAGGCGTGGCCCGCACCGCACAGGACGTCGGGCACGCCGTCGCCATCGAGGTCGGCGGCGCCGCCCAGCGCTTCGCCGAGCCAGGCGTTGGGCGCCTCGCCGTGGATCTCGAGCCAGGTGGTCGCGCCGGCATCCGCGACCAGGCGCACCACGCCGGTGAAGGACGCGGCGCGCGGGCCGCCGAGGGCCAGCTCCGCGCGTCCGTCGCCGTCGAGGTCGCCCGCGCCGGCGACCGCGCGGCCGAGCGCCTCGTCGGGGCCGCCGACCAGTGTCACCAGCGGCTGCAGCGTGCCGCCCGACACGACGCGCGCGTAGCCGTCGAAGGCGCCCTGGAAGGCATCCTGCGGTGCGCCGATGAGCAGGTCGCCGCGCCCGTCGCCGTCCACGTCGCCGGCGTTGGCCAGGTCGAAGCCGAACTTGTCGTCCGGCGCGTCACCGAAGAGGGTGCCGAGGACGGCCGCCGTGGCGCCCGACACGATGACGGCCCGGCCCGGCAGGTTGGTGGGGATCGACGGACCTTCGCCGGGAGCGCCGAAGGCCAGGTCGGGAACGCCGTCCCCGTCCAGGTCGTCGAGGCCGGCGACGGACGTTCCGAGCTGCTCGCCGAGGACAGTGCCGGGATGGAGCAGCAGCGTCGCGCCGCTCGCGCCCGAGATGACGAACGCGGCGCCCGCGCCAAAGGCGCCGGCGGGACCGGCGCGATTGGGCGCACCCACAAGGAGGTCGGGCAGGCCGTCGCCGTCCACGTCGCCCGCGGCCGCCACGGCCGAGCCGAATTGCTCGCCCGACGAGCCGCCGAGCAGCTCGCGCAGCAGGCTTCCGTCCGCGCCGGACAGGATGCGCACGCAGCCCGCGGAAGGCGCGGCCTGGTCGCTCTCCGGCGCGCCGACGGCCAGGTCCGGAACGCCATCGGCGTCCACGTCGCCGCAGGCCGTCACGGCGCGGCCGAAGTTCTCGGCGAACGTGCTGCCCTGCACGGTGAGCAACAGCTCGCCGGTGCGTCCCGAGAGGACGCGCACGCTCCCGGCGAACCCCTCGCCGATGGACCCAAAGGCGAGGTCTTGCACGCCGTCGCCGTCGAGGTCGCCGAGGTAGGCGACGGCCTGGCCGGCGAAGTCGGAGGACTGCGCGCCCGTTCCGGCCTGCAGCGTGGCGCCGTCGAGCCCGGGCCCATCCGCGAAGAAGCCGACATCGGGCTCGAAGCGCCAGTCGGCGAAATGGCACAGGGTGCCACCGGTCGCGCAGCCCAGCTCGATGGCCTCCAGGTCGATCGCGATCAGGTCGCCGGCGTCGACGTGGAAGGCGAGGTCGAGCACCAGCGTGCACGGCGCGGGCAGGCACCACGGCGCGTCGCCTTGCAGGTGGACGATCTGGCCGCCGGCCGTGACGAACAGCGTCGTGAAGGCGTTGGACGCGTCGAGGGAGGCCGTGAGCTCGACCATGAAGGTGCCGGGCAGCGGCGCGATCGCCTCGGCGCGGCTCGCGTTCAAGGAGCACGCGCCCGGCAGGCACGTACCGACCTCGAGCGTCGCGGGCGAGACCGTGACGCAGCCCTGCGTCTCCCACACCAGGTCGGCGAAGCCCTGTCCCCGGACGGCGCCGGCCAGCGACGTGACGACGAGCAGGACGCAGGTGCGCATGAGAGCGCCTCCGAGCATACGCCTCCCTGCGGCGACCGGCTGCGGCGCGCAGGCACGCTGGTCCGCTGCGGATCGGCGTGCATTCCGTAGACTCGTGCCCGCTTGAGCGCCGACCGCATCGCCCGCTTCCGCGCCCTGGCCGACCGGGAGCCGGACAACCCCCTGCACCGCTTCGCGCTGGCCCAGACCTGCCTCGCGGCCGGCGACTGGGCCGCCGCCGAGGCCGCCTACGCCCAGTGCCTGCGGCTCAAGCCGGACTGGATGGTCGCGGCCATCAAGCGCGCCCGTTGCCTGATCGAGCTGCAGCGTTGGGACGAGGCGCGGGCCAGCCTGGATCTCGGGGCCGACCTGGCCACGCGGCAGGGACACGACGAGCCCTGGGGGGAGATCCGGGAGCTCATGGCCCTCTTGCCCGAGTAGCGGGCCGGCGCAGTCCAGCGGAGCGGCCGGTCATGGGTCGGATGGCACCCTTTCCGCACCCTCCGTGCGCCTGCTAGATTGGCCCGCTCGCCCGCAGTCGCCCGAGAGGCGACCGGCGGGGACACCACGCCTGCCCGCAGCCGTCCCGCGGCCGGGCCTCCTCCCGCGAGTCCATGACCGCCTCCACCGTCGTCAACGACTTCACCCTGTCGGTCGCCACCGTCAACGGGTCCGGCAGCGCCTCCAGCAACACCATCCTGGCCAAGACCATCTTCAGGATGGGCGTGCCGGTGGCGCCCAAGAACCTGTTCCCCAGCAACATCGCCGGGCTGCCCACGTGGTACCTGGTGCGCGTCACCGAGCGCGGCTGGAAGTGCGCCTCCGGGCGCCGCGACTTCACGGTGGCTTTCAACGAGACCACCATCGACCAGGACATCCGCCTGGTGCCGCCGGGCGGCGTGCTGGTGGTGGACGAGGACATCCGCAAGGCCGAGCAGGTCGGGCGCAGCGACATCACCGTCTACGCCGTGCCCATGGGCTCCATCGCCAAGCCCTTCGGGCCCGACCCGCGCCTGCGCAAGCTGCTGGCCAACATGGTCTACGTCGGCGTCGTGGCCGAGCTGCTGGGCCTGGACCTCGAGGTCCTGAGGCAGGCCGTGCACGACCAGTTCGCCGGCAAGGAGAAGGTCGTCAAGCTGAACCTGGACGTGGTCATGGCCGGCATCGAGCACGCCCGGGCGCACCTGGACGCGTCCCGCTGCCCGTTCCGGGTGCAGCGCCGCAACCTGACCGGCGGGCAGATCCTGATCGAGGGCAACCAGGCCGCGGCCCTGGGAGCGCTGATGGGCGGCGCCACCTTCTGCGCCTGGTATCCCATCACGCCCAGCTCCAGCCTGTGCGAGGCGTTCATCGACTACGCGCGCGAGCACCGCACCGACCAGGCGACGGGCGTGGCGCGCTTCGCGCAGGTGCAGGCGGAGGACGAGCTGGCCAGCATCGGCCTGGTCATCGGCGCCGGCTGGGCGGGCGCGCGCGCCTTCACCGCCACGGCCGGCCCGGGCATCTCGCTGATGGCGGAGCTGACGGGCTTCGCCTACTACGCCGAGGTCCCGGCGGTGATCGTGGACGTGCAGCGCGTCGGTCCGTCCACCGGCATGCCCACGCGCAACCAGCAGAGCGACATCCGGTGCTGCCAGCGCCTCTCGCACGGCGACACCGAGCACATCGTGCTGCTGCCGGCGGGCCCGGAGGAGCTGTACGAGCTGATGCAGCAGGCGCTGGACCTGGCCGAGCGCTACCAGACGCCGGTGTTCCTGATGTCCGAGCTGGACATGGGCATGAACATCTGGATGAGCCAGCCGCTGCGCTACCCCGAGCGCCCGCTCGACCGCGGCAAGGTGCTGGACAAGGAAGGCCTCAAGGCCGCGGCCGAGTTCGCGCGCTACAAGGACGTCGACGGCGACGGCATCCCGTACCGCACGCTGCCTGGCACGCACCACCCCAAGGCGCCGTACTTCACGCGCGGCTCGGGCCACACGGAGTCGGCCGGCTACACCGAGGACGCGCAGGAGTACCGCGTGGTGCTCGACCGCCTCAAGCGCAAGATCGACGGCAGCACGCGCGACACGCCGCGCCCGGTCATCGAGGGCGAGGGCGAGATCGGACTGATCCACTTCGGCAGCTCGGCCTTCGCGGTCGAGGAGGCGCGCGAGATCCTGTCCGCCAAGGGCCTGCGCACGCGCAGTTGCCGCGTGCGCGCCCTGCCGCTGCACGACGAGGTCATGGACTTCGTGCGCGCCTGCAAGGTGGTCTACGTCGTCGAGCAGAACCGCGACGGCCAACTGGCCGACAGCGTGCGCCTGCGCGCGCCCGAGCTGGCCACGCGCGTGCGGAGCATCCTCGAGTACGGCGGCCTGCCCATGACCGCCCAGCCCATCCTCGACGTGCTGTCCGTCGGGAAGCGGGAGCCCGTCCATGTCTGAGACCACCGCCCAGACCAACCACGTCGGCCTGAAGAAGGACGACTACGGCGGCGCCAAGACCACGCTGTGCGTCGGCTGCGGCCACGACCAGATCACGCGCTGGATCATCCAGGCCGCGTACGAGTCGGGCGTCGACCCCTACAACGTGGCCAAGACCTCGGGCATCGGCTGCAGCAGCAAGACGCCGGCCTACTTCATCGGCCGCGGCTTCGGCATCAACTCCTGCCACGGGCGCATGCCCTCGGTGGCCACGGGCGCCAGCCTGGCCAACCGCAACCTGGTGGTCATCGGCGTCTCGGGCGACGGGGACACGGCCTCCATCGGCATGGGCCAGTTCGTGCACGCGGTGCGGCGCAACACGGACATGGTCTACATCGTCGAGAACAACGGCGTGTACGGCCTGACCAAGGGCCAGTTCTCGGCCACGTCCGACAAGGGCGCGCACGTCAAGAGCGGCGAGACCAACGCCTTCGCCGACATCGACCTGTGCAACCTGGCCCTCAACCTGGGCTGCGGCTTCGTGGCGCGCAGCTTCAGCGGCGACGGCAAGCAGATGGTGGCGCTGATCCGCGCCGCCATCGCGCACCGCGGCTTCGCGCTGATCGACGCCATCTCGCCCTGCGTCACCTTCAACAACCTGCCCGACAGCTCCAAGGGCTTCCAGTGGCTGCGCGAGCACGACGTCGCGCTGCACGAGCTGGGCTTCGTGGCGCCCTACGACGCGCCGCAGGTCGAGCAGCAGCCCGGCGTGCCGCTCAGCGTGGACATGCCCGACGGCAGCCACATCGTGCTGCGGCGCCTCGGGGACAACGAGCATGACCCGACCGACTTCAAGGCGGCCGAGAACATCCTGGCCCGCGACCGGCGCACGCCCGGCCGCATCGAGACCGGGCTGCTGTACTACAAGCCGGCCACGCTGAACCCGCCGCTGGAGGACATCGCGCACCTGGGCGACACGCCGCTGGCGCTGCTGGGAGCAGAGGAGTTGCGGCCGTCGCGGGGGGCGTTCGAGGGGATCCTGGCCGCGCATCACTGATCCCGGGATCAGCCCTGGCCAGGTGAGACGTCCTGTCTCGCTGCGGGTACGATCCGGCTCAGCCTGCCGGGGCAACCGGGCTTCCGAGCAGGAGCGGAGGGCCTGTTGCATGCCAGGGCCACGGATCCTGTCGCTCGCCGCGGCGCCGCGCAGCGCCGCCCTCGCCCTGCTCCTCGCAGCCGCCGTTCCGGCCGGCGCCCAGTCGGACCTGTACACGTATGGACCGGACATGGACTTCGCCTATCTCGGCGCCGACGTGGACGGCGGGGCGGACCTCGACGGGGACGGACTCCCGGACGTACTCGCCGGAGCGCCGTCGGACGGCACGCTCGTGAACCGAGGGGGCGCCGTGCATGCAGTTGCCGGAATCACGGGACTGCAACTGGCCAAGCTCACGGGCGCGAACAAGGACGGAGGCCTCGGCACGTCGGTCGCCTTCGTCGGCGACGTCGATCTGGACGGCGTGGCGGATTTCGCGGCCGGCGCTCCTCACGCCACGGGAACCGGCTCGCACCCCAGCCTCGTCACGCTGTTTTCCGGCGCCAGCTTCACGATCCGCTGGCAGGTCACGGGCGGTGCGGGCGACGCCCTGGGCTGCGCGGTCGCGGCGGCCGGCGACGTGAATCTCGATGGTTATCCGGACGTCGCGGCGGGTGCCTCGAACGATGCCGTCGGAGGCGTCAACACCGGGCGAGCCTTCGTCTTCTCGGGCTTCGATGGGACGCTGCTGCGGCAGTTCGACGGTGAGGCCCAGGGAGACGCCTTCGGCTTCTCGGTAGCGTCTGCCGGCGACGTGAACCTGGATGGATGGCCGGACCTCCTCGTCGGCGCGCCGAAGGTCGAAGGCGTCGGCGGCGACGCCGGCATGGCGCGACTGTACTCGGGCGCAACGGGCCAACCGCTGCTCGGGTTCTGGGGCGACTCGACCAGTGACCTGCTGGGCTGGTCCGTCGCCGGGCCGGGTGACACGGACGGAGACGGGCACCCCGACCTGCTCGTCGGCGTGCGCCTGGACGACGTCGCCGGCACCAACAGCGGGAGCGCACTGCTCCTTTCGGGCGCCTCGGGAGCCCTGCTGCACACGTTCTCCAGCGACGACGGGGGCGACCTTTGCGGCACGAGCGTCGCCGGGGCTGGCGACCTCGATGCGGATGGCCTGGCCGACGTGCTGGTGGGCATCCCGTCCGACGAATCGCAGGGCCCTTACACGGGGGCCGTGCGCGCCTTCTCGGGCGCCTCGGGCGCGCTGCTGTTCACGCGCCTTGGCGCCGCCAAGAACCATGGCTTCGGCGAGAGCGTTGCGGGCCTAGGCGATGTCGATGCGGACGGCGCCCCGGACCTCGGCATCGGTGCGCCGGTCCACAATTCCGGCGGCAAGCTGTGGGTGGTCTCGTCCGCCGACTGCTCGGCCATCGCCGAGTACGGCTCGGGCTGTCCCGGCAGCGGTGGCTTCGTTCCGCACCTGCGGCTGACGGGCTGCGCGACAGCCGGGAGCTCGGTAGGGCTGACGCTGTCCGGCGCCCTGGGCAGCTCGCTGGCCCTCGTCTTCGTGGGGCCGCAGCCGGTTTCGATCCCCATCCAGGGCGGGTGCACGGCTCTGGTGGATCCGCTCCCCGGCGAGCTGGTCCTGGTGCTTTCCGGGGCCGGAGCCGGGATGGGCTCGGGCGTCCACGTCGGCGTGCTGCCCACGGAAACGGCACCCGGCACGTCGCTGGCGCTGCAGGCCCTGGTCCTCGATCCGGGCGTCCCGAGCGGTCTTTCGACCAGCAACGGAGTGCACGTCGTCCTGCCGTGACGGCACAGCGCTGCTGCAGCGTGGCGCGTCGGATCGTCCGGGTGCCGGGGCCTGCCCGCCCGGCACGCCGGTGCATCGTGGTGTAGGCTTCGGCACCCCGCCGCGGCCCCGCGCGGCGCGGACCCACCTTGGACCTTCACCATGGCCGCGCGTCGCGGACTGGCGTTTCTCGGAGCCGTGATCTCCCTGCTGGTCGCGGCCGCCGGCGCGGTCTGGCTGTGGATCGCGCTGGCCACCGGGCAGCCGCTGCTGCACCTCATGGCCGCCGGCGCGGCGGTGCTGCTGGCGCTGGCCTGCGCCGCGCGCTGCGTCGTGCACGTGCTGGCCACGCTGCCGCGCGCGGCCACCGGCGACTGGTCCGAGCAGCACGACGCGGCCGACACGCGCCTGCCGCGGTTGCGCGACGACTCGGGCGCCGCGACGCACGACCCGCACGGCGCCGCCTGCCCGTGGTGCGCGGCGCCGCTGAAGTCCGGCGCGGCCCGCTGCGGCGCCTGCGGGCAGGTGCTGTAGCCGATCGCTACGGCCGCGACCCGCGCCGGTTAGCATCGGCCCGTCCGCGGCCCGCCCTGGCCGCCGGAGGATCGCCGCGCTTGCTGAAGGACGCCCTCGCGCGCCTCTCGCGTCACACCGTCGTCTACGCGGCGGCGGGGCAGCTTTCGCGCGTGGCCAGCTTCGTGCTGCTGCCGTTCTACACATGGCACCTCGACCCGGCCGACTACGGCGTCAACGAGCTGCTGAGCCAGTCGATCGCGGTGCTCGGGTACCTCGCCGGCATCAACATGACGGCGGCCATGGCGCGGCACTACTTCGACAGCGCCGACCCGCGGCACCGGCGGCTGGTGGTCAGCACCACGCTGTGGAGCGTGCTGGTCGCCGCGCTGCTGCTGGGCGGCGTGCTGGCGCTGTTCGCGGCGCCGCTGGGCGCGCTGGTCTCGGACCGCGCGGGCATGCCGGCGCTGGTGCTGATGACGCTGGGCATCCTCGTGCTGCAGCTCCTGCGCGAGGTCTACTGGCGCTACCTGCAAACCGAGGAGCGCAGCAAGGCCTTCGCCATCTTCGCCGTGTCCAAGACGCTGGTCGAGGTGGGCCTGCAGCTCGTGCTGGTCGGCCTGCTGGGGCGCGGGCTGCGCGGCTTCTTCGAGGCGGTGCTGCTGGGCGAGGCGCTGTCGGTGCTGGCGCTGGCCCTCACGCTGGCGCCGCGCACGGGCTTCGGCTTCAGCGCGCCGCTCTTCCGCCAGCTCGCCGCCTACACGCTGCCGCTGGTGCCCAACGGCGTGCTGCAATTCTGCCTGCACCAGTCCAACCGCTACATCCTGGACGACCTGCAGGGCGAGGCCGCCGTGGGCCTCTATTCCTACGCCTGCAAGCTTGGGCAGATCCCGTTCTTCCTGATCCTCACGCCCTTCCTGATGGTGTGGTACCCGTTCGTGTTCTCGATCGGGGACGAGGCGCGGCAGAAGGACATGATCGCGCGCATCTCGGCGTACTTCCTGGCGCTGGTCGCGGCGCTCTCGCTGGCCGTGTCGCTGCTGGCGCCCGAACTGGCGCGGCTGCTCTCGTCGCGGCCGGACTTTGTCGGCGCGTGGACCGCCATCCCGCTGGTGTGCCTCGGCTACTGGCTGTGGGGCGCGTTCCAGATGGCGCAGACCGGTTTCTACGTGCGCAAGCGCACCGGCAGCCTGCCGTGGCTCACGGGCGCGGCGGTGGTCGTGATCGTCACCGCCAACTACCTGCTCATCCCGCGCCTGGGGTGGCTGGGCGCGGCGTGGGCCACGGTCATCGCGTTCGCGCTGCTGGTCGTGCTGACGGCGCGTGCGGCGCGCGGCGTGTTCCCGGTGGACTTCGCTTGGGGGCGGATGATCTCGCCGGTGTTGGCGGGCGCGGCGGCGTTCGGCGCGGGCGTCTGGGTCGTGCCGGCGGACCTGGGGCTGGTGGGTGCGGTGCCGGCGGGAACGCTGGCGGTCAAGTCCGCACTGGGCAGCGCGTGGCTGGCGTGGATGTGGTTCGGGTGGATGACGGAGGAGGAGCGGACGGGGGTGGGGGATGTCGCCGGGAAGCTGCGGAAGCGCCGCGCGCCCGGCTGATCCGCTCGTCCAGCGGTCCGCGCCGCCGCGGTGGTAGATTCCCGTCACGCGGAGCACACAGGCCCCGCGCGTCCGACGGAGTCCTGCGGTCGATGGGCGTCAGCTTCCGGCAACTGCGCGAGCGCTGCCAGCTCCCGGTGCGTCACCACAACGACGTGGCCGGGCTGCTCTTCGGCGACTGGGCCTCGCTGCCGCTGACCAAGCTGTTCGTGGACGGCGGCTGGTCACCCAACGTCGCTACGCTGGGCATGCTGGTGTGCGGCCTTGCAGGCGCCGCGCTGCAGGTGGCGGGCGGCTGGTGGGCGCTGGCCGGCGCGCTGCTGCTGGTCCTCTACTACGTCCTCGACTGCGTGGACGGCGAGGTCGCGCGCTGGCACGGCGTCGAGGACATGCGCTGGGGCTACTACGACACGATCTTCCACCTGCTGGTGAAGCCGGCCACGTTTCTCGGCGCGGCCATCGGCTGCTGGCGCGCGCTGGGGCACGCGGAGCTGCTGATCCTGGGCGCCGTCGCGGCCGTCTCGGTGCTGTGGCTCAAGATGTTCCTGCAACTGCCGGGCATCCTGTTCCTGCACGACGTGCTCAACGGACAGCCGGGCGGCTCGCGCGCGTTCCGGAGGTTCCTGCAGTCGCTGGACGGCAAGGGTCCGGCGGGGGGCGAGGGGGCGAGGGCGGAGCCCGCGAGCGTGAGCCCGACCGTGCCGGTGAAGGTGGAGCTGCGCCCGGCCGGCGCGGCGGCCCTGCAGCCGGCGGTCCCGCGGCCGCGGTTTCCGCTGGGCTTCAACGTGGTGACGTTGCGCGCCTTCCTGACCAACTTCGACATCGGGCTGCTGCTGCTCGTCGCGGCGTGCGTCGTCGACCTCGCGCGCGGGCCGTTCGAGATCGCCGGCATCCCGCCCATCTCGGCGCGGGCGGCGTGGCTGGCGTTCTACGGCGTGGTGCTGCCGCTGGACTTCATGGACTACGTGCGCACGTACCTGGCGCGCGGGCATCTCGCGAGCGAGACGTCGCGCCTGGCGACGCTGGCGCACCAGTACCGGCAGGAGGAGCAGCGCGAGGCGGAGCCGACTGTCAGGTCCTGACCGTCCACCCCGCGCGCTCCAGCACCGCCGTCGCCTCCGCCCGCGCCATCAGCGCCGCCACGCCCAGCGTCTCCTCCGGCCGCTCCGGATGCGCCCGCAGCTCGATGTCCCAGAACCCCACGTCCCACCACGTCCCCTGCTTGAAGCCGCACTTCGGGAACACGCCCGCACTGCGGAACCCCAGCTTCTCGTGCAGCCCGATGCTCTCCGGGTTGGGGATGGTGATGCCTCCGAGCGCGCGGCAGAAGCCCTGCAGGCGCAGCAGGTCCAGCAGCGCGCCGTACAGCGCGCGCCCGATGCCGCGGCGGTGCTGCTTCCTGTCCACGTAGATGGCCGTCTCGATGACCCAGCGGTAGGCCGTGCGCGTGCGCCACGTCGTGCCGTAGGCGTAGCCCAGCAGCCGCTCGCCAGCCGGGCCGTCCTCGACGGCCAGCAGCCACGGCGCCAGCTTCAGCACCGTCTCGATGCGCCGGCGAAACTCCGCCGCGTCGGGCACGTCGTACTCGAAGGTGATGCAGGTGTCGCGAACGTACGGCGCGTACAGGGCGGCCACGGCCGCGGCGTCGTCGGGCGTGGCGAGGCGCAGGCGGACGGTCATGGGCGGCGCTCCGGCGCGGGGCGGGCAGCCCGAGGATACGCGACGGATCAGGCGCGGCGCAGCGAGAGCCCGGCCAGCAGCAGGCCGGAGAGGGCGGTGGTCACGCCGAGCAGCGCCGCGGCTGTCAGCCATGGGGTGCCGAAATCCTCGCGGTCGCGGTAGTCCATGATGTGCAGCATCCAGAGCCAGTCGAAGCGGCGCCACAGGTCGTTGCGCACGGCGCCGACCTCGCCCGTGGCCGCCACGACGTAGAGGCTGGTGCCGCGGCCGTCGGCGAAGTCCACACGCCAGGCGGGAGTCGGCTTGTCGCGGTACTCGCCCTCGGCGCGCGCGACGTGCGCGACGCCGGTCACCGGCGCGTCGGCGGCCAGCAGCCCGGCGGCGAGGCGCGCGGCCTCGTCCGCGTTCATCGTGGGCAGCGGCGTGCCGGTCAGCGCGTCCACGAGCACGGCCTCGCCCGGCGCGGCGCGGGGCGCGGACAGCGACCAGGTCCAGCGCCCGCGCCGCCATGCGAGCCGGGCCTCGCCCGGCGCCGGCAGGCCCGCGGCCTGCGCCGCGCGGTCAACGCTCACGATGTCGGCCAGCGGGGGCGCCGGCGGCGGCGCCTCGGGCCGCAGGCTGGACTCGCCGCGCACGTCCTCGATCGGGTCCCAGGTGAAGACGAGGCCGCTGCCGGTCCACAGCAGGAGTTGCAGGCCGATCACGTACGAGAGGCGGCGGTGCCAGGTGCGAACCTGCGCGGCGACAGGCATGGCGGACTCCTCAGCGGGGGCGGCCGGCGCCAGCCTCCGGGTTCTCGACCAGGAACGGCCCCAGCACGAGCGCGTCCAGCCGCCCGAGCCGGAACGCGCGGATGGCGTCCTGCGGCGTGCACACGATGGGCTCCTCGTGCATGTTGAAACTGGTGTTGATCAGGCACGGCAGGCCCGAGAGCCTCTCGTACTCGGACAGGATGTCGTCGTAGGCCGGGTTGACCTCACGGCACAGGAGCTGCGGGCGCGCGGTGCCGTCCACGTGCACGGCGGCGGGGCAGTGCTGGCGCATCCACGGCGTGCAGTCGAAGGTGATGGTCATGAACTCGGCCGCGTGCTCGGCGCCGGACAGGCCCGCGTAGCAGCGCGACGCGGCGCCGGCGCGCGTCACCGGCGCGAAGGGCATGAACTCCGTGCGCCCCAGGCGCTGGTTGAGCCACTGGTTCACGCCCGGTTCGCGCGCGTGGTACAGCACCGAGCGGTTTCCGAGCGCGCGCGGGCCGTACTCCATGCGGCCGTCGAAGCGCGCCACGACCTGGCCGGCGTGGATGCGCCGCGCGACCTCGGGCGCCAGCGGCGCGGGGGCCGTGAAGGGCAGGCCGGCAGCCTCCAGCGCCGCGCGGCACGCGGCCTCCCCGAAGGCCGGCCCGAGGTAGACGTCGTGCAGCGGCTGGGGCGGGCCGCCCGGCCAGCTCAGCAGCCGCGCGAGCCCTACGCCGCAGCCGCCGTCGCCCATGTCCGGGTCGATGAAGGTGCGCCGCACGCCCGGCAGCGCGTGCAGGCGCTGGTTCAGCTTGACGTTGGCGGCCACGCCGCCCGAGAGCACGAGGCTGTCACAGCCGGTCTCCCGCACCCAGTGGGCCACGACCTCGGCTGCCAGCACCTCGAGCACGTGCTGCCAGGCGGCGGCCACGTCCACCATCGGGTAGCGGGCGGCGAGGTGCCGGCTGAAGAAGACGTTCAGGTTGTCCAGCAGCCGGAAGCCGCCGGGGAAGCGCTCGACGCGCGCGAGCAGCACCGGCGCCAGCACGCGCGGGTCGCCGTACGCCGCCAGGCCCACGATCTTGCCCGCGTGCCGGTCGGGCCGGAAGCCGAGCGAGCTGGTGACCATCTCGTAGAACGTGCCCAGCGAGTGCGGGAAGGGCAGCGCGGCCAGACGCCGGAGCGCGCCGCCCTCGCCGAGGCCGATGGAGCCGGCGAGGCCGCTGCCGTAGCCGTCCAGCGTGACGACCAGCGCGCGCGGAAAGCCGCTGCCCAGGTACGCCGCCGCCGCGTGGCCGGTGTGGTGCTCGCTGCGCTTCAGCTTGCCGGCCAGCCCGCGCGCATGCAGCTCGCGCAGAAGTTCCGCGTTCCAGCGCGCGTGGTCGGCCACGGCCTGGCGCGCCCAGCGCTGCGCCATGCGCCGCGCGACGGCGTGCGCCGACGACGGCGTGACGCCCGCGAGCCGGTAGAGGACGCGCTTGGCCACGCCCTTGGCCTGGCGCTGGTTGGGCTCGCGCAGGCCGTGGATGGGCGCGTCGCGCGCCGGCACGCGCGCGTCGGCCTCGCGCAGCGCCGCCTCCAGGTCCTGCGGCCCGCGCGTCAGGAACTCGCGCCGGAAGGCCGCGTCGTCCAGGATCGCCCTGGCGATCAGGCGCGCCTCGCCCTCGGCGTCGAGGAACGGGTAGGCGACGACGTCCACGTCGGCGGCCGACCAGCCGGCGTGCGCCAGCGCCGCGTCCAGAGCGCGCGCCGGGAAGCCGGCGTGCTGCTTGACGCGCGAGAAGCGCTCCTCGGCGGCGGCGAAGAGGATGCGCCCGTCCTCGACCGCGGCGGCCGTGGCGTCCTTGTCGAGGGGGGAGAGGGCCAGGACGCGCATGGAGCGGGATCATCGCAGGCGGCGAGGCGCGCCAGAAGGCCGCGCCGAAGGTGCCGCTCGTCGCAGCGCGCGCGCTGGACGCGCGCCCCATCCCGCCCGGACAATGCACCGATGTCACCGGCCCGCACGCCCGCTCCCGCCGCGACACCCGCGGGCTTCGCCGGCCTCGGCCTGTCCGCCTCGCTGGTCGAGGCCGTGACGTCGCTGGGCTACGAGGAGCCCACGGCGGTGCAGCGCGAGACCATCCCGGCCATGCTCTCGGGCCAGGACCTGGTGGCGCAGGCGGCCACGGGCACGGGCAAGACGGCGGCCTTCGCGCTGCCCATCCTGGAGCGTCTGCTGGCCGACGGCCCGGCGCGCCACCGCACGCGCGCGCTGGTGCTGGTGCCTACGCGCGAGCTGGCCATCCAGGTGTCCGAGGCCGTGCACCGCTATGGGCGCGGCACCGGGCTGGCGGTCGTGCCGATCTACGGCGGTGCGCCGATGCCGCTGCAGATCCGCGCGCTGGCCCGCGGCGCCGACATCGTGGTGGCTACGCCCGGCCGCGCGCTCGACCACCTGCGCCGCAAGACGCTGGACCTCGCGCACGTGGTCGTGCTGGTTCTGGACGAGGCCGACGAGATGCTGGACATGGGCTTCGCCGAGGAGCTCGACGCCATCCTGGCGGTCACGCCAAAGGAGCGGCAGACCACGCTGTTCTCGGCCACCATGCCGGCGCGCATCGAGGCCATCGCCCGGCGCCACCTGCGCGACGCGCAGCGCATCACGGTCGCGCGCGACAAGCCCGTTGCCGGCAAGCTGCCCAAGGTGCGCCAGGTGGCCTACGTCGTGCGTCGCGCGCAGAAGGCCGACGTGCTGGGGCGCGTGCTGGACGTCGAGGCCCCGCCATCGGCGCTGGTCTTCTGCCGCACGCGCATCGAGGTGGACGGCCTGGTCGAGACGCTCAACGCCCGCGGCTACCGCGCCCTGGCGCTGCACGGCGGCCTGGCCCAGCGCCAGCGCGACGCCGTCATGAACCGCTTCCGCGAGGCCAAGGCCGACCTGCTGGTGGCCACCGACGTGGCCGCGCGCGGCCTCGACATCCGGCACCTGTCGCACGTGATCAACTACGACCTGCCGTCCTCCTCCGAGGCCTACGTGCACCGCATCGGGCGCACCGGCCGCGCCGGCGGTGAGGGCACGGCCATCACCTTCGTCGAGCCGCGCGAGCACCACCTGCTGCGCGTCATCGAGAAGGTGACGCAGCAGCACGTCGAGGTGGCGCCCATCCCCAGCGTGGCCGACCTGCGCGCGCGCCGCCTGGAGCACACGCGCGTCGCCCTGCGCGAGCGGCTGGAGGCGGGCGAGCTGGACGACGAGCGCGCGCTGGTGGCTGCGCTGGCGGGCGAGTTCGACCCGGCCGACGTGGCCGCCGCGGCCATCAAGCTGCTGCAGGCCGCCACCGTGGGCGAGCGCGAGGAGCACGAGCTGGAGGCCCCGCACGTGCCCGGCGCGCGGCCTTCCGGCCCGCCGCGCCCGCGCGCCGCACGCGGCCCGACCGTGCGCCTGCGCGTCAACCTGGGGCGCACGGCCGGCGTGCGCCCGGGCGACCTGGTGGGCATGATCGCCAACGAGTCCGGCATCTCCTCGCGCGAACTGGGCGCGATCGAGATCACCGCGCGCTACTCGCTGGTCGAGGTGCCGGCCGCTCGCGCGGACCAGATCATCGAGGCGCTGAAGGCCGCCACGCTGCGCGGGCGCCGGGCGGCGGTGAGCCGCAACCGGGAGGAGTGAGCGGCGGGAACGGTGGCGTGTCGGACCCTGCGGGTGCTGCGGCCAGGCCACTGCTAGCCAGGCTTGCGTCACGTCGCGGCAGCGGTACAACGATTCCGTGGACTCGGCGATGCAGAGAGCCTCGGCGCTGGCGTGGGCGGCTCGGAACACGTTGCGTGTCCTGAGCGCTCGGGAGCTCAAGTCGACGCAAGCGTCCTACCCGGAGGCTGGGGTCGACCGGATCCATCCGCTGATCGAGGGCATCTACAAGCCTGCGTGGAGCGATCTCCCGCTGTCGGTCTGGTCGACGCACGCGCTCAATCCGTCGGCGACCGAGCCGTATCCCGACCGGCTTCAGTTCGACGCCGATGGCGTGTGGTTCCTCGACTACCACGCCAAGGACGGCTCGCCCGACTCGGCGGTCAACCGCGGATTGATCGCCTGCCAGGAGCGGGGAGAACCCGTCATCGTGGTCCTGTCCGAGCCCAAGCGGCGCAGCAGCGACCCCTCGCTCTACCGGCTGCAGGGGCTCGGCCTGGTGCGATCGTTCGACCCGCAGTCACGCCTGTTCCACTTGACCGGCTTCGCTCCCGCAGAGTCACTGCCCAGCCTGCAGCGGGCCGATCCTTATCTGCGTGAGATCCTGGAGGTCCGGGCTCGGCTGGCCAACGAGTTCCTCATCCGCGAACCGCGACCGGTGCTGGCGTCGATGCGCAAGCAGCGTGACGCTGCGTTGCGAGAGCTCGTCCTGCACGAGTACGCGTGTCAATGCGCCGTCTGCCGGGCGGAGTTCCAGCTGCGCGAGCCACCTGGGCGAGCACTGGTCGAAGCACAGGCGGCGCACGTCGTTCCCGTCGAGGAAGACGGCTCGGATGACTTGCGCAATACGCTGTCGCTCTGCCCGCGCCACCACTGGGCGTTCGACAAGGGTCTGTTCACCGTTGACGAGACGCGCCGTGTCCTGGTGAGTCCGGCAGTCCTCAGGGCCCGGCGTGTGCGCTTCGATCTGGAGGAGTACGACGGCCAGGACTTGCTCAAGCCGAACACGCCGGGAGCCGAGCCCGATTCGTCCGCGCTCGAGTGGCACCGCGCACACGCCTTTCGTGCCACGTGAGATACCGTTCCTGGCGGGCCGTCAGGAGCAGCTGACGGACGAGTCCGACGGCCGTGCGGATTCGAGCGCGTCGCGCAGTTCCAGCGGCGTCATGGCCACGCCGCCGATGTCCCCCAGGAACCACTCGAAGTAGGCCCGGAAGCGGTCGAGGAACTGCGCCAGTTCCGCCTCGCTGCGCACGTAGGGCGTGTGGCCCGGCTCGAGCGAGGGCGTGTGGAAGCTCCACGTGAACACGCGCACGCCCTGCGCCAGCAGGTGCTCGGTCAGGCGCCGATGGTGCCGCGGGCCGAAGCCCTCCGGAGAGAGCCGCAGGCGGTCCACCGCGCGCAGGGTCGCCAGCGCACCAGGCGCGTGCAGAGCGCGCCCGGCCGGTGACGTCGCCGCGCGATACACGGCGTGCGCGCCGCCCTGCACCCAGCCGACGTACGCGCCGGTGAGCGGAATGCCCAGCAGCCGCCGCTGCCGCCCGAACCAGTAGGTCTCGCAGCCGAAGCGCGAGAAGTCCGGGCCGCCCTCGGCGCTGTAGTCGAAGGGCGGGCAGACCGAGAAGTCGATCTCGAAGCCCAGCTCCTCCAGCAGCTCCGCGGTGTTGGGGCCGATGCCGAAGCGCCCGGCCTGGTAGCAGCGCGGCGGCGCGCCGAAGGCGGCCTCGACGGCGCGGACGGTCTCGCGCAGCTTGGCCGCCTCCAGCTCGCGCGGCAGGTTGCCGGGGAAGGAGTTGTGCGGGTTGACCTGCTCGTCGAAGGGCGGGCAGACCCACGGGTGCAGGTGCGCGCCGAGGGTGCAGCGGCCGTCCTGCGCGATCTCGCGCAGCGGGCCGGCGCCGGCGGGCTGGGTGGCGACGGGGTAGTCCACGACGTAGGTGGGGCGGATGCCGTAGCGGTCGCAGACCTGCTGGGCGCGCACGACGGCGCGCATGTGCGAGACGGCGGTGTTGCGCCGGTCGAGCGGCGCGGACCAGTCGAACTGCTCCTCGGCGTCGGCCGTGACCAGCAGCACCGGCGGGTGGCCGTCGGGCAGGCGCGCCAGCTTGCGCGGGCGCAGCTCGGACGGGGCCGCCGGCGCGCGCTCGCTCAACGCGCGGCCTCGGTGATCGCGACCATGCGCTGCAGCGCGGCGCGCGCGTGGCGCGCGGTTTCGGCGCGCTCGTCGTCGGGCAGCCGCTCGCGGATGCCGGAGGTCTCGTCCACGCAGTCGCCCACCTGCACGCGGTTGATGTCGGGCGCCCGGCCCTTGAAGAGCAGGTCCACCATGGCGACGAGGTGCGGCGGGTCGTTGCGCGACATGGTGGCGCAGCCGCAGCCCATGGCCTGGTACGACGGGTCGGGGATGTCGGCCATGTGCACCACCGTGACGCCGTGTGCCGCGCCCTGCTCGCGTGCGTTGCGCACGAAGTGGCCCTCGGTGGCGATGGCCAGCCGGCTGCCCGTCGGCGCGTCCATGACCGCGGACCACAGGTACTTGGTGCTGCCGAAGCCGTCGGCGGCCTGCACGACCTCGATCGGGCACTCGGGGTGCGCCAGCACGCGGAAGCCCTTCTGCTTCCAGTAGGCCACCATGTCCGGCCGGAACACCGTGTGCACGCCGCACGAGCTGCCCCACAGCACGACCTGCGCGCGGTCGAGGCGCGCCAGCTCCGCCGGCGACAGCGACGCGACGCGTTGCAACATGCCCTCGGTGCCGGCGGGCCACAGGTACTGCCGCTCGGCGGGCACGCCCACCTGCCAGCAGGCCACTTCGCCCAAGTGCCGGTCCGGAACCCACAGCACCTTCTTGCCCTGCTTCAGTGCCCAGGCCATGGCGTGCTTCGCGTTGCTGCTGGTGCACACCGCGCCGCCGGTCATTCCGGCCAGCGCCTTCACGCGGCCGGAGGTGTTCATGTACGCCACCACCAGCAGCCGCTCGCCGTAGCGCTCGCGCAGCTGCTCGAAGAAGGGCGCGATGTGGAACTCCTTGGCGAACAGCTCCATGGTGCAGCCGGCGCGCGGGTTGGTGATCCACACCTGCTGGTGAGGGTGCGCCAGCGTGGCGATGGACTCGGCCATGAAGTGCACCGCCGACTCCACCAGGTGCTCGGCCTCGCGGTGCGCGGCGGCCTGCAGCGCCAGCTCGTAGCTGTCGGCGATGCGCCCGCCGTAGCGCTCGACCAGCTTGACGATCTCGCCGCCCATGTAGTAGTGCGCCAGCAGCATCAGCCGCGGCCCGAAGTGCGCCAGCGCCGGCTTGAGGTAGCCATCCATCCACGGCAGCACCGACTCGGGCGTGCGGTCGGGCAGCGCCAGGTACTCCTCGGCGTAAGGCCGGAACTCCTCCTGGTAGCGGTCCAGCGGCAGGTCCGTCTGGCAGATGGGCATGCCGGGCTGGATCTGCAGGCCCGAGAGGCGAATGGAGCGGTCGATGGTGCGGGTGCCCACGGGGCGCGAAACCGGGAGGGAGGGCGGGGTCCGGACGGACGTGGGGTGAGTCTAGAACAGCGGAGGGGGCGGCGCAGGGGGCGGTTGGCTTGAGGGGCGAGCCACGGGCCGGAGAGCGGAGTCAAGGGTCGAGCCTGGTGGGCCGGTCGGCCGCGCCGCTAGAACCGCACCACGATCTGGTCCGGGTTCGTGATGGACACCTTGGCGGGCTGGAGCGCCCCGGACAGCGAGGGGAAGACCGCCGAAGGCTCAGAGCACCGTGCCGGTCACGTGCGCGTCACCCGGCAGCGTGTAGCCGAGCTGTGCGGGCCCCGGGCCGATCGACAGCACCGCCGCGGCCGGCAACGGGCCCCAGAGCAGGCGATCGACCCCGGACAGGTCGACGAGGCCGCCCGAGAGGGACACGAACAGCACGCCCGGCGCGCCGGCCGGGCACGTCCACGCGACGTGCCCGGTCGCGCCGGGCGCGGCCGCCGCGTCCGGCACGACGCGCAGCGTGGGCTCGTCGGGCACGGCGGTCACGATCAGCGTTCCGTCGGACTCGAGGCCGCCGACACCGACGGTGACGCCGCCGAGCACGGCCGTGCCGCCGTCCAGGCGCAGCGCCTTGCCCACCTTGCCCTCCCACAAGAGCGGGCCGGTCCCGGCGGCGACTGAGCGGGCCTGCCCAAGGAGCGGATCCCCGACTGCTCCGGGGCACTGGGCCACCCCCATGGTGCCCGTCGCGTGCGAACGCTGGGCCGTGCTCGTTCGGAACGACGCGCTGGGGAACCAGCGTTGCCATCACGCCGCACGTGCAGCGATGATTCCCCGCCGTGATCGGCAGGCGCAGGAGCATCGACTGGGCCGAGGCGGTCCGGCTCTACCGGGCCGGTCAGACGTACGCCGAGATCGCCGCCGGACTCGGCTGCGCCATCGTCACGGTTCGCATGCGACTGCGGGCGCGCGGAGTGCGGGCACGGCGCAAGAACGAGCGGATGACGCGCCGGCATGGCGTGCGGCTCTATCACGCCTGGCACTTCCTGCTGGGTCGTTGCGAAGATCCTGAGCACCGGGACTACGCGGCGTACGGCGGCCGCGGCGTGCGCTTTGCGCCGGCCTGGCATGACTTCGACACCTTCTACGACTGGGCCATCGGCGCGGGCTACCGCCCCGGCCTGCGCCTCGATCGCCGCAATCGATCGCTTGACTTCACGCCGGCGAACTGCTGCTGGGTGGACGGGCGGACGCTGCTATCCGGCCGTCCGGGTCGGCCCACTGTCCTCGTCGAGGCGTTCGGCCAGCGCAAGAGCCGCGCCGCGTGGGCTCGTGACCGACGCTGCCGGGTGAGCCGGGGAAGTCTCGCCGAGCGCCTGGCCGCCGGCTGGCCGCCGGACGAGGCGATCTCCGCTCCTCCCGGCGCCAGGCCTGCGCGTCGCGTCCGGCCGGTCGCCATCCCCGTACGACGGGGCCCGCCCGGTCGCATCGACTGGGACGTGGCGCGCGCGCTCCACGAGGAGCAGGGACTCTCGACGGCGGAACTCGCCCGGCGCTTCGGCGCAACGCCGGGAGGGATCGTCCGCGGCTTCCAGCGCCTCGGCGTACGGCTTCACCGGCGGCCGACGCACTACGACGACCGCGGACGCCGCAATGCCTACCACATCTGGGTGGGACTTCACCGGCGCTGCGAGGATCCGCGCGACCGGCTGTACCGGTTCCACGGCGCACGGGGCGTGCGCGTCGCGCGCGCGTGGCGCGAGTTCGAGCCCTTCCTCGAGTGGGTCCGCGCGAGCGGCGCGCGACCCGGGCTCTGGCTCACCCGCAAGGACCGGCGCAAGGGTTGGTCCGCGGGGAACTGCGAATGGGTCCTGCCGGTCGAGGCGGTCCGTCGCCAAGGCCCTCGGGCCAGGCCGCGCCCGAGGCGCATCATCACCGCGTTCGGAGAGACGAAGGGCCTGGCTGCCTGGTGCAGGGACCGGCGTTGCCGAGTCCGCGACCACACGGTCGGCCGGCGCCTCGCCAAGGGTTGGCCCGCCGAGGATGCGATCTCGCAACCCAGGGGCCACCCGGGCAGCGCCGGCTCGCGTTTCGCGGAACTGAGAGCCTTCGGCGAAACGAAGAGCAAGACGGAATGGCTGCACGACGGGCGCTGCGGCGGCGTGTGCATGGCCGGGCTGAACGACCGCCTGCGGCGGGGCTGGACCGCACAGGATGCGATCGCGACGCCCCCGTGGCGACAGCCCGGATGGACGAAGGCGCGGCCCGCGACCAGGCGGTGAGCCGGCCCAGCGCCGCCGCCAGCCGGCCGCGACGGCGGCCAGCGACGCCGTGCGGACAACGCCGTGCCCGGCGTGACGTGCCGCATTTTTCTTGGTCCACGACTTGCGCGCACGTCGCGCGAATCGGTAGCTAGTGCTTTCCGACCTCGTCAGTCCCGGGCCACCCGGCGACCGACCTCAACTCTGGCTCCCGCATCACGATCCGAGGTCCTGCCCCGATGTCGCGAAACCGTCCGGCTGCACTCGTTCTCTGCCTGGGCCTCGCCGGCCCGGCGTTCGCCCAGGGACCGGCGGCCGATCGGCTGGTCTTCACGGGCGCCAGCGCTCCCGGGCAGAACACGCTGAGCTTCGCGAACAACGTCTACTCCTTCGACTTCAGCGGCGATGAGCACCTGACCTGGCAGATCGACCTCTCCGACCCCAAGGTCGCGGGCGGCATGCTGCGCATCCGCGAGGTGACCAGCGACTCGTACCCGATCGACGGCGGCGGCCCCGGCTTCCGTGACGCCGGGGGCCTGGTCTGGGTGCCCGAGTCCAACTACACGAAGACGACCCTCACCGGGCACTCGCTGAGCGGCAACGTCCTGACCCTCGACTTCCTGCTGACGTTCAACGGTTCCCACCCGTTCCGCTACGAGATCCGCGCGGAGGGCAAGCAGTTGCGCATCCGCGCGAGCGACCCGACGGGCAGCGTCGTGCTGGCGGACAACTTCGCGGGACTGGCCTTCGGCAAGTCCACGGGCGTCGAGAACCCCGTTCCCATCGGCATGCAGGGCGCGCTGGCGCAGCCCATCACCATGTTCCGTCGCGTGACCGCGGAGGGCACGCAGCACTTCTTCACCGCGAACATGCTGGACATGTTCCAGAGCAACGCCTCGGACTACCGGATCAGCGGGCTGCAGGCGCCCATCATCGGCCCGGACTCGACCACCTACAGCCTGGACACGTTGGCCGAGTACCGGGCCATGACCAGCGGCCAGCTCGCGGCGCCGCTGGACGACACGCTGATCCTCGTCGTCTCCGGCAGGATCCGCGACGTGCTGCTCGACTCGACCGCTCCCGCGACGCCGTACCGCAGCCTGCTCGCGAACCGGCTGTTCTTCAGCGCGCCCTCGTCCAACTGGGTTTCCTACGACGAGATGTTCGAGCTGTACCTGTCGCTGGGGATGTACAGCCTCGCCGGGTACTTCTTCCTCGACTGGTCGTCGAGCGCCATCGACCCGCCCTCGACGGCCAGCGTGGGGCCCGACTGGTGGCCCGCGGTGGACGCGGCCAAGTTCGAGCCGATGCTGCAGGACGGCACGGCCATGGGCGCCCTGCTGGGCGCCTATACCGCCTTCAACTGCCTGCCGGCGACGGCGCCTCCGTGGGTGTACGACGCCACGCAGATCGTCAAGGACGGCAACGGCGTGGACAAGACCTACTACGGGCTCGGCTTTCCGCTGCTGGGCGTCGAGGCGAGCGGCTTGCACGCGCAGGCCGAGGCCGCCTCGCTCGCGGCGGCGGGCGCCGGCCTCGCGTACCTCGACATCCAGACCTACGGCAGCATCAGCAAGGGGCCGGACGGCGGGCACCTCGATCAGAACGCCTCCTCGCCCTGGGCCAAGACGATGCGCCGCGGCTACGCGGCGCAGAAGATGTGGTTCGAGGACCTGCGCGACGCGCTGGGCGGTCCGCTGCTCGGCGAGGGCTCGATCGGCACGGCGAACTCCAACATGGAGTTCCTGTACTACGGCTACTCGGACAGCGTGCAGCGCTGCATCAACACCGCCGGCGGCACCAACGCCGCCAACCTGCCCGCGGGCTCGCCGTACGCGCCCACCAACTGGCCGATCATCCCCGAGTACGAATGGCGCGTGGCGGCCCGGAAACAGGTCAACCACGGCAACGGCTTCTACGAGCGCTTCTTCGGTCCCAGCGACGGACCCGGCATCGTGCAGAGCGACGGGCTGCCAATCTATCCCCTGACCCAGGAGGCGCTGGACCTGTACCAGGCCTTCCTGATCACCTACGGCCACGCGGGCTTCCTGACCACCAACGGCGCCAAGTACGCCACGCAAGGCTGGGTCACGCACCCGGCGGCGGCGCAGACCTACTTCATGACGAATGCGCTGCAGGTCCTCTACTACGGCTCGCCCATCGCCACGATCCGCTACTTCCACGACGGCGCCTGGAAGTCCTTCGAGCAGGTGGTCTTCGCGACCGAGTCGCTCGACAGCTTCCGGCACGTCCCGGTCCGCCTCGACTTCGAGAGCGGGCTGCGCATCGTCGTGAACCACGGCTCCACGCCGCTGGACATCAGCGAGGATGGCATCGACTACACCCTGCCGGCCAGGACGGGCTGGTGGGCGGGCCTGGGGGACGGCTGGCTCGTCGCCTTCTCCGCGATCGCGCCCGGCACGGGCGGCCAGCGCATCGACTACTGCAAGGCCACCGGCCAGTACGAGTACTTCAACGGCCGCGGCCAGGTCGGCGGTTACGGCGGCCTGAGCACGAGCGACAAGCTCAGCACGTGGACCGTGACGCCCACCAACCTGACGGTCACCGAGGACAGCGCCGGCATCCTGACCAGCTTGGCCGGCACGGCGCCGCCGTTCGATGGCGTCGTGATCCTGCCCGAGGACGTCACGCTCGATGTGCGCGGGCAGGCGGGTCTCAAGGCCGTGGCCTCCTTCTCCAACGGCGGCCTGCTGGACGTCACCACCCTGATGGAGTGGCATTCGAGCAAGCCCGAGGTCGCGATCATCAGCGAGGCCGGCATCGTCACGGCGGTCGACAGCGGCGAGGCCAAGATCGTGGCGGTGGCCCTGGCGGGTTCGCTGGTCTCGGCGCCGGTCACGGTGACGGTGCCGTAGCAAGCGCCTTCGCGAGGAATGTGCTGCTCCAAGGCTCCGCCGGCGTGTGTGAGCGGCATCTGAATGCGCGCTGAGACGGCGGCCACTGCCGTTGGCTGCGAACGGCAGGTCAGAACGTCACGGTGCTCAAGTGCTTGCGCCGATGCCAGCCTTCCGCAAGGGTCGTCGAGCCACGCGCCGACGAGGACCCAGACGCGGCCGGCGAACGGCACGAGGCCGGGGGCGTCGGGCTCGCCCACGACGAGGTTGGGCGTGCCGTCGCCGTCCACGTCGCCCGCGCCGTTGACGGCGCAGCCGAATCCGGTGGCGCCGCCCTGCCCGACGAACGCAACGAGCACCGCGAAGTCCGCGCCGGAGTGCACGTCGACGCGGCCGGGCCCGAAGGCCAGCTCGGGCGCCGCGATCACGAAGTCGCCGACGCCGTCCTGGCCGATGTCGCCGGTCGACGCGACCGCGAAGCCCAGCCAGTCCTGCGCGTCCCCGATGGGCGCGAACAGGGGCGCCGGCGTTACGATCGCCCGCATGAGCCGCGCGTTCATCAAGGAGCCCGAGACGACCGGCCCGTGCTGCCCGTCGCCGCCCGGGTGCGGCGGCACCGGCGTGACCGTGTCACGGGTCACGCTGCAGGCGCGGCTGGGCCCCGCCGCGGCCGCGCGCTTCGGGGACGAGGCCTGGTTCTGTCCCGATCCCGCCTGCGCCGTCGCCTACTTCGACGCGCGCCGGGAGCGGGCGATGTGCGGCGAGCTGCTCGCGCCGGCCTGGCCCAAGCACGCGGGCGCGCCGCTGTGCGCCTGCTTCGGCGTGTCGCGGCAGGCGCTCGAGGACTTCGCGCGTCGCGGCGACAAGGCCGGCATGCGCGCCTTCCTCGAGCGGGCGGCGTCGGCGGTGGCGCACTGCTCGACCAGCGCCGCCGACGGCCGCAGTTGCGCGACGGAGGCCCGGCGCGTCTTCCTGCGGGAACTCAGGGCTTCTTGAGCTTCAGCGGCGTTCCCACGAAGGTCTTGTCGAAGAGCGTGGGGTTGGGATTGCCGTCCTTGTCAAGATCATCGTCGTCGTCGCCGTTCCCGGACATGCCGCAGAAGTAGAAGGTCACGTCCTTGAGCGCCACCCCCGGCCGCTTCTCCGGCGCATCCCACTTGAACTGCCAGCGCTTCGAGGTCGCGGCCTTGGTCGGGTCGCCAGCCTTGGGGACGGCCTCGATATCGGACGCGGCGTGGGACACGTAGGTGCGCATCACGGGCCCATCCGGCTTGTTGGAGATCGTGATCGGCTTGCCGCTCATGGCGCTGAACACGTTCGGGCCCTTGGCGGCCTCTTCGCCCTCGAAGACGGCCGTGGTCTTGAAGCCCCACACGCGCCGCTTGATCGCAACCTCTTCGTTGTCGGTCACCGTGGCCGTGATCGTGTATTTTTCCTTCTCCGTGTACGTGTTGTTGGCGCCCAAGGCGGGCTCGAAGGAAAGCGCGATGCCTCCCGCTCCGGCCGCCACCGGCTTCATGTGGCACTTGCTGCAGGTGGTCGTCTCCCCCTGGTTGGGGATGCCCACGAACGACTTCTTCGCGCCGGGGATCGTGGCCACGGCCGCGTAGGCGTCACCGGCCGAAGCCAGCAGGGACGCGGCGACAGCGCCGGATGCGACGAGCACGAGGCCGAGCAGGATCTGCATACGGTTGGCGACCTTCATGGTTCGGACCTCCCGGGGTTGTGGATGCGCGCTGCGACAGACCTCGGCAGCCTGCCCGGTGCGCCAGTGCCGTTTACCGCCGCTTGCCGGATCCGTCAAGCGAGCGCGCGGTTGGGTGTTCTCGATCGCCTGATGCGTCGCCCCGCGGATCCTCGCGGGACCACTGGGACGTGGCGAGTTCTGGCGGTGATGCCCCAAGAGTCTGCCGCCGACCGATGGCGTGGCCGTTGACCGAGGTCGCGATGGCCGTTCCGAGCCCGCCGAGGGTCGTGGATCTGCGCGGAAGTCGGTGGCTCGGCAGGACTCGGGCGTGCCGCCTGATCGGGGACGGCGGTGGCGGTTTGTAGCCCTTGGCGCGTCAGCCGGGGTGGCAAGCGAGGCACGCCGGCTTCGGGGCAGATGCCTGGCCGGCGCAGAAGGAGTATCGGGTGAGGCCGGTTCGGGCGCCGGCTGCGCGGCCATTCTGCCTCCGGGGAAGTTTGGGTTCACCAGAAGGAGTCGGGCGCCGTGGCCAGCTCAGGACGCCGGACAACCCGTAGCCTGCCGGGCGCAGTCCCGGTAGCCACCCACGGGCCGAGATGCTCAAGCGGGTCTTCGAGCTGGAGGTGTTGCGCTGCACGGGGTGCGGTGGCCGGCGCCGGATCCTGGCGGCGATCACGCAGGGTCCTGTGATCCGGGCTGTAAACGGCAACTGAAAAAGGGACCCCCGCGGCACGCTGAAAAGGGACCCCCTCCTGGGGTCGGAAGCAGGGGCAGGCGCCGCGCGGAGCGGAGCCCCTGGCGGAGCTCAAGCGCAGCGCGGCGCCGGGCGACCGCAGGACGGTGCCGGGGCTGACGTCGGCCGTCATGCGGAGGCCGCCTTGCGCTGTGCGGTCGTGCGCCGGGCATCGCGCAGCCGGTAGCTCTCGCCTTCGGTCTTGATGATGGTGGCATGGTGGACGATGCGGTCGATGACGGCCGCAGCGGCGGTCGGGTCGAGGAAGACCTGGGCCCACTGGGCGAAGGGCAGGTTGGTGGTGACGACGAGGCTGCGCCGCTCGTAGACCGCCGTGATGAACTGGAACAGCAGGTCGGCGCCGGCCTTGTCGAAGGGGACGTAGCCGAGCTCGTCGAGGCAGACGACGTCGAAGCGTGCGAGCTGCTCGAGCTTGCGCGACAGCCGGCCCTCGGCCTTGGCCTCGACGAGCAGGGTGGTGAGCTCGGCGGCGGTGGTGAAGCGCACGCGGCGGTCCTGCTGGCAGCAGGCGATCCCGAGGGCGATGGCGAGGTGGGTCTTGCCGGTGCCGACGCCGCCGACGAGGACGACATTGGCGCGGGCCTGCACGAAGTCGCCGCGGAAGAGCTCGAGGATCTCGTCGCGCTGCGGGGCGCCCGGGGCACTGAAGTCGAAGGCGTCGAGGGTCTTGAGCAGCGGGAAGCGGGCTTCCTGGACCCTGCGGCGGATGCGGCCCTCGCGGCGCGCGACGACCTCGAGGTGCACGAGGTCGGCGAGGTAGTCCGGTGGGCTCTGGTGCTTGCGGGCGGCTTCCTGGCCGACGCGGCTCCAGTGGCTGGCGCTGGCGGGGAGCTTGAGCTCGCGCAGATCGGCGAGCAGGTGCGGCGGCTCGGGCAGGGACGCGGGTGTCATGGCGAGGTCTCCGTCAGGCAGTCCCAGGCGGCGAGCGTAGGCGTGGACACGGTGAGGGTGGCGAGGTCGGGGCGGGACAGGGGCACGGGCTCGACTGCGGCGGCGACCGGATCAGTGCGCCGCAAGAGCTGCTGCACGGTGGCGAGGCGCGGCGAGCCGCGCTGCAGGGCCTGGCGGACGGCGTGCTCCAGCTCGTCCGCGGGGTGCTGCTCGAGCAGCCGCAGCACGCTGACCCACTCCTGGTCGGCCTTGCGGGTGCAGTCGCGCAGGGCCGCGCGCAGCTCGAAGTAGACGGCCGGCAGGCAGCCGGGCTGGAGCGCGCTGGCCTCGGGGACGGCGCGCGACTTGCGGGCGAGCAGCGGCAGCACGTGGCGCGGGTCGAGCACGAGCCGTCCCTTCTCGAACGATCGGGCGTGGCGCGCGACGACCTCGGCGGCGACGGCGATCTCGACGTGGTCGTGGAACAGCTTGGCGAGCACGGGCCGGTAGGCCAGCTCGATGGGGACCGAGTAGGTGATCTGGTCGAGCCGCACGTGCCCGAACTTGTCGGCGATGCGCGGCAGCACGCGGCAGCTCTCGGGCAGGTGCGGGGGCAGCGGCCGCAGGTGCTCGCGCTCGGCGAAGAGGGCCTGCTGGGCGGTGCGGCCGTCGGGCAGGCGCCGGCGGGACAGGTCCTGCTGCAGCTCGGCCAGCAGGGCGACATTGAGCTCGTCGAGCGACGCGACGGCCGGCCGCGGCCGCAGCCCGAGGTCGCGCACGTAGCGCACGCCGCGCTCGACGGAGCCCTTCTCGCAGCCCTTGGCGGGCGCGCAGAAGTCGGCGTGCACTGGGAAGCCGCCGCGGAAGGCCTCGAAGGTGCGCTGCTCGATGCGCTTGGTGCCGGCCAGGACCTCCTTGACGGCCAGCGAGGTATTGTCGAGCACGATCCGCCGCGGCAGCCCCGCGAACCAGCGGAAGGCGCAGAGCAGCCCGTCGAGCAGGCGCTCGAGGCGCTCGAGGCGGTAGACCTTGGCGAAGTAGGCGTTGCTGGCGGGCAGCGTGGCCACCAGGAACTTGACCTTCAGGTCCAGGCCCGACAGCGTGATCCAGGCTTCGCCGAAGTCGATCTCCAGCGTGTCGCCCGGGGCGTGCGTGCGGTGCACGAAGGCCTCGGCCGGTCGCTGGGCCCGCAGCCGGGCGACGTACCTGCGCACGGCGCGCTCGCCCAGCGTGCCGAGGCGCGACCGCAGCAGCAGGAAGATGCGCTTGGCCGACAGCTTGGGGTCGGCGGCCAGCAGCTTCTCGATCTCGGCGCGGAAGGGGTCCAGCCGGCAGCCGCGGGCCGGGCTGACGCGCCGGGCGGGCATGACATCCCGGCGCAGGGCGCGGCGCACGGTCTTGACGTCCAGCCCGAAGCGCCGCGCGATCTCCTTGCGCGGCACGCCGTCCACCCAGTGCAGCTGTCGGATCTCAGCCCATTGCGACACGCGGATCACCTCCTCGCTCCTCCCTGCCGGCCAGCGGACGGCGCAGAACACGCCTCCCGAGGCCGGCAGCGGAGCACACGCTCAAACAGGGGCCGAGGGGGTCCCTTTTCAGCGTGCCGTCTACACGGCCAGCGGCGGCGACGGAGGAACCTCGCACTTCGGCGGCGACGGCGGAGACGGCATCTCGATGGGCGCCACCGGCTTCGCCCTGCTCATGGGCGGCTCGGGCGCGAGCGGAGGCGAGGGCGGATGGAGCGACGTGGGTCCCGCCGGCGAGGACGGGCTCGACCTCTTCGATCCTGCCGGCCTGCTCACGAACTTCGGCGGCACGCTCCATGCCTTCGACGTCACCTCGCCGCTGCGCGAAGGCCAGACGGGCACGCTGGTCCTCGGTGGCGACCCCACCGACACGACGCTGCTGTTCGCGTCGGTGACGTTGCACCAGCTCCCGTTCCCCGGCTACCAGGGCGTGCTCATGCTCGCGCCGACCGCGCTGCTCGGCCCCTTCGTGATCGGACCACCGGGCAACCAGGACGTGCCGTTCCTTGCGCCGGATCTGCCCGCCGGCGTGGAGGTGTTGATCGTCCACGTCCAGCCGGCCTTCGCCGGCACGGACGGCGTGAACCTCGGAGCAGGGCGCGTGCTGACGCTGCTCGACGCGGCGTTCTAGGAGGCGCCGGCAGGCAGGATCACGACGCGCTCACGTCTCCGGGCTGCGTTCGCCGCTGCGGTCGATGACGCGCTCGAGTCACCACTCCGCGTGCGTCGGCTTCCCCTCCGGATCGTCCCGCCGCACGAACCTGTGCGCCCCGAACGCGTCGCGTTGCGCCTGGATCAAGTAGGTGGGCAGCTCGGCCGCGCGCACGGTGTCGTACCAGGAGAGGCTGGCGGAAAGCGCCGGCAGCGGCAGGCCGTGCTGCGCGCCGGTGGCCACCACGGCGCGCCAGCCGAGCTGCGCCTCGGCCAGCGCGCGCGCGAACTCCGGCGCGAGCGCCAAGTTGGACAGGCCGGGCTGGTCCAGGAAGGCCTGGCGGATGGCGTTGAGCACGCGCGCGCGCAGGATGCAGCCGCCGGTCCAGATGCGCGCCAGCTCGGCGGGCTGCAGGCTCCAGTCGTGCGCGTGCGAGGCGGCGGCGAGGAGCTGGAAGCCCTGCGCCCAGGCGCACAGACGGCCGGCGGTCAGCGCCTGGCGCACGCCCTCGATCCAGCCGTCGCGCGCTTCCGCCAGCGGCGCGCTGCCGCCGCCGGGGCCGGAAAGCCGCGCCGCCGCCGCCTGACGCGCGGCGCGGTCCGCGGACAGCGTGCGCGCGTCCACGGCCGCGGCCAGCGTGGGCACGGGTACGGACAGCTCGCCCGCCACCTGCACCGTCCAGCGCCCCGTGCCCTTCTGCGCCGCGGCGTCCAGCACCAGGTCCACCAGCGGCCGGCCCGTGCGTGCGTCGCGCCGGCGCAGGACGCGCGCGGCGAGGTCCAGCAGGAAGGACTCGAGCGGACCCTTGTTCCACTCGGCAAAGACGTCCGCCGCCTGCGCCGCCGAGAGGCCGAGGCCGCGGCGCAGGAGGTCGCAGCTCTCGGCCAGCAGTTGCATGTCGGCGTACTCGATGCCGTTGTGCACCATCTTGGCGAAGTGCCCGGCGCCGTCGGGGCCCACCCGGGTGAAGCACGCGCCGAAAGCGCCGCGCGCGGCGATGGCCTCCAGCACCGGCTCGAGCCGCGCCCAGGCGACGGGATCGCCGCCGCCCATCAGCGACGGCCCGCGGCGCGCGCCCTGCTCGCCGCCGGAGACGCCGAGGCCCACGAAGGCGACGCGGCGCTCGCGCAGTCCGACCTGGCGCCGGCGCGTGTCGCTCCACAGGCTGTTGCCGCCGTCCGCCAGCACGTCGCCGCCGTGCAGGTGCGGCAGCAGGACCTCGATCGACTCGTCCACGGCCGCGCCGGCCGGCACCAGCAGCAGCACCCGCCGCGGCGGCTCGAGCGCGGCGACGAAGTCGGCCGCGCCGGCGCAGGCGTGCAGGTTGGCGCCCCACGGCTCGCGTGCGTGCGTGGCGGCCAGCCGCGCGGCGCGCTCGGGCGTGCGGTTGCCCAGCGCGACGCGGAAGCCGTGCTCGGCGGCGTTGAGCGCGAGGTTGGCGCCCATGGTGCCGAGGCCCCAGACGCCGACGTCGGCCAGCCCGTTCACGGTGCGTCGCGGCCCGCGGGGCCGGCTCCGCCGTGGCCGTGCGCGCGCGGGCGGCGCAGGGCCGCGGCTGCGTCGAGGTCCACCAGCCACGTGCCGCCGCGCGCGAGCTGGCCGGGCGTCCGTGCCGGGTCCCACTCGCCCTCCAGCGCGCGCGCCACGGCCTGCGCCTTGGACGCGCCGCTGACCAGCACGAGCACGGCGCCGGCCGAGGCGATGAGCGCGGGCGTGATGGTCAGGCGCTCGACCGGGTCCACCGGTGCGCGCACCGCCACGCAGCGGCGCTGCGTCTCGTCCAGCGCCGGGCTGACCGGGAAGAGCGAGGCCACGTGGCCGTCGGCGCCGAGGCCCAGCAGCAGCACGTCGAAGCGCTCGGGCAGGCGGCGCGCGTAGGCCGCGGCGGCGGCCTCCGTGTCGGCGTGCGTGCGCGGCGCGGCGGAGAAGGGCGCGTGGAGCTGGTCGCTGCGCAGGGCGCCCTCGGCCACCAGCGTCTCGCGCAGCAGGCGCGCGTTGCTGTCGGGCGAGTCCGGGTCCACGGCGCGCTCGTCGCCCAGCCAGACGCGCAGCAGGCCCCAGGGCACGCTCACGTCGCGGGCCAGCGCCGTGTAGCAGGCGCGCGGCGTGCGACCGCCGGCCAGGGCCAGTTCCAGCGCCGCGCCGCGCCGCGAGCCGAACTCGGCGGCGCGCGCCGACAGCTCGCGCGCCAGGCGGTCCGCGGCCAGGACGGCCAGCGCGCGCGCGTCGCGCGCCACGACCAGCTCGAGCGGGCGGCGGGCGGCGTGCGCGGTCATGACAGGGGCGTCCACAGGTGGCCGCCGCGGGCGGGCAGCGCGTCGGCCGCGGCCGGACCGGCGCTCCCGGGAGCATACGCGTGCAAGGGAGGCGCCGCACCCTCGGCGTCGTCCCAGGCGTCCAGCAGCGGCTGCGCGAAGGCCCAGCAACGCTCGACCTCATCGCGGCGCGTGAAGAGCGTGGCGTCGCCGCGCAGGGCGTCCAGCAGCAGGCGCTCGTAGGCGTCGGCGGGCCCCGCGCCGAAGTCGCGCGCGTAGGCGAAGTCCATGCGCACGTCGGCCACGTCCAGCGACTCCCCCGGGCGCTTGGCCGCGAAGCGCAGGTCGATGCCCTCGTCGGGCTGGATGCGCAGCGTGAGCACGTTGGGCGAGACGCGCCGGCACACGTCGTCGTCGCCGAACAGGCACAGCGGGATGTGCTGGAAGGTGATGGTGACCTCGGTCGTGCGCGCCGCCAGGCGCTTGCCGGTGCGCAGGTAGAAGGGCACGCCCTGCCAGCGCCAGTTCTCGACGAAGACGCGCAGCGCCAGGTAGGTGGGCGTGCGGCTGCCGCGCGGCACGTCGGGCAGCTCGCGGTAGCCGGCGTGCTGGCCGAAGACGGCCTCGCCGGCCGCCTCGTGCGCCAGCACCGGCCGCAGGCTGCGGAAGAGCTGCACGCGCGCGTCGCGCACGTCGTCGGCCTTGAACGACAGCGGCAGCTCCATCGCGCACAGCGCCAGCACCTGCAGCAGGTGGTTCTGCAGCATGTCGCGCACCACGCCGACCTGGTCGTAGAAGCGCGCGCGGCCCTCGACGCCCACGGTCTCGGCGGCCGTGATCTCCACGTGGCTGACGTACTTCCTGTTCCACAGCGGCTCGAACAGCGAGTTGCCGAAGCGGAACACGAGGATGTTCTGCACCGTCTCCTTGCCCAGGTAGTGGTCGATGCGGAAGACCTGGCTCTCGTCCAGCACGTGGCCCACCAGCCCGTTCAGCTCGCGCGCGCTGGCCAGGTCGTGGCCGAAGGGCTTTTCGATGACCACGCGCGTCCAGGGCGTGCCGCCGGGGGAGCGCAGCAGGCCGCCCTCGTGCAGGCCGCGCAGGATGGAGGGGTAGGCGGCCGGCGGCGTGGCCATGTAGTAGAGGCGGTTGCCGGCCGTGCCGGCGCCGCGGTCCAGCGCGGCCAGGCGCGCGGACAGCGCGGCGTAGCCGGCCGGGTCGTCGAAGTCGCCGCGCACGTGGTGCACCAGGCGCTCGAAGCGCGGCCACTCGACGTCGCCGGCGACGGGGGCCAGCGCCGCGCGCAGGCTGGCGCGCAGCGCGGCGTCGCCGTCGGGGCGGCGCGAGTAGCCCACGACGGCGAAGTGCTCGGGCAGCAGCCGCTGGCGCTGCAGCGCCAGCAGCGCGGGCGCCAGCTTGCGGTGCGTCAGGTCGCCCGAGGCGCCGAAGATGACCAGCGCGCAGGGCTCGCGGCAGCGGGCGGGGGACGGCGCGCCGGCGGCGTAGGGCGCTGAAGCGACCCCGATGCGCACGCGGTCTTCCGGCGTCATGCGCGCTGTTATATCAGCCACCCGGCTCGCGCCCGCGTCGCGCCCACGGGCGTCGCGCCAGGCCCCGTCTGCTACCCTGTCGCCCCGCGCGCCGCCCGCCGGACCGCGCTCGTCTCGCCCCGTCGGGAACCCACCATGCTGCCGCGCCTCTCCCTCCTGGCCGCCCTCCCGCTCATGACCACCAACCTCTCCGCGCAGGACCTGCAGATCCCCTTCAGCAAGCACGTGCTCGAGAACGGCCTGCAGGTCGTGATCCACGAGGACCACAGCGACCCGGTCGTGTCGGTCTACCTGCTGTACCACGTGGGCAGCGGGCGCGAGGAGGTCGGGCGCAGCGGCTTCGCGCACCTGTTCGAGCACCTCATGTTCCAGGGCAGCGCGCACGTGGGCGACGACCAGCACTTCAAGCTGGTGTCCGAGGCCGGCGGCACGCTGAACGGCACCACCAACCGCGACCGCACCAACTACTTCGAGACGCTGCCCAGCAACCAGCTCGAGACGGCGCTGTGGCTGGAGTCCGACCGCATGGGCTTCCTGCTGGACGCCATCACGCAGGAGAACCTGGACAACCAGCGCGACGTGGTCAAGAACGAGCGCCGGCAGAATTACGAGAACGTGCCCTACGCGCAGGCCGAGACGGCGCTGATGAAGGCCCTGTACCCGGCCGACCACGGCTACTCGTGGACCACGATCGGCAGCCACCAGGACCTGACGGCCGCCAGCCTCGACGACGTGAAGGCCTTCTTCCGCCGCTGGTACGGCCCGGCCAACGCCACGCTGGCCATTGGCGGCGACGTCGACCCGCAGCGCGCGCTGGAGCTGGCGCGCAAGTGGTTCGGCGGGCTGCCCGGCGGAACCTCGGCCGGCCGCCCGCCGGCGCGCGTGCCGTCGCTGGCCGGCGACGTGGCGCTGGTCGAGGAGGACAAGGTCCAGCACCCGCAGCTCAGCTTCACCTGGCCGGCGCCGCCGCGCGACACGGACGAGGACGGCGCGCTGGTCATGCTGATGGCCATCCTCTCGGCCAACAAGGCGGCCGTGCTGGACCGCGCGCTGACCATCGACGAGGTGCTGGCCACGCGCGTCAGCGCCGGCTGGAGTCGCGGCGAGCAGGCCAGCGAGATCGACATCACCGTGCGCGCCGCGCCGGGCGTCAGCCTGGACACGCTGGGCGCGCGCGTGAACGAGCTGCTGGCGAAGCTGGACCGCGATGGTATCGACGCCGAGGCCCTGCGCCGCCAGCAGAACCGCTATGAGTCCGATTTCGTCAACCGCCTCGAGACCGTGGCGGCCAAGACCTCCGCGCTGGCGGACGCCAACCTGTTCACGGGCGACCCGGCCAGCTCCACGCGCCTGCTGAAGCAGGTCGTGGCCGTGACGCCGCAGCAGGTGCTCGCCGCGCTGCGCAGGTGGGTCATCGGCAAGCCGCGCGTGGTCACGTCGGTGGTGCCGGCCGGCAAGCGCGAACTGGCGTATTCAGGCCGCACGCCGGCGCAGGCGCTGGCCGAGGCCGCGCTCGACCGCAGCCAGCGCCCGCAGGCCGGCGCGACACCCGTCTTCAAGGCGCCCAAGGTGTGGCATGACGCGTGGGCCAACGGCGTGTCGGTCACCGGCACGCGCTACACCGAGCTGCCGGTGGTCACGCTGCAGCTCTCCGTGCCCGGCGGCCACCGGCGCGACACGCCCGCCAGCGCGGGCTTGTCCTCGCTCACCGGCCAGCTCATGAACGAGGGCACGCAGGCGCTGGACACGGTGGCCTTCGCCGACGCGCTGGACTCGCTGGGGGCCAACCTCTCGGTGCGCGGCGACGACGAGGAGCTGACCGTCTCGCTGCGCGTCCTGCGCCGGCACCTGCCGGCCGCCACCGCGCTGTTGCGCGACGTGCTGCTGCGCCCGCGCCTCGCGGACGCGGACTTCGAGCGCCTCAAGACGCAGCGGCTCGCGTCCCTGTCCTCGCGCGGCGACAGCATCCGCACCATCGCCGGTAATGCCTGGGACCGCGTGACCTTCGGCCGCGAGTCCATGCTGGGCTGGCCCGCCTCGGGCACGGTCGAGTCGGTCACGGCGCTCACGGCCGCCGACGCGCGCGCCTTTCACGCGCGGCACGTCGTGCCCGCCGGAGCCCGCCTGCTGGTGGTGGGCGACCTGGACGCCGCCGCCGTGCGCGACCTGCTGGCCGAGCTCGAGCAGTCCTGGACCGGCCGGCCGCTGCCGCCGCTGCCGGAGGACGCGCCGCTGGCCGCCAGCGCCGTGCGCCTGTGGCTGGTGGACAAGCCCGGCGCGCCGCAGTCCGAGGTGCGCGTCGGCCACGCCTCGGTCAGCAGCCTCGACCCCGAGTTCTACCCGTTGTCCGTCATGAACTACGTGCTGGGCGGCGCCTTCAGCAGCCGCATCAACATGAACCTGCGCGAGGCCAAGGGTTACACCTACGGCGCGCGCAGCAGCTTCAGCGGCGGCGTCACGCCCGGCCTGTTCACCGTGAGCGCCGGCGTCAAGACCGAGGTCACGCGCGAGTCGATCGAGGAGATCCTCAAGGAGCTGCGCGCCATCCGCGCGGGCCTCAAGGACGAGGAGGCCGCCTTCGCGCGCGACGCGCTGACGCAGGCGGCCAACCGCCAGTACGAGTCGATCGGCGCGCTGGGCGGCCTGCTGGACGACATCAGCAAGCTGGGCTGGCCCGACGACTACCCCAGCCGGCGCCTGCAGTTCCTGGCCGGAGTCACGCGCGAGGAGCTGGACGCGCTGGCGCGGCGCCACGTGCACGCCGAGGCGCTGGACATCCTGGTGGTGGGCGACGCCGAACAGGTGCGCGAGGGCCTGGCTGCGCTGGGCTACCCGCTGACGCAACTCGACATCGACGGGAATCCCTTGCCGGAGGGCTGAGACGGCCCCGGGGCGAAGGGTCGACGTGGACCGGAGCGGAGACGTCTGACTCGTCAGGCGGCTGGCTCTTCGATCGCCGCGGCCGCGGCCAGCGCGGCCCACGGGAGCAAGTGCAGCAGCCAGCGGCCGAGGCCCGTGGCCAGGGACCACTCGAAGTCGATCGAGATGCAGGCCACCATCGCCACGTAGCCCGCGAGCTGAAGCGCACCGGCGAGCAGCGCCATGCCGGCCAGCGCGCGCGTCGAGCGACGCGCCAGGCCGACTGCGCCCAGCGCCAGCAGCGCTGGCCAGGCGAGACCCCAGGCGGACCAGGCGGCCGCGTCCAGCGGCAGCGCCTGCCGCGCCGCAAACGTCAGCGCCTCGGCCATGCGCGCCGCGAGCGACGCCGCGCCGGGCCAGTGCGGCACGAGCTCGGGAGGCGGGTCCAGCCCACGCGCGTGCGCGAAGACCGGCCACAGCGCGCAACCGGCGGCCAGCAGGCCCAGCGCCGCAAGGGCCGCCCGCACCGGCAGCCGGCCGCGTGCGAGGCTGGCGGCCAGCAGCAGCGCAGCGACGGCGGCCACCACCAGGCCCTGCGGCTTGGTCAGCGCGCAGGCCACCGCGGCCGCGGCGGCCAGCAGCGCGCGCGGCGCTCCCGGCCGCCGGTGGAGGTCGCTTAGCGTCAGGCCCAGCAGCAGCACGCTGGCCGCGAAGCGCTCGTCGAAGTAGCCCGTCGCGCCGCCGGTCGCGACGGTCGGCGCAAGCAGCAGCAGCAGCGCCAGGGGCAGCGCGCGCGCCGGCCGGGCGCGCTCGAAGCAGGTCTCGACCAGCAGCAGCAGCAGCGCCAGCTGGGCCAGTGCGAAGAAGGGCATCGCGGCGCGCGCCCAGCCCTCGCCCGCCGCGCGGAACAGGGCGGCCTCGTTGAACGCGACGAGCGGCGGGTAGCTGGCGAAGACCGGCGCCTGCAGCGCCAGGATCCGGTCGGCGTCCAGGCTTCCGAGCGTGGCCGCGACGCGTCCCGACAGCGCGGCGTTGGTGAGCGGGTCGCCGGCGCGCAGCGGCTGCAGCAGCCCGGCGCCCAGCGCCAGTCCACCCAGCGCGAACGCCAGGCCCAGCGCGGCCAGGTGCGCCGGCCCGAGCGGCTCGCGCTCGGCGGCCGGACGACCGCGACGCCGCCAGGCCGCGAGCCCGGCCAGCGCCCACCACGGCAGCAGCAGCGCCGGCAGCCGCAGCGGCACGCCTGCCGCGTCGCAGGCCAGCATCTGCAGCGTCAGGACCAGCGGCCCGAGCAGCAGCGCACGCGGCAGGGCGGTCGTCCAGCGTCCCGAGAGGTCGGGGGCCAGTGCCCGCAGCACCAGCCAGCCGGACAGCGCCTGCGTGGCCAGCACGAGTGCGACCAGCGCGACGCTCACGGCCGCAGCACCGCGTGCAGCGTCGCGACGCCCAGCGACGCGACCGGCCGCAGCGTCACGCCGGCCAGGCCGGCCGCCGCGGCGGCCCTGGCCGCGTCGAACTGGAACAGCACCAGCACGTCGTGCCGTGACAGCTCGTGCGCCAGCAGGTCCGGTTGCAGGCGCATGCGGCGGCTGGCCACGTGGCGGCGCCAGTGGGACACGACGCCGCGCAGGCTCGGCTCGCGCTCCGCGCGCAGGAGCAGGGCCTCGTCGATGTCCAGCAGCACGCGCAAGGGGCGGGGCAGGACCCACGCGTCCCAGGAGCAGGGCGAGGTGACGCCGGCCACCAGCAGCACGCGCGCGTCGTCCGGGACGAGGCGCATCAGCGGCGCGAGGTCGCGCGCCGCCAGCCGCGCCGGCTGCCAGGGGTCGGGCACGGACTCGGGCGCGCGCTCGGCCTGGTGCGCGGCGCGCGCGGCCGACACGGCCTGCACCAGCGCGGGGGCGACGGCGGCGGCCTGCGCCAGCAGCACGGCGGCCGCCAGCACCCGCAGGCCGCGCGTCACGCGCCGGGCTCGCGCGGCGGACAGGCGGGTCCTCTCGTCATCGGGCCGGATCTCGCGGGCGGCCGGCGCGCCAGGCGGGCGGCCGGTCAGCCGTGGTAGAAGCGCTCGTCGACGATCCTACCGTTCCGCCAGCGCGCGCGGCTCACCTGCACCTGGCGCACCTCCGTGCCGTCGCGCAGCACGAAGTGCAGCTCGCTCTCGACGAAGCTGGTGTCGCCCGCGACCGCCGTGGCCAGCACGCGGAAGCCCTTCCACTCGCGCACGGCCGCGACGAACTGCCGCTCGCGCTCCTTGTTCTCCTGCAGGCCGACGCACGGCGGCAGCTGGTTCTCCTGCATGACCAGGTCGGGCCCGTAGAACTCGTCCAGGGCCTCGAGGATGCGGCCCTGGGCAATGGACTGCTGCAGGTCGGCGACGCGGCGCTGCAGGTCAAGCTGGGCGGTGGCGGTCACGCTGGTGCTCCAGCAAGGGGTTGCGGAGGTCGGATGCGGGCCGGTCAGGCGGCGCGTCGGGCGCCCAGTGCCTGCGGGCCGGGACCGGTGAGCGCCAGCCCGAGGACGACGACGGCCAAGGTGAGCGGGTACTCCATGCCGCCGTCCTGGGCGGAGAACTTGCCGGCGTGCGCGGAGAAGGCGGCCACCAGCATGGTGAAACCCAGCGGCAGGCACAGCGGGCGCATGAGGAAGCCCGTGACCAGCGCTGCGCCGCCGACGAACTCGGCCAGCGCCGCCGCGACCGCGCTGACCTGCGGCAGCGGCACGTCCAGCGAGCCGAGGAAGGTCGCGAAGCCCTCCAGCCCCGGGCCTCCGAAGGCGCCGAACAGCTTCTGGCTGCCGTGGAACAGGAACACCGCGCCCAGCATGAGCCGGATGAGCAGCAGGCCGAGGCCGGCGGTGGCGGGAAAGGTCGTGGCGGTCATGGCGTTCTCCAATCGGGAGAGTCGGGTGCGGAGCGCCCAGGCCGTCCGCAGCGGATCGTCCCGTGCAATGGCTCGCGGTCGAGCGCGGCGAAGTCGCCCACGAGTTCTTCCCGCGCGCGCAGCCTACTCGTCCTGGTCCATGCCCAGCTTGCGCCGGCCTTCGGGCGAGATCATCTCGGGGCCCCACGGCGGGTCCCAGACCACGTTGACGCTCACGGACTTCACGCCCGCCACGCTGCGGATCTTGGTCTCGCACTCCACCGGGATGGACGCGGCGGCTGGGCACGAGGGCGAGGTCAGGCTCATGGTCAGGGTGACGTCGCCGTCCTTGCCGACGTCGAGGCCGTAGACCAGGCCGAACTGGACGATGTCCACCGGCACCTCGGGGTCGTAAACCGTGCCCAGCGCGGCCATGATCGGATCGCGCAGCGTCTTGGGCAGGTCGGTTGCGGGTGCGGGCTCGCTCATGGCGCGTCTCGGGAGGGGCCGTCGAAGGGCGCACCATAGCGGGATTCGGGCGCATGGCAAGCGAGCGTCGAGTCTGCTTGCCGCACTCCCGACAGGCGGCTAGGCTCGCCGGCCGATACTGTCCGGACCTCGCCGTCGCGGGACAGGCCCGCCGGCAGCCGCCGCCCCCGGATCCCGCCATGCCCAAGACGCCCTTCCTCGTGGCCCTCTCCGAGCGCGTGCTGCTCGGCGACGGCGGCATGGGCTCCGAGATCTACGACCGCGGCGTGTTCATCAACCGCTGCTACGACGAGCTGAACCTGGCCAACCCGCAGCTCGTGCGCGGCATCCACCACGACTACGTCAAGGCCGGCAGCGAGCTGATCGAGACCAACACCTACGGCGCCAACCGGCCCAAGCTGGCGGCGCACGGGCTCGAGGCGCGCCTGTCCGACATCCTGCGCGCCGGCGTGACGCTGGCGCGCGAGGAGGCCGGCAGCGAGGTGTACGTGGCGGCCAGCATGGGCCCGCTGGGGCCCGCGGCCAGGGAAGCTGGCCTGGGCGACCGCGAGCAGCAGGCCGCCTACGCCGAGGTGGCCGCCGTGGTGGCCGACGCCGGCGCGGACGTGCTGTTCCTGGACACCTTCACCAGCCTGCCGGACCTGCACCGCGCCATCGTCGGCTGCCGCTCGGTGACCGACCTGCCCGTGGTGGCCAGCTTCTCCTTCCACCGCGGCTTCATCATGGGCCACAACGACTTCCTGGTGCAGCCCGAGGACCTGGTGGCCACGGTGCTGCGCAGCGGCGCGCAGGTCATCGGCGCCAACTGCGGCGACGGCCCGCACACCACGCTGGACGTGGTCGAGCTGCTCAAGGCCAACTGCGAGCTGCCCGTCTCGGCCATGCCCAACATCGGCGGCCCGGCGCTGATCGAGGGCCGCTCGGTGTACCTGAGCAGCCCCGAGTACCTGGCCGAGTTCAGCCGGCGCTTCGTGCAGAAGGGCGCGCGCCTGATCGGCGGCTGCTGCGGCGTCTCGCCGGCCGAGATCCGCGAGGTGTCCAGCTTCCTGCTCTCGCTGCAGCCGCGCTCCTCGCGCGTGCGCGTGAAGGACCCGCAGCCCGTGCCCGCCGCCGCCCGCATGGCCCCGCTGCCGCTGGAGCAGCGCAGCGGCTGGGGCGCCGTGATCGGCAAGCGCTTCGCGGTCTCGGTCGAGCTGGACCCGCCGCCGGGCCTGGACGCGGCCAAGTCCGTCGAGTCCGCGCGCTTCCTCCAGGGCCACGGCATCGACGCGGTCAACATCGCCGACGGCCCGCGCGCCATCGCCCGCATGGGCCCGTCCGCGCTGGCCATCCAGGTCCGCCAGGCCACCGGCATGGAGACCATCATCCACTACTGCTGCCGCGACCGGAACGTGCTGGCGATGCAGATGGACCTGATCGGCGCCAACAGCCTGGGGCTGCGCAACCTGATGCTGATCACCGGCGACCCGCCCAAGATGGGCAACTTCCCCGACGCCACGCCGGTCTTCGACGTGGACTCCGTGGGCCTGATCGGCTTCGCGCGCGGCCTGAACGAAGGCGTGGACCTCTCGGGCAAGGCGCTGGGCGAACAGACCGGCTTCGTCATCGGCACCGGCTGCAACCCGGGCGCCGTGGACCTCGAGCGCGAGGCCCAGCGCTTCGGCCAGAAGATCGCCGCCGGCGCCGAGTTCGTCTTCAGCCAGCCGGTCTACGACCCGCGGCTGCTGGAGCGCTTCCTCGAGGCCACCGCGTCCGCGCCGGAGATCCCGTTCTTCGTGGGCATCCTGCCGCTGGCCAGCCTCAAGAACGCCGAGTTCCTCACGCGCGAGGTGCCCGGCATGACCGTGCCCGAGGCTGTGCTCAAGCGCCTGCGCGATTGCAAGTCGCGCGACGAGCAGCGCGAGGTGGGCATCCGCGTCGCGTCCGAGAGCCTGGCGGCGGCGCTCGATCACCCGCGGGTCAAGGGCGCGTACATCTTCCCGCCCTTCGGCCGCTACGAGCCGATCCTGCGCGTGCTCAAGGACAGCGGGGCCAGGTAGGACGTCGTCGAGGGTTGCGTGGGGGCGCCTTCGTGGTCGCCGTCGCTCGACTCATGGTCACGGGAGGGGGCGCTGTCCGGGCCGAGACGCAACGGGCGTGCATGCCACGGCGCGGCCACATCCGGCGCCCTGGTTCCCGAATACCCTGCCGCGCGTGCTCCCCTGGCGCGTGCCGCTGTCGTACCTCGCCGCCGTGCTGGCACTGGCGGTCGCCGCCCACGCCGGTGATGGCGAGCCGGCCGACCTCGTCGTCCTTGGGCGCGTGTTCACCGGCGATGGCGCGCTGCCGTGGGCCGAGGCCGTCGCCGTGCGCGCCAACCGCATCGTGCAGGTGGGCCAGCGCGACGCGGTCGCGCGGCTGATCGGCCCGGACACGCGCGTGCTCGACGCCGCCGGCGGCTCGGTGCTGCCCGGCTTCAACGACGCGCACTGCCACCTCACCGCCGCGGCCACGCTGGACAAGGGCCTCGATCTCTCCGGCCTGCGGAGCCTGGACGAAATCCTGGGCGCCGTGCGCGACCACGCCGCCGCGCACCCCGGCGACGCCGCCGTCGTCGGCATGGGCTGGCATCTCTCGCAGTTGCCGGGCCAGCTTTTCCCCACCGCCGCACAGCTCGACGCCGTCGTGGCCGACCGGCCGGTGCTGCTGTGGAGCGAGGGTCCGCACGCCGTGTGGGCCAACACGCTGGCGCTGTCGCGCTCGCACGCGGCCGAGGACGCCGCCGGGCGCAGCGGCCTGCGCGTCCTGCGCGACGCGCGCACCGGCGAACCGTCCGGCGTCGTCCTGGGCCGCGGCCTGCTGGGCGTCTTCCGCGAGGTGCTGACGCTGCCCGACTTCGGCGGCCTCGACGCGCGCCTGCGCCACGGCCTAGCCGAAGCGCGGCGCCTCGGGCTGACGTCGGTGCAGGAGCCGGTGTCGCCCTTCCTGCTGCCGGCGCTGGCCGGCTTGCACGACCGCGGCGAGCTGACGCTGCGCTTCTCGGTCTGGACCTCCGTCGGCGGCCCGCAGGGCGCGGGCCCGGAGACGATCCGCGCCGCGGCCCGGCTGCACGGGCGCGCCGGCTTCATCAGCTTCACGACGGCCAAGACCGGCATCGACGGCATGCCCGAGCTGCGCACGGCCGCGCTGCTGGAGCCCTACGCGGACGATCCGGACGAGCGCGGCCTGCTCACCAGCCTGCCCGCGGCCCTGTTCGAGCACGCGCGCGCGGCCCACGCGGCCGGGTTCTCCTGCGCCGTCCACGCCACCGGCGACGCCGGCGTGCGCCTGGCGCTCGACGCCTTCGAAGCGGCTGGCGCGCCGGCCGGAGCGCGCCAGCGGGTCGAGCACCTGTTCCTCGTCGATGCCGAGGACGTCCCGCGCTTCGCCGAGCTGGGCGTGGTCGCCTCGGTCCAGCCCGCGTTCCTGGCGCGCGACCTCGAGCTGGGCCGCTTCTTCGAGGCGCGCTTCGGCCTCGAGCGCTGCGAGCGCGTGCTGCCGCTGCGCTCGCTGCTCGACGCCGGCGTGGTGCTGGCCTTTGGCACCGACCACGACCTCACGCCGCTGGACCCGCTGGTCGGGCTGCAGGCCGCCGTCACGCGCCAGGACGCGGACGGGCGGCCGGCGGGCGGCTGGATGCCCGGGCAGCGCATCTCGCTGGAGGAGGCGGTGCGCGCCTACACGGCCGGCTCGGCCTTCGCCGAGGGCCAGGAGTCGGACAAGGGTCGCCTGCTGCCGGGCTGCCTGGCCGACATCGTCGTGCTTTCGGCGGACATCTTCGCGCTGCCGCCCATCGAGCTGCGCACGACGAGCGTGCGCGCCACGATCGTGGACGGCAAGGTCGTGTACGAGTCGCCCTGAGCGGGCCTCAGCTCAGCCGTCTTCGCCGATGGCCTCGACCGGGCACTGCTCCTTGGCCTCGAGGCACAGCTTGATCCCTTCGTCCGTCGTCGGCTGCGTGTGCACGAAGTCGTGGTCGCCGTCCGGCGACTCCTTGAAGTGGGCCGGCGCGATGTCCGAGCAGAGGTGGCAGAGGATGCACTGCTTGTCCACGTAGAACGCGCCGGAGACGTTGTCGGCGTACTTGTCTGCCTTGATGGCCATGGGTCGCTCGGGTGGAAGACGGAGTCGAGACACTCTAGCCGCGAGTCGGCCGACGGTCCAGACCGTCCACAGGCTCCGTCGTCGGAGTCCCGAGTCGGCAGACCGTCTCGAAGGGTCAGGCCGCCGGGCCCGCCAGCCCCGCGACGCGCAGCCGCACGCCCAGCTCGTGCACGCCCTCCGGAGTCAGGTGAGCGTCCAGCAGTCGCGGACCCAGCGCCGCGCGCGCCTCGTCCAGGGCCTGCGCCGGCAATCCGGGGCCCGTGAAGAGCAGCTCGCCCTCGTCGAAGTCCAGGCGTTCCGCGCGCAGCACCAGCATCAGGCGCGCGAGCAGCGCGAGGTTCGCGTCCGCCAGCCCGTCGGCGGGTGCGAGCGCCGCGTTGGCCAGCCAGTGGGCCGGGCCGGCCGGCGCGACGAGCACGCGCGCGTGCGCCAGGCGCACCTGCAGCACCAGGCCCTGGCGGTCGGCCAGACCGAGGTCGGCGTTGGCGCGCATGCGGCGGCAGCGCACCGCCTGGCCCGGGCGCAGGCCCGCGCGGTTGGCATGCAATTCTGTGCCGGGGAAGCGTGCCATGGCTTGCGACTGTAGCGCGGGTCGGCATGCGCGGCGAGGCGGACGGCGGGGCGGGCGGGTGCGTGGGTTGCCGTGGTCCGCAGCGCAGCGCCGTGACACATGCACACCATGTGTGACGCACATGGTGTGCATGTGTCACGGCGCTGCCGCGAGGACCGTCCGCCTGCCCCGTTCCCGCAGCCCGGCGCCCCGGCGCTACGATGCGCGCCCCGGCCGGCGCCCCCGCCGGCCTCGCTGGAGGAGTCCCATGGTGAGGGTCGGCGTCGTGCTCGCGGGCTGCGGCTACCTCGACGGGTCGGAGATCCACGAGGCCGTGCTCACGGCCCTGTTCCTGGAGCAGGAGGGCGCCACGGTGCACTTCTGCGCGCCGGACGTGCCGCAGTTGGACGTGGTCGATCACCTCACCGGCCAGCCCGTGCCGGGGGCCGCCCGCAACGTCCTCGCCGAGTCGGCGCGCATCGCGCGTGGCGACATCGTGGCCGTGGACAAGCTGCGCGCCCGCGACCTCGACGCGCTGGTGCTGCCGGGCGGCTTCGGCGCCGCCAAGAACCTGTGCGACTTCGCCGTCAAGGGCGGCGCGTGCAGCGTGCACCCGGCGGTCGAGTCGCTGGTGCGCGAGGTCCACAAGTCCGGCAAGCCCATCGGCGCGATCTGCATCGCGCCGGCGCTGGTCGCGCGCGTGCTAGGCGCGGAGCACCCGGTGCTGACGATCGGCGATGACGCGAAGACGGCCCGCGCGCTGGAGGGCTGCGGGGCGAAGCACGAGCTGCGCGAGGTGGACGAGGTGACCGTGGACCGGAAGAACCGCATCGTCAGTACGCCGGCCTACATGCTGGGGCCGCGCATCAGCGACGTGGCCAAGGGCATCGCGAAGCTGTGCAAGGAGGTCGTCGCGCTGGCGCGGCAGCCGGCGGGGGCGAGGTAGGTCCCGGCAGACGTTGGCGGGGCGGGCACGCCGCGGTGCGGCTGTCGACATGCTGAAGGCCGCCGTGGACGAAGCGTGACCCGCAAGCGGGCCCTCATCAACGCTCGGTCGCCACGAAGCCCGCCGGGAAGGGCTGAGGCTCGCAACCCCAGACGGCGTCTTGGACGGACGTGGCCAGCACGTACGTTTCGCGCGCCTCGAGATCCACCAGGAGCGTCGGATTGTCCTCGCTTCCGCCGACGCCCGCGGCGAGACGCCGGCCGTCGGCTGACCACACGGGCCGCTCGTAGTAGGTGGGATCGGGTCGGCCGCCGGCCGGAATCGGCCGGACTGCGACGCGTGTCGCTTCACCGGACGAGAGGTCGTGGACCCACAGCTCCCAGGGTTGCAGGCACGCGACACGCCGATCGCCCGGCGCCCAAGCCGCCCAATGACCCGCGTCCGCGCCGTCGCGCAGGGTGCCATCGTCGAGATCGATCAGTGCGAATCCCCCGCCCCGGTCGCCAGTTAGGCCTGCGATGCCCCGGCGCCTGCGAACGTTCGACGAGCAGTGTGTCCTCGTTCGGTGAGAGCTGGATGCGCTGCGCGCGACCTGCCGGTACGTCAAGCTGGCGCACAAGCTTGCCGTCGAGCCGTCGCTCGACGAGCTGTTGCGCGACGTCAAGCACGTAGAGACGCTGCCGGCGCAGGCTCAGGTCCCACGACAGGACCTTGCCCGGCATGGGAAGGGTGCTGACGGTCGCCATCGTGCCGGATTCGAGGTCGAATGCAACGAGCACATGCTCACCTGTCCGCTTCGCGCTGCGCTGCCACGGCGCGACGTCCTCGTTGGCTTCCTCCTGCAAGAGATGCAGGAGCAAGCCGGTGCCCGGGTCCTCCACGACGCCGCCGGCGCGCCACACCGGCGCCGGGTCCATGTGCTTGCGTCTCTCGTAGTTCCACACGTGCGTCGGAAGGTCGCTGACCGTTCGCATCGTCCCGTCGGTCACTCCGACGACGGTGAGTTGGCGATCGAGCTCGAGCCACGCGAACAGCCGCCCGCCATCCTGCGACCAGGCGGGCGCCGAAGCACGCGACCAGGACTGGTCCGGATAGGCGTGGAGCCGACGTGGCACGCGCGCTCCGCCGTCCAGCGACCACCATGCGTACTGGTCGTAGAACACGAGCGCCGCGTCGTCCCACATCGTGCCGCGGACGGTCCAGCGACCGGGTAGCACGATCGGCGTGCCGTGCCGCAGCGAGACGACGGTGTCCGGATCGGCGACACCCGGCGCGGGCTCCTGCGACGAAGCCCTGCCGAAGCCGAGCGATGCCAGCAGAAGGCCAGCCACGCGCAGATCCGGAACGCCGGTCATCGGGGACGACTCCGGGGAGTTGGCCGCGATTCTACGTCGTCGTGCGCACCCTCAAGGCCTCCCGGCCATGGCCATTTCCGCCCGCCGTGGCCACCGGGACCTGGATACCACGAGGCAGTGCGCCAACGGCCTCCCCGCGCGAGGTTCGGCCGATGGCCAAGACGGTTGGCCGCCCTTGGCAGCCGGAGCATTCCGCCCGCAGGGGGCGACTGCCTACCAGCGCACCGCCGGAGATGGAATTCCGTCCCCGGAGGACCTTTGGATCACGAAGGCTCCCCAAGTCGGAACCACTGCACCCCGCGCTCACCCGCCCATCGCCCCGCGGCTCGCCACCTACCTCGGCCGCCGCACCTCGTCCGCCCGCTCCGCCAGCCACGCCGGCTCCTGCTCCGGCCGCGGCGCGTCCTGCAGCACCAGCCCGCGCGTGGGGTCCAGCCGCCGCGTCGGGATGTCCCTGCGGTCGATACGACCCTCCAGCGTCAGCGCCAGGTCGCGCGCGAAGACCGGGTTGCCGATGTGCCACGAGTGGCAGAAGGTCCCGAAGGCCGGCTGGTCGTCGGGATCCAGCTCCTTGAAGAACGGGCTGCAGTCCACGTTGACCGACTTGGCGTGCGGGGGGCTGGGCAGGCCGACGCGGCCCGCGCGCGGCGAGACGCCCAGGCGCTTGGCGTTGGAGACGGCCAGCACGTCGTCGTAGCCGTTGGACCAGTTGGTCACGCGCATCACGCGCGAGTACAGCGGCTGGGCCCAGTCGGAGGAGGCGGACAGCGAGTCGCGCGAGACGTCGCCGCCGATGAAGCCCACCTGCGCCACGCGCCAGTCGGACTTGAAGAGCTTCTTGGACTTCTGCGCCGCCGCGAAGGCCTCCATGATCACGAAGGCGCCGGTGCTGTGGCCCAGCAGGTGCACGTTGAGGTCGCAGCCGGCGCGCTGGCGCGCGGCCAGCGGCTCGATGCCGTGGGTCACCAGCTTGAGCGCCACCTCGGCCGCGTCCCAGCGGTCCTCGAGGTAGTTCAGCGTGCTGTCGTCGCTGGGCCAGTCGAAGGCCACGACCAGGCCGTGGAAACCCTCGGCGGCCAGGTCCTGCTGCAACTGCACTTGGCGCTTGTGCACCAGCTTGATGTCGTTGTTGTAGCCGTGCACGAAGACCAGCACGTGGCCGGGGCGCTCGACGGTGGCGTCCTTCAGGCCGTCGGCCAGGTCGGCCACCTCCTCGAACCACTGGCTGCCGGGGACGACGTGCTGCGGCGAGTAGCCCGCGACCAGCTTGCCGCCCTTGAACTGCGTGGGCACCTTGAGGAAGCGGATATCGCCGGGCTCGGCGATGAAGCGGGCGTCCTTGCCCTTGCCCTTCAGGTCGCGGGCGGTGAAGACGTAGCTGTGATCTGGCATGGCGCTTCCTCCTTGGGTCCCTGGCAGCCGACGGGCGCGGTTCTAACGCGGCGGCCGGGACCGTGTCGAGGGCGGTCGCCCCCGCGGCTGTGCTGCTCCAATACTCCGCCGCGCCAGGAAACAGCCTGATGGGCAGGCGAGAGTGATTGCGAGGCGCATCGCGCAGCGAGGGTTGCGGCCCTTGGCCCGTGACTCGGCGCGGTCCGGGCGGGCGGTGGCGGTGGGGCGCGGCTGGCGTGGGCTCGGGCGAGCTTTCCGCCCGGCCGACGACCGCCTACCAAAGGGCTCTCGGAGACGGACTCCGGGCCTTTCCGTCTCGGGGGGAGTTCTGGTTCACCAACGCTGGCCAAGGCAAGGCATTCGCCGCCCGTGATGCGGCGAATAGACGGGGATTCACCGCACGGGGCCTGTCTGCGGGTCAGTCACCGGTGGCAGGTGTGGCGCGCAGTCGGGTGGTCGGCAACGGTGGGGCGTGGACGGCCCGTGTTCGGGCGCAGCTTCCGCCCGGCGGGCGGCTGCTTGCCGAACGGCTCTCCGAGACGGAGTCCAGAGGTTTCCACCTCGGGGGGAGTCTTGGTTCACCTGGACGTGCCTCCGAGTCGGAATCAGGATCTCTCCGCCTGCGCAGAAGCCTCGGTTCACCAGTTGCCGGCGCAGGCGACCGGTGGCGCCCGGCGCATCCGATCCGTCGCGGGCCCTCGCCCGTCAGCTCTTCGCCGGCAGCGGCTCCACTGTCAGTGCCAGCAGCCCGCCGATCATCAGGGCCAGCCCGATGGCCGGGTACAGGATGCCGATGAGCCAGCCCTTGACCACCGGGTCGTAGGGCGTGAGGCGCAGCGCGAGGCCGGCGCCGATCATCAGCGCCACGAGCAGGATCATGAAGGGCGAGAAGACGGTCCAGGCAGGCGCACGCTCGCCCCGGTCCACGATCTGCCGCGCGGCGCGGCGCGCACCCTTCTTCAGCATGGTGAAACCCTTGCCGAGGCCCAGCACGAGCGCCGCAGCCAGGGCGATCCAGGTCTGGCTGCCGGCCAGTGGCGTGAAGTCGGGCGTGGCCGCGTCGCCCTCGCGCAGGCCGGCGTAGGGCAGGCCGCGCCAGACGAGCAGGATGCCGACCGCGAACCACACCACGCACACCACCATCCGCCGTGCCTGCTGGGACATTCGCACCTCCGAGCGGCCGCAGCGCGCGGCCGGGGCGGGATGATAGCCGGGGAGGTCGCGCGAACCTCGCACGAGGCCCGGGTCGGGTTACGCTCGCGACGTGGCCAAGTCGAAGCAGGGCAAGGGCTGGGGCGCGCTGGCGCTGCTGGGCGGCGCCGGATTGATGGTGGGCGCCTTCGCGCCCGCCGTCGTCGTGGACTACTGGGGCCCGGTCAGCCTGCACGACGTGGCCGAGATGCAGGCCTTCCTGGTCGTGCTCGCCGGCGCCGCGGCGTTCTGCGCGGCGCCGCTGCGGCGGCCGGGATGGGTGCTGCCGGCGGCGCTGCTGGCGTGGATCGGCGTGCTGCTGCCGGTGATCCGCAACGCGTTGGCGCCGCGGGACGAGAGCCTGCTCGGGCAGCTCGGGCGGGCCATCACCGACACGGTGACCGAGACGGTGGGCGACGTCCTCGGGGACGTGGCGCTCGAGGTCACGTCGCTCTCGTGGGGCGGGCTGCTGCTGACGGGCGGGTTGCTGCTGGTTTCGTGGGCCGCGGCGCGCGCGGCGCGCTGAGCGAAAGTCACTCCGGCCGTGCGGCCCGACGGCTAGCATGGCCCGGTCATCCCGGGGGCAAGGTCCATGAAGCTGCTTGCTCTGCTGCTCGCTGCCCTGTTCGCGCTCCCGCTGGTCACGACCGATCCGCCCGCCGGCCAGGGCGATGCCGCCGCCGCGGTGGCCGGCGCCGCGCTGGAGAACGCCCGTCCCAGCCGCAGGGCGGCAGCCACGCGGGCTCGTTCGTCTTCAGGCTGAGCGGCGCGGGCAAGCTGCTGCACCTGGAGGGCGGGCCGACACCCGGCCAGAAGCCGTTCAAGTCCACGGTCAAGGACGACGACCTCCTGGCTTGCGTGGGCGGTACGGGCGTCGGCTGCGACGCCAACTCGCTCGACATCAACACGGACCCCGGCGCCGGCCTGTTCCTGATCTACAACGGCACCACCCACTGGGAGCTGGCCAACAACGCGATGGGCAGCGACGACGTCAACCTGAACGGGCTGGTGGACGGCAAGGGCGGTTTCATGATGGCCGGCACGCACTCGTCCATCGAAGGCGACACGCACATCTTCCTCAGCGGCAAGGTCACCTTCGAGCCGGGCACGCTGAACCCCACGAAGATCAAGGGCAAGCTGACCGTCGTCAGTCCCGACGAGGCGCACTACGGCTTGGGCACGTTCAAGGCCGTGCCGGCCGTGCTCTGACGCTCAGCCGCGCTCGCGCAGCACCGTCGCGGCGTCCAGGCGCAGCAGGCGCGCCGCCGGCAGCAGCAGCACGACCACGGCCACGGCCGCGGCCCACAGCGCCGCGTCGCCGGCGCGCTGCGCGCTGAACAGCGGGCGCACGACGGTCGAGCCCTCCAGCGCGCTGTTCAGCCGCGCGCCGAAGTCCGCGAGGTCGAGGCCGCGCGCGTTCAGCCAGCCGATCAGTGCGGCCGAGGCCGCCACGCCCGTCGCCACCGCCGCCGCAGCCACGAACAGCAGCTCGAGCGCCAGCACGACCAGCAGCCGCACCGGGGACATCCCCAGCGCCAGCAGCATCCCGAACTCGCGTCGCCGCGCGGCCATGGCCAGCGACTGCGTGGTGTAGATGCCCAGCGCGACCAGCGCGAACAGCACCGTGGTGCGCACGCGCTCCATCGCGCCCAGCAGCTCCATGGCCTGCGCGATCTCGGGCGCCGACTCCTTCCAGCTCTCCACCGCCAGCCCCGCGAACTCCGGCCGCGCCGAGAGGCGCGCGGCCAGCGCCGGCGCCTGCCACGGGTCGGAGAGGCGCAGCACGACCTCGTCGGCGCCGTCCGCGCGCTCGAGCAGCAGCGCCAGCGCCTCGCGCCGCACCAGCGCCACGCCGGCCTCGCTCATGCCGCCGCCGGCGTCGAACAGGCCGCTGACCTCGAAGACCTGGCTGGCCAGCCCGGCGCCCTTGCGCGCGTGGAGCGTGACGCGCGTGCCCGGCGTCGCGCCCAGGCTCGCGGCCAGCTCGCGCCCCAGCACCATCGGCGGCGCGCCCGGGCCCTCGGGCAGGAAGGCGCCCAGCGTGACCAGCCCGGCCAGGCGCGTGACCTGCGCCTCGCGCGCCGGGTCCACGCCCAGCACCAGTGCGCCCTCGCCCTCGCCGCCCGCCATGAGGAAGGCTGCCTGGCGCAGGCGCGGCGCGGCGGCCAGCGCGGTGCCGTCGGACACGAAGGCGTCGGACAGCACGACCGGGTCGGGCAGCGGCCGCTCGGCGCCGCGCACGCGCAGGTGCCCGAGCTGCAGCAGCAGGCCCTCCTGCAGGCGCGAGTCCACGTAGCCGTCCTGCAGGCCGCCCAGCACGACCATCACGAAGATGCCACCGGCCAGCGCCGCGCCCGTCAGCGCCGAGCGCCGCGCGTTGCGCGCGACGCCGCGCAGCGCGAAGAGCAGCAGCATGCGCGCTCCGCTCATGCCCCGGCCTCGGCCAGCGCGCCGTCGCGCAGCCGGAGCACGCGGTCGCAGCGCGCCAGCACGGCCGGGTCGTGACTGGCCAGCAGCGCCGCCACGCCGCGCTCGCGCACCAGCCCGGCCACCAGCGCGACCAGCGCCGCCGCCGACTCGCTGTCCAGGTGCGCCGTCGGTTCGTCCAGCAGCAGCACGGCCGGCTCGCTGGCCAGCGCGCGCGCCACCGCCGCACGCTGGCGCTGGCCGCTGCTCACCTGGTCCGGGAAGCACCGCGCCAGCTCGCCCACGCCCAGCCGCGCCAGCGCCGCCGCCGCCCGCGCGCCCGCGTCGGCGCGCCCGGCCAGCGCCAGGGGCAGCGCGGCGTTCTCCGCCAGCGTCAGCGACGGCGACAGGTTGTGCTCGGCGAACACCAGCCCGACGTGCGCCAGCCGCAGCGCCGCGCGGGCGCCACGCGACAGGGCCGAGACCTCGCGCTCCAGCAGCCGCACTGCGCCGGCCGTGGGCGTGTCGATCGTGGCCAGCAGGTGCAGCAGCGTGGTCTTGCCGCTGCCCGACGGCCCGGCGAGGCCGGCCAGCTCGCCCGCCCGCAGCGCCAGCGAGACGCCGCGCAGGGCGCGCACGCCGTCGAAGTCGCGCACGAGGTCCAGCGCCTGCAGCACGGGAGGCACGGCCGGCATGGTACGGCACGGCGGGCGCGGACCGGCGACCGCTGCCGGCGGCGGTTGAGCGGCGCGCGGTCGGGCCGCACACTGGCGGGCCGTTCCGGGGAGCCCACCGCATGACCGACACGCCGCGCCGCGAGTTCCTCGGCTGGGACGGGCCGGCGCTGCCGCGGGTCGCGCGCTGGCTGGTGGAGCACCGCGCTGAGGTCGGCGGCGATGCGAGCGGCGACCTGTCGCGGGTGATCGTGGCGCTTCCCGGCCGCCGCGCCGCGCGGCGCCTCGAGCAGCACCTGGCGCGCGAACTGCCGCGTGACGTGGCCCCGCCGCGCCTGCTGTCGGTCGGCCACCTGCCCGACGAAGTGCTGCTGCCTGAACACCCCTTCGCCGGACGGCTGCTGCGCACGCTGCTGTGGCGCGACGCGTTGCGCGGCCTCGCCGGCCCGCAACGCAACGCGCTGCTGCGCCATCCGCCCCCCGACGCCGACGCCGAAAGCTGGCTGGCGCTGGCCGAGGAGGTGCGCACGCTGCACGCCGAGGTGGTGGCCGAGGGTCGCAGCTTTGTCGATGTCGCTTCCGCGGCGCGGCGCTTCGCGGGCGAGGCCGAGGGCCTGCGCTGGGATGCGCTGTCCGCGGCGCGCACGGCCTTCCTCGCGTCGCTCGAGGCGCAGGGGCTGGAAGACCCGCACGAGGGCCGTCGCGCGGCGCTGCAGCGCGGCGCGCTGGACCCGCGCTGGCGTGTCGTGCTGGCGGGCGTGGCCGACCCCAACGCGCTGGTGCGCGACCTGGTCTCACGGCTGGGCGCGCGCGCCACGTTGCTGGTGCTGGCGCCCGAGGCGCTGCGCGACGCCTTCGACGCGCTGGGTTCGTTGCGCACGGAGGCCTTCGCCGAGCGCCCGATCGACTCGCCCGCCGACGCCTGGGTGCTGGTCGGCCGTCCCGACGACCAGGCGGAGGCGGCCGTCGCGTGGATTGCTGCGCGCGCCGGCCGGCTGCGCGAGGACGAGGTGGTGATCGGCGTGCCCGACCCGGAGGTCGTGCCGCACCTGCAGCGCCGGGTGCGCGAAGCCGGCGCCGAGGCACGCCCGGCCGAGGGTCGCCCGCTGCCGCGCAGCGCGCCCGCGCGCCTGCTCGAGGCGCTGGCCGCGCACCTGGCAGGCGAATCCTTCACCACTCTCGCGGCGCTGCTGCGGCACCCCGCGCTGCTGTGCGCATTGCAGGCGCGCGCTGCGGCGCTGGGTGGCGATCTCCCCGAGCGCCTCGACGCATACCACGCCGAGCACTTGCCGGACGCGCTCACCAGCGAGTGGCCGGGCCTGAAGGACGAAAACCGGCACCGCCGCACCGACGCGGAAGCCGTGGACCGCGCGCATCGCGCGCTGCAGTCACTGGTCGCGCCCCTGCGCGACGTGCGCCCGGCGCGCGAGTGGGCCGCGCCGCTGGCCGACCTGCTGGCCACCGCCTTCGCGGGCGAGCTGGACGAGTCGCGCGACGACGACCGGCGCCTGGCCGACGCGCTGCGGCAGCTGGGCGCGGCGCTGGACGAGCTGGCCGCGCTGCCCGCGGACCTTGGCGCCCACCTGCCCGCGGCCGCGGCGCTGCGCCTGCTGCTGCGCTCGGTCGAGCGCGACGCCGTGCCCGAGCCGCCCGACCCGCAGGCCATCGAGCTGCTGGGCTGGCTGGAACTGGCGCTGGACGACGCTCCGGCCATGGTCGTCACCGGCCTGAACGAGGGCCGCGTGCCGGCGTCGCGCCGCGGCCATCCGCTGCTGCCCGACGGCCTGCGCCGCGAGCTGGGGCTGCCCGACGACGACCGGCGCCTGGCGCGCGACGCGTACATCCTGCAGCTCCTGGCCCGGGCGCGCGGCGCGGACGACCTCGTGCTGGTCACCGGCCGGCGCAGCCAGGACGGCGACCCGCTGCGCCCCAGCCGCCTGCTGTTCCTGGCGCCGGACGACGTGGCCATCGCGCGCGCGCAGCGCTTCGGCCGGGACGAGGACGCGGCGCCCGCCGCCGCCGCGTTGCCGGCCCCCGCGCCGCGCCGCCTGCCGCGCCTGCCGCAGGAGGCGCCGCTGACGTCCGTCTCGGTCACCGACTTCGGCGTCTGGCTGCAGTCGCCGTACCGCTTCTACGTCGAGCGCGCGCTGCGCCTCGAGCGCGCGACCGACGCTGCGCGCGAGCTGGACCCGTCGTCCTTCGGGCGACTCGCACACGCGGTGCTGGCCGGCCTGGCGGAGGAAGAAGCCGCGCGGCTGTGCGACGCGGAGTCGCTGGCGCGCTGGCTGGAGGCGCGGCTCGAGCGGCTCGTGCGCGCGACCTTCGGCCGCACGCCGCCGCCGGCCGTGCAGCTCCAGGCGCGGCACCTCGGCTGGCGCCTTGCGGGCTTCGCCACGTGGCAGGCCGGCCAGCAGCGCGCCGGCTGGCGCGTGGCGCGTGCCGAGTGGCGTGGCCAGCGGCCGTTCCCGGTGGACGGCGGCCGGCTGCTGCTCACGGGCCGCATCGATCGCGTGGACGTGCACGCGGACGGCCGCTGGCGCGTGATCGACTACAAGACCGGCGACGCCGGCGACGGTCCGCGCGCCACGCACGGTCCCACGCGCGACGGCCGCTGGGAGGAGCTGCAGCTCCCGCTCTACCTCGTGCTGGCCGAGGCGCTGCGCGACGAGTTGCCGGGTCTGGCCGAGGTGCCGCAGGCCGGCTACGTCGTGCTGCCGCGCGAGCTTCCCGGAGCCGAGGACTGGTGGCTTCCGGGCAACTGGTCGCCCGACGAGCTGGACGCCGCGCTGGCCGAGGCGCGCCGCGTCGGCGGCGCCATCCTGCGCGGCGAGTTCGACGAGCGCGGGCGCTGGGAGACGCAGGACGAGGTCTTCGCCGCCATCCTGGGCGAGGGCCTGCTGACCGGGGAAGCGGCCGAGGACGAGCCGGTGGACGCATGAGCGCGACGCACCTGCTCATCCGCGCCTCCGCCGGCACGGGCAAGACCTTCCGGCTCACGCACCGGCTCATCGCGCTGCTGGCGCAGGGCGTGCCGCCCTCATGCGTGCTGGCCAGCACCTTCACGCGCCGCGCGGCGGGCGAGATCCTGCAGCGTCTCGTGGCGCGGCTGGCGCAGGCGGCCACCGACGCGACCGAGCGCGCCGCGGCCAACGCGCAACTGGCCGAGGAGCCCGGCGCGCCGCACCTGGACGAGGCCGGCGCGCGTCGCCTGCTGCTGGCGCTGCTGCGCCAGCTGCACCGCGTCGAGGTGCGCACGCTGGACGCCTTCTTCCACCAGCTCGCGCGCGTGCACGCCTGGGAGCTGGACCTGCCGCCCGGCTGGACGCTGGCCGCCAAGGTGGACGAGGTGCGCCTGCAGTCCGACGCCGTCGCGCGCGTGCTCGCGCGTGCCGACCGCGGCGAGCTGTCCGCGCTGCTGGCCGCGCTGGCCGGCGGCCCGCCGCGCCGCTCCGTGCACGCCGACCTGCTGCGCCAGTTGAAGGACGCGCAGGGCCTGCTGGCCGACAGCACGCCCGCCGCGTGGGAGGTCATCGGCGCGCCGCAGGCCGTGCCCGAGGACGACCTCGCGCAGGCCATGGCCTGCGTGCGCGAGACGGCGCTGCCCGTCACGAAGACCGGCAAGCCGCGCGCCCGCTGGGAGAAGAATCGTGCCGAGCTCCTCGCGCTGGCGGAGGCGTGCGACTGGGATGTGCTGGAGGACGTGGGCCTCGTCGGCAAGGTCGCCGGCGGCCTGACCGAGTTCGACGGCGTCGGGATTCCCGCCGGCCTTGCCGACGCCATCGGCGTCCTGCTGCGCGCCGCCGCGGTCGCGAGGCTGGAGCTGTCCTGGCGCCGCCTGCAGGCCAGGGCGCGCCTGCTGCGCGACTACGACGCGGCCTTCAAGGACCTGCAGCGCGAGCGGCGCCTGCTGCGCTTCGAGGACGTGCCGCGCGCGCTGCTGCGCGGCGGCGTGCCCGCCGGCGACGAGGCGGCGCTGGCCCTGCGCCTCGACGGAGCGCTGCAGCACGTGCTGCTGGACGAGTTCCAGGACACCTCGGCGGCGCAGTGGCGCGTGGCGGCTCCGCTGGTGGACCGCGCGCTGGCCGACCCGGCGCGGCACGTGCTGGTGGTGGGCGACGTCAAGCAGTCGATCTACGGCTGGCGTGGCGGCGAGCCGCGGCTGATGGACGCGCTGGCGCGGCGCGGCCTGCGCTTGGCGCACCTCGAGGCGAGCTGGCGCAGCGCGCCTGCCGTGGTCGAGACGGTCAACGCGATCTTCGCGTCGCTGGCCGAGAGCCCGGCGCTGGGCGACGACCCGGCGCAGCGCGCGGCGGCGCGCGGCTGGCACGGCGCGGCGGAATTCCCGCTGCACACCGCGCAGCGCGGCGACCGCCCGGGCGCGGTGCGGCTGTGGCAGGTGAGCACGCCCGACACGCACGTGGGACCGCGCGCCGCGCGCCTGGCCGAGGCCACCGCCGACCTCGTCGCGCGCCTGGCCGCCGCCGACCCCTCGGCCAGCGTGGGCGTGCTGGTGCGCCGCCGGCGCCCGATCCCGCGCCTGATCCACGCCCTGCGCGCGCGCGGCGTGCTGGCCAGCGGCGAGGGCGGCAACCCGCTGACCGACTCGGAGGCGGTGCGCGTGCTGCTGTCGCTGCTGCGCCTGGCCGACCACCCGGGCGACAGTGCGGCGGCCTTCCACGTCGGGACCTCGCCGCTGGCGTCGGTGCTGGGCGTCGACCCGCGGCCCGGCGCCTCGCACGCGCGCGTCGCGAGCGACGTGCGCGTGGCGCTGCTGCGCGACGGCTACGGCGCCTGGCTGCAGGCGCGGCGCGCGGAGGTCGAGGGCTGCGCGGCCTTCGGCGACTGGGACCGGCGGCGCGTGGCGCAGCTGGTAGACCTCGGCCACGCCTGGGACGCGCGCGCCACGCTGCGCCCGGCCGACTTCGCCGCCCACGTGCACCAGACCGCGGTGGAGGACCCGGCCGCGGCGCGCGTGCGGGTGTTGACCGTGCACGCCGCCAAGGGCCTTGAGTTCGACGCGGTGGTGTGCCCCGAGCTGGAGTCCGACCCGCTGCGGCGCAACGGCGAGGCCGGGCTGGTGGCCGGCCGGACGGATCCGGAGGGGCCGATCGACGCGATCTTCCTCGACGTGCCGGCCGATCTCGCGCAGCGCGCCGGCCACGAGCGGCTGGCCGCGCTGCTGGACGGCGCGCGCGAGCGCGAGCTGGCCGAGGAGCTGTGCGTGCTGTACGTGGCGCTGACGCGCGCGAAGCGCCGGCTGGACCTGCTCGTGTCTTCGGCCGACGCGCCGGACGCGTCCTTCGCCGCCATCATGCGACATGCGCTGGCGCCGGTCGCGGCCCCGCCCCCGGCCGCGGTCGGGGACGGGGCCTGCTTGCTGCTGCACGCGCACGCGGATCCCGGTGCCGGATGCGTTGCACTGCTGTCCGCGGAGCACGCACCCGAGCCGCGGCCGCCCATGGCGCCGGCGGGTGCGGTCGCCCACGCTGCGCCGCCCGCGGCCGGCGCGCCGCTGGTCTGGCGGCAGGACGGCCCGCGCCACGTGCTGCGGCGCAGCGCGCCTTCGTCACGCGAAGGCGGCGGCCGCACGCGCACGGCCGAGCTCCTGTCCGCCGAAGGAGAGGCCGGGCGCCGTCGCGGCACGCTGGTGCACGAGTGGATGTCCGGCATCGCGTGGCTGGACGACCCGCTGCCGGACCCCGTTGCGCAGCGCGAGGCGGCGCAGCGCCGGCTGTTGCGCGACGGCGTGCGGCCCACGCAGGAGCTGGACGAGTGGCTGGCCTGGTTGCGCGCAGCCCTCGCCCGGCCGCAGGCTCGCGAACTGCTCTCGCGCGCGCACGCCGCCGCGCGCGTCGGCGTGCCCGCCGCGTCGGCGCCCGAGCTGTGGTGCGAGCGCGCCTTCCTGCTGGTGGAGCAGGAGGCCGGCGAGGAACTCCTCGTGCCCGGCGCCTTCGACCGTGTCGTGCTGTGGCGCGACGCGGCGGGTGTGCCGATCGCGGCCGAGATCGTGGACTTCAAGACCGACGCGCTCGGCGGGCCCGGCGGCCCCGACGCGGCGCGGCTGCAGCAGCGCGTCCTGCACTACGCGCCGCAGATGCAGGCCTACCGCCGCGCGCTGCAGCAGCTCACGGGCCTGCCGCCCGCGCGCATCGCCTGCCGGCTGCTGTTCCTGGACGCGGACAGCGTGCGGGAGGTGCCGCCCGAGGAAGGCTGAGTCGCGCGCTCCGCTGGCCCCGGCGCCGCCGCGACGGCTGCGTCAGCCTCCGTCGCCCGGCGCCAGCAGCTCGATCAGTTGCGGCGTGACGTCCACCAGGTTCCGCGCCTCGGCCGTCCAGGTGCCGTCCTCGACGATGACGTCCACGCCGCGCGCTTGCGCGATCTGCGCCAAGCGGCTGTCCAGGGCCAGGATGATGTTGGTCAGGCCGCGCTCCCCGCGCAACTGGCGCGTGCGCAGGTCCAGCAGGTTGCGCTCCTGCAGGCGCAGGATCGAGGCCTGGCGCTGGTCGCCGGCGCGCTCGGCGCGCTCGCGTTCGCGCGCCAGGGCCTGCGTGAGCTCGTGGTAGAGCGAGCTGTCGTACCAGGCGCGGACGATGCGCTCGCGGTCCACCGTGCCCACGCGCGGTGGCACGGGCAGCGGCGCCACGCTGAACCAGACCGTGGGCGCGGCCGGCGGGGGCCGTTCCGTGATGCAGCCGGCGAGGAGCAGCGCGATCAGCAGGCGGCGCATGGCCGCCACGCTAGCACGCGGGGCGCCCTATCCAGCGCGCTCGGCCAGCCAGGCCACGCCGTCGCGGACCAGCGACTCCAGCGCGTCGCCCGCGCGCGCCAGCGCGCCCCGTCAGCGCGTCACGGGCAGGGCCTGCAGCACCGCCCGCAGGTGCGGCAGGAGGTTGAAGGCCAGCACGCGGTGGCCCTCGGCGGTGGGGTGGATGTTGTCCGCCAGCATGAAGCGCGGCTGGAGCAGCGCGTCCTCGAACAGGTCCGGCAGCAGCGGCACGTCCAGTTCGTTGGCCACGTCGGCGTAGATGGCCTGGAAGTCCCGCGCGCGCCGTGTGCCGCCCACGGCGTCGGGCAGGCGGATGCCGGCCAGCAGCACGCGCGCGCCGGCCGCGCGCGCCTCGCGCAGCAGGACACGCAGGTTGTCGGCCATGCCCTGCAGCGGCAGGCCCAAAAGGAAGTCGTTGCCGCCCAGCTCGACCACCACGACATCGGGCTGCAGCGCGACGATCGCAGCCAGGCGCTGGCGGCCGGTGAAGGTGGTTTCGCCCACGAGCCCGGCATTGACGACCTCGATCGGCAGGCCCTCGTCGGCCAGGCGCTGCGCGGTCAGCTCCGGGAACGGGCGCTCGCCGCGCGTCAGGCCGAAGCCGAAGGTGACGGAGTCGCCCAGGAACACGACGCGCGGCACGCCCGGGGTCTTGGCGCCCACGCGGCCGAGGCGCCAGGCCAGGATCTCGGCGGCGGGAATGTGCGGCGCGACGGCCGCGGGATCGGCGTCCGGCGGCCTCGCGACCGCTTGCGCCTCCGGCGGCCGGGCGGGTGTGACGCACGGAAGGGACGCCGCGCCGTCCACGGTCCGGCCGCACGCCGCCAGCGCCAGCGCGGCCACGCCGGCAGCCAGGCGGCGCCGCCGCCGCTCAGCCCGAACGCCGCGCATCCAGCACCTGCCGCAGCGGCTGCGCGAGGCTGCGCGCGATGCGCTCCTGGCCGGCGGAGGTGGGATGGACCACGTCCGACTGCATCATGCCCTCCACGCCGAAGACGCCTTCCAGCAGCGACGGCACCAGCGGGACGTGGCGCTCCGCCGCCACCTCGCTCCACAGCGTGGCGTAGGCACGCGCCGTGTCGTCGCGGATGAAAGGTGGCAGCTCGAGGCCGCACAGCAGCACGAGCGCGCCGGCCTGCTGGCAGCACGCGACGATCGCGCGCAGGTTCGCGCGTGCCTCGGCGGCGTCCAGGTCGTGCGCGGCGTCGTTGGCGCCCAGTGCGACCACGACCACGTCGGGGCGCAGCGCCAGCACCTCGGGCAGGCGGGCCAGGCCGCGCGCGATGGTGTCGCCGGAGACGCCGGCGTTGACGGCCTCGATGGCCACGCCGTCGCGCGCCAGCGCGCGCTGGAGCGCGGCGGGATAGGCCTCGTCGCGCGAGTCGAGGCCATGGCCGAAGGTCACCGAGTCCCCCAGGAACGCGATGCGCGGGACACCGGCGTGCAGGGCGGCCAGCGGCGACGGCTCGGCCGCGCGCGGGGTGGGGGCTCGGCGGTATGCGCCCTCCTTGCCGGCCGGGGCGCAGCCTGCGCAGGCGGCGAGCAGCAGGGCGAGCAGGACCAGCGGCGGGCGGCGGATCCTCATCAGCGGCATGCTAACCACCCGACGGCGTCCGGGTGTCGACAGGCGCCCGTGACGCGGGCGCGGCTCAGGGCAGCGTGGCGGCCGGCGGGTCGAACGTCGCCGGCGCGAGTCGGGCCGTCGCCGGCGCAGTCCCGCCGGCGTCCGCGTCTGGCTCCACCCCGTCCACGAGCGCCTCGGCGTACGCCTCGGCCAGCTCGCGGCGCTGCTCCGGGCTCCAGTCCGGCTGGGTGGCGGCGTGCATCGCGAACAGCCGGCCCGCGTGCACGGCCAGCAGCGCGTCCACCATGGCGCCGCGGACGAAGGGCAGGATGGGCGCCATCAGCAGCCGCTGCGCGAAGGTCACGTCCTCCTGTGACAGCGCCGCGTCCATGAGCTGCTCGAGCGCTTCGCTCACCTCGTCGCGCAGCGGCAGGACGAGCACGGCGTCGCAGGCCGCGCGCGCGGCCTGCGGCAGGCCCAGTTCCTCGTCCAGCATCGCGGGCGTCAGCGCGGCGCCCTGCAGCGTGAGCAGCAGCGCGACCGGCACGCCGGTCTTGGCGGCTTCGCGAGTGAGGTCGGCGGCGGCCTGCGCCAGCGCCGCGTCGTCGGGAGCAGGCTCGCCTTCCAGCTCCGCCTGGCCGCGTTGACCCAGCGCCATTCGGTGCGCGTCGTCGCGGCCCCAGCCGCCGGCGCCGGCGATGACCAGCACCCGCGCCGTCGGCTCGCGGCCGGTGCGCGCGCGGAAGTCGGCGGCCGTGCGTGCGGTGGTGGCGGCGGCTTCGCGCGCGTCGGCTTCGTTGCGCGCGAGGATCACGGCGTGCTCGTGCGCGAAGGGCGTGCGGCCGGCCCAGCTCGCGGGCCACGGGCCGCCGGCGGCGGGCGACACCTCGGGCAGCGAGCTGCACGCAGCCAGCAGCAGCAGCACGGCGAGCGGACCCCGACCCGACATGGTCGGCATCGTGGCCCGCGCGGCGCCGGCCGGGCGTGGCGCAGGAATGGCACTCGGGGCCTACCGGCCGCGGGCGTCGCTTGACGCGCTATCCCCGGCACCTTGGCGCGGCCTTCACGCCAGAAGGCGACAAGGAAACACGTCGGTCAGGCCCGGCATCGGAAGGCCGACACCAACGCATTCCGCCGAAGCGACGACGCGCAGGCCGCGCGAGACGGCCAGAGGGCGCGGTGGCCGAGGCGATTCGACAGATCCGGAGCGGGGCGGGCGGCCTAAGGGACGTCCGCCCCGCGGTCGTCGGCGGACGATCGCCGGGGCGATCAGGCCGGCTGTCTTCCCACCCGCCTCCACCCCGCGTACGCCACGCCTCCCGCAGCCAGCACCCCCAGCCCGATGAGCGCCTTCTCCCGCTCCGCCTCGTGCTGCACCGCGCCCGCGATGACGCTCACCACCACGCCCGTCGCCAGCAGCGCGTACAGCGCCGGGAACAGCGGGTACAGCGGGCTGCGGAACGGCCGCGGCAGCTCCGGCCGGCGCCGGCGCAGCAGCAGCAGCGCGAGGCCGCACTGGGCGTGGAAGATCCACTCGGCGAAGACCACCGCGTCGGTCATGGTGCCGGCCTGGCCCCACGCGAAGTAGCCCAGCGCGACCGCGCCCTGCAGCAGCAGCGCGTTGACCGGCGCGCCGGTGCGCGGCGAGAGCGCGCCAATGGAGCGGAAGAACAGGCCGTCGCGCGCCATGGCCACGTAGACCCACGGCGAGGACATGAGGATGGCCGTGCACACGCCCAGCGACGAGACGGCCATGGCCGCGATGAGCAGCGCGCCGCCTACCTCGCCCAGGGACGTGCGCGCGACGTCGGCGGCGAAGCCCTTGTCGGCCGCGACGCCGTCCAGCCCGGCCACGCGCACGAAGGCCGCGTTGGCCAGCAGGTAGACCACGACCACGCCCAGCATGCCGCTCAGGATCGCGCGCGGCAGCGTGCGCTGCGGGTCGCGCACCGCGGGCGCGAGGTAGGTCACGAGCTGCCAGCCGCCGTACGAGAACAGCACCGGCAGGATGGCGCGCACGAAGTTGCCGCCGGTCCACGCGCGCGGCTCGGACGGCGGCGCCGCGGCGGGCGGCTCGAAGAGCAGGAAGGCCGCGCCCGCGAAGGCCAGCAGCGCGCCAAGCTTGAGCAGCATGCACGCGTTCTGCAGGCGCGCGCCGCTCTTGGCGCCGGTCAGCGCGATGGCCGTGATGACCACGATCAGGCCGGCGCCCAGCGCGCCGTGCGCGCCCGCCGGAGCGTCCCCGTCGGGCCAGGCGAGCCGGCCGATCTGGGTGGCGCAGATGTCGGCGATGACCGCCGCGGCGCCGGTGGACACGACCAGCAGCACGATCCACGCGAAGAGGAAGGCCGGCAGCCGCCCGAAGGCCTCGCGCAGGAAGACGTACCAGCCGCCGGCCAGGGGGAAGGTGGCCGCCAGCTCGGCGAAGGTCAGCGCACCGGCCACCGCGATCAGGCCGCCCAGCGCCCAGGCCGCGAAGTACGGCGCCGGCGCGGGCACCAGCAGCGCCACGTTGTGCGGCGTGAAGAAGATCCCGACGCCGATGACGCCGCCCATGACCAGCAGCGTGGCGTCGAGGAGGGAAAGCCGCCGGTCGCCCACGCGCGGCAGGCTAGCAGACGGGCGTGGCGGGCGCCCGGGCGCTCACGCCGGCTGGTTCCGCCGCAGCGCCAGCGCGATGCGACCGCCCAGCCACGCGGCGCCAGCCGTCAGCGGCAGGAACATGACGCTGGCGGCGAGGAAGCCCAGGGGTGCCATGACCTTCAGCTCCTCCGGGGTGGGGATGGGCAGGCCCGTAGCACCGAACTGGCGCTCGACCTCGGCGGCCAGCTCGTCCGTCGGTGTCAGCAGCATGGGGATGAAGGACAGCAGGCCGACGACCAGCGGCACGAGGTAGCTCAGCACGACCGGCAGGCCGAGCGTGATGCGGCGTCGAGACGTGCGGCGTGCGACCAGCCGGGCGCCGACGGCGCCGGCCGCCAGTGGGACTGCGACGATGCGCGCAACCATCATGGCCAAGAGTCCGACCGTCGGGGTGCTGGCCGCATCGAAGGCCGGGAGCGGAATCAGCCACGTCAGCAGCGGGCGCGACAGCACGAGCACGGCGGCGATGGCCAGCATCTCGCGCCACAGCTCGCGCAGCCGCGGCTCATCGACAACGTCGCCATCCGGCTGACCCGCTCCCATGGCCCGGGAGGATACCGCGGCGGGCGCGGGAGGCGGGGGCGGCCCGCCTCCCGGACGCCGATCACCAGGCGCGCGTGGCCTTCTTGGCCTGCTTCTCGGCGCGCTTCTCGTCCTTGGTCTTCAGGGGCTTCTTCCTGTCGTCCTTCTTCTTGTCGAGGCCCTTGGTCATGGCGGTTCCTCCGGGGGCTGATTGGCGCCCGCGACGATAACGCAAGCGCGCGGCGAGGCAAGGGGGGAGCGGTCAGGCGGACTGAGCCGGCGGTCCGGACCCTTGCCACCAGGGCTTGCCGTCACGACCGACTTCCCAGGTCCGCGACTGCCCGCGCGGTATGGACAGGCTCTTCCAGCGCGCGCCCGCGTGGTGCCGCGCCAGCGCGACGATCTGGCCCACGTGGTAGGCGTAGTGCGTGAGCTGGCGCGCGGTGGCCTGCAGGACGGTGTGCGGCTCGCCGCGGATGGTCACGCTGCGCGGCAGGTCCGCCTCCGTCAACGGCTCCAGCGCCGCGAACAGCCGGCGCCAGCCGTCGTCCCAGCGCGCCATGAGCGCGGCGCGCGTGTCGTCCGGCAGCCGCTCGAATTCCTCGTCGCGCCGGCGGTCGGGCTTCTCGCCGTCGGTCGTGAGGAAGTCGGTCCAGCGGCTGCGCTGGTTGCCGGCCACGTGCTTGACCAGCAGCGCCAGGCTGTTCTCGTCCGGGCCCGGTGCGGCGAAGAAGGCCGCGTCGTCCACCTGTGCCAGCGCGGCCTCGGCCAGCGCGCGGTACTTGCGGAACTGCGCCAGCGCGTCGTCGAGGAACGGGCCACGGGCCGGAGGTCGGTCGTTGGTCATGCTCCGCGATCCTCCGCGAGGGATCCCTGCTGGCCGGCGGCCACGAGTCTACGGACCGCGGCCCGCTCCATGGCGTAGGATCTCGGCCGCACACCCGCCGGAGGAACCCGTCCGATGTCCCGCCGCACCCTGCCGCTCGTCGCCCTGGCGCTGCTCGCCGCCTGCTCCTCGGTCTACTACAAGACGATGGAGACCTTCGGCGTCGAGAAGCGCGACATCCTGGTGGACCGCATCGGGGAGGGGCGCGACGCGCAGCAGGACGCCAAGCAGGAGTTCCTGTCGGCGCTGCAGGCCTTCAAGGCCACTACGGGCTTCGACGGCGGCGACCTGGAGGCGACGTACGACAGGCTGGACGGGCGGCTGAAGGACTGCGAGACGCGCGCGGGCGGCGTGCGCGGGCGCATCGAGGCCATCGAGGACGTGGCCGGCGACCTGTTCTCGGAGTGGAAGCAGGAGGCGGCGCAGTACTCCAGCCCCGACCTGCGCGCGCAGAGCGAGAAGATGCTGGCCGACACCAGGCAGCGCTACGGCGCGCTGCTGGCCGCGATGAAGAAGGCCGAGGCCACGATGGATCCGGTGCTGGACGCCTTCCGCGACCAGGTGCTGTTCCTCAAGCACAACCTCAACGCGCAGGCCATCGCGTCGCTGGCGGGCAACGTGGCCGCGATCGAGGACGACGTGGCGCGCCTGGTGCGCGACATGGAGGCCTCCATCGCGGAGGCCGACGCGTTCATCAAGGCGATGGGCAGCGCCTGAGCAGCCGGCAGCGCGTCAGCGCGCCGACAGCACCTTCCAGACCAGCTCGAGCGTGCGCGCCACCTCGGCCTCGCCGAACACCAGCGCCGGCCGGAAGCGCAGCGTGCGCGTGCCGCAGGCCAGCGTGGCCAGGCCCGCGTCCCACAACCCGCTGCGCACCTCGTTGCGGGTCGTCGTGTCCGGCAGGTCGAAGGCCAGCATCAGCCCGCGGCCGCGCGCGTTGTCCATCAGCGCCATGCGCGACTGCAGCTCGCGCAGGCCGGCCAGGAAGGTCTCGCCCACGCGCGCGGCGCGCTCGACCAGCCGCTCCTGCTCGATGACCTCGAGGTACCGGGCGCAGCGCACCATGTCCGCCAGGTTGCCGCCCCAGGTGGAGTTGATGCGCGACGACACGGCGAAGACGTTGGTCGGCACCTCGTCGATGCGCCGCGTGCTCATGAAGCCGCACACCTGCGTCTTCTTGCCGAAGACCAGCAGGTCGGGCACGACGCCCAACTGCTGGAAGGCCCACAGCGAGCCGGTCAGGCCGACGCCGGTCTGCACCTCGTCGAACACCAGCAGCGCCTCGCGCTGGTCGGCCAGGCGCCGCAGCTCGCCCAGGAACTCCGGCCGGAAGTGGTTGTCGCCGCCTTCGCCCTGGATGGGCTCGATCAGGATGGCCGCGATGCCGTGCGGGTCCGCGTCGAAGGCGGCCTCGATGGCGGCCACGGCGCGGCGCTCGGCCGCCATCGTCTCCTCCAGCGCGCGCTGCGCCGCGGCCGCGGCGACCGGGCCGGCGCCGAAGGCCGCCTTGGGGAAGCGCAGCAGCGGGTTCTCGATGCGCGGCCACTCGAACTTGGGGAAGTCGCGGATCTTGACCGCGTCGGTGTTGGTGACCGAGAGGCAGTAGCCGCTGCGCCCGTGGAAGGCGTCGCGGAAGTGCAGCACCTTGTCGCCGCCGCCGGACACGCCGCGCGCGCGGTTCTTGTGCGCCTTCCAGTCGAAGGCGGCCTTCATGGCGTTCTCGACCGCCAGCGCGCCGCCGGCCACGAAGAACGCATGGCCGAAGGGCTCGGGCATGGCCAGGCGCCGGAAGACCTGCACGAAGCCCGCGTACTCCGGCGCGTAGACGTCGCTGTTGGCCGGGTTGGCCAGCGCCGCCGCCAGCAGCGAGCGCCGGAAGCCCTCGTCCTCCAGCCCGGGATGGTTGTGCCCGAGCGGCAGCGTGGCGAAGTAGGTGTAGCAGTCGAGGTACTCGCGGCCGGTCAGCGCGTCGACCATGACGTTGCCGCGGCTGCGCTGCAGGTCCACGACGACGTGGAAGCCGTCCACCAGGATGGACTGCCGCAGGACGGGCAGGACCTTGTCGGGCGAGACGGTGATCGCGGGCGGGGACATCGGAGCCTCGTTCGGGCGGGACCGCGGGGGCGCGGCGGGGCGGGCGGACGGCCGGCTGGGCCGGCGGAGAGCGCGCGCGGTCGGCGTCAGGGGCGCGACGGCGCGCGAGCGCGTCAGCCGGCGGACGGGGGCGCGAAGAGGCCGGGCCGCGCCGCGATGGGGCGCAGCCGCGGAGCGAGCGAGCGGCGGAGGGCGCGGCGGGTCACTCGGGGGCCTCGGGGTCGGGGAACGGTTCGAATTGTGGCCCATGGAACGGCCGCGCGCAACCCGTGGGCGTGCCGGCGGGGCCGAGGGGGTGGCGCAGCTCGCGGGATGCGGGAAGGGCGCTCGGCAGCCATCACGCATGCACACCATCTGCGTCACGGATGGTGTGCATCTGTCACGGCCGTCGGGGACATGCGCCGACTCTCAGCCGGTGGCGCCGCCCTGGCCGCCTCCGGAGCGCAGGCCCGGCTGCCCCGGGATCACGCCGGCCGGCGAAAGATGAAGTACGCCGCCCCGCACAGGCACAGCGCCGCCCACAGGTAGTCCCACCGCGGGCGCTCGCCCATGTAGAGCAGCGCGAAGGGCACGAAGACCGTCAGGGCGATGACCTCCTGCAGGATCTTGAGCTGCGCCAGGCTCATGGTCTGGTAGCCGATGCGGTTGGCCGGCACCTGCAGCAGGTACTCGAACAGCGCCACGCCCCAGGAGAGCAGCGCGGCCACGTACCACGGCCGGGCGCGCAGGTCCTTGAGGTGCGCGTACCAGGCGAAGGTCATGAAGACGTTGCTGCAGGCCAGCAGGCCCGCGGCGCGGGCGAAGGGCGGGATGTCCAAGGCGGATCTCCGGAGCGGGCGGGTCGAGCGCTGCGCCGGCGCGCCTCGTGGCGTGCCGGCTCAGGCCAGCGCGAGCACCCCGGCGAACACCGCCGCGCCGGCGCCGCCGAAGGCCAGCGCCCGGCGCCAGGCGCGCGCCGGCGGGGCGGGCTGGCGCGGGTCGTGCAGGTCGTTGAGCGCGACGCCCAGCGGCAGCAGCAGCACGGCCACGGCGCCAAAGGGCGCGAAGGGCGTGTTGCGCCAGCCCTCGGTGCCGAAGCGCAGGTAGATCCAGACGATGACCAGTTGCGCGGCGGCGAAGAGGATCACGCGCGAGAGCTGGAACAGCGGCGGCAGGGCGACCCGCTCCTCCTCCGCAATCAGCTGCTCGTAGGCGGGCGTGGCGGGCCGCGGCACCTGGTGGCGCTCGGCCAGCTCGTCCATCAGCGCCGCATTGCGGCGCATGGCGGGCGGCACCAGCACCAGCGCCGCCACGGCCGAGGCCAGCGTGGCCGCAGCCAGCGCCGCGTGGGGCCAGCCCGGCAGGTGGCCGGCACCGGCGGCCATGCCCACCAACGCCGTGGCCATGGTGAGCAAGGGCGACAGGTACAGGATCTTGTACGCGCGGCCCCGCATCCATTCGCGGTGGCGCGCGTCCCACCCGGGGCCGGCGCGGCTGGCGCGCGCGAAGGCGCGGATCCAGAAGCCCGTGCCGAGGAAGTACGCGAAGGGCACCGACTGGGCCAGCGCGGCGATCAGCGCGGTGACCAGCCCGGCGCTCTCGTGCGCGGCCAAGCCGGCGGTGTCGTCGGCGCGGATCCCGGCCCAGCTCGCCCAGGCGTAGAGCAGGAGGCTGGCGGTCATGAGCGCCTGGAAGATGGTGGCCATGGCTCGGCGGGCCAATGTAGCCGAATGCGGTATCGTGACGCCGCCCCCTCGCCCGGCTGTTCCCCGAACCCCGAACCTCGCCGGGCCGACAAACCGGAGCCGCTCCATGCGCACGTCGCGCCAGTCCCTCGTCCTGATCTCCGTCGCGGCCGCTGCGTTGTCGGCGCTGCCCGCGTCCGCGCAACTGCAGTGGGGCGGCTCGCCGCCCAGCCTGGCCGGCGAGCCCGGCGTGCGCACCAGCCTGGCCGGCCCGGCGCCCAGCGCGCAGATGGAGCCGGTGGACGTCGGCGCCTTCCTGGCCGAGGACGCGCAGGCCACCAAGGACATGCCCTTCCGCTTCGGCGCGACGCTGCCGGTGGACCTCGGGCTGGACGGCGCGGGCGAGTGGACGCCGCTGCCCGGGGGTGACCGCGTGTGGCGCCTGCGCGTCGCCTCGCCCGGGGCCTACAGCATCGGCCTGCTCTTCGGCGACTTCATCCTGCCGGCCGGCGCGCAGTTGTGGGTCTACAGCGACGACCTCGCGCACGTGCTGGGCGCCTACGACGAGCGCAACAACAAGGAGAACGGCGAGTTCGCGATCGAGCCGGTGCCCGGCGAGGCCCTGACCCTGGAGTACCTCGAGCCGCGCGCCGTCGCCGGCCAGGGCCTGCTGCGCCTGTCCGGCGTGGTGCACGACTACCGCGACCTGTACGCGCTCATCGACAAGGGCGCCGGCCCCGGCGACGCCGCCGGTGCGTGCAACAACGACGTCAACTGCCCCGAGGGCGCGCCCTGGGACGCCCAGACGCGCGCCGTCACGCTGCTGATCATCGGCGGCGCGCTGTGCACCGGCTCGCTGATCAACAACACCGCCAACGACGGCACGCAGTACTACATCTCGGCCAACCACTGCGGCGGCCTCAACAACGCCGTCTTCCGCTTCGGCTACGAGAAGAGCGGTTGCGGCAGCGGCTCGGCGCCCAGCAACAAGACCGTGCAGGGCAGCACGCAGATGGCCTCCAGCAGCAGCCTGGACGTGCGCCTGGTCAAGATCTCGGAGGCCATCCCGGCCAGCTACGCGCCCTTCTACCTGGGCTGGAACCGCGGCACGACCGCGCCGCCCAACACGCTGACCATCCACCACCCGCAGGGCGACGTGAAGAAGATCAGCTTCGACTACAACGCCCCGGGCAAGAGCGGCACGCAGTGGCGCATCATCCAGTGGGACGACGGCGTCACCGAACCCGGCAGCTCGGGCTGCGCGCTGATGGACAACGCCGGCCGCTTCATCGGCCAGCTCTACGGCGGCGCGGCCACGTGCAGTTTCCCCTTCGACGACTACTACGGCCGGCTCGACTCGTCGTGGAACACGGTCAAGGCCTGGCTGGACCCGATCAACACCCTCGCCACCACGCTCGAGGGCTTCGACCCGGCCGGCGGGGGGGGCGGCGGCCAGCCTCCGGTCATTGGCAGCCTCGCTCCGGCCTCGGTGCAGGCCTTCCAGCCCGCGCTGGTCACGCTGACCGGCACGGACTTCGGCGGCGCGACGACGGTCAACGTCGGCGGGATCAACCTGTCCACGCCGGGCGGCTTCACGGTGGTGAGCCCGACCAGCATCACGCTCACGCCGCCGGCGCCGACGTCGCTGGGCGCCAAGAGCGTGACGGTCACGACCGCGGCCGGCACCAGCAACGCCGCGACGCTCACGTACACCGAGACGCTGCCGCCCAAGATGACCGTGCCCGCCACCACCTTCAGCGGCCAGACGCTGACCTGGAGCTACGGCGGCGGCGCCAGCGACTCGGCCTACCTGCTGATCGCGCTGTCGCCCACGACCTTTCCGTACGGCGGCTACAACCTGCTCTCGGCGTTCACGATCTTCAACGTGCAGGCGCTGCCGGCCACGGGCCTGGGGAGCTTCGGCGTCGCGGTGCCGGCGGGCTTCTCGCTGCTCTCGATCTGGAGCCAGATCGCGGACCTCCAGGACGGCACGGGCGCCTTCCTGGGCGCCACGCCGGTGTCGAGCACGCTGATCATCTTCTAGGCGCTGCGCGCCGACCGGTCAGGCGGGTGCAAGGGCCGTCACGCGGCCCGAGCCGGCACTCAGCGCCGGCACGCGCGCGCGAGGAACAGCCCGGCGAGGAACGCGCCGCCCGCAGCATCCACGACCTGCGCGCCCAGGTAGGCGTGCGGGAAGCCGTACCAGGTCACGAAAGCCGCGTCGACGCTGGCCACCGCGAAGAGGCCGAAGGCCGTGGCCAGCAGCACGCGCCGGGCGTAGCCGACGTCGGGTGCGACGTGCACCAGCACGAAGGCCGCCAGCAGGGCCGCGACCACGTCCCACAGGTACTCGCACACCAGTTGCCTGGCGCCCGGCTCCGCTTCCCTGCGTGACGCGGGGTCGTACATCAGGAAGCCGCGGCCCGGCCCGGCGGGCGCGCCGTTGGCGGACGCGGCCGCGTCGGGAAAGAGGTAGATCGCGTGCGTGCCGACGCTGCCGCGCACGGCGGCCGCGAGCACGGCATCCTCGGCAGGGGCCAGCGTCCCGAAGCCCCAGTGACCGACGGGCAGCAGCATGTGCGACACCGCGCCCCACAGGAACAGGATCAAGCCGCCGACGCCGCCGCCGATCAGCACCTTGCCCATGGCAGGACTCCGTTGAGGAGGGCTGGGGCTGCGAGCCTCCCGGCACGCCGGCCGGCGGCACTCTACCGCAGCGCGGCGGTCAGCTTGGGAGTCCCGCGGTGGACCGCGCGCCCGGCCTGCCGCAGGGGCACACCAGGTCCCCGGGCCACAACAGTTCGCCGCCGTGGTGCAGCAGCTCGTGCAGCGTGGACCAGGCGATCCAGGCGGCGACCAGCAGCGCGAGCAGCGGGTCGAAGACAGGCTGGCCGGTCAGCAACACCAGAGCGCCGGCCAGCGCCGGCGCCAGCGAGACCAGTACGTCGCCGCGATTGTGCAGCCAGGCCAGGCGCACGGCCGCGTGCTGGCGCGCGAGGCGTGCGAGCAGCAGCGCCACCAGCGCGTTGGCGCCCGCCGCCAGCAGCCCGGCCGCCAGCGGCACCACGCCCGACACCGGCCGCGGCTCGAGCAGCAACGGCACGGAGCGCACGACCAGCAGCACGCCCAGCGCGAGCAGCCCGACGGAGTTGAGCAGGTTGGCGCTGCGCTGGCTGGTGCGCCCCAGCCAGCCGGGCCAGCGCCAGGCCAGCACCAGGCACAGCAGGGCCAGCTCGTCGGACAGGTTGTGCACCGCGTCCATGAGCAGGCTGACGCTGCCGGAGGACCAGCCGGCGAGGCCTTCGCCGACAACGATCAGCGTGTTCACGGCGGCGGCGGCGATGAGGCTGCGATGGCCGCAGAGCATGGCCCGCCATGGTAGGCGAGAACCGTTGCGATCCCAGCGCCGGGAACGGGGGACGAAGGCCGGCGGAGGGCGTCGAGACCGGGGCCAGCGTGCGCCGCGGACACGCTGCACCGCGCACGGCGCGCGCCCGAGCGCGACGGACTGACGCGTGCGCCTCCATCCGGTACCCTCTGCGGCCCATGAAGATCCTGGTTCTCGGCGGCGGCATGGTGGGCTCGGCGATGGCGGCGGACCTCGCCGCCGAGCCCCGTTTCCAGGTCACGGTGGCGGACCGCAGCGAGGAAGCCCTCGCGCGCGTGCAGGCCCGCTGCGGCGCGGCCGGCGTGCGCGCCGACCTCTCCGACCCGTCCGAGGTCGCGCGCCTCGCGCGCGGCGCGGACCTGGTCGTCGGCGCGCTGGCCTCGGTGCTGGGCCTGCAGACCCTGCGCGCGGTGATCGAGGCCGGCCGCCCGTACGTGGACATCAGCTTCATGGCCGACGACCCGCTGCAGCTCTCGCCGCTGGCCGAGGCGCGCGGCGTCACGGCGGTGGTGGACATGGGCGTGGCGCCCGGCATGAGCAACATGCTCTGCGGCCACGCCGCGCAGCGCCTGCAGCCCTGCGAGCGCCTGGAGATCTACGTGGGCGGCCTGCCCGTCGAGCGCCGCTGGCCCTACGAGTACAAGGCGCCCTTCGCGCCGCACGACGTGCTCGAGGAGTACACGCGCCCCTCGCGCATCGTCGAGCGCGGCGAGGTCGTGGTGCGCGAGGCGCTCTCGGAGCCGGAGCTGCTGGACTTTCCCGGCGTCGGCACGCTGGAGGCCTTCAACACCGACGGCCTGCGCAGCCTGGCCACCACGCTCAAGGTGCCGTGGATGAAGGAGAAGACCATGCGCTACCCGGGGCACATCGCCCTGATGCGCGCGCTGCGCGAGACCGGGCTGTTCTCCAAGGAGCCGATCGAGGTGCGCACGCCCGACGGCGGCCGCGCGCGCGTGCGCCCGCTGGACGTGACCGCGGCGCTGATGTTCCCCAAGTGGACCTTCGCCGAGGGCGAGGCCGACCTGACCGTCATGCGCGTCAGCGCCGAGGGCCTCGAGGCCGGCCGGCGCGTGCGGCTGGTCTGGGACCTGTTCGACCGCTACGACGCCGAGACGCGCACGCGCAGCATGTCGCGCACCACGGGCTTCCCGGCCACCATCGTGGCGCGCTGGCTGGCGGACGGGCGCTTCAAGCGGCCGGGCGTGCACCCGCCGGAGGTGCTGGGCGCGCAGCCGGGGCTGGTGCAGCAGATGCTGCACGAGCTGGCGGCGCGCGGGGTGAGGTACGAGGCGCGGGTGGAGGTGGTCTGAGGGGTACGGTTCCGCATCAGCAGCGGAACCTGACGTCAGGTGGTCCTAGACGTATGCGGGGGTTCTGAGGCTCCCGCGGGTCACGCCACGGCCCCGGAGTCGCAGGGGAGCCGTCGGCCTCGATGAATGCTGGCCGGCTCGCCGTCCGCATCACCCCCCGGATCCGCGAGACGTGCTAGGCTGCCGGTCGATCGAGGGTTCTGGCTCGGTCGATGCCGGGCGAACCCTCGTCCACCTGACGAGGAGGATGGCGCATGACGCACCAGAGCGGGTTTTCGGGGCCGCGGGGCACGCTTCTCGCCACGGTGTTGTCCGTGTCGGTGGTGCTCGCTTGGCCCCGAACGGCACCGGCCCAGGTGATCTGGGATCCGTCGCTTCACGGCCAGTGGGCCGGGCCGCTGGACCTCGACGGCCAGATCAACGACCACAGTGATCAGTTCGTGCCGCCGGGCATGACGCTGGTTCCATGGGGCGAAATTGCGCACGCCGCCACGCTGCCGCCACCCAACGACGGTTACGTGCTGTTCTGGTGCGAGCGCGAGACGCCCTGCGGGCCCACCCTCTACCCGAATCCCTACTTCATTCCTTACGAGACGTTCCTGTGGCACCCGCGCACGCCGGGGAATCTGGCGGCCGTGTTCCCGGTGCCGACGCCCGGCGAGAACGGCTTGCTGGACCTGTTCTGCGGCGGACACTCGTTCACGCGCGACGGACGGCCCATCTCGGTGGGCGGACAGAACCACGCGCTGACGTGCCAGGCGGCCCCGATCTCCACCGGGACGACGGGTGTCTTCCTCTTCGACAACGTCGCCTTCGACGGCGTGGCGCCCGAGCCGGCGTGGCACCGCCTGCTGCCGGGCATGCAGCGCGCCCGCTGGTATCCGACCCTGACGCGGGACCACGCCGGGAAGCACTCGATCTGGGGCCACCAGTTCGCACCCGAGGGTTCCGGCCCGGCGACCTGGTTCACGCGCGAGCGCTTCGACATCCCCGACGGCGTCGTGGGCATCGTGTGGGACCCGATCGAGACGCCGGTCGATCTCGCGTTCGAGAACTACACGTCGACGTATCCGCTGACCTCGTGCGTGGGCGGCACGCCGCTCATCGGGATGCGCGGCTATCCGCGCGTCGAGCCGATCCTCGACCAGTCCCTCGTGGACAAGAAGGCGGACATGGCCGTGCTCTCGGCGTTCACCGACATTCCGCCCACCTTCGGACCGGTCAGCTCGTACTTCCTCGACCTCGACGCGTGCACGAGCGCCTCCGAGGTCGAACGCTGGTTTCCCGGGACGGCCGGGCCGCCTCCGATCGCGTTCACCGTGGCGCACTACTTCGACATGACGGGCGCCACGCCCAAGGAGGTCATCTACGCCATCGGCGGGGACATCCCCGCAAACCCCGGGGGAGACCCGACGGCGCCGGACGACTGCCTCACGTTCACGAACCGGGTCGTCAAGCTGGTCGATCCGTCGCCGTCGTCGCTCTGGAAGGGCGCGGCCGACGGCGTGCCGCAGCTCAAGTACAGCCGCAAGCACATGCAGGCCGCAATCGGGCTGGACGGCGCCACGTACGTCTTTGGTGGCGAGGGTCGGGAGGACCTGGGCGGCGGCAGTTGGGGGCCGTGCCTCTATGTTCGCAACGTCGAGCGCTACCGGCCACCGGAGATCTTCGCTACGCCGTCGTCGCAATGGAAGCTGATGGCCGCGCAGGCGCATGATCGCGGGCACCACTCGGTCGCGGGTGCGATGGCGGACGGGCGCATGTACTCGGCGGGCGGCGACCACGATGAGGGCGCGGGAGAGCCCCCGTCGGCGGGCGAGCGCAGCGTGGAGATCTACTCGCCGGAGTACCTGTTCCAGGGGTTCAGGCCGGTGATCAGGAACATCTCGAACCGGGAGCCGACTTTCGGATCGACGATCACTCTTGACGTCGAGATCTCCGGGTCGGCGACGAACGAGTTCCGCGTGGCGCTGGTCTCGCCGGGGACGATGACGCACGGCTACAACTTCAGCCAGCGGTACATCAAGCTGAAGCTCGCGAATCCACCTCCGCCGTTCAACCCGCCGCCTGCGACCACGGCAATCCAGGTCCAGATACCGGGTGATGGTCATGTCGTCCCGCCGGGCTACTACCTGATCACGGTCGTGCGACAGAACGGCGTGCCGAGCGTGGGCGAGTGGATCAGGGTGAAGGCGTCATGATCTGCTGCTCCCGGGCGCCGGTCCTCTTCTTGTTGCTATCGCTGGCACCGATCACGGCGGCGTTGCATCAGGCACCTCTTAACGGGACGGAACTGATGCCTCCCGGCGATCTACCTTGGCGGGTGCCGGCGCAGTTCATCGAAAACCGGGGGCAGTGGGCCGACTCCGTGCGGTTTGCCGCACGCAGCGGGTGCGTTGTGCTTCAGGCCCAGCGCGGTGCCCTTACCCTGTGGGCGCCGGCGCCGAAGGCTGGCGCGATGCGCCCGCGTCTCGACCTTGTTCTGCCGGTAGAGGCCGGGGCGGAGCCCCATCCCGCAGATCTCTCGTTCACGCGTTACCACGTCTTCTCGGGCGACGATCCGACGCGGTGGCGAACCGACCTGCGCGGGTCAAGCCGCCTGATCTATGGAGACGATGTCTCCGGAGTGCTCGTCCATGTCGCGCCTCTTCCGGCCGGTGTTGAGTTGACCATCGATGTGGGTCGAATTCGTTGGCCGGGCGTGGTGAGCTTTGGCGTGCCCCGAAACGTGACGTCACGGCACGCTCCAGGAGGTGATGTTGTTCTCGATACCGGTGAGTCGGAGTTCCGGCTGACAGCACCGCGCCTTCGCAAGGGCGAGAGCGCCAGCTTTACCCTGGCACCGCTGCGCTTCGATACTTCCTCGAACGGGGCGATCCGCATCGTGCCGATTGAGGGTGTGACCAGCGAGGTCGGTCAAGTCTCGATGTCGCTGCTGTGGTCGACGTACTTCGGCGGGTCTGGCATCGATGAGATCACCGACGTGGAGGTCGCCGGGGAAGGTGACATCGTGCTGGTGGGGACGACCGAATCGCTGGACGTTACGGTGACGCCGGGGGCCCTTGACGACGTCAACGAACCGGTCGTTCCCGGTGGAGGAGCGCAGGATGTCGTCGTCGCTCGGTTCTCGACGGCTGGTGTGGCCGAGTTCATCACGTACTTGGGTGGCAAGGGTGGTGACAGGGCCTACGCGGCATCGGTGGGACCCGATGGCGATACCTTCATTGCTGGCACAGCTGGCGCAGGCTTCCCTACGACACCCGGTGCCTTTGACGTGGTCAACAACGGGAAGAAGTCCTTCGTTACGCGCTTGGCCGAGGACGGCAGCAGCTTGGCCTACTCGACGCTGTTTGGCGGCAACGTGTGGCCTGTGCACATGGGGGCAATCGCTGCCGATTCCGCTGGCCGAGCCTACTTCGCTGGAACGGCCTCCACCCCGGACCTTCCGACGACTGCGGGTGCGTTCGACCCCGTCTTCACGGGCAATCCCGATGTCTTCATTGGGTGCCTTGAGCCGGACGGCGAGGCGCTCGTTTTCTGTACGTACCTGGGTGGCCCCGGTGGCCAGAACCTCGGAAGCTTGGCGCTCGGACAAGACGGTTCGGTCTACGTAGCCGGGAATACGTACTCGTCCGCGTTTCCCGTGACTCCCGGCGCCTTCAGCAACGCCCCGGAGGGCGGGGGATTCGTGTCCCGCCTCGACTCCTCAGGGAGCACGCTCCTCGCCTCGACGATCCTGCCCAAGGGTGGTGTTGTTCGAGGTGTCGCCGTGGGCCGCGACGGGAGCATCTACGCCGCCGGCCAGACCTACAATCAATACGACGGCTTTCCCACCACGCCCGGCGCCTTCTCGACCGACCCGCTGGATCTCCCCTGCGGCTACGTCACGCGCTTCACGCCCCAACTCGACGAGCTGATCTACTCCACGTTCCTCTCGTCGCTGCACGACTGCGGGATCCATGCCGTCGAGGTCGACGCCAGCGGCGTGGCCACGGTGGCCGGGGTCACGGCCGCGGCGCTCTACCCCACGACACCGGGCGCGATGTTTCCGGTGGGGGCCGGGGGTGCGGATTTCGTCCTCACGCGCCTGGCGCCGGACGGCGGCTCGCTGATCTACTCGACCTACTTCGGCGGCGGGAACAACGACAGCTTCCTGGCCCCGGCAAGGCTGGCGCTGGAGCCCACGGGCAGCGTCGTCCTCGCCGGCCAGACCATCGGGACCGACGTGCCGATGACACCGGACGCCTTCGATCCGACCTTCAACGGAGAGCTGGACCTGGTCGTGGCGCGGCTGGAACTGCTGCCTGAGGGGGTCGTCCGTCACGGGGACGGCACGCCGGGCTGCGCCGGCCCGCTGCCGATGGGTGCGCAGAACGCGCCCGTACCGGGAGCCGAGGACTTCCACTTCACCTGCAGCGGGGCGCCATCGTCCAGCGCCAAGGGATTGCTGGTGGTGTCGCTGGGAACGCTGGCGCAACCCTGGCCCGTGAAGGGCGCGAGCCTGTGGGTGGACCCGACGCTGCTGCTGGCGCTGGTGCCGGCCGGCAGCGACCACCTGGGCTTTTCGCGCGTGTGCCAGCGGATGCCGCCGGCGGCGAAGCTGGTCGGCCAGTCCTTCGCGGCGCAGTTCCTGTGGCCGGACCCGTGTGCTGCGGGCGGCGTGTCGGCGTCGGGAGCGCTCCGCGTGACGATTCAGCCGTAGCGCGCGCCGCTACACCGGCAGCGGTTCCCCCGGCCGCCAGCCGTCCGCCGCCAGCCGGTCCAGCAGCGCCAGGCCCTCGTCGCGCTGGCTGTGCAGGAACAGCGCCAGCACGTCGCCCGGGCGCGCCCAGGCCAGCGCCTCGCGCACCGCGTCCAGCTCGGACGGCGCGCGCGAGACGCTGCCCGGCGGGGCGCCGAGGCGCGCCAGTTCGGCCTCGATGACCGCCGGCACGTCGCCCGTCTGCCGCCCGCGCAAGTCCTTGAACTGCTCCTTCACGATCACGCGCTCGGGGCGGCAGCGCCACGCCGTGCGCACCAGCGCACGGATGGCCTCGTCGCTGCGGTCGCCGGCCTGGCCCAGGATGAGCAGGCGGCGCTGCGCGGGCAGGGCCGCGAGCAACTCGACCTGCGCGCTCATGGCGTGCACGTTGTGGGCGAAGTCGGCCAGCGCGGTGACGCCGCCCAGCTCGTAGCGGTTGCCGCGGCCGGGATTCTCGTGGGGCTCGCCGCGGAAGGCCGCGAGGCCGGCGCGGATGGCCTCGGCCGGCAGTCCGACGGCGTCGGCCGCCAGCGCGGCGGCCAGCGCGTTGGCCACGTTGTGCCGCGCGGCGCCGCCCAGCGCGACGGGCAGGTCGGCCGCGCGCAGCAGCGGGACGCGCTCGTGGCCGCGGCGCAGCAGCAGCGTGTCGCCGTCCAGCAGCGCGGCCGTGCCGCCGGCGGCGAGGTGGCGCGCTACGAGCGCGTCGTCGGCGCGCAGCGTGAACCACGCCAGCGGCCCGTCGTGGCGCGCACCCGCGGCGGCCAGGCCCGGGTCGTCGGCGTTCAGGACCAGCGGCGCGCGGCCGGTGCGCCCGCCGCGGGCCACGAGGCGCGCCAGCACCAGCTTGGCCTCCAGCATGCTGGCCAGGTCCAGCACGCCCCACTGGCCGAGGTGGTCCTCGGCCACGTTGGTGATGACGGCCGCGTCGGCGCTCGGCACGGCGAGGCCGCGGCGCAGGATGCCGCCGCGCGCCGTTTCGCACAGCGCCAGCTCGACGCGCGGGTCGCGCAGCAGCGTGCGCGCGCCGTCCGGGCCGGCGCAGTCGCCCTGCTCCAGCAGCTCCTCGCCCACGCGGATCCAGTCGGTGGAGGTGAAGCCGGTCACGCGCCCCGCGGCCTGGCCGATGGCGTGCAGCAGGCGCACGGTCGTGGTCTTGCCGTTGGTGCCGGTGACGAACACGACCGGCACGTCGTGCCGCGCGTCCCAGTCCACGGCGGACGGCGGGGGCAGCTCGGGCGTGGGCCATGTGCGGCTGCCGGTGCCGGTGCCGATGGACGTGCGCCTGTCGTCCGCGATCAGCGTGAGGCCACGGCGCGCGGCCTGCGCGGCCAGCTCGGTCAGGTGCGCGCGGCGGCGCGACTCCTTCGCGGCCGACTTGCGCAGCGCGGCCAGGCCGGCGGCGAGGTCGGGCGCGCCGCCGCGCAGCTCCTCGCAGGCGGCGGCGGCGGCGCCCTCGGCCAGCTCGGTGGCGGTCCACAGGCCGTCCAGCGGCGCGGACACGGCCAGCGTGGCGCCGCGCAGCGGGCCGCCGGACTGGTTGCGGCCGGCGAAGCGGCGCACGTGCATGCGGTGGCCGGTCCAGCCGAGGCCGTCCAGCGCGGCGCGCGCGTGGCGCTGCCAGGCGGCGAGGACGCGCTCGAGCGTGGCGTCCACGGCGGCCGGCTCGTCGCCGCCGGCGTGCGGCAGCTCGAAGGCGGCGCCCGCCTGCGCCGAGCGGTCCTCGCCCCAGGCCAGCTCGAGCGCGGCGCCGGGCGCGTCGTGCAGCAGGTTGGGGCCGATCTGGCGGCGGCTGTCCAGGATGCGCAGGCGCAGCGTGCCCGGCGGGGTGGGCGGGCTCATCGCGGTCCGCTCAGTCGTCGGCCTCGCGCGCCAGGCGCACGCCGCGCTCGTCGCGGACGAGCGGCTCGCCGCCCAGCGACAGGGCCAGCGCGGGCGCCGGCTCCAGCGTGACCGGCGGCGGCGGCGCGGGCGGCTCGGGCGCGTGCGTCATCTCCGGCTGGAAGCCGGTGATCTGCTTCCAGCAGCGTCCGGGCTTGTCGCCGAAGACCAGCAGCAGGTCCCCGCGGCGCGCCATGGCCAGCGCGGCCGAGAGCGCCTCGGGCTCGGAGGGGATGATGGAGATGCGCTCGGGCGGCACGCCGTGCTGCAGCAGCGTGTCGCGCAGCAGGCGCGGCACCTCGTCGTCGCCGCGGCCGCGCGGGTTGTCGTCGCGGCGGCAGATGGTGTGGTCGAACTGCCCGGCGCACAGGCGCGCCATCTCGACGATGTCCTCGTCGCGCCGGTCGCCGGGCGCGGCGAGCACCAGCAGCTTGCGGCCCTTGGGTTCGAGGCGCTGCACGAGCTGCACCATGGCCGCCACGGCGGCGGGGTTGTGGCCGTAGTCCAGGATGACCTTGAACGGGTGGCCGTCGAAGATGTTCATGCGGCCGGGCGCCTGGAAGAAGCTGGCGTCGAAGGTGCGCAGGCCGTGGCGGATGTCCTCGAGCTTGACGCGCAGGCTGAAGGCGATGGCCGCCGCGAACATGGCGTTCTGCACGTTGTGCAGCGCGCGGCCCTCGACCGTGGCCGGGATCAGGTGCGTCCACAGCAGCGGGATGTGCGCGCCGCGCTCGTAGATGGTGATCATCTGGCCGTTCATGCCGGACTCGAGCACCACCGCGCGGTGGCCGGCGCGGATGTGCTCCTTGACCAGCGCGTGGCCGGGGTTGAGGGTGACGTAGCAGAGGTGGCGCGCCTGGGTGTAGTCGGCCATCTTCAGGCAGCGCACGTCGTCGGCGTTCAGCACCGCGGTGTCCATGGCCACCTCGACGATGATGCGCTTGACCTCGGCCAACTGGTCCAGCGTGTCGATGCCCTTGAGCCCGAGGTGGTCGGACTGCACGTTGAGCACCGCGCCCACGTCGTGCTTGAAGTAGCCCATGCCCGCGCGCAGCAGGCCGCCGCGCGCGGACTCGATCACGGCCGCGTCCACCGACGGGTCGCGCAGCACCATCTGGCTGGCCATCGGGCCGGTCATGTCGCCCTCGACCGTCAGGTGGCCGTCGATGTAGACGCCATCCGTGGTGGCCAGGCCCACGTGGTGGCCGGTCAGCTTGAGCACGTGCGCCACCATGCGCGCGGTGGTGGTCTTGCCGTTGGTGCCGGTGATGGCCGCGATGGGGATGCGGCTGGGCGTGCCGGGCGGGAAGAGCATGTCCATCACCGGGCCGGCGGCGTCACGCGGCTGGCCTTCGGACGGCGCGACGTGCATGCGGAAGCCGGGCGCGGCGTTGACCTCGCAGATGGCGCCGCGCGTCTCCTTGTAGGACTGCGCGATGTCCGAGCACAGGAAGTCGATGCCGGCCACGTCCAGGCCGATGGCCTTGGCGGCGCGGATGGCCATCTCGCGGTTGTCGGGGTGCACGCTGTCGGTGACATCCACCGATGTGCCGCCGGTGGACAGGTTGCCGGTGCTGCGCAGGTAGACCACCTCGCCCGCGGGCGGCACGCTGTCGCGCGCGTAGCCCTTCTTGGCCAGCAGGCGCTCGGCCTGGTGGTCGAACTCAAGGCGCGTCAGCACCTTTTCGTGGCCGATGCCGCGGCGCGGGTCGGCGTTCACGGCCTCGACCAGTTGCTCGAGGGTGTGCGTGCCGTCGCCGACCACGTGGCCGGGCACGCGCTTGGCCACGGCGACCAGCTCGCCGTTGACCACCAGCATGCGGTGGTCGAGGCCGGTGATGAAGCTCTCGACGATGACCGTGCGGCTGTGCTCGTGCGCCTGGCGGAAGGCCGTGCGGATGGCTTCGTCGTCGTGCAGGTGGATGGACACGCCGCGGCCGTGGTTGGCGTCCAGCGGCTTGACCACCACCGGGTGCCCCAGCTTGCGCGCGGCGCGCACGGCCGACTCCTCGTCCTTGACCACCAACTGGCGCGGCACGGGCAGGCCGAGGTCCGAGAGGATGCGGTTGGTCTCCTCCTTGTCGGAGGCGATCTCGACCGCGATGTGGCGCGTCTCGCTGGTGACCGTGGCCTGGATGCGCTTCTGCAGCCGGCCGTGGCCGAACTGCACCAGGCTGAAGTTGTTGAGCCGCAGGTAGGGGATGTCGCGCGCCTCGGCGGCCTTGACCAGCGCGGCCGTGCTGGGCCCGAGCGCCCGGCGCTGCGCGTAGCGGATGAAGGTGTCGCGCTGCTCCTCGAAGGCGAAGGCGTGGCCGCGCAGCTCCGCCGGCTGCAGCTCGGCCGGCAGCAGGTGGTGCAGCAGGTCCAGCGCCAGAGCGCCGGCCTCGCGGCCGACGTCGTCCTGTTCGTACTCGTAGACCACGTCGTAGACGCCGTGCGCGCCGGTCGAGCGCGTCTTGCCGAAGGTCACGTGCGCGCCGGCCACGTTCTGCAGCTCGATGGCCGCGTGTTCCAGCACGTGCCCCAGCCACGTGCCCTCGCCCTCGGTCATGCGGCGCACGAAGCCGCCGGCCTCGCCGAAGCTGCAGCCGTGCTGGGAAAGGCCCGGCAGCGCCGCCAGCAGCGCGTCGCTGAATTGCGGGCCGAGCTGCGTGGTGGACCACTGCTCCAGCTCCCCGAGGTCGAGCCTCAGGCGCATCACCGGAAAGTGCGCGTACAGGCTGGGCCCGATGTAGACCGAGGTCTCGACGACTTTCACGCGCGGTCCCGGGCTTCGGTCGGCAGGGGCGGGGCCGTGGCCAGGCGCCGGTGCAGGTCGTAGCGCGCGCCGCGCACCAGGATGTGCAACTGCACGCCGATCAGCGAGACCGGCTCGTTCTCGCGGATCGCGTCCATGGAGCTGAATTCCACGTCGTGCGGGTCCACGACCGTGACGCCGCCGCTGCCCTCGACCTCGAAGCAGTCGTCCGGGCCGATGAAGATGGCCGTGTCCTCGTCCAGGCCGATGCCGAAGGCGAAGGGGTTGAAGGCCAAGGCCGTCAGCAGGCGCCCGAGGCGGTCGCGCTGGCGGAAGTGCTGGTCGATGATGATCTGGTTGGTCAGCCCCAGGCCCGGCGCCAGCGTGACCATGCGCCGGCGCGGCGTCGCGCCCTCGTCGCCGTAGGCGATCATGTGCTCGGACAGGAAGGCCGCGCCCGCCGACGTGCCCGCGACGTGCAGGCCCTGCCCGTTGCGCTCGCGCAGCAGCGACGACAGGCGCGTGCCGCCCAGCGTGGTGGAGAGGCGCAACTGGTTGCCGCCGGTCAGGAACACGCCGTCGGCCTCCTCGACCAGCTTGAGCCACTCCTCGCGCGCGCAGTCCACGCGCGTCTCCACCGGCAGCACCACGGCGCGCCGCACGCCCAGCTCGAGGAACAGCTCCTCGTAGCTGGCGCCCGTGCCGCGGTCGCCGCTGGCGGTGGGGAGGATGACCACGCGTGCGTTCTTGCCGCCGCACAGGCCGGCGAAGCGCCGCAGGATGGCGGGGTCGTTCACCTTGTCGATGCCGCCGCCGATGGGGACGATGAAGCCGCGCGTCACGGGGAGTGGTCCAGAACGGGTTGCGGGGGGCCGGAGGGGGATCCGGCGCGTCCGGCGGCCTCCGGGGCGGCAGCCGTGCGCACCCCAAGGATCGGGCACGACGGCGCGGACGTCAATTGCGGAGGGGAATGGCGGGCGTCAGGCCGGTCCCCCGGGCGAGGTCGGGCGGGTGTTCCCGGCCCTCACACCCAGCGCCGCACCTCGCCGCAGAACGCCTCGTACTCCACTCCGAAGCGCGCCCGCAGCAGCTCCTCCTCGCGCAGGATGAAGCGCTGGCGGATGACCAGCACGAAGCTGACCACCGCCAGCCAGGGCGTGGCCGAGCCGAGGAAGGCGGCGGCCGAGGCGAGGATCAGCGTCAGCCCCACGTAGATCGGGTTGCGGCTGACGCGGTAGGGCCCGACGCGGACCAGCGCGGTGGACTCGCTGAAGGGCAGGATCGGCGTGCGCCGCCGCACGAAGAGCGCGATGCACCAGAAGATCAGCCCCACGCCAAGGAAGCCCGGCACCAGCCCCGCGTCGCGCCAGGCGGGCGGGACCCACTGGGGCCCGGGCAGCCAGCGGTGCAGGGCCAACTGCAGCAGCCCGTGCAGGGCCAGCCAGACGGGGGGCTGGACGTGGAAACGACGAGGCATGGCGCTCAAGCGGAGCTCCGCTGGGCCGCGCGCGCCATGCCTCACGTCGCGGCGGGGGCGGGCATGATACCCGGGACGCGGGCGCGACCGGTGGGGCCGGTCAACGCCCGCGCCAATTGCGGGGATCGCCATGACCGACGACGCCACGCTGCACGAGTGCGCCCTGCGCCTGCTGGGCCCCGCCAGCGCCGCCTGGATCTCCACGCCGGCCGGCCGCGCCGCCGCGCGCGCCCGCATGGAGGCCGGCGCCGCGCCGGAGGACGCCGTCCTCGGCGCGGTGCACGACGGCGCCGCCGGCGAGCGCGCGCTGGCCGACGAGTTCATGGCCTGCTTCCTGCGCGACCTCGAGCGCCATGCGCGCCTCAACCTGTCGGGCGCGCTCGGCGCCTGGGTCGAGGCCGCCGACATCCAGCAGTCCGTCGTCGGCGACCTGTGGAAGCGGTTCGGCTCGATCGCCTTCCGCACCCGCGCGGAGTACGGCTCGCTGCTGGCGCAGCGCGCCAACTGGAAGGCCTCCGACAAGTCGCGCCGGCTCGAGATCCGCCCCGACGCCGCCGCCGCGGACGCCGATGAGGCCTTGGCCGAGGTCGTGGATCGCGGCGCCGCCGGCCCGGCCACCTTGGCCATGGACCGCGACCAGCTGCTGCACAACCGCGAGCAGCTCGCCTTCGTGCTTCTGCGCCTGTCCGAGAGCGACCGCAACCTGCTGCTGTGGTTCCTGGCGGAGGTGCCCGAGGCCGAGATCGCCCGGCGCCGCGGGGTCGCGCCCGAGAGCGTGCCGCGTCTGCTGTACCGGGCCATCGAGCGCGCGCAGCGGCTGTGGAGCGAGGGCCGCTAACGCAGGGCGCGCAACACGGCGTCGAAGCTCTCGGGCGGCGGGCAGGCCAGCACCAGCGGCGCGCCCGTCGCGGGGTGCTCCAGCTCCAGCCGCGCGGCGTGCAGCATGAGCCGGGCGAAGGCCGCCTGGCGCGCGCGCTCGCCGTAGGCCTGGTCGCCGACGACGGGGTGGCCGGCGGCGTAGAGGTGCGCGCGGATCTGGTGGCGCCGGCCGGTGTGCGGCTGCACCTCCAGCAGCGTGGTCGCGGGCAGGCGCAGCAGCACGCGCCAGCGAGTGCGGCAGGCGCGCCCGGCCGGGTCCACGGCCGTGCGCCCGGAGCCGAACTCGCGCAGCGGGGCGTCGCTGCCGCCCTCGTCGGCCGCGACCACGCCGTGCACCAGCGCCAGGTAGGTCTTGCGCGCGAGGTGCCGCTCGAACTGGCGCGACAGCGCGCGGTGCGCCTCCGCCGTGCGCGCCAGCACGACCACGCCGCTGACCGGCTTGTCCAGGCGGTGCACGGCCAGCAGCCGCGCGCCCAGCTGCTCCTCGAGCCGCACGCGCAGGCAGGCGCGCGGGTCGTCGCGCTCGGGGACGCTGGCCAGGCCCTCGGGCTTGTCGGCGGCCACCAGGGCGCCGTCGTCGTGCAGCAGCGGGATCATGCCGCGCGGCGCGCGACGCGCGGGGCGCCCGCCGCCGGCGACACGCCCGTCGCGGCGCGCGCCACGGATGCGCAGGGCAGTCGGCGGGCCGGGAGGGGGGCGTTCACAAGGGGCACCTCGTGCAGGGACGTCCCGGCGCAGTCTACCGGCGCGGCTGCGCCTGGCGCGCGCGGCGCGCGCTTTCGTTATCGTGGCCCGCTCGATCCCCGGCCGGAGCCGACCATGCGCAAGGTCCTCGTCCTCGTCGCGCTGCTGGCCGCCGGCGGCCTGGCCTGGTGGGGGTTGCGCGAGGAGCAGGCCGCGGCCGGCGGCGCCTGGCGCACCGCGCGCGTCGAGCGCGACGACCTGCTGCTCGAGGTCACGGCCACCGGCACCCTGCAGCCCGTGACGCAGGTGCAGGTGGGCACGCAGGTCACGGGCGTGGTGCAGGCCCTGCACGCGGACTTCAACTCGCGCGTCCGGCAGGGCGAGGTCGTGGCGCAGATCGACCCGGCGCAGTTCAACGCGCGGGTCGCGTCCGACCGCGCCAACCTGGTGCGCGCGCGCGCCGACGTGCAGCGCGTGCAGGCGCTGCTCAAGCAGGCCGAGCGCGAACTGGGCCGGCAGACCGCGCTGGTGGCCGACGGCCTGGTGACCGAGTCCGAGCACGACGCGGCGCTCACCAACCGCGACTCGCTGGTGGCTCAGGTCGAGGTGGCGCGGGCCTCGGTCGAGCAGCAGGAGGCCGCGCTGGCCGTGTCCGAGGTCAACCTGCAGTACACCACCATCGTCTCGCCCATCGACGGCATCGTCATCTCGCGCGCGGTGGACGTGGGCCAGACGGTCTCGGCCAGCACCTCGGCGCCCACCATCTTCGTCATCGCCGCGGACCTCGAGCGCATGCAGGTGCAGGCCAACGTGTCCGAGGCCGACATCGGCCGCGTCGTCACGGGCCAGGAGGTCGCGTTCCACGTGGACGCCTTCCCGGGCGAGGCCTTCGCGGGCGTCGTCAGCCAGGTGCGCCTGGCCTCCACCACGGTGCAGAACGTGGTCACGTACACGGTGCTGGTCGATGCGCCCAACCCCGGCGGCCGGCTGCTGCCGGGCATGACCGCCGACCTGTCCTTCGAGATCGACCGCGCCGACGACGTGCTGCTGGTCCCCGACAGCGCGCTGCGCTTCGAGCCCGAGGAGCACGGCGGGGGCGAGGCCCGACGCGGCGGCACGGCGCACGGCAACGGCGGCGGGAACGGCGCTCGCGGCCCGCGCGGCGAGGGCGAGCCCGGCGGCCGCGCGCCCGCCGCGGACGGGCCCGCCGCGGGGCACGGTCGCGTGCACGTGCTGCGCGACGGTGCGCTGGTGGAGGTCGCGGTGCAGACGGGCCTCTCCGACGGGCTGCGCACGGCCGTCATCGGCGGCGACCTGCACGAGGGGGACGAGGTCGTCACCGGCGTGGTGCCGGTGCTGGCGACCGCCACGTCCGGCGGCACCAATCCGTTCATGCCGGGACGCCCGACCGGCGGCAGCGGCCGCCCGCGCCTGTAGCCGGAGGCGGACATGGCCGGCGACGCCGTCATCGAGCTGCAGGACGTCACCAAGACCTACCGCATGGGCGAGGTGGACGTGCGGCCGCTGCGCGGCGTGACGCTGTCCATCGTGCCCGGCGAGCTGGTGGCCATCCAGGGCGCGTCGGGCAGCGGCAAGACCACGCTGCTCAACCTGATCGGCTGCCTCGACCGACCGACCGACGGGCGCTACGTGCTCGGCGGCCGCGACGTCTCGCGCCTGTCCCCGGACGATCTGGCGCGCGTGCGCCACGCGACCTTCGGCTTCGTGTTCCAGAACTACGCGCTGCTCGGCCGCACCACCGCGCTGGAGAACGTCGAGCTGCCGCTGCTCTACGGCGACCCGCCGCCCGCCCGCGAGCGGCGCGAGCGCGCGCGGCAGATGCTCGAGCGCGTGGGCCTCGGCGACCGGCTGGACCACCACCCGGGCCAGCTCTCGGGCGGCCAGCAGCAGCGCGTGGCCATCGCGCGCGCGCTGGTCACCCGGCCGGCCGTGCTGCTGGCCGACGAACCCACCGGCAACCTGGACACGCGCGCCGGCGCCGAGATCCTGCAGTTGTTCCTCGACCTGAACGCCGAGGGCCTGACGGTCGTGCTGGTGACGCACGATTCGGCCGTGGCGGGGCGCACGCGGCGCGTGATCGCCGTGCGCGACGGGCGCATCCTGGAGGCCGCCGCGTGAAGCCCGGCATCGCGCTGGCGCTGGCCGGGCGCAGCCTGCTGCGGCACCGCGTGCGCACGGGGCTGGCCATGCTGGGCATCGTCATCGGCATCGCGGCCGTCATCTGCATGGTGGCGCTGGGGCAGGGCGCCAGCGACATGGTGCAGGCGCAGCTCGACGCCATGGGCCGCAACTTGCTCATGATCTGGCCCGGCGCCGCCTCCAGCAGCGGCGGCTTCTCCCACGGCGGCGGCACGGGCGTGAACCTGACGCCCGCCGACGCCGACGCGCTGCTCGACCAGGTGCCGTCGCTGGTGGCCGTCACGCCCATGGAGCGCACGCGCGGCCAGTTGGTCTACGAGGCCCAGAACTGGACCCCGTCCAGCATCATGGGCGTCAGCGACACCTTCCCGCAGGTGCGCACCTGGCCGGCCGAGGAAGGCGACTTCTTCAGCGCGCGCGACGTGGCGGCCTCGGCCAAGGTGTGCCTGGTAGGGCGCACCGTGGCGGACAACCTGTTCGCGGGCGAGTCGCCGCTGGGCAAGACGCTGCGCATCAAGAACGTCCCGTTCCGCGTCATCGGCGTGCTGACGCCCAAGGGTACCTCGTCGATGGGCAGCGACCAGGACGACGTGGTCGTGGTGCCGTGGACCTCGTGCCTCAACCTGCTCGAGGGCTCGGCCTTCGACAACGTGGACCAGCTCCTGGCCACCGTCGCGCGGCCCGACGACATCCCGCTGGCCATGGCCGAGGTCAGCGAGGTGCTGCGCGCGCGGCACCGCCTGGGCTCGGCCGAGCCCGACGACTTCCGCATCTACTCCATGGCCGAGATGGCCTCGGGCGGCGTGGAGACGCAGAAGACCATGTCGGCGCTGCTGGCCGGCATCGCCTCGATCTCGCTGCTCGTCGGCGGCATCGGCATCATGAACATCATGCTGGTGTCGGTCACCGAGCGCACGCGCGAGATCGGCCTGCGCTTGGCGGTCGGCGCGCGCGGGCGCGACATCCTGCAGCAGTTCCTGGGCGAGGCCGTGCTGCTCACCGGCTCGGCCGGCGTCGTGGGGCTGCTGCTGGGCGCCGGCGCCTCGGCGCTGATCTCCGACGCCAACGGCTGGCCGCTGTCGCTGTCGCCGCCGCTGATGGCCGGCACGGCGCTGTTCGCGTGCGCGGTGGGCGTGTTCTTCGGGCTGTACCCGGCGCTGCGCGCGGCGCGGCTCGACCCGATCGAGGCGCTGCGCTACGAGTGAGGGCTCAGGCCAGCGGCCCGGCGTAGTCCAGGCGCTCGCCGCGCGCTGCCAGCACGCCGTGCTGCAGGCGCGCGAGCTGCCGCAGGTGCAGCAGGTCGTGCGCCATCCAGTTGACCAGCAGCGCGCGCGCGGACAGCGGGCCGGCGGACGGGTGCTGGTGGACGTTCTCCCAGCGTGCGCCGCCCTGGCCGGCCAGCCACTCCAGCGAGCGCGCGCGCTCGTCCAGGTAGCGGCGCAGCTCCGCGGCCGGGTCGCGCACCGCGTAGTTGCGCTCGACCACCCAGCGCGGCGGGTCGATGGGCGGCCAGGCTGCGACCGGGTCCTGCAGCGTCAGGCGCACGCGCGTGCGGAAGTCCTCGACCTCCTCGTCGGCCAGGTGCGCCAGCACGGCCGTGGTGGACCAGGCGTCCGGCGACGGCGCCCAGCGCGCGACGTCGAGCGGCAGGTCGCGGGCCAGCGCGGCGATCGCGTCCGCGCCCCGGCGCAGGCGGTCGCGGGCGAATGGCAGCAAGGCGTCCACGCGGCGGGGGAGTCTAGCAGTCCGTCTGCGGCCGTCCGGCTGCGAGTGCGCGCCACGCACGTCGCGTCGCTGAGGTTGATCAAGCGACACGCAAGACCGGATATCCCTCCGCTGTAGTGATGGCGTGGACAGAGATCCTCACTGCTCGCCACACACCGCGAATGGAACGCAACCGGTACATTGGCGCGCGTTCCGGCGGCTCGTGCGAACGGGTGCCGAACGAAATCCCCGGAGGATCCGCCGTGATGAAGACCGGACGTCTCGCCGTGCCCATGATCGTCGTGACTCTCGCGCTGCTGGGCGCGGCCGCGCCGATCGCGGCGCAGCTCCAGCCCACCGACCTGGTGATGTCCTCGCCCTCGCTGGGCGCCATCTGGAAGGCCGATGCCAACGGCGCCGGCGGCTACGCGTGGGGCCAGGGCCTGATCATCCCGCACTACGGCTGGTTCGGGAACGACGGCAACTTCTACGTTCCGGACCGCGGCTGGGTGGCGATCCTGAAGATCACGCCCGACGGCACGGTGACCTCGCTGACCACCGGCGGCCACCTCGTCCTGCCGGTCACCGTCATCCCGTCCCCGGACGACACGACGCTGACCGTCTCGGACATGGGCGCCAACAAGATCCTGCAGATCGACTACGCCGGCACGCAGACGGTGCTGCACGACAGCGCCTCGACCGGCGGCCTGCTCGACGTCCCGGACGGCATGGCCTATGACGACGCCGGCAACCTGTACGTGGCCAACCTGGGCAACGACACGATCATCAAGATCGACGCGCAGGGCAACGCGACGCTGTTCTCGGACGACCAGGACCTGATCGACCTGCCGGGCGGCCTGGCCCTCGACGGCGCCGGCAACCTGTTCGTGGCCAACTACGCCACCAGCACGATCTCGCGCTTCCTCACCGACACCGGTGCGGGCGAGGTCTTCGCCGGCCCGGACATCAGCAAGATCATCAGCCCCAACGACCTGAAGCTCTCGCGCGCCGGCGGCCTGCTGGCGGCGGGCAAGCCGGGCAAGGTCGTGCGCATCGACGCGCTGGGCCAGATGACCGTGATCTTCAGCGACCCGGGCGTGGGCGAGCTGGACGGCGTCGCGGTCCTGGAGGACGACACGCTGTGCAGCGGCCGCTACGTGCTGTACGGCCAAGGCACCCCCGGCAGTGGCGGCTTCGTGCCGAAGTTCCGCGGCATCTTCTCGCCCTGCCCGGGCCAGATCATCGGCCTCGAGCTGCAGGACTTCGTCGGCGGGGCGCCCGCCATCCTGTTCGTCGGCAGCAGCTCGCTGCCGCAGGACGCGCTGTTCTTCAAGGGCGCATCGATGCTGGTCAACCCGTCGGGCAACGTGTTCCTGCCGATCATCCTGGCGCTGCCCGGCAGCGGCGCGGGCGCGGGCGACCTGCGGCTGCAGTTCACGTTCCCGGACGAGCCCGGCTTCGTGGGCCTGTCGCTGTACCACCAGGTCTTCGCGGGCGACCCGGGCGCCGTGCACGGCGTCTCGGCCAGCAACGGCCTGCTGGAGATCATCGGGAGCTGAGAGCCGAACCGGACGTCACGACGGCCGCGCGTCTCCGCGAGGGGGCGCGCGGCCGTCGGCGTTTGCGGGGAGGGCATCCGAGGCATCGTGAGGGGCCAGCGACCAGGACAGCAGCAACTGGACCTGCCAAGGCGGGGCGTCTTCCGCCAACCGGACTGCGAGGCCTTCGCCCTGATGGTGCCGGAGGACCCGCTGGCTCGAGCGGAGGCGGAGGTCGCTATCGCAACCTCCGTTCGTAGTCGATGTGCGAGCCGATCCAGAACCAGACGATGACGCCCGGCCTCCGGAGGCCGAAGGCCTCCCGGAACGCCGGGGTGATGACCGACTTCACAGTCGGTCGGGGTCGAGTCGGCGCGTGCGCCCACCCTTGTGATCGGCAAGCGCAGCCCGCGCCATGCGCCCGAGCCTGCTTTGCGAGCGCCGCAGCGCGTGGTCCCAGCGGGCTTCGTCCGCCAGCTCCTCGATCATCCAGCGGGCAAACTCGTCCTGGTCGCGGGCAGGCAGCGCGGCGATGCGCCTCACGGCACGTTGCAGGGTCTTGGTCATCATCGGCCTCCGGAGTCTGGCGCGGGGCCGGCTGCGGCCGCAGCCGAGGGTACGTCTTCAGCAGGACGGATCTCGCCGCCCGGCGATACATGACGCCCGGGAGTCCCGGCTCCACGCGCGGCGAGCCCGTCGCGCCGCCCGCCCTGCCCTCGCTATCCTGACCCGCCGCGCTGCAGGTGGTCCGCCCGGCCCGCCGTCGCGCCACCCGGGAGCACCCCATGTCCGAGATCCGCATCTCCGAGCAGGCCCGCCACTGGCAGTCGGTCGCGCGCAAGGTGGCCGAGGAGGTCGTGCGCCCGCTGGCGCGCAAGTACGACGTGCTGCAGCAGTACCCCGAGGAGGTGCGCCAGGCCTACATCGAGAGCGGCCTGCTGGGCGTGTGGATCCCCAAGGAGTACGGCGGGCACGGCGCGGGGATCGTGGCGCTGTGCCTGGTGGTCGAGGAGCTGTCGCGCGCCTGCGGCGGCACGGGCGTGGCCTACGCGGTCAACGCGCTGGGCAGCTTCCCCATCCTGGTGGGCGGCACCGAGGAGCAGAAGGCCAGGTGGCTGCCGCAGATCGCGCGCGGCGAGAAGATGATCGCCTTCTGCCTGTCGGAGAAGTTTGCCGGCAGCGACGCGGGCTCGATGCGCTGCCAGGCGCGCCTCGACGGCGACCACTACGTCCTCAACGGCGAGAAGAAGTGGACCACCAACGGCGGCGTGGCCTCGATCTACACCGTCTTCGCCGTGACCGACCCGACCAGCAAGAGCCGGCGCATCTCGGCCTTCATCGTCGAGAAGGGCACGCCCGGCTTCAGCATCGAGAAGGTCGAGGACAAGATGGGCATCCGCGCGGTGCCCGTGGTCGAGACGCACTACCGCAACGTGCGCGTGCCCAAGGCCAACCTGCTGGGCGGCCGGTCGGGCATGGGCTTCAAGCACGCCATGCAGACGCTGGACTTCGCGCGCCCGGGCGTGGCCGCGCAGGGCCTGGGGCTGGCGCAGGGCGCGCTGGAGCTGGCCGTGCGCTACGCGCTGCGGCGCCAGCAGTTCGGCCAGAACCTGGCCAGCATGGGCGTGATCATGGACATGCTGGGCAACATGGCCGCCAAGGTGGAGGCCGCGCGCGGCCTGGTGCTGCGCGCCGCCAGCGCCGCGGACGCAGGCGACTCCGAGAACGTCGGCCGCCTGGCCGCCATCTCCAAGTCCTTCGCCACCGACGTGGCCATGGAGGTCACCACCGACGCGGTGCAGATCTTCGGCGGCTACGGCTTCATGAAGGACTATCCGATCGAGAAGTACATGCGCGACGCCAAGATCACCCAGATCTACGAGGGCACCAACCAGATCCAGCGCATGGTCATCGCGCGCAACCTGATCAAGCAGGCCGGCGACTGGGCCTTCCTGGACGCGTACATCCCGGTCGAGCGGTACGACGCCTACGATGCGGTGCCCGACGCGCAGGTGGCGGCGGGCGAGGCGGGCTGAGCGTCAGGCCGCGCGCAGCGGCGCCCACTCCGCGCGGGTCAGCGGGCGCAGGTGCAACCGGCGCAGCAGCCGGTTGAGCGCCGCGAGCGACACGACCCCAGGATCGACGATCTCGACACCCAGCGGCCGGCCGACCCGGTCGTAGTCGACCAGCAGCCCGGGGGCTGCCTCGTCGGTGCTCGCGCTGCGCACGCCGGGACGGCGTCCGAGGTCGAGGTAGGCGGCCAGCGGCTCGCCGCCGCGGAAGGTGACCTGCAGCGTTCCCGGCATCACGGATTCCGCCGGCGCAGCGGGTACGCGGTGACGACGACCAGGACGCGACGCAGCGGGTCGGGTTCGAGGACGAGGCGCCATGGCCGGGATCCGCGGGTGCAGGTGGCCGTCCGGCGCCCCGGTGTCGCACCGCGACGGATCAGCACGATGCCGCGCAGCATAGCGCGCAGCGCTGGCATCGAGAAGCCGCGGTCGGCCGCGCGATCTGCGGCGTGCGGCGTGAGTTCGAGTTCCCATCCGAGCCATTCCTCGTCGTGCCGCGTGTCCATGCGTCTCCCGCCGCGGCAGGGTCGTTCCCTCGGAACGACTCCGTGCACGCGGTCGGGAGGCAGGACGGCCCGGATGCGCTGGCGTTACGCAGCCGGCCTCAATACGGCTGCTTGCCGCCGTGGCCGCCCTGCTTCGACGGGCCCTTCTTCGGCGGCGCCTTCTTGGGCTTGGGCGCCAGGGAAGGCTTGCCGAGCGCCGGCTTCTTGCCGCCGGCGCCCTTCTTCTTGGCGCTGGGCTTGGGCGCGGACTTGGCTGCGGCGGCCTTTTCGGCCGCGACCTTGGCCTGCGCCTCCTTCAACAGAAGCAGGCCGTTGATGTCGGGCATCTCCAGGCCCAGCAGCGGGTTCTCCGTGGGCTGCAGGCTGTCCAGCAGGGTCAGCACGTCCTGCTGCTGCTCGAGGAAGCGCCAGCGGCTGGCGCTGTCGGGCAGGCCCTCGTCGTGCACGTCGCGCAGCGCCTGGACGCGCGCGCCGTAGAGCACGCCGCTGGGACCGAGGTCGAGCATGCGGCGCGCGATGAGGCCGTCCTGTCCCTGCACCAGCGCGTCGAACGTGGCCGGCTCGGGCTCGGTCGAGTACCACTGGAACTGCAGCCCGTCGCGGGCCGCGACGAGGGTGGTGCGCCGGCCGACGTGGTCCTTGCGGCGCTCGAGCGGCATGTCCTGCTCGAGCTGCCCGTCGATCAGATCGAGCTGCCGTTCCGCGCCCTGCAGGTCCTTGATCACCTGCTCCAGGCCGGCCAGGCCGACCAGCTCGACCTGCAGCTCGGCCACCTTCGGGCGCAGCTCCGACTCCGGAGCGGGCGGCGGCTCGGGCGGCTTGACCGTGGTGAGCAGCGCGGTCACCTCGGCCATGACCTGCTCGCGCAGCTCGGCGTCGTTCAGGACCAGCACCGCCAGGTCGTCGCCGAGGACCTGCGCCTCGGGCGCCAGCTGCGCCAGCCCGTCACGGCAGCGCGCGAGCAGTTCCTCGTCGCCGGTGCCGGCCAGCAGCGTGGCGGCATCCTGCATCAGGCGCGTGAAGTCGACCTCGCGCGCGATGAGCTCGTCGCGCAGCAGCACCGCGCGCTCGCGCGGGCTCCAGTCGCCCTTCGCGAGGAACTCGCGGTTCAGGTCCATGTACTGCTCGACCGTGCGCACCACGCGCGAGGACTCGTAGGCGCGGTCGAGCGAGACCAGCAGCGAGACGATGTCGCGCGACGGCGCCACGCCCTCCGCCGGTCGCGGCGTCTCCAGGCCCTGCAGCGACATCTGCCCGGCCAGTTGCCGGAAGCCCGTGCGGTCCTTCTGGATGCGCTCCCAGCGCTGCTTGCGGAAGCCCTTCAGCGTCGAGGGATCCTCGCCGGGGTCCATGGCCTCGACCTCGACGTCCTGCACCTGCAGTTCGAGCAGCATGGCCTCGCGCAGCGCCTCCCCGTAGGCCTGGGCGGCGGGCGAGACCCGGCCGGCACGGCGCGCGGCCGCGTCGGGCGCGAGAGCATCGCGGGCAGGCTGAGCGGGCGGCGCGACCTGCGTGGGCGGCAGGGCCTCCGCGGGCGACTCGCCGCCCAGCCAGTCCAGCACGTCGTCGTCCTGGGCCGTGGCCGGCAGGGCCAGCAGCACCAGCAGGGCCAGCGCGAGAACGCCGCTTTCGCGGCGCCTGCGCCGGTCGCTAGAATCCCGGCCCTTTCCGAGCCCCGTGTCCAGGAGCGCGCCATGGCCAAGAACAACCGTCGCATCAAGAAGGCCAACCACGGCAAGCGCCCGGCCAGCCGGCGCACGCGCAGCAAGTACGGCTACCGCGTGCGCACCTGAGCGGGCGTCAGCTCGCGCGCGCTCGTCAACTGGCGCGGCGGCCGTTCTGGAAGGACTTGCTGTCCCACGCGCTGCGGATGCGTTCGATCGCGTCCTGGACATCATCGGTGACGTGGATGAGCTCCGGGTCCCCGGGGGAGATGAGCCCCCGCGGCAGCATCTGCTCGCGCAGGAAGCGCAGCAGCGGGGTCCAGAATTCCGTGCCGAGCAGGATCACCGGGAACGGCGCGATCTTCTCGGTCTGGATCAGGGTAATGGCCTCGAACAGTTCGTCCAAGGTCCCGAAGCCGCCCGGAAAGATGCAGAAGGCGCAGGAGGACTTGACGAACATGACCTTGCGCACGAAAAAGTAGCGGAACTTCAGCTCCAGGTCCTGCCACGGGTTGGGGTCCTGCTCGTTGGGCAGGGCGATGTTGAGGCCGATGGACAGGCTGGGGCCCTCGAAGGCGCCCCGGTTGGCGGCCTCCATGATGCCGGGCCCGCCGCCGGTGACCACGTGGAAGCCGGCCTCGGACAGGCCCCGGCCCAGGGCCAGCGCCTTCTGGTAGTCGGGGTCGTGCTCGAGCGTGCGCGCCGACCCGAAGACCGTCACGGCGGGGCGGCAGTCCTCCATGGAATCCGTGGCCTCGACGAACTCGCCCATGATGCGCAGCAGGCGCCAGGCTTCGGGGGCCTTGAAGTCGTCGACGGGCGAGTAGTTCCAGGCACCCGGGCGGCGGTCGTGGTGGCGCTTGCTGTGGCGGACAGGACGGGGCAGGCGCGGCAGGTTGTCGTTCAAGAGGCGGGCGCGGCGCATCGCGCCACGGCTCCTGCAGGGGGTGATAGGATTCCGCGCCAACGGGCAGCGGAGGCGCCGGACCGCAGGTCCGACCGTTGCCTTTCGACCATTCCGATCCAGGGCTTGAACCGATGACGATGCGACTCCTCCCGCTCCTGACGCTGGGCGCCGTGCTGGCCCTGCCCGTTGCCGCCGCGGCGACGGACATCACCCTGCAGAACGACAGCATCCCCGAGTCGGGCCAGGCCACCGTCGCGGTGCAGGCCGGCCTCGTGCCGGGCGAGATCGCGGTGGCCGTGCTCGCGGCGCAGGCCGGCGACTACCCGATCACGCTCCAGAACATCAAGGTCTTCGTGGCCAAGCAGAGCGCCCAGGCGCCCAACACCATGACGGTTCAGCTCTACGTCTGGAACAGCAGCGCGCCCACGGTCGGCGCCACCACGCCCTCGCCGACGCAGGCCATCTACAGCTCGCCGCAGCTCTCCTTCCAGGCCGGCGGCTGGAACCAGTGGGACGTCAGCTCCAACAACATCGTGCTCAACGGCACCTGCCTCGTGGGCTGCAAGGTGGTCAGCACGGGCTTCGTCGCCGGCGGCTACCAGCCCAACAACGTGACCGACACCAACGGCTGCCAGGGCACGAAGAACTTCATCTGGGCCAAGAACCTGTTCACGGGACAGTTCTCCTGGGCCAACCTGTGCTCGTTCGGCGCCAGCGGCGACTGGGGCATCCACGTTGACGCCTCGACCACGGCGCAGACCGGCAACTTCACCGACCTCGGCGGCAGCCTGGCCGGCAACTTCGCGCCGATCCTGACCGGCAGCGGCAGCCTGGTCGACGGCGACGCCTTCGCGCTTTCGATCAACAACCTGCCGCCGAGCACCACCGGCTACCTGTTCCTGGGCCTGAGCCCGCTGTTCGCGGACTTCAAGGGCGGGTCGCTGGGGCCGTCGCCGGACGTGCTGATCCTGCTGGGCACGGGTTTCGGGTCGCTCAACCTGCCGGGCTCCATGCCGGTCGGCACGCCGGGCAACTTCTCGTTCTACCTGCAGATGTGGGCGGCCGACGCGGGCGGGCCGCATGGGGCCTGCGCCAGCAACACGCTGCAGTGCACCACGCCTCCCTGACGCGCGCCTGACACGCGTCTCGCGGCTGCCGCGGCCGGACTGCTACGCTCGCAGCCCGGCCGCGCGGCTTTCAGCGCGCGTGCCGCGGAGGACGCCATGCAGGACGGAGCCTGTCCGAAGTGCGGCAAGCGCGAGTTGCGGCGGCAGCCGCGAAGCTGGTGCGATTCGACCACCGGGTCGGGCTTGCGGCTGACACTCTTCCGGGGCACGCGCTTCCGGCTGCAGGTCTGCACCGCGTGCGGCTTCGTCGAGCACGCGATCGAGGACCGCAAAGCGCTCGACTTCATCGCCGGGCGCTGGGAGCGCGTGCCGTGAGCCGCGCGTGAACGGCGACGCCGCGCGCGAACGCTGGCTGCGGCCGGCGCTGGGCGCCGTCATGCTGGCGGGTGTCGCCTTCATCCTGCTGGCGCCGCGCATCCCGCAGGACCCGGCCTACCACGACTTCGCCGACCGGCGGCCCTGGCTGGGCGTGCCCAACGCCGGCGTCGTGCTGGGCAACCTGGCCTTCCTTCCCGCTGGCGCGGCCGGGCTGCTGGCCCTGCGCCGCCGCGGCGCGGCGCCATCGGCCGCGGCGCGCGCCGGCTGGGCGGCCTTCTTCGGCGGCGTGTT